>Ga0268261_10000054_pt1 | contig 76229 bp, 11 predicted proteins | sample TergutNc150P1_FD_190353 | JGI IMG/M metagenome (GOLD analysis project Ga0268261, IMG submission 190353) | Nasutitermes corniger P1 segment gut microbial community from laboratory colony in Florida, USA - Nc150 P1 (SPAdes) (version 2) | ecosystem: Host-associated > Arthropoda: Insects >... | reverse complement strand
GGGGGGGGGGGGGGGAAGATAGGTGTGTTCTGTGCATTTTGAAGAGCAGTGCATGTGGCCAACATGTGTCAGGTCTACCAGAACTGACTATGTTTCATTTAACAATATTTTTGTCAGAAGCATTTAATGTGTTTATTTGTTTGTTTCATTGTGTGCGCGCGTGCGTGTGTGTCCAGCATAACCTGTTCTGTTAATGTTTGTTTCACTTAACTTTATAATTACAGTGGTTGTAACTATGCAGTTGACAATGTCATGCTTATTAACTCCCATCTCTTTTCCCTCCCTGTCACCCTCTTCATCTGTTGCCTATAATCCTCAGGTGAGTCACAGCTTTGTTTGGTTCTTCATTGAAAATGTGCGTGGCTTGTTGCATAGTTGTAAGAGCATGTATGTCTAGGACCAGAGAGTGAGCTACAGCATATCATGAATGCAAAACAAGAAGAAATCAACAGTTTTTGATGTATTGGTGTTGCATTAAGTTATGTTATATTGTTTTATTTTCTTCCTATGTGTTTCTTGTCAGTGTTTAATTTTAAGTTTTGTGAATTTTACTGGCAATTATTTTGTTTCGAGACTGCAGCAGCTTCATGCAGTTATTTTACAGTGATTTTTAGTTTCGACTTTAAACATCAATAGGGTGGGATGATGCAGCATGAGTTGTGCTGTTGCACACATTCTTCACTACCCAGAGCTCTCCTGTGCCCACTATCCATATCTTTTGAAGCTGTGATGAGGTTTGTGATTGCCTTTTTTATTTATGTTTTACCAAGTTACATTTGATTAAATTCTAGATTCTCCTCCTGCCAAAAAATTTATTAGTAGTTGTGACATGTGAAGTGAAAGGCCATATGATGAGGTGTTGTGATTTTTAGAACTTACAATTTTAGCAGGTAATTAGGTTTGTATATCTCTCAGGCATACTGTTTAAATAACAGTATTGGAGTGTGCACAGTGCTCTAGTGCTACATTATTTCATTTATATAATGGTGGGCATGTTTAACTTTTGGAGACAAGATATTTCCTCCCTTCTCCAGTGTTCATTGATACGACCTGTGTAAGATTTTAGGGATATTACAAAGCACAATTTATAGTTGTTTTATAATTTAGAAGAATTAGTCACTCATCAGGAGTTAGGATTTTCTTTCATTTAAATATCGTACCAAAGAAATCAATGGCATCACAACATCTCACACAGTAGAGGTTGTACCATATCAGAAACAAATAGGAAACTGAGAAAAATTCTCACACATTCCTTCAGTTTGTATGTTTTATGGAGCAGTGTTTTGATTATTTGACTTAATTGTGTAATAGTTTGTCCCAAATTTTTTTATTAAAAGTTACAAAGTCAGAGTTTGCCAAGATAACTACAGTATATTTATTAATTAATGCATTAGCAAGAGCCTTGTATTCCTCTCAGACATCCTGAGAGGGCACAAGAATCTTATGGTTAACTTCAGTGGTAGGAAACCATAAAATAGGTTTTCACCTGACTGTTAGATCTAGGGCATAGGCAGAATGATAGTCCTGTTTGGGAATCAACAGAATATGAAGCCTGTGGATACAAGTACCATGTTACAGTTTGTAAGCAGTATTTATAACTTATGAGCAACCTGTGTATAACACTTTGAGTTTCATATATTTTAGGAACTATTAAGATCTGTCCAACAAATATTAATTTATTTCTTCAAGGTCATGAGTACCTGATTCAAATTACACAATACCAGAGTTTACAGAATGAGCCCATGTCTTTATAAAATGAAATCACAACCTTATTAACTGATCAGGCAGGAGAAACAGTGCAGAAAATATGCTCAGTTTTATTTGGAAATGATGTGAGACCCATAAGTATATTCTGTGGAAGAAATGATGTTATTAACTACAACAACCCTATTATGCAGAGTGATTTTTAATGAAGTATGTGTCTTAATGGAGTGGGTCAGGGTATGTTAGTGTAAAGAAAAGTCTTAAACTAAAAGTGTCTGGTCACAATGCAATTTTATTTTCGTAAAAATGCAAATTTCACGTAGCACCTTTGAGGAGGTGACCAAATTCTTTGTCAGCACTGCTCTGCCACAGTGTGATTACATAGCTGTTGATTAAACAGAGTTTTTACTCATTTATCTTCTGCCATCATTTACCCAGAAGTGATGCATGTAAGGGAGATCACTCTGTATCTCTTTAGATGAATGTTGTTTTAAAGACTTTGCTTAGAGCAATGTCTGTATACAGTTTCAAACGAACTCCCTCTTGTAATGCTTATCTCTGCAGATGTTATGCACCTTCATGGTATAGTGTCTAGATACAAGTGTAATGTTATTTTACATATTTCATCACAGAAATAAAATGAAAACATGTAACAGTACAAGACTGACATGTAATACTTATTACCGAATTTAGGTACATGGCCTAAGCCAGAGAGCTTAAGCTTCTTCACAAACTGAATACCTCACCATTCGCATGGTTTTCTATATATTTCTATATATTTCTTTTGGATTTAAGGGGTGAAACTTTTTAAATCCTTTATGTGTTGTTTTTACATAAGACTGGCAAGTTTTTAAAACAGACATTCTCTGTAGTGGCAAGTATTTGCATACAGATATTTGTGTTATCATCAGTATAATACATATGATAATAGCTGCTCAGTGGATATGTAAATACTTGATGTAATCACGAATTACATTGTCTGCTGTATACGCGCAGGGCAGTGCTGTGGATGAAGTAAGCTTTTATTCCATGTGGTTAGGAAGATGCCTGTAACTTGTTTTCAAATTATGATATGGTACAACCACACAAGTTCCTACCCTTAAGAGTGCTGTGCAGGTGTGGTGCAACAGTGCAGCATTGCAGAGCAGCATCAGGTTAGTGGCATGATTATTGTTACTTTGGAACTGAACTGCTGGTTCCAGTGCCCTTATTCTTGAATGCTTAGGCACTTAGAGTTCTTGATAGGAACATTAGAGAAAACAAATGTATACTTTTGGGTGGGACATTTTGCACTTGTAACGTTGATAGTGGTAGAATGAATAGATGCTTGCCTCATAGTTATCACACTTGACTCACCTTCCCGCGCTGGGCACACACCTGTGATAATATTGACGATGGTTATTGTGTTCATTGTTGTCATGTTTATTACACGCGTGCATGGATTAGTGTCATCCCCACACCCACTGCCACTGCCAGTTACTTCTGCCTCGTCACAAGATGATGATGATTCTTTGGACATAGATGGATTCCAAGAGCAATTTCTACTCGAAACATCCCCACCGCCTACTGAAGATACCCTCAGGAGGACCAAGGAAGAGATAATAGGAACCAAGACGACTATATACACACAACAGAGAACATCTTCTGATGAGACTGTGGTGCAGTTAGAAGAGAGAAAGGATTTGGCTTCTGGTGAGGAGAGTGAATTGGGCGAAGATGATGACTTCACAGAGACAGTGTCTACTCGTAGTGAAGTCACCACAGATGTTGAGGAAGCAACTGACACACACACCAGTGTTGATCTGAGTGATGTGGAACCCAGAATTCGACCAGATCAGTTGCCAGTTTACAGTAGGGTCAGATCTCCTGAAGAGGAAAAAGGAGCGAAAGATTCGAAACGAACCGAGAACATTAAGTCTCAAGAGGAGTATATGGAGAAAAGAATATCTTTCCATCCTGTTGAGAGATTGTCTGGAGGAGTAGGTGGAGGAAAGGAAGCGCCTAGAAAACAGAAATGCGACAGAATTGAGGAACCTACCGAAGCAGACGCTGAATCTCGGAAAGACGAGGGCAGGAAGCTAGCAGGGGGCAGTAAGGATGAGACAGGTGAAAAATCGCGCGGTCCGGGAAATGATGGCAAACGCATACATCGTAGTACAAGTCCTCTCGAAGGAAAAGCGCTTACTAGTCCTAACCCAAATTGTACCCCTCCGGAACCGTCGCCTCTATCAGCTGCTGGAGGACGGACAAATCACCCACTTCCCACACTGGAGCTCGTAATAGGGCGTAAAGAGGTGCGTACAAGAGAGGCTAGCGCTACAGCTGAAAGTCGTCTAACGCTCTATGGAGCGAGAGATGTAGAAATATCAATCCGTTCTCAGTCCCACATCAGTGTCACAACAACACGTCGAGAGGCGAGTGGACAGGAGACATCGGAGCGCGTGGATGTTGGGATGACAGCTACTGCAGGGACCGGTGGTACAACCGGAATCCCCCGTGCAGAGCTGAGTCCGGAAGTAACAGAAGAACCAGTAGGAGAACGGCGGGATGTGTATATTATCCCTCCTCCTGTGTCAGAACAGGACCAACCGCGACAGACGGAGCTGACCAAAGAACGCAGACGGGAGGACTCAGTTATATTCAGTGGAAAGAAAAGCGTGTATCGCTACGAATCGCTGGAAGCAGCAGGAACGCCGGTATTTGAAAGCCCTACTACAGAAGAAAGCGCATCACACCACATTACTGATACCGGTATTAGTCTAACGCGAGGAACAACCGATACAATTACGAGTCCTGTTGAGAGACCTCCAGGTGAGATATACGTTGACGGTAACGGCGTTCTGTCTGACACAGCTGTTGATGTTGGTGCTGAGGAAGCGGAACTTACTGATGCTGGTCTAAGTCCCATTCAAGCAGATGACGTAGGACTTGGATTACCCAGCACTGAGCTTATATTTTTAGATGAAGAAATTGTATTGGCTCACTACTGTGACACGGCCTGTAGTCCTGTCGAGTTTCAGCAAGTGGACACTACATCGGTGGCTCTCTCACCGCTAAAAATCGAGACATCAGAGGCCAGCGTCTCAACAGATAAGGTTGATACTTGCGAAGCGAGTATGAGCCCTATCTGTCCTGAAAGTGAGAGCTCATTCGTACAAGAAAAGGCGGATGATGTCAGCGCGAAGCGGGATTCGGGTGATGTAAGAGCACTAATAAGACTTATAGAGGAAGGAGCCCAGCAGAGGACGCAATATGTCCTTGCTAATGAGGCAAAGAAAAAAGATGAACCCCTTCACATTCGAACAGTTGAATTGCGAGAAGGAAGAGAAACTCGAACCATGAAGGAGGTTAGGATTGATTCAGCCACTGAACGATCAGTGGACACAATGGAAACCAACGAACAAATAGCACAGGAAATCAAAACGTACAGACCATCATCTGTACCGACAACACCGAAACATATTGGGCCTAAAATAAAAGAACTTCAAAGAATGTTTACACAGTCAACTGAACAGGACTCAGAGGAAGTAGCAGAGAAGGGAGTCGCATCACCTAAACATAAAATGACGGTTGACGAACCTGTTCTCAGTAAAGGAGACGTGCAAATTACAGGGGGAGTTCCTGCAGAAACAGGAGAAAAACATACATATCCATACGTGTCTCAAGTTGTACAGACTATAGAGAAACGAATTGCGACCGAGGGACAAGTCAGACCATTATCACCTAAGTATGTTTGTACAGATATGGAATTAGACGAGAAAGTGAGGCCATCATTGGTGGAGGAACGGCTCACCCAGTTAGTAAAGGCCGAGGAACAAGTACTAAAGAAGATTGAAGAAGTCATTACTTTTGTGGAAGAATCTTCAAGCAGAAAAGAATTTCTTACGCACCCAGAACAAACAAAAGAAATAGATATGGCAGAGATACACACAGATAAGTTACAAATGCCTTGTTTATTGTTAGAGGACAGCACATATGACAAAAAGAAGCCACAGGTTTATTTTGCTGATGATGAGAACCAAGAAGGCAAACCAAAGGAGCCCACGTTGGAACAACACATTGAAGATGAAAGAGAGGAAGTGTTGAAACCTACTCAACAAAAGTCAGAAATTATACAGCCTGAATTGGCATCCGAAGAAACAGCGGAACTGAAATATTTGTCGCCTTTAGTTGATAACAAAGAAACCCTCGAATCCTACGAAATTAAGCTCGAGAAGGAACGAACTTCGCAATTAAAGAATTTCGAACTTGATGTACAGATAAAGGAGACCAGCACAACGGTAGAACCATTAGAAAATTATGAACGTGCGATGTCGGAGGTTGCCGATGATGAAATACGTTTATTTCAAGAACGAAGTGACGAACAGGAGGTACATGCAAAAGAAACGCTAGCTGAGACAATTATTACTCAACTTCCACTCGAGCGCGATTTCCCTGCTGCGGAAACACTCGAGGAAAGGGAGTCTCCTAAAATTGGAACAAATGGAATGCAAGGGGAATGCATAACTAGAAAGGAAGGAGTAAAATATGCCGCGTTTGACGAAATGCGTGACATGTCTAAACCTGATATCGAAAAAGCGCTTGAGCACGTTGTGGTAAGGAAATCTTCAACTGAGACAAAATTGCCGCAAAATGAGTCTGCATTGGAGGATGCCTTACGTATAATGGATGCTGAAGACAAGACATTTGTTGACGAAAAAGAAAGTACGATTGAGGAGTCAGGCTCAACAACCGAGGCGAAGCAGTTCATTGTAGTAGAAGAGGGCGTAGTAAAAGAGCGGGTTATTGATACCTTGGTTTCAGGAGAGCGTTTTGTGCAAGAAGAGGAAACTGAAATTATTTACGGAAGTATTGCAGGAGTTTCCATGGATGAAGAGGGAGGAATGGTTATGACGGAAGAGAATGTGATGGAGAAATCGGAAATGGAAGATACAGTTGTACCTGAAATGACCACTATGAAAATGGAGGCTGATAGAGTGGACACGAAGGTTAATGTAGCGGAGATTGAATCATTTGCAACTGAATGGAAACAGCTGACCACTCACATAACTGAGCAAGAAGGATTTACAGAGAAAGATGAAAGCGGACAGGCAGTAAAGTCTGTAGAGGAATGCCGTCTGAAAAAAATGACCTACGAAAAGAATGATGTACTTATTACTGAAGAAGCGGAAGCGGCAATCGCAATAGAAGCAGGGGTGGTTACTATACAGTCTCTTGAAACACCGACTAAGGAAGATGTCACTGAAATTGAGGCACTGTCACAAGTATCTGCGGCTGGACGAATTGAGCAGAAAGAGGAAGATTATGAAACCGGGATAATTTATCCTGCCATAAAACAAACCTACACTGATAAATCGACAGGGCTGGAGATTTTCCCTGAACTAAAATGTGACAGAATGGTTGTGGGAGATGTTTCAGTTGAAGAAGTCACGGAGAAAGTATGCAAAGGCACTGGTGAATATATTCGTGAAATCCGAGAACGTGAAAGTGAAAAAATGCAGATTTTGGCAGGCATGGGAAAGGATCAAACTTGTATGCCCGAGCATAAAGAAACTGGAGTAGAGCTTTCGAAATTTGCCGAAATGAAAGCGGGTATCGTGGAGGCAAGTGATATCGTTCAATTATCCGTCACAAATGGGCTAACAGAACGGCAGGAGGACGGTGTTGCAACCATAGTAACTGAAGATTCCCCGATGGTCAAGCCACCCGAAACTATAGACTTCGACAGACACGAAGTTGATTATGAAGAATTTAAGTCTAAGACCCTGATTGCTGAATCTACATCGACGCCGAGTGTAGTAAAATTCGAATCAGATGCAGCAGTTGCTGTTGCGAATTGGGGTGTCGAAAAGGAACGGTCGACTATTAAACAACCGTCCGAGGAAGATATATTAAAAAGATATTCAGTTGAGGAAAGGGCACTGTTTTTGGTGGAGGGAATGTCGAACAAAGGTGAGCAAGATATTGCATTTGTGCCCGATATCTCCGAAGTTGTAGATTTCCAGATAAGAGCCGAATCAGTGGAGTACTTTATTGAGAAATATGAAGTCCCAAAACAGGGTGATGTTGACAGAATAGATTCCGCGGAAGAATCAATGCAGGAAAGGAAACCCGCAGCATTTGGTGACGATAAGGAAGTTGAGGTGACAGATATAGACGAAAGTTTCGCAGGAGGAGGAGTGGTGAGAGGACTGGTAGAAGAGCAAAGTGTATTTAAAATGGGCAGCAAAGAAACAGTTATAACTGAAGTGCCCTTGACATTGTTTGAGGATGCAAGGAAGGTCTGTGTGGCGGAAGATGAAAGGATTGATATTGAAGACAAAGTGGCAATAACTAACGTGATTGTTGACGACGAAATCTCTGAGAAAATCGAAGCCGAAGTACATCGGGATGAGCTTATTGATAGGTGTAACGTAGGAGAGTCTACACAAGAGATCGAGGACTTAGCGATTGATAGAACGAAGGAAAGAGTGACGATACAAGGTAGGATGGATTCCATACACGAAATGTCAGACTCAACCAATACATTTGAACCTCAACCTGCATTTGTGTCCGATATATCCGAAGTAGTAGATCTCCAGACTAGAGCCGAATCAGTGGAGTACTTTATTGAGAAATATGAAGGCCCAAAAGAGGATAATGTTGACAGATTAGATTCGGGGGAAGAACCCATGAAGGAAACGAAAGTCGCAGCATTTGGTAAGGATGAGGAAGTTGAGATAACAGTTATAGACGAAACATTTGCAGGAGTGGTGAGAGGACGGGTAGAAGAGCAAAGTGTATTTGAAATCAGCAGCAAAGAAGCGGATAGAGCTGAAGTGCCCTTGACATTGTTTGAGGATGGAAGGAAAGTCTGTGCAGCGGAAGATGAAAGAATTGATATTGAGGAAAAAGTGGCAATACCTAACGTGATTGTTGAGGAGGAAATCTCTACGAAATTCGATGCCGGATTACATGGGGACGAGCTTATTGACAGGTGTACCGTAAGGGAGTCGACAAAAGATATCGAGGACTTAGCGATTGATAGAACGAAGGAAGAAGTAGAGGTACAAGATAAGATGGTGTCCATACACGAAATTTCAGATTCAACCAAAACATTTGAACCTGAACCAGCATTTGAGTCCGATATATCGAAAGTTGTAGATCTCCAGTCTATAGACGAGTCAGTGGAGTACTATATTGAGAAATATGAAGGCCCAAAACAGGATGATGTTGACAGAATAGATGCCGGGGAAGAATCCATGAACGAAAGAAAACACGCAGCATTTGGTGACGATGACGAATGTGTGGAGACAGATATAGAAGAAACTTCTGCAGTAGGTGTAGTGGTGAGAGGACGGGTAGAAGAGCAAATTGTATTTGAAAACAGCAGCAAAGAAACAGATAGAGCAGAAGTGCCCTTGAAATTGTTTGAGAATGGAAGGAAGGTCTGTGCAGCGGAAGATGAAAAAATTGATATAGAAGACAAAGTGGCAATAACTGACGGGATTGTTGAGGAGGAAATCTCAGAGAAAATCGAAACCGAAGTACATCGGGATGAGCTTATTGATAGGTGTAACGTAAGAGAGTCGACACAAGAGATCGAAGACATAGCGATTGATAGAACGAAGGAGGGAGTGATGGTACAAGATAAGATGGTGCCCATACACGAAATTTCATACTCAATCAAAACATTTGAACCTGAACCTGCATTTGTGTCCGATATATCCGAAGTTGTAGATGTGCATACTAGAGCCGAGTCAGTGGAGTACTTTATTGAGAAATATGAATGCCCAAAAGAGGATGATGTTGACGGAATATATTCCGGGGAAGAATCCATGAAGGAAAGAGAACCCGCAGAATTTCGTGACGATGACGAAGTTGGGGTGACAGGTATAGACAAAACATTTGCAGGAGGAGTGGTGAGAGGACTGGTAGAAGAGCAAAGTGTATTTGAAATGAGCAGCAATGAAACAGATAGAGCTGAAGTGCCCTTGACATTGCTTCAGGATGGAAGGAAGGTCTGTGCAGCGGAAGATGAAACAATTGATATTGAAGAAAAAGTGGCAATAACAGACGTGATTGTTGAGGAGGAAATTTTAGAAAAAATCGAAGCCGAAGTACATCGGAATGAGCTTATTGATAGATGTAAAGTAAGAGAGTCGACACAAGAGGTGGAAGACCTAGCGATAGATAGAATGAAGGAGAGAGTGATGATACAAGGTAAGATGGTGTCCATACACGAAATTTTAGACTCAACCAAAACATTTGAACCTGGAACTACATCTGTGTCCGATATAACCGAAGTAGTGGATCTCCAGACTAGAGCCGAGTCAGTGGAGTACTTTATTGAGAAATATGAAGGCCCAAAAGAGGATGATGTTGACAGAATAGATTCCGGGAAAGAATCCATGAAGGAAAGGAAACCCGCAGCATTTGGTGAGGATGAGGAAGTTGAGAAGACAGATATAGACGAAATATTTGCAGGAGGAGGAGTGGTGAGAGGACGAGTAGAAGAGCAAAGTGTATTTGAAATCACGAGCAAAGAAACGGATCGAGCTGAAGTGCCCTTGACATTGTTTGAGGATGGAAGGAAGGTCTGTGCAGCGGAAGATGAAAGAATTGATAATGAGGACAAAGTGGCAATACCTGACGTGATTGTTGAGGAGGAAATTTCTAAGAAAATCGATGCCAGATTACATGGGGATGAGCTTATTGACAAGTGTAACGTAAGGGAGTCGACACAAGAGATCGAGGACTTAGCGATTGATAGAACGAAGAAAGAAGTAAAGGTACAAGATAAGATGGTGTCCATGCACGAAATTTCAGACTCAACCAAAACATTTGAACCTGAACCAGCATTTCAGTCCGATATATCGGAAGTTGTTGATCTCCAGACTGTAGCCGAGTCAGTGGAGTATTATATTGAGAAATATGATGGCCCAAAAGATAATGTTGACAGAGTAGATTCCGGGGAAGAATCCATGCAGGAACGGAAACCCGCAGCATTTGGTGTCCATAAGGAAAGTGTGGAGACAGATATAGACGAAACTTCTGCAGGAGTAGTAGTGGTGAGAGGACGGGTAGAAGAGCAAATTGTATTTGAAATCAGCAGCAAAGAAGTAGAGAGAGCTGAAGTGTCCTTGACATTGTTTGAGGATGGAAGGAAGGTCTGTGCAGCGGAAGATGGAAGAATTGATATAGAAGACGACGTGGCAATAACTGACATGATTGTTGAGGAGGAAAGCTCTGAAAAAATTGAAACCCAAGTACATCGAGATGACCTTATTGATAGGTGTAACATAAGAGAGTCAACACAAGAAATCGAAGACTTAGCTATTGATATAACGAAGGAGGGGGTGATGGTACAAGGTAAAATGGTGTCCATACACGAAATTTCAGACTCAACCAAAACATCTGAACCTGAACCTGCATTTTTGTCCGATATATCCGAAGTAGTAGATCTCCAGGCTAGAGCCGAGTCAGTGGAGTACTTTATTGAGAAATATGGAGACCCAAAAGAGGATGATGTTGACAGAATAGATTCAGGTGAAGAATCAATTAAGGAAACGGAACCCGCAGCTAGTTGTGACGACGAGGACGTTGAGGTGACAGATATAGAAGAAACTTTAGCAGGAGGAGGAGTGGTAAGAGGACTGGTAGAAGAGCAAGGTGTATTTCAAATGAGCAGCAAAGAAACAGATAGAGCTCAAGTGCCCTTGACATTGTTTGAGGATGGAAGGAAGGTCTGTGCAGCGGAAGAGGAAAGAAGAGATATTGAAGACAACGTGGCAATAACTGACGTGATTGTTGACGAGGAAATCTCTGAGAAATTCGAAGCCGAAGTACATCGGGATGAGCTTATTGATAGGTGTAAAGTAAGAGAGTCGACACAAGAGATGGATGACTTAGCGATTGATAGAAAGAAGGAGAGAGTGATGATACAAGATAAGATGGTGCCCATACACGACATTTCAGACTCAACCAAAGCATTTGAAACTGAACCAGCATTTGTGTCCGATATATCCGATGTAGATCTCAACACCAGAGCCGAGTCAGAGGAGTACTTTATAGAGAAATGTGAAGGCCCAAAAGAGGATGCTGTTGACAGAATAGATTTTGGGGAAGAAACCATGATGGAAAGGAAATCCTCAGCATTTGGTGCCGATGAGGACGTTGGGGTGGCAGATATAGACGAAACATATGCAGGAGGACAAGTGGTGAGAGAACGGGTAGAAGAGCAAAGTGTATATGAAATGAGCAGCGAAGAAACACATAAAACTGAAGTACCTTCGACATTGTTTGAAGATGGAAGGAAGGTCTGTGCAGCGGAAGATGAAAGAGTTGATATCGGGGAAAAAATGGCAATTGACGTGATTGTTGAGGAAGGAATCTCTGAGAAAATCGAAACCCAAGTACATCGGGATGACCTTAGTGATAGGTGTAACGTAAGAGAGTCGACACAAGAGATCGAAGATTTAGCGATGGATATAACGAAGGAGGGAGTGATGGTACAAGGAAAGATGTTGTCCATACACGAAATTTCAGACTCAGCCAAAACATTTGATCCTATACCGGCATTTGTGTCCGATACACCCGAATTTGTAGATCTCCAGACTAGAACCGAATCATTGGAGTACTTTATTGAGAAATATGTAGTCCCAAGAGACGATCATAACAGAATAGATTCCGGTGTAGAATCCATGAATGAAAGGAAACCCGCAGCGTTTGGCGACAATGAGGATGTTGAGGTGACAGATATAGACAAACGTTTTACAGGAGGAGTGGTGAGAGGACTGGTAGAAGAACAAAGTGTATTTAAAATAAGCAGCAAAGAAGCAGTTAGAGCTGAAGTGCCCTTGACAGTGTTTGAGGATGGAAGGAAGTTCTGTGCAACAGAAGATGAAAGAATTGATATTGAAGACAAAGTGGCAATAACTGACGTGATGGTTGAAGAGGAAATCTCTGAGAAAATCGAATCCGAAGTGCATCGGGATGAGCGTATTGATAGGTGCAACGTAATGGAGCCGACACAAGAGATCGAAGACTTAGCGGTTGATAGAATGAAGGATGGAGTAACGGTAGAAGATAAGATGGTGCCAGTGCAGGAAATTTCAGACTCAACCATAACGATTGATGCTCAACCCGCATTTGTGTCCGATATATCCGATGTTGTAGATCTTCAAACTAGAGCCGAGTTAGTGAAGTACGTTACTGAGAATTATGAATGCCCAAAAGAGGATGATGTTGATAGAATGGGTTCCGTGGAAGAATCCATGAAGGAAAGTGAACCCGCAGCATTTCGTGACGATAAGGAAGTTGAGGGGATAGATATAGACGAAGGGCTTGCAGTAGGAAGAGTGGAGAGGGGACTGGTAGAGGAGCAGAGCGTATTTAAAATGAGCAGCAAAGAAACAGATAGAGCCGAAATGCCCTTGACACTGTCTGAGGAAGCAAGGAAGGTCTGTGCGGTGAAAGATGAAGGAATTGATATTGAAGACGTAGTGGCAATAACTAACGTGATGATCGTTGACGAGGAAATCTCTGAGAAAATCGAAGTCGGAATACATCGGGATGAGTTTGTTGATAGGTATAACGTAGGAGCGTCGACACAAGAGATCGAAGACTTAGCGATTGATAGAACGAAAGGACTGATGATACAAGATAAGCTGGATTCCATACACGAAATGTCAGACTCAACGAAAACCTTTGAACCTCAACCTGCATTTGTGTCCGATATATCCCTTGTTGAAGGTCTTCAAACTAGAGCCGAGTCAGTGGAGTACTTTACTGAGAAATATGAATGCCCAAAAGAGAATGATGACAGAATAGATTCCGGGGAAAAATCCACGATGGAAATGCAACCCGCAGCGTTTGGCGAGAATGAGGAAGTTGAGGTGACAGATATAGACGAAACCTTTGAAGGAGTGGTGAGGGGACGGGTAGAAGAGAAAAGTGTACATGAAATGCTCAGCAAAGAAACAGATAGGTCTGAGGTGCCCTTGACATTGTTTGAGGTGGGAAGGAAAGTCTGTGCAGTGGAAAATGAAAGAATTGATATTGAAGGCAAAGTGTCAATAACTAACGTGATCGTTGAGGAGGAAATCTCTGAAAAAATCGAAGCTGAAGTACATCGGGATGAGCTTATTGATACGTGTGACGTAATAGAATTGACACGGGAGATGGAAGACTTAGCGATTGATAGACCGAAGGAAAGAGTAATGGTACAAGATAAGATTCTTTCCATACACGAAATTTCTGACGCATCCAAAACGTTTGAACCTGATCTTGCGTTCGTGTCCGATATATCCAAAGCTGATGATCTCCAGACTAGAGCAGAGTCAGTTGAGTACTTCATTGATAAATATGAAGGCTCAAAAGAGGATGATGCTTACAGAATAGATACCAGGGAAAATTCCATTAAGGAAAGGATACCCGCAGCATTTGGTGACGATGAGGTAGTTGAGGGGACAGATATTGATGAAAAGTTTGCAGGAGGAGTTTTGAGAGGACTGGTAGAAGAGCAAAGCGTATTTAAAACGAGCAGCAAAGAAACAGATAGAGCAGAAGTGCTCTTGACATTGTCTGAGGATGCAAGTAAAGTCTGTGCGGCGGAAGATGATGGAATTGATATGGAAGACAAAGTGGCAATAACAAACGTGATTGTTGAGGAGGAAATCTCTGAGAAAATCGAAGTCGAAATACATCGGGATGAGCTTATTGATAGGTGTAACGTAGGAGAGTCGACACAAGAGATCGAAGACTTAGCTATTGATCGAACGAAGGAAAGAGCGATGGTACAAGATAAAATGGATTCCATCCACGAAGTGTCACACTCAACCAAAACATTTGAACCTCAACCTGCATTTCTGTCCGATATATCCGATGTTGTAGATCTCAAAACTAGAGTCGAGTCAGTGGAGTACTTTACTGAGAAATATGAATGCCCAAAAGAGGATGATGTTGACAGAATAGGTTCCGGGGAAGAATCCATGAAGGAAAGTGAACCCGCAGTATTTGGTGACGATAAGGAAGTTGATGGGACAGATATAGACGAAAGGCTTGCAGTAGAAGTGGTGAGGGGACTGGTAGAGGAGCAAAGCGTATTTGAAAAGAGCAGCAAAGAAACAGATAGAGCCGATATGCCCTTGACATTGTCTCAGGATGCAAGGAAGGTCTGTGCGGCGGAAGATGAAGGAATTGATATTGAAGCCATAGTGGCAATACCTAGTGTGACTATTGACGAATTAATCTCTGAGAAAATTGAAGCCGAAGTACATCAGGATGAGATTATTGATATGTGTAACGTAACGGAGTCGACACAAGAGATCGAAGACTTAGCGATTGATAGAACGAAAGGAGTAATGGTACAAGATAAGATGGTGTCTATTCAGGAAATTTCAGGCTCAAACAAAACATTTGACTCTGACCCCGCATTTGTAACCGATATATCCGAAGTTGTAAATCTCCAGGCTAGAGCCGAGTCAGTGGAGTCCTTTATTGAGAAATATGAAGGCCCAAAAAAGGATGATGTTGACAGAATAGATACCGTGGAAGAATCCGTGAAGAAAAGGATACCCGCAACATTTCAGGACTACGAGGAAGTTGAGGCGAGAGATACAGACGAAAGGTTTGCAGGAGGAGTGGTGAGAGGTCTGGTAGAAGAGCAAAGTGTATTTAAAATGAGCAGCAAAGAAAATATTATAGCTGAAGATCCCTTATCATTGTTTGGGGATGCAAGGAAGGTCTGCGCAGTGGAAGAAGGAAGAATTAATTTTGAAGACAAATTGGCAATAACTAACGTGATTGTTGAGGAGGAAATCTCTGAGAAAATCGAAAGCAGAGAACATCGGGATGAGCTTATTGATATGTGTAATATAGGAGAGTCGACACAAGAGATCGAGGACTTAGCGATTGATATAAAGAAGAAAGGAGAAATGTTACAAGATAAGATGGATTCCATGCACGAAATGTCAGACTCAACCAATACCTTTGAACATCTACCTGCATTTGTGTCTGATATATCCGATGTTGTGGATTTCCAAACTAGAGCTGAGTCATTGGAGTACTTCACTGAAAAATATGAAGGCCCAAAAGTGGATGATGTTGACAGCATAGATTACGGGAAAGAATCCTTAAAGGAAAGGAAGCTCGCAGCATGTGGTGACATTGAGGAAATTGAGGTGACAGATATAGACGAAACATTTGCTGGAAGAGGAGTGGTGAGAGGACGGGTAAAAGAGCAAATTGTGTATGAAATGAGCAGCAAAGAAACGGATAGATCTGAAGTGCCCTTGACAATGTTTGAGGTTGGAAGGAAGGTCCGTGCAGCGGAAGATGAAACAATTAATATTGAAGACAAAGTGGCAATAACTGAAGTGATTGTTGAGGAGAAACTCTCTGAGACAACTGAAACCGAAGTAAATCGGGATGAGCTTATTGATAGGTGTAACGTAGGAGATTCGGTACAAGAGATCGAAGACTCAGCGGTTGATAGAATGAAGGAAGGAGTAATGATACAAGATAAGATGGATTCCATACACGAAATGTCAGACTCAACTAAAACATTTGAACCTCAACCTGCATTTGTGTCCGATATATCCGATATTGAAGATCTCCAAACTAGAGCCGAGTCAGTGGAGTATTTTACTGAGAAATATGAATTCCCAAAAGAGGATGATGTTGACAGAATAAATTCCGGGGAAGAATCCACGAAAGAAATGCAACCCGCAGCGTTTGGCGACAATGAGGAAGTTGAGGTAACAGATACAGACGAAACTTTTGAAGGAGTGGTGATGGGACGGGTAGAAGAAAAAAGTATATATGAAATGCTCAGCAAAGAAACAGATAGATCTGAGGTGCCCTTGACATTGTTTGAGGATGGAACGAAAGTCTGTGCAGTGGAAAATGAAAGAATTGATATTGAAGGCAAAGTGTCAATAACTAACGTGATTGTTGAGGAGGAAATCTCAGAGAAAATCGAAACCGAAGTACATCGGGATGAGCTTATTAGTAGGAGTAACGTAAGGGATTTGACACAAGAGATGAAAGACTTAGCGATTGATAGAACGAATGAAGTAGTAATGGTACAAGATAAGATTGTTTCCATACACGAAATTTCAGACTCACCCAAAACGTTTGAACCTGAACTCGCATTCGTGTCCGATATATCCAAAGTTGTAGATCCCCAGACTAGAGCCGAGTCAGTGGAGTACTTCATTGATAAATATGAAGGCTCAAAAGAGGATGATGTTTACAGAATAGATACCGGGGAAGATTCCATGAAGGAAAGGATACCCGCAGCATTAGGTGACGAGGTAGTTGAGGGGACGGATATAGAAGAAAGGTATGCAGGAGGAGTTTTGATAGGACTGGTAGAAGGGCAAAACGCATTTAAAATGAGCAGCAAAGAAACAGATAGAGCAGAAGTGCCCTTGACATTGTCTGAGGATGCAAGTAAAGTCTGTGCGGCGGAAGATGAAAGAATTGACATTGAAGACAAAGTGGCAATAACTAACGTGATTGTTGAGGAGGAAATCTCTGAGAAAATCGAAGTCGAAATACATCGGGATGAGCTTATTGATAGGTGTAACGTAGCAGTGTCGACAAAAGTGATCGAAGACTTAGCGATTGATAGTACGAAGGAAGGAGTGGTGGTACAAGATAAGATGGATTCCATCCACGAAGTGTCAGACTCAACCAAAACATTTGAACCTCAACCTGCATTTGTGTCCTATATATCCGATGTTGTACATCTCCAAACTAGAGCCGAGTCAGTGGAGTACTTTACTGAGAAATATGAATGCCCAAAAGAGGATGATGTCAGAATAGGTTCCGCGGAGGAGTCCATGAAGGAAAGTGAACCCGCAGTATTTGGTGACGATAAGGAAGCTGAGGGGACAGATATAGACAAAAGGCTTGCAGTAGATGTGATGAGCGGACTGGTAGAGGAGCAAAGCGTATTTAAAAAGAGCAGCAAAGAAACAGATAGAACCGATATGCCCTTGACATTCTCTGAGGATGCAAGGCAGGTCTGTGCGGCGGAAGACGAAGGAATTTATGTTGAAGACATAGTGGCAATACCTAATGAGATTGTTGACGAGTTAATCTCTGAGAAAATTGAAGCTGAAATACATCGGGATGAGATTATTGATACGTGTAACGTAACGGAGTCGACACAAGAGATCGAAGACTTAGATATTCCTAGAACGAAAGGAGTAATGTTACAAGATACGATGGTGTCAATTCACGAAATTTCAGGCTCAAACAAAACATTTGAAGCTGAACCCGCATTTGTAACCGATATATCCGAAGTTGTAAATCTCCAGACTAGAGCCGAGTCAGTGGATTCCTTTATTGAGAAATATGAAGTCCCAAAAAAGGATGATGTCGACAGAATAGATACCGTGGAAGAATCCGTGAAGGAAAGGATACCCGCAGCATTTGATGACTATGAGGAAGTTGATGTGTCAGATACAGACGATAGGTTTGCTGGAGGAGGAGAGGTGAGAGGTCCGGTAGAAGAGCAAAGTGTATTTAAAATGAGCAGCAAAGAAAATATTAGAGCTGAAGATCCCTTATCATTGTTTGGGGATACAAGCAATGTCTGTGCAGCGGAAGAAGAAAGAATTGATTTTGAAGACAAATTGGCAATAACTAACGTGATTGTTGAGGAGCAAATCTCTGAGAAAATCGAAGGGAAAGTACATCGGGATGAGCTTATTGTTAGGTGTAGCGTAGGAGAGTCGACACAAGAGATCGAGGACGTAGCGATTGATATAACGAAGGACAGAGATATACAAGATAAGATGGATTCCATGCACGAAATGTCAGGCTTAACCAATATATTTGAACCTCAACCTGCATTTGTGTCCGATGTATCCGATGTTGTAGATCTCCAAACTGGAGCCGAGTCAGTGGAGTACTTCACTGAGAAATATGAAGGTCCAAAATTGGATGATGCTGACAGCATAGATTACGGGAAAGAATCCTTGGAGGAAAGGAAGCTCGCAGCATGTGGTGACATTGAGGAAGTTGAGGTGACAGATATAGACGAAACATTTGCTGGAAGAGGAGTGGTGAGAGGACGGGTAAGAGAGCAAATTGTATTTGAAATGAGCAGCAAAGAAACGGATAGATCTGAAGTGCCCTTGACATTGTTTGAGGTTGGAAAGAAGGTCCGTGCAGCGGAAGATGAAACAATTAATATTGAAGACAAAGTGGCAATAACTGAAGTGATTGTTGAGGAGGAAATCTCTGAGACAATCGAAACCGAAGTAAATCGTGATGAGCTTACTGATAGGTGTAACGTAGGAGAGTCTACACAAGAGATCGAAGACTTAGCGGTTGATAGAACGAAGGAAGGAGTAATGGTACAAGATAAGAAGGATTCCATACTCGAAATTTCAGACTCAGCCGAAACATTTGAACCTCTACCTGCATTGGTGTCCGATATATCTTATGTTGTAGATCTCCAAACTAGAGATGAGCCGGTGGAGTACGTTACTGAAAAATATGAAGGCCCAAAACAGGGTGATGTTGACAGGATAGATTCCGGGGAAGAATTCAAGAAGGAAAGGGAACCTGCAGCATTTGGTGACGATGAGGAGGTTGAGGGGACAGATATAGGCGAAAGGTTTGCAGGAAGAGGAGTAGTGAGAGGACTGATAGAAGAGCAAAGCGTATTTAAAATGAGCAGCAAAGAAACAGATAGAGCTGATGTGCCCTTGACATTGTTTGAGGATGGAAGGAAGGTCTGTGCAGCGGAAGATGAAAGAACTGATATCGAAAACAATATTGCAATAACTGACGTGATTGTTGAGGAGGAAATCTCTGAGGAAGTCGAAGCTGAAGTACATCGCGATTATCTTATTCATAAGTGTAACGTAAGAGAGTCGACACGAGAGATAGAAGTCTTAGCGATTGATACAACGAAGGAGATGGTTGTGATACAAGATAAGATGTTGTCCCTACACGAAATTTCAGACTCAACCAAAACATTTGAACCTGAAACTGCATTTGTGTCCGATATATCCGGAGTTGTAGATCTCCACACTAGAGACGAATCAGTGGAGTATTTTATTGACAAACAGGAAGGCCAGAAAGAGGATGCTGTTGACAGAATAGATTCCGGGGAAGAATCCATGAAGGAAAGGAGAGCGGCAGCATTTCGTGACGACGAGGAAATTGAGGTGACAGATAGAGACGAAAGGTTTGCAGGGGGAGGAGTGGTGAGAGGACTGGTAGAAGAACAAAGTGTATTTAAAATGAGCAGCAAAGAAACAATTGGAGCGGAAGTGCCCTTGACATTGTTTGATGATGCAACGAATGTCTCTGCGGCGGAAGATGAAAGATTTGGTATTGAAGACAAAGTGTCAATAACTAACGTGATTGTTGAGGAGGAAATCTCTGAGAAAGTCGAAGTCGAGGTACACCGGGATGAGCTTTTTGATAGGTGTAACGTAGGAGATTCGACACAAGAGATCGCGGACATGGCGATTGATAGAACGAAGGAAGGAGTGATGATACAAGGTGAGACGGATTCCATACTTGAAATTTCAGACTCAGCCAAAACATTTCAACCTCAACCTGCATTGGTGTCCGATATATCCGATGTTGTAGATCTCCACACTAGAGCCGATTCAATGGAGTACTTTACTGACAAATATGAAGGCCCAAAAGAGGGTTATGTTGACAGAATAGATTCCAGGGAAGAATCCATGAAAGAAAGGAAACCAGCAGCGTTTGGCGACAATGAGGAAGTTGAGGTGACAGTTATAGACGAACCCTTTGCAGGAGTAGTGGTGAGAGGACGGGTAGAAGAGAAAAGTGAATTTGAAATCAGCAGCAAAGAAATAGATAGAGCTGAATTGCCCTTGACATTGTTAGAGGGTGCCACGAAGGTCTGTGCGGCGGAAGATGAAAAAATTGTTGTTGAAAACAAAGTGGCAATAACTAACGTCATTGTTGAGGAGGAAATCTCTGAGCAAATCGAAGTACATCGGAATGAGCTTGTTAATAGGTGTAACGTAGGAGATTCGACACAAGAGATCGAGGACTTAGCGATCGGTAGAACGAAGGAGGGAGTGATAATACAAGATAAGATGGATTCCATACACGAAATTTCAGACTCAATCAAAAAATTTCAACCTGAACTTGCATTTGTATCCGATATATCCGAAGTTGTAGATCTCCACGCTACAGCCGAGTCAGTGGAATGCTTTACTGAGCAATATGAATGCCCAAAAGAGCGTGATGTTGACAGAAGAGATTCCAGGGAAGAACCCATGTATGAAAGGAAACCCGCAGCGTTTGGCGACAATGAGGAATTTAAGGTGTCAGTTATAGACGAAACCTTTGCGGTAGGAGTTGTGAGAGGACGGGTAGAAGAGAAAAGTGTATTTGAAATCAGCAGCACAGAAACAGAAAGAGCTGAAGTACCCTTGATATTGTTTGAGGATGGAAGGAAGGTCTGTGCAGCGGAAGATGAAAGAATTGATATTGAAGACAAAGTGGCAATAACTAACGTGATAGTTGAAGAGGAAATCTCTGAGAAAATCGATGACGAAGTACATCGGGATGAGGTAATTGATTGGTGTAACTTAAGGGAGTCGACACAAGAAATCGAGCACTTATCGATTGATAGATCGAAGAAAGAAGTAAAGGTACAAGATAAGATGGTGTCCATACATGAAATTTCAGACTCAACCAAAACATTTGAAGCTGAACCCGCATTTGTTTCCGATATATCCGAAGTTGTAGATTCCCACACTAGAGGCGAGTCAGTTGAGTATTTTACTGAGAAATATGAAGGCCCAAAAGAGGATGATGTTATTAGAATAGATGCTGGGGAAGGATCCATGAAGGAAATGAAGCCCTCAGCATTTGACGTTGAGGAAGTTGAATTGACATATATAGACGTAACATTTGCTGGAGGAGGGGTGGGAAGAGGACGGGTAGAAGAACAAAGTGTATTTGAAATGCTCAGCAAAGAAACAGATAGATCTGAGGTGCCCTTGACATTGTTTGAGGTTGGAAGAGAGGTCTCTGCAGCCGAAGGTGAAAAAATTGATATTGAAGACAAAGTGGCAATAACTGGCGTGATTGTTGACGAGGAAATCTCTGAGACAATCGAAACCGAAGTACTTCGGGATGAGCTTATTGATATGTGTAACGTAAGAAAGTCTCCACAAGAGATCGAAGACTTATCGATTGATAGAGCGAAGGAGGGCGTGATGATACAAGATAAGATGGTGCCCATACACGATATTTCAGACTCATCCAAATCATTTGAACCTGAACCTCCATTTGTGTCCGATATATCCGAAGTTGTAGATTTCCAGGCTAGATCCGAATCAGTGGAGTACTTTATTGAGAAATATGAAGGCCCAAAAGAGGATGATGTTGACAGATTAGATTCGGGGGAAGAATCCATTAAGGAAAGGAAACCCGCAGCATTTGGTGAGGATGAGGAAGGTGAGATAACAGATATAGACGAAACATTTGCAGGCGGAGGAGAGGTGAGAGGACGGGTAGAAGAGCAAAGTGTATTTGAAATCAGCAGGAAAGAAACGGATAGAGCTGAAGTGCCCTTGACATTGTTTGAGGATGGAAGGAAGGTCTGTGCAGCAGAAGATGAAAGAATTGTTACTGAGGACATAGTGGCAACAACTAACCTGATTGTTGAAGAGGAAATCTCTGAGAAATTCGATACCCAAGTACATTTAGATGAGCTTATTGATAGGTGTAACGTAAGGGAGTCGACACAAGATATCGAAGACTTATCGATTGATAGAACGAAGGAAGAAGTAAAGGTACAAGGTAAGATGGTGTCCGTACACGAAATTTCAGACTCAACCAAAACATTTGAAACTGAACCTGCATTTGTGTCCGATATATCCGAAGTTGTAGATTTCCAGACCAGAGCCGAGTCAGTGGAGTACACTATTGAGAAATATGAAGGCCCAAAAGAGGATGATGTTGACAGAATAGATTACGGGGTAGAATCCAAAAAGGAAAGAAAACCCGCAGCATTTGGTGACGATAAGGATGTTGAGGTTACACATATAGAAGGAACGTTTGCACAAGGAGGAGTGGTGAGAGGACTGGTAAAAGAGCAAATTGTATTTAAAATGAGCAGCAAAGAAACAGTTACAGCTGAAGTGCCCTTGACATTGTTTGAGGATGTAAGGAAGGTCTGTGCGGCGGAAGATGAAAAATTTGATTTTGAAGACAAAGTGGCAAAAACCAACGTGATTGATGAGGAGGAAATCTCTGAGAAAATCGAGGCCGAAGTACATCGGGGTGAGTTTATTGATAGGTGTAAAGTAGGAGATTCTACGCAAGAGATGGAAGATATAGCGATTGATAGAACGAAGGAAGGAATGGTGATAGAAGATAAAATGGATTCCATACACGAAATCTCAGACTCAACCAAAACATTTGAACCTCAACCTGCATTTGTGTCCGATATATCCGATGTTGCACATCTCCAGACTAGAGTCGAGTCAGTGAAGTACTTTACTGAGAAATATGAATGCCCAAAAGAGGATGATGTTGACAGAATAGGTTACGTGGAAAAATCCATGAAGGAAAGGAAGCCCTCAGCATTTGGTGGCGTGGAGGAAGTTGAGGTGACATATATAGACGAAACATTTGCTGGAAGAAGAGTGGTGAGACGGCGGGTAGAAGAGCAAAGTGTATTTGAAATGAGCAGCAAAGAAACGGATAGAGTTGAAGTGCCCTTGACATTGTTGTCGGTTGGAAGTAAGATCTGTTCAGCCGAAGGTGAAGGAGGTGATATTGAAGACAAAGTGGCAATAACTGAAGTGATTGTTGAGGAGGAAATGCCTGAGACAATCGAAACCGAAGTACATCGGGATGCGCTTATTGATATGTGTAACGTGAGAGAGTCGGCACAAGAGATCGAAGACTTAGGGATTGATAGAACGAAGGAAAGTGTGATGGTACAAGATACGATGGTGTCCATACACGAAATTTCAGACTCAACCAAAACGTTTGAACTTGAACCTGAATTTGTATCCGATATATCCGAAGTTGTAGATCTCCAGGCTAGAGCCGAGTCAGTGGAGTACTTTATTGAGAAATATGAAAGCCCGAAAGAGATTGATGTTGACAGAATAGATTCCGGAGAAGAATCCATGAAGGAAAGGGAACCCGCAGTATTTGGTGACGATGATGAAGTTGAGGTGACAGATACAGAGGAAACATTTGCAGGAAGAGGAGTGGTAAGAGGACTGTTAGAAGGGCAAAGTGTATTTGAAATGAGCAGCAAAGAAACAGATAGAGGTGAAGTGCCCTTGACATTGTTTGAGGATGGAAGGAAGGTCTGTGCAGCGGTAGATGAAAGAGGTGCTATTGAAGACAATGTGGCAATAACTAACGTGATTGTTGAGGATGAAATCCCAGAGAAAATCGAAGCCGAAATACATCGGGATGAGCTTATAGATAGGTGTAATTTAATAGAGTCGACACAAGAGATGGAAGACATAGCGATTGATAGAACGAAGGAGGGAGTGATGATACAAGAAAAGATGGTGTCCATACACGAAATTTCAGACTCTTCCAAAACATTTGGACCTGAACGAGAAAGTCATACAGGAAAGGCCGCTAGAAGACTAGTTGCGGATGAAAGGGGGCATGCAGTAAGAGGCACTTTACTTCCAACCATGGAAGAGAAGGCAGATAAAGAAATTCTTAAGAGATCAGAATTAGAGGAACGTCAGACGAAAGATATTTGGCGTGAAGTAAGTGAAGGCTTAGAGAAACCATTTGATAAGTCGTATGTTGGGCCTGAACCTGATTCGGCAGCGAAGGTTTACGAGGAACAGATGGATATATTTCGTGACGAACGCCTGATGGATATGGTTGCAGACGCACGTTGGGAAGGGGAAGCTGTTGGAATCGTCGTAAGGGATAAATCATCCTCTGTGTATGAACCCAAAGCATTTAGTGATGATGGTTCGAAAAATGTTGACGTTGAACTAGAGGCTATGGAAGAGGATGTTGGAAGGTCTGTGAAATCCGAAACAGATAAATCTGAAATAGATAGTGTAACCTGTGTCAGTGGTATAGTCTGCATGGATGACGGATACGTTAGTCCCAAATTTGTCACTTCGGACGATAGAATTTTTTTTCCTGCTCGCACCCCTCTTTTTCCATCAAACGAAAGTGGAGTGACTCTTGAGTCTCGTGTTGACGAAAGAGTTCGCGGCATATGTTCCGAAGAAAAAGGAGACCAAGTAGAACATAATGGCGGTGATGAACTTATTAAAGATACATTTGGAGAGGATTCAAGGCCTATGGCTTCATTTGAGGCAAGGTTGTTGGAAACGGGCTTTGTAATGGCGAAGGCAGTTTCGGAAGACTTTGATCAAATGGAACCATTTTTACCTGTGAAACAAATCGTCGATAAACCAGCAAGTATAGCAGATGTTTGTGAGCCTATTACGGAAGAAGGTACAGAAAAAGAGGACGGTCGTGTGCCATTAGTTATGAAGGAGACGCGTGTAGATTCAGATGGAACTTGTTTGGGGGATGCAGTTTCCCCGGAGACTGAGGAAATTGAGAAGACAGTTCTATCAGAATCAAGAGTGGTGGACGAAGGGGAGATGAAGGATCGAAAGATTCAGTTGAGTTCCAAAACACAGGCGGATAAAATGGGGCAGATTTCAAGTGAAGAAACTGATATTCAGTTAGAGAAATTTGAAGTATTTGACTCAGCCAGGAAGGTGCTCACTGCTGCCACTGTTACAGAGGACGAAACAGATCAGGAAATTGTAGCCGAGGGGGTGGATATTGCAGGGGCTGTTACCAGCAAATCCCCTGCAAAGGAAACTATCACGTTGACGGATGGACTATTGGTTGAAGAGTCTACGGGGCGAATTTTAGCAGAACCGTTAAAATTTGCCGGTGACGAAAATTTCGGAAGACCGATTACAGACCATGTCGCTGAAGAACAAATAGGCGAAAGAGGAGCGAGTGAAACATCACGAGCACCTGAGAAAGTTTCGGGTGCAATGGATGCCGAAAAATTATATTTCGAGGAAAATGAAAATGAAGCGGAGGAGAATATGTGCGAAGCTAAAATTATAGGACCACTGACCAGAGGAACTGAATCTAAAATTCATACATTTGAAGAATACGCCGTTCTAGTTTCACCCCTGGAGAGTACTGCTGAACTGAAGTCTGAGGAACCAGTTTTAGAGGCAGAGAAGGACGTGTCAGTTAGTGAATACTCGGCGGGGTCGTTTAAAGAAATAGACGTGGAAAGATATGAAACCACCGAAAGTAGCGGGGAAGGACTACAATCGAAGCTCCGCATAGCGGATGAAACACATTTTTTGACTGAGCCTAAAATAATTAAAAAGGAAATGGTGGAAGCGGCCGTCGAACCACACCTCTTTGGAGGTGATGAACTGGCTGTCACGGTAGGCACATCTGAACCTCCATCAGTGTCATGTCCTGGAGAATCTGAATCAGTCACCGAAGAGGCTCTTCGAGGACACGCTTTCGGGGAATTGCAGCCTACCCATACAGAAAAAGCTGGCGAATATGTAGTTCATGATAGTTGGATTGCGGAGTTGGTTCCTGAAGAACAGAAGATGGTTGTGGATTCAGTCTCGAAGTGTCGTGAATCTGAAATCGATGTACTGATGAGTGAAATTCCCGCACTTGAACTGGCTTCAACCATATCCCAGGCAAGAGAGTTTGTTTCGGATGAAGATATCGTTGGAAAGTTTGTTTCGAGAGAGGATTTGATGGATACGTTTGAAATTGGTGATTCACGGGTTACGGAACATTTTGTAAATGATGAAGGAAGAGGTGTTGTGGAAAGAAATACGGCAGAAGATGGAGTCACCATTACACACCAGATTCCAGACACAAAAATTGATGATATTTTTCCGGATGACGCATCTCAGATTTTACTTCAGAACGAAAGAGACTATTATGTACAGAAAGATGAAGGGTTTGAGATTAAAGATAACCTTATGAAATTTGACACTTTTGTGAAAGAAATAATTAGCGAAAGAATTGAAGATGTAACTGTACGGATCGAAGAGGCGGGAGATGATGTGATTACAAGCACGAAAGAGGGAAAGGGGGTGGGTGGTGAAATGCATACCGGTGGCGATATATCGGAATTCAGCACTGTAAAATTTGAGACTGAAGTAGTCATGGCTGTAGCGGAGGAAGAAAGAGACAGTGAAATAGTAGAAGGGAAGTTTCTGATAGAGGAGAAAGGTCTTTCTAAAGCAGAAAGAACACAACCTCAACTTAAGCAGAGTGAACAGTCACACCCCACTCCATTTGAACAGGAAGCAACTCAGGTAATGAAAACGGATGAATTTGAGGCTGTTGAGAAATTAATACCCACCGTCTCCATTACAGAAACGAAACTGATCGTATGTGTTGAATCCGAAAGTGTTCTGGCAGGAGACGAACATAGTGGAACTGGAAATGGTAAAGATGAAGGTAAAACCACTGTCAGTGACACACATCCTTACGCGTTTTATCCTAAGAATAACTTTGAGAAGGCAAACGTAATTATGGAGGAAGCAGAGATTACTGGCAAAATGGGGATAAAATTGCCATTACAGGTGAGTATGTCTGATGTCGCGACAAAAGATGACGCGACTTTATCGACTAAAAATTTTGTTTCTGAAAAAGAATCAGGTCGAAGTAAGTATATCGGTGGTGAGATCGTGGAAGACGAATTGGTTGCAAAGGCAGAGTTCACTGTATCTCTGCCAAGTGAATTTGATGGTTCGAACGAAAATGTTGAGAAATTCTCTTTCAACCAGGAAATGCTACCAAGTGCATCATCAGCTGGAAACCTGTTATCGAAAGAGTTTGCCATTTATGACACGTTTTTGCGGAAAAAGAATTTATTAGAGACAGCAGTGGAAACTGGTGGATCTCAAGGTCTGGGAATAAATGTGGATAAGCAACGTACTGTTCACGATGTCACTGAGTTTGTTGTGGAAGACGGGGAACACTTATACGAGGAAGAAGATGTGGCGTGTCTTGTTTCCAGCTCGAAAAGCGTAAACGAAAAGGAATCTGAAATCATCCCGCAAGTTCTGAACCAGGAGACACGTATTCGGGACGTGCATGAAACGCAGGAGAGAGAAGACTTTGGCGAACTTCATTTAAGCTACGGGACATCTGCAGATACGCAATCAGACAATGCGCTTCATGATATACGAGGACAAGTTGTTCAGGTAGATAGCGCGAACATGTTTTCATTGGAAGGACAGGTATTGGCCATTGTCGAGGGAGTGAAAACAGGCGGAGACGTTTCAGGGGAGACAGGGGATTTGATAAACATTCTGGAAGGCACTTCAGAGGAATTAAATGCTCAATTTTCCATTGATATAGCGGAGGAGAAATTCTCCATAGAAAGAACTGTGATTCCCATACAATCCACTCTTGACACTTCGACTGGGAGAGATCATCCCGGAATAGAAGGTGTAGACTTCCACGCAGCTGCGTTTGAAAAGCCTGTCCCTTTGGTGCAACAGAAGGAATTCGATTTCGAGAAAAGTGGCGAGGAACTTCATGAAAAGGAATTAATGAATCCTTTGACAAGAGAAACTGTGATTGAAGGTAGAGTAGTTGAAGAAGAGACTCGAAAATATTCATCCGTGGAGGACACACATCTTGACCCAGTTGATAATTATGTTACGGAGGAAAATAAGGATATTCCGGTTGAAGATAAAGTGGAGAGGAGATGCAAATTACATTCAGTACATACCTCTGACGTCCCTGAACGTGAAGCGGAAGGATTTGAAGTAGGCCTCGTTGTTGTAGAGGAACCTCTTTCTTTGACGGAGCCTCAGGAGGTCACAGAAGCATTTGCGGTAGAAAAGGATGTTACAGATAGTGTATGTGCTGTTGAAATGTCAGTTAACAAACTACTAGGTCAACCCATAGGGGAAGAATACGCAATCGTAGTCAGTTCACAATCCGATTCTGTCGAGGCAGTACGATTGGACACCGTCGGAGAGGGTATCGGTAGCAAGGCAGGGATTATTTCGGAGACTGAAATTCCTGTATGTTCGTCAAAACGCGAAATTCATTCAGATGTCGTTCTTAGGAAGTTCCCTGTCGCAAGCAATGAGTCACCCCCTAAAGTATGTGATATTGGTTTGGGAAAAGGCATTCCAGTTGAGAAAGGAGACGTATTTGTAGTCGATGCGATCTCAAATAATCAGGAACCCAAAACACACATCATTCCGGAACGTAGCTCATGTGACCTGACTGTTGTTGCCATGGCCCAGCAATTTGTCATAGCAGAAGAGGGTGCCCAAGAAAGTACTTTAGAAAGTCTGGTTATAAGAGAGGTGTACGTGGACGGAAAGACAACGGAAGTAATGGGTGAAAGCATGGAGAACATTTCTTTGATAAACCAAGAGTTTGGAGTTATTGTAGAATTGACTGATAAAATGCCAAAAGAGGATCGCGGTGTACTCGAATTATCAAGCAGTGAAATAGATGAGGCAGAAGGAGACATTTCCGCGGTTCAAGAGGACATAACACATGTGACTGAGAAAGAAGTGCTGCCTGAATTATCAGAAGACACAAAACACCATACAATCATAGAAGATTGGGTTGTGGGGAAGATACTCGCAGTTCCTGCTGTACAGAGGGAGGACGATGTGGTAGTTGATGAAGCAACGAATGCATTGGTAGGTTCGTCCATAACTGTGGCGAAGTCCGTTATTCTTGAATCGCCGAAAGAAAAATTAGAGCCAGACAGAGAAACAGAAGAGTCTACTAAGAGCTTAGTTGCACAGGCCGTTCGAACTGTTGGCTCTGAAAGCAAAGATATTCCACCCTGTGCAGAAAGTATAATTTCCAAGTCAGAAATAATGAAACACGCCGTGGATCTAACTGATATTAAAGGCGAAAATGCTATTAAAATTGCCCATACGTTATTTGTGGGAGACGAACCTTCTGAAAGAGGTGGAAGAGATGCAGTCTCTGGGGAAAAGACAGAGGTCCCATTGGACGAATACGTCATTCTAGGGCAAACAGAAAAGGGTGAATATGTTTGTGATGTCTGTGAAACTATCGAGCGGGAATCAGAAGTTGAATCATCTGTAGAGCTTGAATCAGATTCCATTGTTGAGGCTGCGGGTATTCTTACTGATGTTACGAATGCAGTTATGTTTGACAGAGAAATAATAGAGAAGACGGCTGTTATCGACTTACCTGCGAGAATGAGTATAACAGAAGTACCAGATCTCACATGCCCGGCAAATAAAACATCATCTCTTAGCGAGAACCCCGAAAGAACATTTTCTCTAGTCGATGAAGTCGATGCAGGAAAAGAAATTCTTTTACACCCGTCAAAGGAAAATGAAGTTCGAATTAAATCACATGCGGCGGAATGTCTTTTGACACAGCCTGTGGAAGAAAAAGTTACTAATGAAGAAGTAGCAAGCGCAGTGTCAGTCATAGGGTCTGAGGAAGATGCATTGAAAAATAACTGTGATGTGTTACAGGCTGGACCGCAAAGCGTTGAAACACAAATAGATGGGTCCATTTTCCCGTATCCGGCAAGTGATTTGTTACATGTTGTAACCGACTTTAGTGGATTTTCTATGATTAAAGGGGGCGTGATGTTGGAAGATACTGCTGGTAGTCTGACTTGTGCAAAACAATCCAGGAAGGAAGATAGTCAGACCCTTACTAGTGTAGTGATCATTGATGAGGACAGTAAGAAAGAAGTAGAAATATTTTCAGACGATATAGTAGTAAAGGAACTGCTGACACAGGAGCTAGACGGAACCCAGTCGACGAGTGTGGAAGTAGAAGTAGATAAATTGACCCATACTTCATTGGGTGAAAGTGTGGTTCATGTAGAAACATTAGAATACTGTGATTTGGAACGGGTAGTTGCGACCACTGACTCCACTGCTAAACAAGAAATAAGCCAGACAGTCCAAAGCGAAAGGATTGATGCATGTGTGATGGAGAAACACATTCTGTTTTGTCCTGTCAATGAGGCGATTGATGAATTCAAGGATGGGTTGATGTCAGAAAATACGGAGGGGCACGTTTCAGTTGAAGAGAGGCAGTTTTCTGGAGAGCTTCAAACTCGTACTATCGAAAGTGAATATTACAAAGTATTACCACAATTGAAAGGGCCTACAGAAGTTGGCGCTGAGATTAAGAAATCATGTTTGGCGGAAGGGGGGCTTCTGGAGACTGAGGATAATGTAAACTTGCCCATGACTCTGAATGAAAAGCGTGTCATAGCGACAGAGATGCCAACTGTAATTAAAGCCCTTGCAGAGGAAACTGAACCTGAAATGAAAAGTGACCTATATGAAACTGAGAAATCACCAGTGGATGAGGAACAATGTGAACTTCAAGTTGACCAAGTAATTTTTGGAGAACATTTTAATGTCTCAGCCGAAACAGGTGTTGCACTGGAATACAGAGAAATAAGCGTCGGAGCTTACGAAACCACCACCGGGATTAGATCGGCATATGTATCTGCACATGATACGGGACCGGGCTCTGTGACTGGGCCAGAGAAATTCGATACTGACATTGAGAATGTAGTTCAGACTGAAAGAAGGCATGGCGATGTAGTGGAAGTGGTGTCACTTGAGGATACGGTCGTGTTGTCGACATATACCGCCAGCAAGGCGTTTCAACCCGAATCTGTTACATGTATTTTTGAAAACCCCTTCATCGAAGAGTTACTTGATGTCCGGTCAAAGCAAATTGAAGTGGAGGAAGAAGCTACAACTGATGACAAGACTGATAAATTTGTTTGCAGAGAGCAATGTATGGAAGAAAAGACACCTAAAATTGATAATGATATGGATGAAGGTGGATTACTTGTGGAAGGCAATGATATTCGCGTAAGAGAAATACTGAGAAATAGAAATGTAGTGGCTAAAATGTTAGTCGAAAAAGCAGGTACAGAAAGGGATCAAAATAAAATTCCACTAGCTGCAGAAACATTTAACATCGACCGAAAAACAAGGATTACTGAAACCATTACGAAAGATGTATGCGAGACAGTTGAAAGCGAAAATGAAGTGAGAAGGGAACAAACACCAACCCAGACATCCCATGCGAAAGAGGCCCATGGAGAGTGTAGTCATGAAATAATGGTTGAGGTTTCAGATGAAGAAGTCTCTCCCTTATACCCAAGTTTTGATAAGGAAAAATTTCTGCAGACAAATTTTTCGATAATTGAACCTGAACTAGCAGCAGACGTTGAATGTTTTGCTACAAAACTACCGTTAGCGACAGACTTTCCAAGTGAAATTCATGTGAATGATACTCAGGAGTATGTTTCTAATGCAAATGTAGACAATTTCCCTGCAAAATCGATTGATCCCAACATTACGAAAACTGATGACAAGACTGCTGAAGATTCTGAAATTATAGAAGTGCCTATAATGTTGGAAAGTAGAACACAGTTTGTAGACGGGATGAAATTGTCTCGTGAAGATGTTTTGGAGCAGAACGTAGGGGTTAGTGAATCTCGTGATGGCACTGAAATTGAAAAGCAGGAATTAGTGATTGACTTAGTTCATGCGGATTTGCCACTTCCTGTAACAGATAGTGTGGACATCCGTGTTGATGTTACGGACTCAGTTACCCTGGGAGAAGAGGTCGATGTTAAGGAAATTACTACAGTGTCCGAGGGAAGTGATATCAATGAAGCGACAGCGAAGGAGTTAGATACACTGGAGTGCATGTGGCCAACTGTAAAGTTGCTCGAAATAAAGGAGATTTCTGAAGGGGAAGAGGATGAATGCGAAGCATGTGGTGGAGTATCCGAGACATCTGCCCTTGATGGTCGTGAAGACTTAATTGACGTAGTAGACAATGGTGCTGACACAGTCCCGACACAGGACGTTCCCCTTGATCAGGACGGTATTTTTCAGGAGAAGAGAGCTACTAAAGTGTGCGTTGGAAAAGAATCTATATGTGACATAAGTACCAAACCCTACGATCACGTCTCCGAAAGAAAATTATCTGAAGGAGAGAATGTCGTTCTGGACCAAGAACATGTTTTGAAGACAGAAATCCCGTATTTTCTGAGTAATGAATTTGAAATGGAAACTGGTGCAGTTGCTATGGTGGGTGTTCGAAAATTGAGTGGCGAGGAGGAAGCATTACTTGATAAAGACACGGTTAATGGCATTTTAACTGATGTAACCTCAGTACTGAAAGAGGGGTTACTCCAAAGCGACATGAAAGGGGAATTAGGTTCCGAAGACTGTCTTATGGGACATCGCGAACAACACCAGCCAGACATATTTGGAAAAGGGTTTCAGGAGCACTCTCTAGGTCAAATAGATGTCGCTGAAATGTCAGTTTTCGGTGAAAGCGGGGGAATGGAATTTCGTAAATTCGGTAGTGAAGTTGGAGGATATTGCATGATATATGGTGAGGCGAGTGTTTCAGAAGAAGTGGTGGAATGTGACATCGGGGAGGAGGTTTGTGAAGTAAGCGTAATTGGTCGTATAACTCAAGAGACTGAAGCTGAAATCAATCGCACGGAAGGAAAGGTTACGAAATTGCTGTTAGTGGGCCAGGAATATTGTGACATAGAAACCATGGCAGGTGTAAAGGACGTTTCGGTAGTTTTGTCTCAACAAGACTTGATGACAGAGAAACGTAAAGTAGAGACAGAAGTTGAAATCACCGAGTGTGCAGATGCTGAAGCGTGTATAGGCCTATCCGCGTCAAGTGCGAGCAAGTCCGATTCGTCACTTGTAACGACTGGCCATCAGGTCCGCCTTCCTCGTGAAACGCAATCAGTACCTGATCACCTATCAGCGTCATACTTAGTGCGGGAAGAACCTCATTACTTTGTGCCTTGTAGAAATGAGGAGAAGGAAGAAATCTTATCTAAGCCCGAAGTGCAGAAAACTATCACAGGTTTAGAATCACAGTTCGTAGAAGAACCCTCTAGGGAAGATTTTGACGATGCTAAAATTGGTGATTCTGTTGAGGAAACAGCTTCTTCAAAATCTGAGTCTCGCATATTCGATGATACACAAACTAACCTTCCTTCTGATGCTGTCGTGCCATTTCTTTCTTCCTCAAATATATCTCAATTCAGTAAGATCTGCGATACAAGTGACGGTAAAGGTCGAGTTACAAGAAAGCAGCGGCTTGTTATTGACACTGTTGCAGAAACAGAGGTGAAAGAACTTATATGTGAGGTCAGGGAGGTTACGCGTCAAATTAAGCAGGAAGTCCGAGAGATGAAACCAGACCTTACGCCAACGCCTGAAGGAAAAGAGGTGTCAATTCTACCAATTTCGGAATCACGTGAGTTTGTAGAACTAACGGATCTTGGGTGCATTAAAGAAGAACAAACTGTCCATGATTTAGGCGACGAAATAATTAAGCATCCTGTCCCGTTTTGTGCAATAGACGCGTCCTCAGGAGCTGCTTCTAGTGCAACCTTATCTGGAACTGAAACAGAAGGGGCTGGTTCATTTCCACGTTCTCGTGACGATCTGCTTCAGGCCAAGGCTAATATGCCTACAGTCGATTCTGAAGACTCGGATACCTTGCCTGGTCCCAGTAATACAGGACCGATTGGATGGATGTCACAGGAACTGCAGAAAACTTTGAGTGCTTCTGTATGCAGGTTGACTGGACGGAATATAAATAATGCATTAGACGCAACAGACACTACTGTAGAGACGCCAGCACGAGGGATGCCAGGGCAAGACAGAGAAGCAGACTTTATGCCAGATACCTCCATAATTGAAGAACAAGTTCGTACTGTGTTAGATACATTCACTGAACTAAGTGAATTAAAGTCTAGCGAAACCCCTGACGTGAAAGAAGGGATATTAGATAAATCATCTGGAAGCCTGATCGAAAACGTGACACCGAGTGAAGTCGTCTTAGATTTTGCGGCTCCAGCTCTTCCTGTAGGTATTGTGGCGACCTATGTCTCTGCCGAAGTGTCTGATAAACTCAGCGAGCCAATTTATGAAATAGAAAGAGGATGTCATCGTGATGATGCACCTGCTCTAATGCCTGACGTGGAAAAGCACATTATGGAGGAATCCGTTCCCGAGATAACCTCTCCTTGTGATGAGGGGCTCTTTGTTCAAGACGCTGGTCCCTCAGCTGTTGCAGAAACCGAAGGCATTGTAATTGAATTGATAGCGGAGAGGAGATTGCAAGAGACAGAGCAATTGTTTCAAGACCCTGACCCTTCTGCTGCTGTAGAAGGAAAATATATCCCCCCTGCACCATTCGAAGATCAGCGTGGACTGCTGGAAATGGAATTATCTGCAGCTGTAGAAGCAGTAACTCCTGTTATTTCTGATGTCATCCTGGAAGATGGCATATCTGTTTCAGAGAAGTTCGAGTCTTCTGTAGAAATTGTGCCAGCTTATTTTATAGAGGCGTCTCAACCTGCTTCTCGGCTGCAATCTGGAGTTTCTTGTCTGCAAGAACAGTATTTACACAGTACTAGAGAGAAGGTAGAAATTCCTACTGAAACATCTAACTGGGAGATGCATTCTAATTCCGGGTTTCAAGTTTCTCAGGATGATATAGTAATGGAAGATGATTTGCTTGAAGTAACTGTAACAACTGAGAAGAGCAGTAACTTTGGTTCCGAGGGTAAATTATTTACAACAGAATCGGGTACTACGTATTTTGAATTTGAAACTGGAACCACACGTTCTATATGCGTGTGCGAAAAAGTCATTTCCAGTCAACCGGTAACTTTACATGCTCCCGGACCTTCGGGCAGTCACCATGTTGAGAAGGTATCACAGGACACAGCACAGGATGAGAGTTCAATTCGGAAAAGGTCTATTACAAGTAAAAAAAAGACTAAGCGTTCAGAGAAGCAAGTGCAAAGTGATTCCACTTCATTAAAATCCAAGCGGGATCCTAAACCTATAGCAACCATGAAGAAGCTTGACGACCATGTGACAGCCTTTCGCAGTCCGAAGGAACCCGATAAATATTCACAGGTTACTCAAATTCCAAGCGATGGGACCGTACACAGATATCGTGGCTATATGGCGTCCACTCTTTCTAGAGATTTGAAAGTTGAACGGACAGTTGCAGAACGTACCCCATATTTTAGTAGAGACTCGCCTGTGAAAAGAAGGGTTGTAACAGAGCGTGAAGATGCATCAAGCACTACATCGCCCTCTAAGCTGTCGGCGGGAGCTGTACATAAACCCCCTCAAACAGTTACGAAATCGAAAAGAGTTGAAAACACAAGCGCTTCTTTTGAAAAGAATGTTCAGGAAACCTCGAAGCACGCATACGTTTCGAAACATACAAAGTCAACCACGTCAGCAGTTACTACTCGTTCTGTGGTGGCTACGGAAGAGAAACTGGTTGCCAGTCTTACTCATGCCACATCGTCAATAAACACCGCCGCCCATCAGAAACGCCCAGTCAGTAGAGATTTACCTTCTTCCTCTAGTGTCAGACAGGCACGCCTCTCTCCCACTTTTAAAAAATCGCTACCTGAAAGTGATGTATCTCAGGAACGTGGTGGAAAAATAAAACGCTCTGAGCAGACTAAGGTATGTGGCGCAGTGAAAGAACATAGAAAGGCACCTGCTGTTTGTGGAAAAGGCAGAAAACTTACTGAAGCAGTTCCTGACACCACGTTGAAAGTCAAGGTGAAGAGACATGCACCGAAATTAGAGTCACGGATTGAAACGGATAGTGAAAACTTATTAAAGACCATGGATTTGACAGAAGTAACTAAGACAGATGGCACAGCAGTAACGCCAGTTTCCAGTCGTGCCAGTATTTTAGCGCCTGCAGAACAAGATATGACAACAACCCATTCTCATGTCACAGACCTTAAAGATACTGCTATTGCCCTCACTTTTTCTCCTCTGTCCCATGTTCCTAGTCCGGATTCATCCCCGTCCATAAAATCCATACTTGATAAATGGTCCGCAGTCGCGTCAGAGAGAAGGAGTAGTCGTGCGCCGAGTCCTTCTCCGTCCGCTTCTCCGGTTCGCGCCGCGACTTCGGCTTCGCGAAGTACCGAGCGCGTCGATTTCAGTACCCACACTCCGTCGTCCCTGCCGTCCAGCCCAAGCCGTATGCTCCGACAGACGACTTCTCAGTCTGGCGTAACACAGATTCTTACTTCGGAGGTTTTTACGCGTACCGTTGATACGTCCGGTTCAATCGAAGTTATATACCGGCAGCCAACATCGTCCGAGGCTGTACGTCGTGTCGCGGTCGTGGGCGGTTCTCGGTCATCTCTTCATGAAACTGTCCCTGGCTATGGGGGCACCGGTACGGAAGGAGAAGTCTCACTCATTGACACTACCGATTCCTCGTTGTCAGACTCCGTGGCACTCCCGTCCTCTTCCTCTGACCACGAACTGAACATGGAAATGCGGCCACGTACTGGAGTTTCTCCGGCTTCACCCAAACCTACTAGTCGGTCCCTGGATTTAATCCATGATGTCACCGGTCCTAAACTTCCAACTTCGGATCTCATGCTTGATTATTTTGCCGTCCCCTTTGTCGCTGATTCTGAGCAGTTAGCTCCAGACTCGTCCGTCCTACGTCTTGAAGGTTCCTCGGCAACAGTTCTGCTTGATGCCGTCCCCAAGACTCGGACCTGTACCCAAGTTTCTGAGGAACGTCTCTCCCCCATCCTGGACGTCTGTGCCGTTACTCCTCCTAGAGTGAAACACAAATTCCAATATGAGGAAGATGAAGAGGGAGAAGAGGATGAAGCAGTTGCTGCTTTCCTCTCCTCGCCAGGTAACACAGACGACCTACCTTCGGCACCTACATTCCACTCAAGTTTGGCTGCTGCTGCTTCTGTTCAGAGCATGGCTTCAGAGCTAGACCTACGCTTTTGCGAGGTTCATATGAATGTGGGGTCGGACAGTCACTGGGATTCGGAGTCAGGAAAGCCTAGTTTAGATAATATTCTTTCTAAAACTGTTTACTCTAAACATTTTGTAAATTGTGAACGTTTTGAAGGTAAGTTTGGTACTGGATGTAATAGATATGGCGAAGTTTATGGTGTAGAATTTAATGTACCAAAATCTCAAGTGTTTCCATATTCTTCAGAAGGAAAATCTGGAATTCTAAGTGATTTACAGTTGGCTGCAATGTATGTGCCTGTGCAGTCTGATCCCCAGATAATACGCGACCAGTTTTCTGCAACTGGTTCCTCTGTAGAAGATTCCATCCCCATTAAGGAGGTTATCTGCAAACAAGAGCCACAGACACGTGGAGTGGCAAAGTTTAACTTGGCCACAGATTTATCAGTCAACTTACTAAATGAAGACGAAGATATATTGGATGTGGGCGAAGAGGATATTCATACACTGTCAACTTCAGGTTCAGAAGTTGATTATGCAGTAGTAGAATCTTGTTCTAACCCTCTTGCAATGATAGAGGAAGAGGCTGCAGAAGCAACAGATGAGGACCAGGATGTAATTCCAGTTGATGACATTCCTGTCAAGATGGGGAACCTGGACCCTGGTGAAATTAACAGGCATTACCACATCACATCCCAGAGTGACTGTATGAATGAGCAGCCACCAGTTTTCTTAAATTCTGTTAACAACATGGCATTTAATCATGACAACTTACCTTTGTTAGCAGTCATGCCTGATGATGGAAGCAATAGTGATGTGCTTATCAAAAGACCTTACAAAAGTGTACCAATGGTTTCAGTAGGTGATGGGTATGGGCACTTAGAATGTTCTGAGATGTGCGATGGTGATTATGGTGACATATTATCCTGTCCTGAGACATCCACTCCATTTTGTAACATGTCACATATCCCAGATACTACTGCAGGACTTGCAGATTTCAAAGAAAGTAGCAAGTCAAGTCTAATGCTCTGTAAAGATTTTGCTGACCCAGGTACTAGGTTTCTTAGTGGGTGTAGAACAGAAACCTGGAGTCCTTCAGGTATCAAAGAGTCCATAACTTCAACAGATAAGAACATCCACTTCAGTGAATCATGCAAACATGGAACTACCAAGTCCCTTGATGATTTTATGTGTGACAGGAAAGTAACTCAAATAAAGGACAAACTCTTCAGTTCTTGTAAATCATTGTTGGATGTAAACCATTTTAGTAAGAAAGGTGGTTTATTGTCTGATATTCCCTCTGCCAGCAAAATGGGAAGAAAGCATTCTCAGCATCCACCACCATCATTTCCTTCCCCAAGTAACAAGCCAAATGTTGTTTATCTGTCTGATTCAGATGAAGAGGAACAAAATAAGCAGAGACATCCCTGCATTGTGGCATTAGGTGGTAGACACAGCAGGGTTAGTGCCACCACCACTGTAGAAATCCATCAGCTATTTGGAAATGAGGGCGCTATGTATAATTTTGCCACTGGCAAAGATTTACCAGACTTTGTGGATTATAAGTCCTCTGCTTCACTGGTCTCTCATGAATCACATGAGGGGCAAGGCATTTTTCATTCAGAATTAGATGGATTTTTTTCTGTAGATGGAAGTAAGTCATCCCATCCTCCACCAATAAATACACCACAAAATAAATTTATACTTGGAATTGATGTTCCAGAAATATGTTTGAATTTCCAGACTGACACTGAATATGTGGAAGTGACTGAAGACATTAGAAACAGCAGGGAACAGAGCACAGATGGTGCTAAGTCTATAAATATGTCACCCTTGAAGGAAGTGCAGTATTTCTGTGGTACAGTGTGTATGGTACATGAAAGTAAACCAGAGGAAGTGAATTGTGAACCTTGTTATATGACAAGGAAAACTTATTCAGGTATGGTCGAACTTGAATCAGATTGTACTGATAAAGCTCCAAATATAAGAGATAAAGATCTTCCATTGCAAAAGACGCCCATTTCAGAAGATAACACTGCTGAAGGCAATGTTGAAGACAGTGACATGGTTTTGAGATGTTACACGAATTCATCTGAATCGAAGACAGAAACTTCGGAGACAGAGTTTATGGATGTTAATGATGAAGCATGTTTGGTGGTTGTACCTTCAGGGAAGATCTTGTCCATGAATACAGCATCCATCAGTGATAAAAATTTTGATACTTGTGTGCAGGATATGCAAGTAAGTGAGAGGAAAACCAGTTTGTTCACTCATGATAATGATGGCAGAACTGTGGCTGATTTTGAAGGATTTAAAATTGACATACATGAGAAGACTCCAAAATTATGTTGTGATATGTCTTCTGTTAGGGATGATTTCCACAAATCGCTAGTGCATATCTCAGTGCTACAGTTAGACACTGGTTCCCACACACTGCCTTATGAAGATGGTAGTGGGTTGTGTGCTACTGATACTGATCTGTCCACAGGATCAGAAATTCAAACAGAATCTGACAACAGGCAAACATATCCGGAGCTTACTATTATTGATGGCGACACAATAGAAACCAGTAGCATAACAAGAGATTTGAGAAAATATGAATATGCTTTCAAGGTATGCAGCAGTCCAGGTCCTGACACAAACACAGAAGACCTGTATTTCCATGGTGCTGTATGTGACAGTCATGGCAAATCAAAAGAAGACTTAAGGCTGATTTCAGTTAAAGGAGGCAAGCCTTTAATCAAAGATGTTAAAAATCTTCAGGTAAGTGAATCACATTATTCGACCAAGCACATGCCTGCACCTATTTTTGCATCAAGAAAACATGATGATGCAAACACAGGTAGTGAGTACGTGGGCATGTCAGAAGAAGACACGTCCGTTACTCGTAATTTTGTCAGGCATATGGATTATAATGCAGTGGCTTCTATGAAGGAGACAGATGATGGGCCATTCCTAGCAGACATGCTGCAAGTATTGCCTAGAACATCACTTGCTGCATCTGTTATTAAAGTGACATTATCAAGCTCTGACATGTATAGTGGCATTGAAACCGAAATTGTAGATGTAGAATCTGCAGATGGTGGAGCTCTTTTGGGGTCTTCTTGCATAGAAACTTCAACGCCAGTAGAAATGGGTTTAGGCATTGAAAGCCACAACAGGTCAACCACTCATATGAAAAACACCCATGGATCTGACATGTGTGCACCACAAAACATGGATCATGTACAAGGATGTGGCAACATTTGTAAAGTTGTCACTGATGTTGAAGAATTTGGCCTCACTGAAAAAGAATTACCACAGGACCAACCAGATGACAACATACATGTAATAGATGCAGAAGACCAAGTTTGTGTATGTGTGTCCTCTGAGAAAGAAACGCAAAATACAGTGTGTGTCTGTGTGGGAAAGTATCATGGACAGCTGAGTATGGAGTGGAGGACGTCCTCTGGGTCACCAGCATCCAAAACTAGTAGCTGGAATGCAACTCAAGGACATGAAGGTATGATCTGCATACTAGACTTGTCCTCTGCTGCTGCTTCTCTTCCTCTCAGTTGCATTAGAGCAGATCTGCCCTCCATGCAAGTAGCAGTTCCGTATTATAATGTGGAGTCAGTTGGTAGTAACCCTTTAGCTTAAAGTTGTGAATTCAGTTGGATTTGAACAAGTCCTTATTCACACAGCCACTAGCTTTCATCCATCAACAACAGTCAATGTTACAGTAATTTGTACACTAGTAGGATACATAGCCATAATGAATATTGTGTCCTTGATATTATTTGTAGATTTATGGGCCATGTTGTATGTAAATAATCCAGTCATGTTGGAAATTAATGATCATGCTTTGGGCGAAGCAATATAATTTCATAATAAGAAGGCAAGTTTTGTGCTTATGGTGAAAGAAACAAAACAAGAAATTTAGAAATCAGTTGTTTGAGTTTGTGCTTTATCTGACATTGCCCTGCTAGATACTGGTACTAAAATAAAATTCCAGAGCCTTCAGTTGACACCACTTCCATCAAGAGGAAGATCTTTTAGTGTCATTCCTGAACAGATTTTCCAGTATGAACACCCATGTTTGTAAACAAAACACCACTTTATGCGCTAAATCCTATAAAAAGTGAATCACTCCAGCCATACACATGGCTTGGCTGCAGTCTGAAATCTGGCAAAACAAGTATCAGTAAATTCTTTGTACTGTACAAATTAGAAGATATGAAAGAGACTACCAACATACAAGACACTATTACTGCAGTTGCAACTCCATGCTGGATACTGCATTTAACACCAAGAGGTGCAAGTTCTAGTGCATAAGAGTCACTTGCTGAATAAAAGGTTAACATTTTAGAACAGTGAACAAAAAGACATGTTAACATTTTTATGATTCAAGGAACAACTAAATGTTCCAGAACTCCACCACCCTGATGTCTTGTATTATTGGAAGCCTGTCTTTATCCACATGTTCTGATGTACTTTTGCAGAGCAAAGGTAATATAAGATTTGGAAGTAGCATTTTTCTGGTGATGATGGTGGTCATTCAGCAGAGAATCAAAGTTATTGTTTTGTTCATAACAGGACCATGAATATTTATGAAGAAAGAAGTGGGAAGTGAAGTATGTAATTTGACAGCAACTTTTCTCAGCATAACATCATAGTACATCTGTATATATCATGGCAGTTATATAGTTGCAAGTCATATAGTTTTGATACGTAGTGTAGATGGAAATCAGTAGAACAACGGAGAACATTGTACTTCATGTTAACAGGTACTTCTTTACATAGAGTCTGTTTGTCCAGCCAATGAGAATGTGGTCATGCATATCTGAACTCAGAACTGCCACTTCCAACCGTTGGGACTCTGACATGTTAAGTTTCTGAATGGAAGTGTGAAACAATATGTTTCTTTCTGCCAATATGGGTGGTTCAGCTGATGTATGATAAGCATATATTTAATTTTGGTTATTCTTATCTGTTCCATTGAATTCGCTTCTTTATACAGAAATTTGGGTAATCACAATGTCTTTTTGTACAAAGAACAACACAAAAATCACACACATACACACACACACGCACTCACATTCACACACACACACACACACATATATCCATTCTCTGAGTTGGATTTAAACCTGCAGTCCCAGTGTCTGGGGTGTCAAAATGTCTACTATGGAGGTAACATCTTTGTGGCGCTGCTGTAATGTATTTATATATTTTAAAATACCTCAGCTTCACTCTGATATTTTGCAGCCTGTTGCATTATCTGTATTAACAAATGGTACTATCACACCATCCAACACAACTCTTTATTTATAAAGAAGGAGTTGTGTTTGATTGTGTGATAATACAATTTGTTAATACCTCACCCTCAGGCAACATTTGTTTTCTGTACTTGCAATGACTTTGTGGTTGGACTTCTGTTCTCAGTTTCCAAATTTTTTTTTTGTAGAAGTTGATTCTATGGGAAGTGCATTTCAGTGTACTGTGACTTTCTTTCAGTGACAAAGAAAAAAAGTTATGTGTTTAGTCTCATATTCAGCGAATTTCAGTATTCTTGACATTCTCATTGGTTGTCCTTATGAACATTGTAAACAATGCCTGTCGCATTTAGCGCCACAAGGTCGAATGTTATATTGCTAAAAGTTTGTAGTTCCAAAGTAAGTACGAAATTTCCTCTATTACCAGGTACATAGAAACCCAATTTAGACTTTTTGGCCATAGTCATGTGAGTCCAGTCATTTACAGTATCTGTCAATTGATTTATCACAGATACCCATAACATAACCAGTTTTATATACATATGCAAGTATATAAAACTGATTACATTATTTTGCACCAAATCGTTCAATTTAAATGCACATAGTTTATTGGCATTGTCTTTACTGCATAAATAGTTATTAATTATGGTTGCGTATTTATACATTCCATGTGTATATAGTAAAATTGTTGTGTCTTGCTTAGTATTTTGCATGGTTACACTGCTTGTTGACATGTTTTTAAATGTGTACGTGTGTGTAGTCGATGGAGGACAATATTTATCTTTTCATAAGTGATGTTCAGGAAATTGGTGATGAGAAGTTTGAATTGAAACAAAGAAAGTATGTGTACTGACAGGCAGTAGTCTCATCATTTTTGTTGGTTTTCTGTTGCAGAATGGACCGAGAAATCTCAGGAGAAAGAAAAACACATTCATGCTGTAGCATCAGGTGAGAAACAACCAAGATATTACTCTTACTTACATATTTGCAATATGATGTTATTTCAGGGAAGACTGAAATCAGAATCTGTATGTTACATCTTCTTGGTTAATGTAGCTGTGTTTACCTCTGCTCCTTCCATACCCTAACCCCTTTTTGTTTCTTCTTCCTCCTCCTCCTCCTCCATCTCCTCTTCATCTTCATAATATTCCAGCTGCAAGGGAGGTGTGTGTTGATCTCAAAGTACATGCCCTCTAGTATGCCAGCTTCTGTCCAAATAATCATTTTATTAAACAATAAGTTACTATCCCTTTTAGGGACCTGTAATCTGACATGCTTTGTAATAAATATATATACAAACGCATGGTAAATTTTCAAACTGTAAATATGTATGTAGATATGGGGTAACATTTATGCAGGACACACACTTTTCTCTTGTTATAGATATGACCAGCATAGACATTGTTTTATCTTGTATGCTGTTACACTGAGTTCACTTCCAGTGTCCTCATTTAGATGACAAATTTTGTGTCCCAGTATGTATATTTAAATAAATACAAGAGCAAGACTGCCTGAAAATTGCCAGTCACTGTCATTCACTGTTAGACTGGGCTTTAGGATACAAGTTATACCAGAACTTCCAAAGTAGTGATATTGACTCTTTTGCTTATGTTCAGTACTGAATAAAAAATTGCTTAGTAGGGCAGTAGTTCTGTGTTCTGAACCCCATGTCACTGGCATATTCTCTACTTAAGACTTATTGTGTGATTTGGCAAGCAGTTTTTAAATTTCTTCAGTTTTGCCCAAGGCCAGGAATTACATTGAATATTCATCCCCATCTAGAGCCTATGTTAAGAAGGAGTGGAGGTACAGCTCTCCTCCCGCCACATGCCTTCATGGCATGGGCAGGGATGGCATTACCTTTCCCCTCTCTGCATATTGGATTTTTTGTACTGTATGTTTTTAGTGACCATTTTTTTAATATTAGATATCATGCACATCAGATTACAGCAGCTGCAATGTCAGCAGAATATTACATACTGAATTCCAATTTATATTATGTACACATATCCTTTATTGGGAACAGATTCTGCTTTCATTCACAGAATTATTTGTTAGTGCACATTCATGAAACGTACTAGTACAACATTAGTTCTGAATTAAAGAATTGCAAATTGTGTATGTCATTTCACATATATTTTAGGATGTTTAATTTAATTCATGATTTGTTTGCATTATACTTGCATTTGTTACATTACGTCTCATAATATAACTCCTTACATTGTTATTTCAATACAAGAAATGGCAAGCACATAATATAATTTAATTCATTATAATGAATTATTAATAATATTGTTAGTGCAATAAGTTACTATTTTCTGACCGTATTTGTGATATTTGTTTAATTCAATTTAATGTCCTTTAGCTACATAGCACACATCATATTTATTTTGTATTTTGTGACTTGCAAAACATATTCTGCTTCATTTGGTATTTTATGATACTTTGCACTAATAATAACCTTCTTTATTATGTTTAACTTGGACTTGGCAGAGAAGTTCTGCTGCATTATGAACTGTTATAGTGTTGCATTCAGTGATCTGCTGTGAGGGTACATGAGTCAGTAAAATGGACAGAAAGTCCAAAGGTCAGAAATGTGACTTAAAATGCATTTTTTTTTTTGGTAGTGTGTAAGGAATAAAAAGCCGTTTTTCACGTGGCAGATTAGTAGCAACATTAAGTTTGCGAAACCATGGGACAAGTGGTGATTTGGAGTAATTTCTTTTCTCCTTGTCAGTAGCGCTCTGCAGTACAATTACTTGTGTTACTGATTTTATTTGCAGCCTTAATGGATATTTGACATCAGACTATCAACTTTATACTTTTCTGTTGTTCATTGTCCCTTCTTAAGGCACATGAGATTGATTTTACTTAAAACATGATGAACAATTTGAAATATAATAATCTTATCCCTCTAATTCTCTGAACTAGTTTCAGTTTTGTCACACAGTTTGGATGTCAGGAAATTTTAATCAATGAGTTTGTATTTCAATCAGCACTTTCTTTATATCTGCATGGTGCTATTGATACTTTTGATTCAGTTGGCACCACTGGTGACTCATTTTTATGTCACTGGTATACTTTAATGTTTAAGTAGCAACAGTTAAATCATGAGCACCTTGTTGGCAAAATGCTTGCACTCACATATATTTACATTTATTGCACAATCTATTTATTCAGGATAGTCACATTTTGAGATTCCATATACATATCAGATGAGTTTAAAGAATGTTCTTGTAGATATGGTTTTATCCATTGTAGTTGATAGCGATAGCACATCGAATTATCTGTGTAGCATCCCCCTTTTCCTTTAAGATAGTTATAACAAACAAGAACCCCTTCATATCAATATGTATGTTCACTGTAATCTTTGAAAATGTTCATACTAGAACATGTATAACACAGCAATAATCTTGATGGCACTACAGGTGGTTGAAATGTATGATGTTCCTTGTTGTACTGTTATATTCTAGTTCATAATATACTGATCTATGATTACCATATGTCATGCTGCATTGGGTGATTTAAATTATTGAAGACTGTAGATACCCGTATTTTACTGACAACTAGATTCTCTACTATAATTTCCTACAATCTCAAATGTAAGCACTTTATAATATTTCTCTAGGTGGCTATTATATTTCATATCCTCACACTGTATCTCATATGGCAGATGTCTACATTGGTTTTCAAACAAAAATTTTGGCTGGCAGCTATTTACTTGTCACTGTTTTTACTAAAAGCACTTGGACCTTTTTTCACCAGACAGCTATCGCTTGTCACTTCCTGCCATTATTCTGCCACATGTATGGGTGGTCAGCTGAGTAGGCTATGTTAATATGATCAACAAGCCTACAGGAAGTGGCAGCCAGTAGTTGTAAGATAAAATAATGACCATACACACACACATACACAGACACATGGTTAGAATATTTTAGACTGACACATATCCATTATCTACTAGCTGTAACACTCAGATGGCTCATCTGTATATTGGCTGGGATTTGATAACAGGTGTAAGCATAACAGATGTAGCTGTAGATGTAAGGCCATCAAAACAAATGACTGTATATAGAACTGTTACAGTTCTGAAGTTAATGAATATTTTGTATATCAAGTTGTCTAGTTACCTTTGTGTTTATGTTTGTTTGCCTAGGGCTGGCATATAATTCCAGCCTGTGTATAGCTGAGCCATTTTGCAACTACAGTTGTCATATGTGAATTTGCAGTCTAAAAGTTTCGGCCTTACTTTTTATTTATTTTTCCTTCCTTCTAATTGCCCATAGTATGCTTTATTGAAAATTTGCATGTATGATAATTGTGAGAAATAATCTTCCCGTTCATTTTATTTTCTTTGCATGTGTCACCTAATATTGGTAATTTTAGCCATACAACATTATATAATAAACAAAGTGTGCTACTAATGGCATGTTGTATTGATAATTCGGTGGAATATCGTTATCAGTTACAACACTATCTCATTGTGTTCTAAGTAACACAGTTTACTTTTAGAAGCATTACAAAAGCTGTGGGAATAAACTTAATCTGGCATCTCCATTAATTTTTTTTTCTGCAATCCAAAGTTCGGCTAAATGGTAATACAGGCATTGTACTGTTATTTGTGTATCAAACAGTATTGCTATTTCAGTAGAGCTTACAACGTTACACATGTAATTTGAAGTTTTTTTTTATTGGTATTTGCTTCAGTCAAATATTTGTGATATTCAATCCTAGACTGGAACTTGCACTGCAATGATTGTGGACAAGGCTGTAGTTGAATATACTGAATAATAATCAATTATCTGTTCATGGTTAAGAAAATATTCTGAACAAAATAAGATCTGCACAATAATTAAATTTGTGGAGCATAAAAAACACTGTGTGTACCATAGGCAGCTACCACATATACTGAAATTGCTGTAGAGAATATCCCAATGAAAATACGGGAAATATGAATAAACTTATATTTGTTGTTTCACAAAAGGTGAAATAGTGAGGGGAGTGCAGTGACTGTTTCAAAGATATTTTTAACAGGATCCATCTACCAGACTGTCCATTTGTGGTTGTTAATAGCAGTTTACAGAAACTGGCTGTGCAAGGGTAAAAAGTCAAGATGCCTACCAGTTACTAAACCAGCTGTGGACATATTGCAGCAGGCGTTCATTCACAGCCTACGACCTATTATGCAGGAACTTGCCATTCCTAAGCCAACAATTTGGAAAATTGTCTGGAAGTGTTTGCAATTTAAATGCTACAGATTTCAAAATTTTCAACTAATACCAATGCCTGTGTTAAGCATGCTACAGTTTTTGCTGCAGTGATGGGAGGAATTTTTATCAATGACCATTCCCTCCTCAGCTTTGTGTTCAGCAGTGAAACCACATTTTATTTGCTGTCAGGAGCTGTCTGTAATCACAGTGTATCAATAAGTGGCCTACAAAGCATGCCAGAGGCAGTCCAAATGTATGTGTTTTCTGGGTATATGGGCACTGCTTAACTTGACATTATGGACATGTAATCATTGCCACAGCTTGAAGAAGACTGTGGTAATCACTGGCATACTTTCGAATTTTCACTGCAGTGTGACAGTATTTCCAAACAACCATTTCCCAAGAAGGTAGATGGCACAGGTGGAACAACAGAGTTTCCTCATAGTTCCCAGTATCGAAGCCCATTACATTTCTTTGGGGGAGGGAAGTAAATTTGTTGAGATTGTCTATGCCACCTGCCCAAATGCCTAAAAATGTTGACAAACTCAAAATTCACATCCTGGGTGCTTGTGAATTAGTTTGCGTATAGCTATACTGTGCATAAGATTATCATTTTCATATATATATAGTCACTAGTGGGGCTCATACTGAAATCCTGTTAAGTCATAAAACTTTAAGACTTAGTTTTTGCTCTATGAATTTTATTATTGTACTTATCTTGTTTTTCTTAGTACAATTTGTTTAGTATATGAAGTTCCATTATAATCACCCTTTGTAGAAAACTAGGCATCTCTGTTGATTTTTTGTTCTGTGATGCAGAGTTTGGACTATTTTGAATGGAAATTTGAACTACATTACACCCTCATTACACTGCACTTGTTGGGTGACAGATGGAACACCCATATAATAAGCTTTCACTTTCATAATTGTCAACAACATTTTTCTAATTTATGTCTTGATAGGCATCTAATAGTTTATCAATTTTCAGCAAGTTTTGAATGACAAGTTGTGAAGTTGAACTGTAGTAACATTACTGTGTCTGTGCATCCATGTCTAGAGACTTAACTATCACTGAAAGAATTTCATGGCAGTTAACACATATATATATATATATATATATATATATATATATATATATATTTGTTTTACTAAAAAACTTAAACTACACATAAAGAAGACCTTAGAGTTTTTGCACATATTTCTTAGTGTGACTGACACAATATTTATCGGAAAAAAATATTTTGAAGGAAATTATAGAGAAATACAGAAAAATTTTTTTATCTAATACACTTTTTCACAAGTATTGTTATTTTTTAAATAATTAAATAAACTGGAGCAAGTTTCCTGGAATTTTTATACTGGGTGTATGTTTTCCAGCTTAATGTCTGGAATGTTTTTAATAGAGATATCTTTGTTTCACAGCACCATTATATATGGTTTCTTCTCTTTGTATTGTCTTCTTTAGTTCACATGTAGTAATATTAAATAATGTTCAATCCCAGATTGGATGTTGAGCACACCAACAAGCAGTGCTGCAGTTGAAGGGTCAGGATGTTTGGGACCTCAATGCATGAAAATTTCCCATCCTTGTATAGTCAATAGCATGAAAGTAATGCCAACCAGAGAACCCCCACAGATATCAGGAAATTTGTGTGTAGATGTAGGTTCTGCAAAAACTCCTCTTAACACCCAATCAGAAAAGAAGTGTGAATTCCAGTTACTAACAACCCCCTATCAAAATCGGGATTCTGAAACTATGAAACAGGTTGATATTGTTAAAGAACTGCCACCAGCTATTGAAACTGAATCAGATCCATCTGTAGAAACTGAAACATTCAATATCACCTTTTCTAAGGAAGTGCCATTGGGTGTTACAAGTGAAGCAAGCAACCACAGAAGCAGTGTGCATATGCAGTCAGAGTTTGATATCATTCAGTTCTTTCCAGATATTGTACCACAGCAGTCTATTGATATATTGAATGCTACCCCCTCTTGTTTGCCTGAGGACAGATGGATGCATAGGAGAGTGAGTGAAGTTGACTCATTGTTATCACAAATATACACAGGGACTTCAGAATCCTTAATGGAGCCCCAAATGACAATACAGACAAACAGCCCATTAATGCAACTTACAGAGGTGTTGTCAAATCAAGATACAGGGTTGGTGACTTCACAAATAGAAAGTGGAGATAAACCTGTCAGTGATATTGTGAATCCTGAAAAACTGACACTTTTACCCAAAGATTTACAGATTGTTGCTTCAAGTTCCACCGATTCTACAGTTACCAAAGGTGGTGCTGATTTGAATGAGTTGGAAACTACAGTAGAACAAATACTCTCTGAAATGTCAATGCAGGAGAAACTGTTGGATGAAACCTCAAACTTTAAATTTCATTCAGAACTCAAGAATGAAGTGCAGGCAGCTCCCATTTTAAAGACACATGTGAACATTTTCAGTGTGCTGCCGCATGAAGAAACTGTAATAGAACTCTTACCTCGGAAATGTGCAGGAAATATATATAATGAAGTTAAAGTAAAATCAGAACAAGGCACAAACAGTAACATACATGAGAGTTCTACAGACTTTATAGATGTTTGCAATGCAGTTCAGCAAACTGATTTAAATAGCCATTCTGCTGAAGCAGAGTCAACAGAGAAACTAGATGAAAGAAACATAGTGTCTCTTGCTCCAGTGTCCCATTCTGTCAAGCAGAGGGACGCAACAAAACACAGCAACATATCTGAAGACAGAAGTGATGCTTTGTATGATTACAAGTGGCCTGATAACTGGCCTGATGATATATTCGCCCAAGTAGTTGATGATACTATACTTCCAATGTCAATTGGCCACTTGGAACCCAACAGTTCTAGAGATAGTGAATGGATGAACATATGGCCCAATGAGTCAGTTATGCAGATTTCTAATAGTTCAGAGGAGAGTGAATGTATGGCTTGGTCCACAAATCTGTCTACTGATCCATTTAAATCTTCATGTGCTCCCAGTGATAGAAATTCTACACAAATTACAAATCATGCAAGTAAATTTGATAACAGTATTCAGGCTGATGTTTTTGATGAAGTCAACCCAAGGCACAGTCTTCATGAACTGGAGGAAACTGTCAGCCAGTTGATATCCGATGTAGAGATGGATGAGTCACAGCTACTGAAAAATCTATCATGCTTGGAGAGCACAGTTGTTAAGCGTTCACACTCAAGTGAGGATGTTGTTTTGCAAAGTGACCATCTAGATCCAAAAAAGACCATTTCTAATGTTAAAACTCCTCACTATGAAAGTTTCCAAAAGCAAGAACCTTTTGAAGACAGCAGACCTATCAGAGCTGAAGTTAAGGTTTTGGTTAAAACATCAGATACTGGAAAAGAAATAATAGAAATCCGCAGCATGAGGGAGTTTTTGGATACAGAAATGACACCAGGACAAGAAGGTAGCCGTTCTGTGTTCGGGACAGATCTGAAGTCTTCAATGGGAGTGTTAGAGAACTTCCAAAAACAGCAAAACTTCCCTCAAAATGTGGAATTGTCAGAGAAACACATCCCATTAAAGCTTACACAATCATCTTCTGGGTTCAGAATTGACAAAAACATCCAGCTTTCACACGAACTGTCGCAAAATGACATGCCCAATAGAAACATGTTTCAGAGTGTTCAGATAGGTAGTGACTTGTCAAAAAATGTTGAATGTGTTCCAATAGAGCGTGATCAAAATCAAGCATACTCTTCAGTCCTTCCAGAATATCAACAGCACTCCATACAGAAGCCATTTGTATTGCCTCCTGATAGACTGCTGGATGATTCTGCAGTATACAAACCAAAAATGTACAAGGAAAGGCAAAAACTGCACACTCGGGAATGTAATAAACAACAGGCATTACGTTATGAAAACCAGCGACATGAGCAGTATAGGTCAGGAAAACAGTCACATAGGTACAGGCAACAGCAAAAGACAGAGCAACAATTAAAAGCATTTGAAAGTCGCAACTTGGAAATAAAAATAGACGATAACAAGGAGAATTCTAAGTTTTCCCCAGAGGTACAAAATATTAGGTACATTGAAAAAGTAAAAGAACCACAAAAGGTGTCTGAAATTGGGACAGATGGAAAATGTCAACAGGTAATAGTGCACCAAAAATCAGTGCTGGATCAGACACAGATATTTCAAGATCATAAAGATGAAGAGAAAGTTCAAACAATACATCCAGGGGGACAGCACAGAAAACATGGGGAGAATCCTGAACAAGAACAAAAAAGACAGGATGGGCAGTTTCATCAGATTCAGAGACTTTTTATTCGTTCACCTGACTTTACATTGTCGGAACCTTTAAACATGTTGTCATTAGAAACAAGCAACAAGCAGCAAAGTGTAGCTGTAAAGGAACAGTCACAGCACATAAAGAAACTTCTTGTTCGATCCGCAGATTTTGAAGATTGCATAACATTTCCAATAGTAACACCTCCATCTTCATTACCAACTAAGTTACATCCACTCTCATTCATGCCATCTCCACCGCCTCAACAGCTGCCCAAAACAAAGCTTTTTGAAAATCTTCCCAAAGCTCCTCTTGTTTCTGAAGAAGATCTGCTTTCTGTATCTCCACTTAGCCACAGCAGTACTCCTCAGAACCTCTTTTTTTCATTTCTGCCAATGGATAATGTATCAGACATGCCAGATGGCTTGAATACATACACTCCTCTTGCACGGTGGTTCTCCATGCCATCTCTTGAAATGGAGCCAATTTGTCCCTCATCAAGTACCATCTCCCTGGATGGGAAAACCCTTTCTTCATGTCTTACGAAGGTTGTGTCAATGCCTTCTCTTCAGGATTCCTTACCTCCCGTACATACTCAACATAATGAATTATGTTTATCCTCATATCACAACACTGATGAAGGACCAACAGACAGGTCTGCTCTTATTAATGATGGCAATAAGACGTCACTCATTATGCAAAATTTTTCAGACACCAGTCATACAAGTTTACCCTTGTCAGTGCCATTTTCCACCTTCACGAGACCAGACACCCAAACATCATTTTGGCAACAAAACTCCTCCTCGCCCCTGTCACCTGGCTTTTCCAGAAGGCATTATGATAAGACACTTGGCTCTTCCCGCTCATCCCCATTTTCTTCACGTCACAATGAAGCAGCAACACCTTATAGGTCTGCCATCTGTTCTAGACATCATGGAAGGAAGTTTCCACATGTTTTCAAGTCTATTTCTTCCAGCTATTTACCAAATCCAATGGTAACCCCCCTACACAAATCTCCAGGAACTATAAGAAAACACAGACAGAATCATACATCATGTGTGAATACCCTTGCTTGCTCTCAACCACCCTCATCTAACATGCAGGGTATTTTAGATCCTTGGTACCTACAAACAGATTTCCTGCTGTCCCCTGTAGTAATCCCCTCAGGATACTGTACATGGGTCCCAACTCCTGACCAGCAGATATACAGCAGAGGTAAGAATGGGGCAGATTTTAAAATTTCAGTTCATAGACCAATAAGCTTTACTGATAATAACTTAACCAAATGATTGCTGAAACAGGTACATTGCATTTATTCTAGGAGAATTGTTTTCTGATGTAAAGGTTTTGTCTGACGTTTGAGTTATATGTTACTATAATAGGCATGCATTTTTCAGTTCTCTAACAGTAAAAGTAATATACAGTGCTACCTGTAGCAAGTTATCTTGTTTTGTTATGCCATTCCTAACAGCATGGTCTTGCAGTTGATATTGGGCAGTTCTAAGGTGTGAGTTGATGAATTAACTTTGACAGAATGTATTCCAGAATTTGGATAATTATTATACATATGCAGTGCAGTTTGTTGCTTTTCTGACACAAGTCTTGCATTTTGCCACTCATTTATACATGTTATTGTCATCATTATGGTCATCTTCAAGGAAATATACAAGGTGAGAGTCTGCCATTTCATGAAGCATCTTTTAAATTAAGAAATAACAATTAAAAACTGTGGACATATGTCATCTTAAGTTGTAAGATTAAGCATAGTTTATGACTGCGTAACAACATGCATATGTGGACACATCATAAAACTGTGCAGATCCTGTCTGACTACATGAATGTAGACACATGAATCACCAGAGGCAAAGATGGTACTATTGGTTGCATCAATATGTCATCTGTTTTCTGTCTCTCTGCCTTCTCTTAGTTCAACCTACAATAATTTTGACTCCTTCACTTGTCACAATGCAGTGGTTAAAGCCATAATTTCCACTAAGTCGGTACATTACTATTCCATGTGGAGAATGCATTACTTTTTAGTGCTAATTGTAGGTTGGTGTTGTGTAGCATGGTATAAGGTAAGTGAATTTTTAGCTAATCCAAATAGTGTGATTTGGGAAGGTCACACATACTTCACATGTCACATTTTAGCATTAAATGATGTGGCTTGAGTGGAATTCAAACTTTCTTCTTGCTGCTGTGACCCCTATAAAGAAAGTTTATTGAGTTCTGTGAAACCATAAATCTTCTCAAGTGTACATTATTTATATTAAATCTGTCTAGAAGTATCATCGTTAAATGACTCTGAATTGTATGATAATGAAATCCCTTGTAAGAGTGATTTTATGGTAATCATACACAGACAGTATATATACATGGTGTGTTTCCAAGTAATTATATTGTTTGCCCTTAACCTGGTATTTGTACCTTTGTATTTATCTATTTTTAACTTTCATCAGGTATGTGAACTGTATAACATACCACTCTTATGACAAGGAACATCATCACTCGTCTAATTAGAGCAGACTTTCTGATTCATGTTTCACATGCATTTAGAATTTATGGTGAATGGCTTATGTTAAACATAAGCCATGTAAGTTACTGACTGTAACATTACAGGAAAGACACCCACAGATGTATCAAGTGGAGACATGGTGAAAACCTCCCCTATCATTGTGGGGGTAATGGAGAAATCAGTTCCGATATCTGACATCAAGAAGGAAGGTTTTTCAAAAACGGGGGTAGAATCAACACTGACAACAGAGTTAGATCATGAACTTCGGAGAATATCGGAGGAATTTATTGCTAAGGAGAAAAAGGCAGCTGAAGAGGTGTCTCCCATTAGAGAAGTATCAGAAGCAGTGACTAGGAAAGCTGATACTCTTTCAACTTTTGACAAACAGTGTAGTAAGGAAGTTCATGAACTTTCCTATTTGTCGGATATATTAAAAACGGTAGGTGATGAATTGAAGGAGACTGCAAGCGATGGTGAAGCTGCAAGCATTTCTGAAACATTGATCGAAATGGATGTTCATGATCAGGTAATGGAAACAGAATGTGGAATTACAAAACTGGAAAGTGTTGTAGCAGATGAAATTATCGCATCTGAGGAATTTAGTGATACTGTTAGGGATGACAAAATCAAACTTACAGAAGATGATGCAGTAATTCTTGGTGATTTGAAGAGCCCATCTCAAGAAAACTTACTAGACAGAAGGGCAGAGGTGTGTAAGCCATTATTTTCAGATGAGACTCAAGACAAAGAAATTATAAGCATTAAAGAATCAAAAAATACAGGAGTCATTGATTACATAAGCGACATATCTCGGGTGAATTTTGCAGACAGGAAAATTCAGAAGTCTGAACCATTAAATTCAAATGACAAATCAGAGAGTGAAATTTTAAAAGATGCAGAACTAATTAATAATGTAAAAGATGTATCTAAAGAGAAATCAGAGACTACAAAGATTCAGGATTTTGAACCAAGAATTTTAAAAGAAGAAGGAGATATTTCAAAGATTACTGTGCAAATATCTGTAGAAGAGGGCGGAAAAGATATATTTAATACTATAGAGAAGGAAATTAAGCCAGCTGAGACTCTTCAGTCCGTCCCCAAAGTAAAAGAAATTCAGTCAGAGACCAAACCCATTGTAACAACACCAACACTGTCCCGTCGAGGGCTGGGGGGTTCACAGCGCTTGTCCCGGGACCAGCGTCCAGCTCCACTTGATGTTTCCCATCTGACATTGAGTAGTGAAGAAGAGACAGACGAAGACTTTGATGCAGCAGGATACATTGTTACTGAGCCCGTCGACGAGGATGTACCAAAGCAGCAATGTCAAGATGATACTATTTATCGCATAAACTCCTCGCCAGATATACTGACAGAGCCTCCACTTAGAAAAGTTTCTAGTAAAGCAGTACCCACTGTTCAAGTGACAGAGGACATTAGAGACACTGTACTCTCAGAAGTTCCTACTCAGATACAGGAAGAAGTATCAGTTAACGAAGCTGAACAAGCAATGGCTCAAGTAGTACAAGTGCAGTCAGATTCTGATGCCTCAGAAAAGGTTCAGAAAACAGAAGCAAGTGGACAGGTTTACATACAGCCAGAAAGTCAGCATTCTGAAAGTACTAAGCCAACAGTCCAACCATCTGTATCCATGGAAAAGGTTATAGAAGAGCCTTTGATGGCATTTGACACTGTAACTGAGTTACAGATACCTACTTTGGTACCCATAGAACACTGTGAGGGTGAAGTGCAGAGACACAAACCAATGTTTCGTATAGAGTCAGATGATTCCCCTGACCAAGGAATGGAGGATATTGAGGCACTTATTGAGAAAGCAAATCGTGAACTTGCTCTAGAGATGGAGAGGGCAGGTTTGAAAGTGCCAGATGGTGATGATGATTCTGATGAATCTCCTGAAGAGGAGGAGTCACATTTCAATGTGCATATTCCAGAATGTGAGCCAGAGACACCAGAGAAAGAGGTTTTTAGAACAAAGGAATCTGATTCCAAGCAGGAAAGAAAGCTGCGTCGTGTGGAACGGCGATTTGAACGCATGGCATCAGAAACATTAGAGAAAGAAGCTGCTGCACAGGGCAGCAATGCACCTGAAATTGAATTACATCATGAGGCAGAGTTTGAGCGAATGGTATCACAGCTGTCTACAGAAGAGGTTGCAGACTGTCAGCGAGAGTACTTACAGCTTTGGGATGAAGGGGGTTTGACACCATCTGAAGACTGGGATTCACATGATCCTGACACACCAAGTGGTGAGTTGGAGGAAGACTCCACCACTGCATCACAACCAGGTACTTCAGTGTGATGATTAACCCATGATCTTGGCTCTTTGACAGTAAAAGAACTTCAGGTTGAATACTTCTGAAGTTTCTTGCAGTGTAAGGTTTTTATTTTATGTAGTAATTTACATGGCATACACATTTGTTTGCCAAAAACTGTCAGTTCCTATGTGCACACTCTTGTCTGATGGTGTAAATGGTATCATCAGAATTACTTTAACTTTCTGTGTTTATATACTCCAGAATAATTGATCTTGACAGGACTAAATTTTTGCATTTTCATGTTCTTTATAACTCTCCCATTATGCCATGATATTAGCAGTGTAAACTTACGCCACTGATTTTTAAACTGTGAAAAGCACTGAGCTTGGCTATATGGAACTGGATGTGTTACCTCATGAAAAGTGTTGAGTATGATAGGCAAATCTGTGGTAGACTTTGAAGTAGAAATAAAATTCATTTTTATTTTATAATAGTAATTAAATACACACAAATTCTGATACATGCACCAGCAAGTTACACATACTTACATTAAACTTTTATTTCTTGTATATGCTATTATTATTGAAAACGTATAATATATATTGATTTCCAAGAGTTTAGACTAGAAAAATATATTATTTAAAATTATCAGCATTTATTCAACTTTGTGCCTCATGGAGGTACTGGTAGTTCCTGACTAACATGTTAGTTTCATTTAGAAAAATCTCATGTAGGGATGAACTGTGTTAGTCATGAATTTTCCACAATAAGTAATATAAATAAGTGGCTTTCAATTCAAGTCCAAATTCTGTTCCCATATTCACAGCATGCAACAAAGATCACAGTCAGAGAAAGTGGGTAATACTGTAGTGAACTGAAGGAGAGTAGATGTGGAGTCATTGAAGAGAAAGTGGCATTGGAAAACAATGAGTTAGCCCATTTCAGGAGGTTTCTCAGCATCAGTTCTGTGGGTCAAAAAAAAAAAAAAAAAAAAGAGAGAGAGGGGGGGGAGAGATAGAGAGAGAGAGCAATTTCCATCTGAGGGTGTTGTGTTTTTTATAGAATTTATTGGAATTTGTCATATGAAATTTCTGTTGAATCGCTTTTGGCTGAATTTTTTTTAGGAAGATATCAAGATTTAGTGATTTTACCACCTGCTTCCTATTATTAAATCCTAATAAGGCTTCAGTCTGTTCCTCATGATACTTATTATATTTTAACAGTGCTCAATTTTTCAGTCATATTCTCAAGCACACTCAAACCTTCAATTATATTGTAGGTTCATATCAAAATATCTTTTTTTAGATTCTCTATGGTAATATCTTAAAAATATCTACTCCTGACTCGTTGGGTGCAAAGACATTCTCTTTATGTGGCTGCATTAGCTCTTCTTTGTGTGGCCCAGCAACTTGACTACTCTGCGTGCTCCACTCATCAAAGCCAACCTCTGTACTCAGTACCACCCTGCTTTTGCAGTTTTTCTTGTTTCTTTGCCCAGCTTGTAACTTTGAATATTATGGACAGATTTGGAGAGCAGTCTTTTTATATTCCATTCATGCTGGATTAAGACTTCTTAGCCTAGGCACTGGCTATGATGTCCGTGGCATGATTGATGTTGAAACATTTCCAGAATTCCTCCACACTTGTTTTGTTTTTGCCATCCATTGTCGCTGTGAGTGTAACAAACGTTTTTCAAACATCATAATAAGCCTTGATGTAACAGCAGTTTTTTTCATCAGCTAGCTGGAGACATGGCATGTTGGGAGGCAGAAGGACGACTTTTATGTATTTCGGTAATGTCGCAGTGGGATATACAAGAGCATATTGAACAAAAACAAAATATTGAAGACCCTATTTTTGGTCATGCAGTTTGTTTTTATTTTTTGGTGCTGTTGTTGATAGAACTATTTAGTGAAAAATGGGTCTGACATTCTATGCTTTATCATAGACCACCACTAAACAGAAGGGGAATAGTTGAGGAATCCTCTCAGTGATAGCACTCTGTGCCTGGTGGATAACAAGATGTTTCAGCTCATAATATCTGTTAGTGTTGCCACCCAAGATCACAGTCACTTGAGACTTTGCTGCCTTGAAACCTGGAGTTGGTCACTCTTCCTTGGGAAAGTATGTCCTTGTAGGCATCCTCTTCCAAAATAAGCCAATCTAACCTATGTCAGACACCTCCTGAGCTCTATAACCCATTTTTTTAACAGGATATTGTAATATGTGAGCACCCAAGGTATCTGAAACTGTACATGCTCAGTATTTGACATTGGCTTCAGGGTAGAGTTTTTTTTTTTTTTTTAATATTGCCATGAGGTTTCTGATGAATTTCTCTTTGGGTGGTTTTCAGTGTATGTTATCATGCTTCACGTAATTACAGGTTTTGACTCTAATTACCAGCTTGTTTCTGGAGGTTTAGATCTAGCAGAAGTTGCTGTAATTTTGGCAGTATTTGCATGGATTCATGAATTCCATCCACAAGTTAGTGTCACTTTGTTTAACCCTTACTCTGCTAACGTGGAGAATAGGGTGAGCTTCTAATAATACCAGCAAATAGCAGATGGTATTTAACTCGGCATTTAAAGGGTTAAGCCAGTAACATGGACATCATCACATATTTTTCTGTTGCTCTCATACCACTGAAGCACAGTCACATGCTGCTCTAATGTTATACCATTTCTACATTTATTAGTTTACCATCAATGATAGCTCCTGACCCTTGCCACTCATTACTCCTATTTCACATACAAGCTAAATACAAAATATAAGAACTTGATCAAAGCCACTTGACAAACACAAGAAGGAATCTATAATGTTGTCCAGGCGGACCACTGGGATAAACTCATACACAAAGGTTGAATGACAAGTAGTGCATCTACCTATGTACAACAAACATGTCTCACTCATACCATAATATACCAGAACATTCCATTGCCATGCACAAGTTATGTCTAACAGTGTGCATTAGTTGGGAGCAAACCCTGCTTTTAATATTATGTTAGTCAAGAACTGCCAGTACTATCTCATTTACCTGGAGGGACTGAGGTAAAACATAAGAACTTCACTCATAATAGCCTCTGTCCTGACCCAGATTTGAACTAATCACCTTGAATATATATGTAATAAACATTGTAACTTACACAAACTTGCTGTAGAGAAAAAGATAATTTTAAATAATTTATAAAGGCATTAGCTTTGAGGATCTGAACTGGTTTTATTAGTCTGCAGTAGTGTTAGGTGTGGCCTGATTGCTGGTGATGGCAATGAACTTATCACCTTCAGGGAATTTGTAGAACAGGGTGCTTATCAGCCCCTTAACAGAATACCTTTTGCCACATGTTTATATAAGTAGTACCACTACTGTGATTATAGACAGTGTAGTTTGTATTTGGCAATAAGGAATAAGAATTACTATTGTATCTTAGCCTGCATATGTCAGAGGAGGACAAATTAACTGGCTTATATAGGTAAAATCTAACAAGTGGTATGTAAAAGAGGTACAACCATTTTCTTAAACTTTTTATTATCCTTGTAAAGAAAGTCATAAGGTGCATGTATGTGTTTGGACGAAAGTGTACAATATTTTGACAGTTCTCATTATCAAAAACTATACAAAGAGCCAAGAATATTCTTAGTAACAAGTACACTAGTTGTGACTGAGACAGGGAGAGAAGCTGTGTTGTAGTGCCACTCTGTGCTGTCTTGCTTTCTTACGTTGCTTCTCATGCAGTAAGATTCTTGTTGCTCTTGCTCTTTTTCTTTCTTCTCTCACTTTCTGATTGCCTGAACATCAGAATGGGGCAGTATGTAATTATAATTACACTTCATACAAATGACAGTCAATTGTACTGCTCAGAACAGAATGGCTGCACATTTTAGGCACGCATCAGATGACAAGGCAGTGTAGAGGATCAGAAGACACATGTGTGTTGTTGTGTGTCACAGTGGCTGCTGCTGCTGCTGCTAATGATGATGATGATGATGATGATGATGATGATGAAGACAAGCCTTTGGGCTACTCCAGTAGCTTGACAATTCCTGAGATTGTGATCGATTGCTACGACACTCCTGATACCAACTTGCTCGATCCATTCAAGTTTGACCTGTGGCTTGTTCATGACCAGACGGACCCTGACTCTTTCATTTCAAGTGAGGAGGCATTGGATGAAAGTGATGAGGAGGATAACAGGAGTGAATTTTTTCATGAAGTTGATCTCAACAAGCAGCTATTGACGGACAGTAATTCCTCTACAGAACTGGATGCTGACACACTTCCATACGTAACATATTTCTTAGCACAGCCAAAAGTAGAATCAAAGACTCAAGTTAACACTACTGTTTGGTGCAGTGATGAGAATGAGTCCACCAGTAGTCATGTGGCAGTGAAGGCAGACCAGAAGGCTAACATCAGTGAGAATAGAGGTCTGTGTAGGTTGCCAGATGTTGCTAGTAGATTGCACCAGTGCAGCAGATCATGCTTGTATGTGTACTCAGGCCCTCACATTAAACGGGAACCTTGTAGCCTTGAGCAGAGTCCTCTGGGTGAGTCGTGCAGTTTCCCTTGCTGATGGTATGTAGCGGATTTCTTCTAGAAGCAAATGTTTGGGATACTTTGTAGAAGCAGTCTTTGAATATGATGCTTGGTGTGATTAACATAGTGAACTGTACTAACAGCAAATTGTCTCTGCAGCATTCATAGTTCCATATTCATCCACTGTGTATGGAAAGTGGAAATCTTCAAATATGTGTGATCTACTGTAATGAGATTAGAATAGTGTCACTTATGTGTGGCACACTTTAACATTGCAAATCATTTCACAGTTTCAAAGTAATACAAGAATGACTAATTTGGTTTCACCTTTCCTGCTCAATCAAGAAGGTTATTGTGTTAGGGCTGACCAGGTCTTTTTGTGCATATGAGCTTGTTGTGATTTCAGTGTATGCATGTTGAACATCATACTGAGCTCAGTGATTTCCAAATTCAGGTGTTGTAGCTACAACCTCACCATTTTGGGAATTGCTGACTTGTTGTACGGCACATTTTTACTTTCACTAACAATGTACTGTGTTTAGTACCAATGATGCACATTTTGAATTCAGATATCAGTGCCATTGTTGCCACATCATTTTCTCATAAAGTAATTACGCTGGCTTTTGTGCCTTTTGGTATTTGTGGTCCTTATTTCTGATACATATATTTTCATTTGAAATGAGTAGTGTTATACAATAATGGAATACAATACTGATGGGAATCAGCATATGTTATTGTACCTTACATTCACAGCAAGAATTTTGTCAGGAGAGTTTCTGACAGTGGGAAGCAACTAGCATGGCCATTCAGTGTGAACATGTAACATGTATATGTGATTTCATTTACAGAAGTACTTTGTTCTGGAGGTGTTCTACTGCCTGAAGTTTAACCATAGAAGTGGCAATATACTTTCCTGTAACAGCAAACAACAGCAAATTCTTTATTAGAAAACACGCTGATGCAGTGACAGTTGCAAATTCAGAGTGGTCTTGGTTCTTACACAATTGCAAGCTGCTCCTCATAGGAATACAGACATAATCTTTCAATCTAATTTTTCCAACTTTGGCTTCTACATAATAGTGCACTGTTGTTTTGTGTCTACTGATGTACTTTGTTGCTTTAGTGTGTGAAATTAGGTATTCTAATCACTTTAATTGTTGTGTATGAAACTCTGTCTGCTAATGTATAAAAGCAAATGCCCTGCACTAAGTATTTGCATTTATGCCATAATGAATGTAGAGTGGCTGTTTATGATTTTTATAATCGGAAAACTCATTTTTTTTACCGCCACTTCAGTTTACATAGTTTTCTTGTCCTCTGTTACCTGCCTGGGCATAGCTCACTGTTATATTTCTGAGACAGTTTTCTTACAGATCCTTTCCTTTGTCTTGTTGAGTGACAAAACACGTGCAGTATTTTCAAAAACTCAGAGAGAGTTCAGTTTATGATTTCTAATTTTATGTGAAAGAATGGTTATATATTTTCAGTCATTGGTTCCACATTTGGATATATTATATACATTACATATTTCTTCAGTGTAGGAACTTACTCATTAAACGTTAAATCGTACTAAATGATATGTCTAATGTGTCTGCAACTGTATGTATTTGGTGCTCTTTCTTAATTTATGTGTTTGTGTCCATTTTATTCTTTCCAGTTTTTCAAATAGTTTGTTTGAAGTACCCATTGATATATTGATAAGCATATTTTGATTTCTTATTAAGTTAAATTGCATTGAGTCATACAAGATTTCTATACTCTTATTGTTTTCAGTTTTTCTCACTTAAATATTGTGTTCCTTAATTGTATCATGGACTGTGATCGCTTGACTTACGTATGTGTAGTAATAGCTGAGTTTGAAATTTAATTCTCCTGATTTCAATACTGTAAATTTTAATTACCACATTTAGACCCTTTTTATTCACTAATGGCTGGGTTTCTTATAAAAGAATATGAAAGGAACTAATATTCTGAAGAGTATGTCATGCAAGTAACAGGTACAGGCAGGTATATTGTGTCTTACAAACATGGATGAGCTGCTTTGGCTATTTGTGTATATGAATATCTATGTGTGTGGGTGCGTGCGTGCATGCATAAAACGGGAGAGGGAGGTGGCCGCCACCACGGAAGATACAGAAGTTATTGTACTTGTACATATTAACATAACACCTTGTGTGAGAGTGAATATTGTCCCACTAACCAACTTGCCCTCTCTTCTAGAGAGCACCAGACTACTAACAACAGAGTTGGATCGCCAGGAACCCAGGGTGGAGGAGCCCCTCATCCTACACCCAACTCCAAGCCCTCGTCCTGTTCCAAAACCTCAATTCCATGAAGACAAAACCTGTCATTTCCAGGAATCCCCAATGGAGCCTGTAGCTCCTGGACTTGCTTATGAAGTTGCCCCTGTATCCCACATACCAGTTCAACGAGTCAGTATTGGGATATCCCCTTCTGAGGCAGTAGCTGTGTTAGAAGATTCAAAGACTGATACAGTAAAATCTGAAGGAGGGCAAGTTATTGAGGTAGATATCCAGAGTTATTCAGATAGAAAGAAGTTCTGGGAACAAATGACAGGCTCGGCAAAGACCGCCACTGAAACATTCCCTAAAATTCGCGCTCACAGTCAGGAAGCAGTAGCACCACCAGTGCCCAAGCCAAGATCTTCAGTACCCACTTCTGCACCATTGATATCGGTACTTCAAGAAAGTGGTATAATAAAATCAGAGGCAGAAAGTGATACGGATACCACTACTTTTAGCGATTCTACAATCCGCATGCATCTCCCACCAGCCTCAGTGAGCAAGCAGTCCACGTTCACTGGCTCCTCGGACACTTCAGATCGTGAAGGTTCTGAAACGGAAGCCACAGACGTTGCAATGAGCCAGATTACTGGTGTCCCGACTACAGCTCCGTCTGCAGTTGCGGTGTTCAGCCAGCAATACTCTCACACTGAAGAGGAGGAGGCAGGCAGTAGTGATTCGGAGGCAGAATACCTTGCCAAGTGCATGGAAAAACCTTTAGCGTACGAGAATACAGCCTTTGTAGGAGACGATGATGGAAGCAGCAGGCACTCGAGTCTTGTTGGTTCTCTAGATAGCAGTGAAGATATTCCCACAATTTCAAGTAAACGAGCACTATTTGAAAATAATCTTGAACAAACTTTGCCTGTAGCAGCGTCGAGGAAGGTTTACGGGAGATCTGTATCTTTACCTACTGAAGATCTCATTCCGTTTGATCAAAACGGAAGCGTGCGTGCCAAAAAACGATACTTTGAGGCTCAGATCAAGAAGGAAATGGTTGTAGAACAGCTTATGACGCAGTTAGAAGAAGAAGCTTCACCTGAGCATAAGGCAATCACCCAAAGTGCTGTCAAGCAGTCAGACGATAAGGAAGGAGCAGTGAGCCGTCAGACACGTAGTGATATACTCTGCCATGAACTGTATGAAAATGTAGAATCTCTGGTTCCAAAGGACAAGAACATTCTGACATCAGCCAAGCACATAGGAAGGCAAACCCAAGAAAACATTTCACTGGAAGGTGGACATTACATAGCTGCTACCACAGAAGGTATGAAATTGCGAGATGAAACTGACGTAAAATTTGGCGTTATCGCCGACGTTCCAGAGAAATTTGTTCATAAACCAAGATATGAAACCGAAGATGAGAATATGCAAGTAGAAGATGTGCAAGAAAGTACTGTGGTTTCTGAAACCAAAGTTCCAAGTGTAAAGAATTTAGCTAAAGATTTTGAAATACAGTCCCTTTTATCGGGTCAAGAAGCAACAGTAATTCCAGATTCGTGTGCAAGTCTTCATGCAAAACATAAAGTACTGGACACACGCATATCTAGCATGCCTCATTCTACACACTATAAAGAACAAGGCATGGATAAAGAGTTAGAGCAGCAGGTAAAAAAGTCAGACCTAGAGGTACATGATACTGAGGAGAGGAAAGCAGTCAAAGACATACGAACAGTCTTCGAGAGTAAGGTCCATGCAACAGCACCTCAGCCTTCAGGTGTAGTGGCACAGTCTGCTGCAGAAGAGGGTTCATCCAAGACGGAGGTAGTGGAAATGATGTCTAAGGTGACAGACATTGACTTGATCTCAGGAACACAAGAGGAACAGATAAGTGATCAGTTAGCAGAGGTGCTACACTACAAGACTGAAAGTGTTACCAAACCATCTGATTCGCTCGAGGTACACGTTGACAAGAGTGAAATTGAAGAAACTGAAAAGGAACGTGTTATCGAGGAGGAAATAAAGGCAATTGAGTCCTGCAGAATCGATGATGATGGAGTGGCATCCATTACTGTAACTTTGTCAGGTAAACAACATTCAGATAGCTACAGTCAAGGGGAAAGCGAGGATACAGCTTCTGAATCGGACGTTACTCCTGAGGAACATCCGCTATACCAACCAGAGGAACATATTCACGATACTGTATGGGAGGTTCCAGTACAAGAACAGTCAGAATCCGTAGCTGTGGAGACAGTACATGAGATACCCCTTGAGAAGCAAATTATAGATGAAAAGGCTGGGGATGAGAACTTTGCAGTCAGCGAAACACAGTTAAAAATGTCAGAGGAAGAGGCCCGAATTATTGCAGAAGAAGTTGTCGACAGCATAGAAGCTGAGGTTGCTAGAAGAAGTGACTTAATCCTTGACACAACATCCCCACCCGTTCCACCACCAGAGACTGCCGAATCACAGGTAACAGAATATCTGCGACAGCTGGCCGGCAAGGAGGAACTAGAACCACGTGAGGTTCAGCTCATAGAATCAGTCCTGGCCAGCAAACACCGAGAAGAAATGAAGAAGTTGGCCCGCACGGACACAACCACATCCAGCATGGAGATTACAGACGAGGACTTGCGCAGTAGTGGCGTGGAAACGGATTTATCACCGCTTGACAGCCAAGCTGGCCGAACGAAAGATGACAACGAACTCGAAGCTGTAAGTTTTAAGCTGCAAGGTGAAGAAGTTGTCGAGAAAACTTTGGCTGAAGTACGCGAGTCTTTAGAAGCAGCACAGGAACAGCTTATCGAGCAACATAAGAAGAAGGAAGAAGTGATTCAGAAGAAAGAGTCGCCCTCAGAATTCGAATTCAAAGTGTTGAGTTTCGAAAAACGTCTTAGCGAAAGCATTGAGGAATCACGTTTTGAAGATATCAGTGCAACTGCTGACTACACTGAGGCCAGAAAGGACGGCAGAACAGTGAGTCATGTCACTGACGTGGCTGTGTCTAAGAAAGATGAAATTACTGGAGATTCAAGAAACACGGAGAGGGCAGAGATAATTGTTGGCAAGGATGGTGTGCAGGAAATAATTGAGAGTAAGCAACATGTCCTTGAGGAACGGGATATTAAAACAGAGAAATCTAAGTTCGAAGACATTGGTATGATGAGACAGGAGGCAGATGTTACCGGTGAGCATCGTATTTTTGCATCCTTTTTAGATGGTGAGGATCGGTCTTTGATGAGTAAGGTATCAGAAACTGAAACACAAAGAAAAGGCGGGGTTATTCAGGCAACGAAAATTGCTGAGGAGAAGGAAGGTAGTGAAGCTACGAAAGAGGAAAAACTTGTGATTGAGAGCAAATGGGAAGAAGAACATGCCGGTTCTGTTTACGAGAAGCAAGATATTGTACAAGGCCAAACTGCAACAGCGAAGTGGATAGAAACAGAGACAAAACTGGAAGAGAGCAGAGAAGATGGTGAGTTGAAGACTGAATTCAGGCGAAAAACCGATTCTAGTTTGGCTGGAGAAAGTAAGATTGAGAAATTGTCTACTGCTAAATTTGTTGGAAGAAAAGACAATACTAAACAGGAGATGTATGTTACGGAAATTTCAAGATCAGAACAAAATACTGAAGAAGCAATGAAGACGGAAAGAAAGGTTGAAGTTAGGAAGAGTTTCAAAGTTGATTCCGGTGTCCCGGAAGCAGCCGGGATGGAACAGGTGATGCCGACATTGACTGAGGGCATAGAACTGTCAAACGAAACTGTCCATGTTATAGAGAAGGAGATCAAACGAACATCGAGCGAAGAGTCACAGCGGTCTGTGTCTCAGGACGAGTCCACAAAGTCACCTATAGATTCATCGTCGTCATCAGGACGTCGAAACGAGTTGGAGGCTGTACGTGTTATTGAACGGCCTGACTGTAGTGAGGCGACTGTCGTCATGCGACACAGCCGCCATTCGAAACCAGATGTCGAATCATCTAGTTCTGGAGAACGAAGTGGTAGTGCAACATTGCGTACCGACAGACGCTCAGGTGCCGACTTTGAAGCTTGGTCAAGTTCAGGTGAGAGTCATTACCATTCCTTCGAACAGACTTCAGAAAGCGGTCGCACTTCTAGTCGCCCTTGCTCTTCAGATGTTGAAGCCCTAATGGCAGGAGTTGGTACCGCTGGATCATCTGAGTACGAATCTGCCTTGACATCTCAAGAACTTTCAGCTCGTTCTACATCTCATGAATACCACACAGCCGTCAGCTCCTTAAGCTCTCGCGACTCAATGAAATCTCTGGATTCTGAAAGTTCTGGTCACCTAGCTAGTATCGAAATTTCCAGTGAGGCCTCAGAAACTCTCGTTCCTTCTGCCTTAGAATTAGAGAAGGATATGGAAGGAGCCTCAGGAACGTTGATCATGGAGGACGAAGACTTTGAACGTCGGGAATTGACATCCCATCCTCCCGTAACAGAGGAAGAACTAGACACCTACGACACAGCAGTGCCTGTTCACGCAGTCTGTTCAAGTATTTTGGATACATCTGGCTTCGATAAAGGTGAAACCTCACAGACAGATGATGGTCGACAAAGTCCCTTTGAACTAATAAGTGAATCTGAAGTTCTTGAATATCATGGGGTAGATATGGGTGGGTCGGAGGACGAAGATGTTGATATTCCTGAGAGGAAGGAAATTCTTCCTCTGTTAACTGATGAATCAGGAGAAGATGAAAGGCCACACTGCATGAAACGATCTCATGAGATGATTTTCCAACCAGAACCTAGGCCTATTATAACAGAAAGTCCTCTGTCCGAAACCGCTACGGAGGAAAAATTTGGTTCGAGTGTTGAGGAAGGTAGCATTCTGAGTGTGAGTCTTTCTAGTGCTTCGGATGCCACAGGCCTCAGGACAGTGATAGAACTTTCGAGGGCAGATTCTGAACGCATGGATGCGTCAGTCACCTCTGAGCAGTTAACAGTTTCAGGTACATCAGAACAGCTGAGCCTCGAGGAAATAGACCCAACAACACTCAGTGGAACGCAGTTTGTTGATTCCGGAACGTGCACTTACCCCACGTCGACTTCAGGCCGCGAGCTGCACCTGTCCTCTGTAACAATAACCACTTCATCTGTGGACGAGTACGGCGTTCAGAGCGTGTGTACCCAAGTCACATCACAGTGTCATACTCCTGTCCTGGAAGATGATGACAATGATAGTCAGAATGAGACAACAGAAAGAGAAAGTGGAGATGAATTTCCTCAGAGTAATGGCCCCACACAAGTCGATTATGTACCTGAATATGACGACGATTATGACGATTCTCGGAAACGTCACATAGGACATCGTCGCAAGGAAAGCACAAGTAGTTTCAAACCTGCGATTGTGCCAATTATTACATCTGTGACACCAGCACAGATAGCTGAACCTTTATCTGAAATTAGTCCATCGAAAGTTGACACTTCTGAAGGAGTTGAGGATATGGCTGAAAGCGATAAATATACGGAAACAGGACCACTTACACTGAAAGAGGTACGCAGTGATGAGAAGAAGGATGTTGATGAAGCTGAGAGGTTAGAGGAAGAATCTTACCAGACTGAGGCAGACCAAGGCTTTCATAGAGACCTTCGTGAAGGAAGGGTTTTGCTGGAAGATGTTGTGGGAATTGAGGAAGACCCTGAGGCCGAGCTTGACACAAGTAGACCACAGTCTCAAGTTAGTAAGTCAGATTCTGAAGGGTACCGTCCAATGTCCTCGGGCTTCTCTGATGATCGTCCTGACTCAGAACTGGCTGAATTGCTAAAACAGTGTTCAGAGGGTGGCAAAGATCTTGACGATCCAATAGAGAGGCCCCTTTCACCCGAGCCAGCTGACGAATTCGAGATCAAAGACGATACACCCGAATTTTCTTCTGAGGCTCAAGCAAGCGTAACCGAGCTGGAAATGGAGTATTCAGGGGCATTCAGTCGTTCAGTAGAATATGCCTCTCACGTGAGTCCAATCCGTGAAGAGCGCACTGGAATGCAATATGTTGAAGCCAGTAACGTAACTGAGCAGCCTCTTTCTGATCGTGAGGATGATATGGCCGAAGCAGAAGCAGCGTTTCAGATGACTCCTCATGTACACCCTGTTGTACCTCCTTCTTTACCTGCGACCATTCCTGAGGACCCAGCTGCAGAGAAGCATGAATTAGAGACGTGCGATAGGGCTCTGAAGGAAAGCAGGAAGCAACGAGAAATAATAATGACTTCTCCAGCTTCCATACCAGACATCACAGTCACCCAACATATGACCCCATTAGTAGATCGTGGCTTCCACTACCCTGATTTAGAATTGGAAGAGGAAGTGGCAATGGCTAAGTCTACACCCCAGACACCAGCATCTATGTCAAGTAGAGCCTCTTCAGAGACTGAGACCGATCAAGGTCGAGAATACGTTTTAGAAGAAGAAGAACGTGATGATTACATTGGTGAGGAACCTGAGCTTGAAGATGTCCGAGAAGATAAACATGCTGAGTGGCGGTCTATGGAGGAAGCATCCACTACTGAAGACAAAACAGTGTATGAATCTGAGGTGAAGGAAATTATTAAGTCAGAAACAGCTTCGCACATATCTGAGTCTCCAGAGAGTGATTCCTTTGAGATGCTGGAAAAACCAGATATAACTGACGAATATGTTGTGATTGAGGAAGTTGGTAGAGAAGCTGAAGAACATGATATGGAGGGGAAGAGTGTCCAAATCCAGAAAAAGACTCGAGTTTTGAAGCAAAAGCATGATTCAAGCGAAGAACAACTGATCTCTTCACCTCCAGCACCTGCTACGCGCATGACAGAACTGAAATATTATCCTGAACCAGGAGAAGATATGGGTCCATTTCCGTTTGATTCAGACAGCCCTCCAACTGCAGCTGTAACTAAGAAATCCGTAGGCGTTCGCACCCAAGAATTATGCCCTAATGGAGAGGAGGGTGAATATGACAGAGAGGTAGAGGCGGGGAAAAAATGGATTGAGATGCAGTTTCAAGGTGATGCTGCAGCAACTGCTGCTGTTGCTGGGTATGGGTATGAAATGGATTTTGAACGTGGTCCACTAGAGGATATTAAAGAAGAAGAGGTTAATGATTTCGACCAAAGCAGTAGCAAAGTCGGCAGCATGGGAAGTTACAAAGGATCAATAGGCAGTTTTGGAAGTGTAAAGGAGTCTCTCAGTAGCACTCCAGAATATGATGTCCTGGCAGGACGGAAATTTTTTACTCGTTCTGGTGAGCATGATGATGTGTCCATGAGTTCACTGCAAGAATTTGAGCAGTTGGAGCATCAGATTGCCTTGGAGGCTGCACGTAAACGATCACATGGCTCTCAGGATTCTTTGAATGGAAACAACAAGCGATACAGTCATAGTGGTCAAGGTGACGATGTGTCATTGTCTTCCCTGAAAGAGTTCGAAGGCCTAGAAACAGCCTGCATTGAAGCTGCCAAAATTGAGACCCGAGCCAAGGAGGAAGAAGCACTTTTATCAGAAATCGAAGAAGGCCATGAGAGTCAGGTATCTGAGTCTGAGAGCTGTGAGACCATGTCTGTAGGTGATGGACGAGGAGTTTTGGGAGAAGGTGGTGGTGAAAGCGTTGATTCTGATGACTATGAGAAAAGAATGTTTGAGATTGATGAGATAATCCGACAGGCTCAGTCAAATGTTGAGCAATTTGTTGACCCCAAAGATGATGTGACAGAATCAGTGGGCCGTGGCGATTCTCTAGAAGAAGTGGCACGTGTGCCTGAGCTTGATCTTGACCAGCCAATGTATTTGTTCCCTGGTAAAAAGACTGCTGGGTGGTGTGAAGCAGGTGATGATGTAATGCGTACCAGCTGTGATTCACTGGATATGAAAGACAAGTCAAGTGCTCTGCATGCCAGCACAGACTCGCTGGATCTTAAGACTGTTGCTGATGTGATGACTGCCAGCACAGATTCCATTGAATTTCAAATACAGTTGTCTGGTCGAGGTGATATTATGACTGACTCTATGGAACTACCACCTGACTCAGCCATAATGGCTACATCTACAGACTCCCTTGAACTTGGTGTGGTTGCCGCTGCAGGAGCGACAGCGATGACTGATTCCATTGAAGAAGAGGAAGAAGTGTCCATGTTAGGGCATGCAGAAGGTCAGGGTTCAGGGTCTGGAGGACATGATCAAAGCAGTTCCAGTGGCCGTGAAGGTGACCTCAGCTCATCTGGAAAGGATGAAAATAGTGGAGAACATGGACGTGTGCCACCACCTCGATCAGATATGATGCTTGGTAGCACGGATTCTTTAGAGCCTTCCAGTTCCACAGCAACTCATGCCACATACCAGTATGAAACCGATTCTGTCATGTCATCTAGCTTCACTAGTGGAGGTTCTAACACTATGGTCTCTAGCACAGACACTTTGGACCCAACAGGGGCTGGTGGGCTGGATGCTGTTGACCTTGCAGCTGCTGCGCGTTCTGGGGGAGTTTGGTTTGATGAAGGGAATGGCAGTAGAGGAAAACCTTTTGTTACAGAAGTTATCGAGCCATCAGAAGAGGATGAATTCTCTCATATAATACATCACACTGTTGAATTGCCACCAGAAGTAAGGAAAGTATCTTTTCAGGGGCCTGATGCAGAAAGGGCATTGAGAGAATATGTAGAACGCTTTGCCCCTGGTGAGGATGTAACTGAAACTGAAGAAGTTGACAGTGAGGGCAATGTTCATATCAAGCGTGTTGTTCAACGTCGAGTTGTGATCCGTTCAGAGGACATGTCAGATACAGAATTAACGGGATCTGAACTAGAAAAATATTTGAGACACATTTCTAGTGGAGAAAATGAACAGGCCTCTGGAGAGGATGTCCCTGAGTCTGACTATACACACCTTATGACTTCCATCACTGGTGGTGCAGAATCATTCTCCTCTCCTCCTGAGGTGGTGACTCATCACACCTATGTCACTCGTCACATGATCCATCCTACCCCTGGGGCTGTAGTTACTACCACCACCCAGCAAGGAATTACCACCACCACCCCAAACCTAACAGGTAGACTTTCCCACTAACTGCCCTTTTGTAATACTGTAGAGCAACCAAGATAATCTTTGTAGAACAGTGGTTTCCAACCTGAAGATGCAGTTCCTCAGGAAGGTCTTAAAAATTATCATAAAATATCTGTTGTCTTTTGAGTTCTTTAAAATTTTGTCTTAGGTGTCCAGAGGTATTGTTAGTGGCAAATTTTTTATCGTAGTCCAGGAAGTTTGGGAACATTTGATTTAGATCAACAACCATAATATTGTGCATATTAAATGATTACATTTCAGATTATCTTGGTTTCAGTTTGGTGAATTGGAAAGTTCAGCATTCATTTCCCCTAATTATCAAAATGCTGGACTTCATATAGCAGTAGCTTGCTTGTTTTGTATTCAGGGAGCAAAACCATGACCTCAGAGTCCATTGTACAACGTACTCCTATGTTCATTGTGAACTTACACACTCCAAGGGAAACAAGTGAAACAGTGTCACTGCTCTTATGAATTTGTTCCATATGTCCACAGCATTGTTGTTATACCAGTAAGGTTGTTGTCCCTATTCTTGTAACTCCTATAGGTTCAATTCTGCATGTTATACATTCCCCGCAGGTACATAAAGAAAACATGTTTAACAGAGCTCTCTTTAGTTGGAATGGTGATGAAATGTTTTGAAGCAAATATATTGTCTATTTGAATTATTTGTATGCATGCTTATTAAATTTCTTAGGAATATTATTTTACCAGTTACATTAGATGTTTGTTTCAGTTTGTAATTTGCTGTGTTTATTTCAACAGTGTGCAAAATGCATGGCTTAATTTTCATTTGTTGTTTACTTTTTCAAGATGAAGTTCTGAATATAAAGTTTGCTTGGTTCTAATGTCAGTGTCAGTCTCCAAAATTAAATCAGCAGTGTGTTTTTCAATGTAGCCTTGTTAAGTATTGTTTTATATATGTAGTTACATCATGTTCAGAAATACTGAAAGTCATTAGTGTAGCCTAATTCGTTGCAAATTGCAGAGCAATTAGCACATTATCTCATATCACCGACTTAGCAGCACTAGTAGCCACTTTAATATTTTGCTGGTTTCTGACAGAATCCCAGCAATTTAAAGAATCCTTCTTGTTTTGTTTCTATCACCAACCAGGTGATTTGGTGCTTGGTGACTGGGAGCGGCATCAGTCAGTGAGCAGAGAAGAGTCAGGCATGGAAAGAGGTTTATATTGATACATTTTCTGTTGTGTTTTTTTGGAATGTTGTGTGTCTATCCCTGGCTGACTCTCCAAACAAATATGTGAATTGTATCTGAACTGACCACAAACCCTAAGTGATAATGCTGGTACCAGGTACCTTTTAAAAGACATTTGGTAAAACGTTTAATTCCCTGCCCATAAATGAATTGTAACAGGTCTTTGAGATGGTATGCATGTTTTATTAACCCTTATATTTACAGTGCTGATTAGACTGACACTCAAAATAATTACATATATATGTATGTGAGCCTCACAAATAGGACCTTAAAAACTAAGATGGTCAACATTCTGTGCTTTGAAGAAAGTTCTGCTTATGTTTTAGAGGCAGAAGACAATGCCAATTATCACAGTAATTACTGTTTATACATGTTATTCACAAGTAGTAAAATTGAAAAACAAAACAGTTTTAAATTTTAAAGAAATTGGCAAACATTCAGTGAGGCTTTTCCATATGTATAATGTCTGAATGTTGTCTGTTTATTACTGCTGTCTGCATTTATGTGTGCTACAAAGCAGGTGAATACATATTCCAACCTAGTGATAATACCACTTGCAGTCATCCTGGAAATGCCCAAATACCAATGTTCTTTTTTTATTTTATGCTATTGGAAATAGTTTTGCAAGCCTGACTGGCATGTCTGCAAATGGTGGACATGATGAAACTGTTCCATCTTGACATTTCCATGAAACCAGTGGATTGAGGCATGATTTATAGAGCCACTGTTGTCTTCTGTTGGTGGATTTTTCTATCCATTTTTGCTGCTACCAGCAGGATCTAGGAAGGAATTATTAGCAGATATAAATATAGTATAATTTGTATTTACTTCAGTCATTGCCATAGTACTGGTACAGAATGATCAAAGAAGCATTTCCTTTCATGTGTGACACTTTACCTTCCCCTGTTTGTTTTGTTTCAATTTTAAAATTGTTAAACTCTTCAGTTATTGGACTGATATTCTGAATACTGGATTGAATTTGAACATATTTGAGGTCCATATTGAATAGTGCATGTGCATGTGCATGTGCATGTATGTGCAATATGTGCATTGGACGGTTCATACATGTGTGTGTGTGTGTGTGTGTGCGCGTGTGTGTGTGCGTGTGTTTTCCAAATTTTCAGCCGCAGTCTGACATCAGACCAGGCCATGTTTCTCAGAATGTTGGAATGAATCAAAGTGACACTGAAGAATTAAACAGATGTTCAATGACTATGTCCTTTTTTCTAAACCATAAAAATAAATGGAATTTCTCGAAACAAAATATGTAGTATTTTCATGTACTTCAGTTCAAATCCCTATAAAAATTTTTTTATCTTGTTGCATGAAACTTATGTAACGCTTTTATGTAAACTATATCAGAGTGTAGAATTTTATTGAGATAAATATCTGCAGTACAGGTAATATACGCAAATCAGCCCTTATAGACCAGTGAGTAAACGAACGGCAGAGTGATTTTTTGCATTCTAAGTGCCTGTTAGCATTTCCACTTACAGAAAACATGCCTTGTTAAAAAAAGCGGCACAAAACCACCAGCAGTAACAGATGCTTTTTTCATAATGGGGGAACATGAGATACTGTAAAACTATAATTCTGTCAGGCTGTAGTTGTAAGTGTCTTGTCTTGGCAAGAAATTAATTTTTGGCACACTACATTCAGCAGAGAGTCAGAGGAGTAATTTTTGGGGGCCTCCAGTGAAGCCGCATTATTATCCAATTTATCAAAGTATTTCTGCTTTTATTTATAAAGATGAAAGGAATTTCTTATGGCATGCATTATGGCTTCAATTAAATTGCAGTGTTTTCTTTATCATACAACTTTATTAACTGAGGGTGCAGTACCAACTCACATAAAAGTTTCACTTTAGCTGTCAAGCTCAATCTGACATTTGAGGAATGGTTGTTTTTGGTTTGAGACAGAATCAGTTTACTTTCACATCACACCAAATGGTTGTCCTGTGTCAGACTGAGTATAACATTTGGAAAGGCAAGCTTTAATCCAAAGCATTAAAATTTATGTAAAATATAAGAAAGACCTGGTGGACTGTCATACATGAAAATAAATTGGTTGTAGACTGTTACGAGACTCAAGAACCTCTTTTGCCCCCCCCCCCCC
>Ga0268261_10000052_pt1 | contig 77738 bp, 72 predicted proteins | sample TergutNc150P1_FD_190353 | JGI IMG/M metagenome (GOLD analysis project Ga0268261, IMG submission 190353) | Nasutitermes corniger P1 segment gut microbial community from laboratory colony in Florida, USA - Nc150 P1 (SPAdes) (version 2) | ecosystem: Host-associated > Arthropoda: Insects >... | reverse complement strand
AAGCCAATGGAATCGACCCTTATAAATATCTGGAATACATTTTCGAAAAACTTCCCAATACCCCTTTCGGGGAAAATCCGGAACTCATCGAGAATTTCCTTCCCTGGAGCACGGATGTACAGGAAGCTTGCCGCTAAAATGACCTTGATCGGAGATCCCGACCGGGGCTTTTTGCGTTACATAAACTTTGATACGGCAATTATACCATGGGAACCGGGAAGGGTTAAAGCCGTGTTGTTATTTGACGCTTACGGGACTTTCATATTTTGGTGGGAATAGCAGGGAAAGGTTTTAAAGTGGCAACTGCCGATGATAAAAAAAGAAGCCAGACGAGTAAACAAATCGTTTGGCTTCTTTTTGGGTTTCTTAACCTTGCAACTCGTATTCTCCTGAAGCAAGGCGCTCAGCGATGATGCTTTCGATTTCTTGAATCAAAGCGTCGTACATGTCGGATTCTGGGACCTTGCGGATGACTTCGCCGCTTCTGATCAAAAGCCCCTCGCCGCGCCCGCCGGCAATGCCCACGTCGGCGCTCCTAGCTTCCCCTGGTCCATTTACCGCACAGCCCATCACGGCTACACGCAGGTCATAAGGGCAATTGGCTAGGTATTTCTCGACTTTGGTCGCCAATGGGATCAGGTTGTATTGCAAGCGCCCGCAGGTTGGGCATGAAATCAACGTTGCCATGTTTTTAATGAGCCCTAATGATTTCAGGATTTCACGGGCGGCCTTGATTTCTTCAACAGGATCAGCGCTCAAGGATACCCGGATGGTTGAACCGATTCCCTGGTTAAGTAAAATTCCTAGTCCGACAGCACTTTTGATAGCACCGGCGAAAGCCGTCCCCGCCTCTGTAATCCCCAAGTGAAGGGGGTATTTAAAGGTGCGTGCCGCCATCTCATAAGCCTCGACAGCTAGGTCGACATCAGATGCTTTAAGTGAAATGACGATGTCCTCAAAACCAAGCTCTTCTAAAATTTCAACGTGGAATTTGGCACTTTCGACCATGCCCTCGGCAGTCGCTTTGCCGTATTTTTCCATGATGTGCTTCTCAAGGGAGCCAGCGTTAACCCCGATGCGGATGGGGATGTTTTTGGATTTGCAGGCCTCAACGACTTGCTTCACTTTGTCTACAGAACCGATATTGCCCGGATTGATGCGGATTTTATCGATGCCATTTTCCACAGCCAATAGCGCCAGGCGGTAATCGAAATGAATGTCAGCCACTAAGGGGATAGGGGATTCTTCTTTGATGCGGCGGATGCAGCGTGCGTCCTGCTCATCAAGTACGGCAACACGGACGATGTCGCAACCGGCTGCTGCCAATTCCCGGATCTGGTCCAATGTGTTTTCAACATCTTTGGTTTTTGTCGTGGTCATGGACTGGATGGTAATTTCGTCTGAACCGCCGATAATTTTGTTGCCGGCTTTTACCTGCCTCGTATCTCTTCTATGTAAAATCATGCTATTTCTCCTCCATTTTGAAAAAAAGTCATATTTGAGCCTCTTCCATTATATAATATTTTTAGAGGTTTGCACACTAAAATGTACTGAAAATGGGGGAATGGGAATGAGTCTCTATGAGATGCAGCCATTAGGATACACATACGACGCACTAGAACCGCATATTGACAGAAAAACCATTGAGATTCACTATGACCAGCTTTACCGCCGGGATTTTGAACGATTGTTATGGGTAGTTAGCAAGCGGCCGGATTTTTTTGAAGGAAAAACCATGGAACAAGTCCTTAAGGATCCGGTGGCAATCCCTCACGACATCCAAAAGACCGTGCTTGATTTCGGTGGCTCCTTTGTCAACCATGGCTATTATTTCCAAGGGATGTCCCCTAATGGTGGGGGCAATCCGTTGGGAAGGCTTGCCAGGGATATTAACGACCAGTTTGGGAGCTTTAATGGGATGAAGCGTTCCATCAAAGTCGTTGCCCAAAGCATTTATGAATCGGGCTGGGTTTGGTTGGTAGTGAATCAGGACAAAAAACTAGATATCATCAAAACGCTTACCCAGGCAAATCCTGTTAGCCTTGGCCTCGACCCGCTCATCGGCATCGATTTATGGGAACACGCTTATTGGCTCTCATATCCCAACAAGTTGGAAGATTACCTGGCCGCTTTTTGGGAAATTGTCAATTTGGACTTTGTGGAACAAAAGTATGAGGAAATCATGAAATAGTTGGAATGATTTTGGGGCAAACTGTCTTTAGGGGACACTTTGCTCCTTTTTTTACATTACTCATAGCGCACTTATGGTATAATTAACCCAAATAGGAAAATTTACGAGGTGTTGCTAATGTTGATGAAAGTACCTAAAAAAATGACTACCCTGGCTTTTCGGATCCAGATGTTTAAGGTGATTACCATTTTTTTGTTGATTTTACTGGGGGAGCGGCTTTATCAAATGCAAATCCTTTATGCAGAGGAATACCGGGCGTTCCTGGACCAAAGTGCCACCATGACCACGAACCGAAACGTTCCCCGGGGTCGTATTTATGACCGCAATTTAAACATTTTAGTGGACAATGAAGCCGTCCCGGTCATCACCTACACGTTTTCAACCGGTATTGGGCCTGCACGCATGTGGGAAATGGCTTATGAAGTGGCAGGGCTCATAGGGGAAGCTAACCTGGATGGGGATGCCCGCCTCTGGGAAATCGCCATGGGCAATCCGCCCGCCATCCAACCCCGTGTCCGTCACCGGGACCTGCAGGATTTATGGCTGAGGCTCCATGATGAAGAGGCCCGCGAACGGGTAGCCCACTGGATTTCATTAAATCCTGAAATGGCCGTTTCGATGCTCGAAGTGGGGTTTGAGCAGCTTGACCGCATCGCTTCAGGGCTTCCAAATACGTTAAGCGACGATCATTTTTATGCGATCCAATTACTGACCGTGTCACCCGCTTTTTGGGCCCAAAACCATCCTCAGGAAGCAATGGGATTTTTTGAACAATGGCTAGGGGGTTCGCCGGAAGCCGCCTTGGAGTTTGCAAGAAGCCTCGCAGGGCCAGATGCCACCCCAACCGAAGCCCAGTCGCTTTTGCAAGGGATCAACAATGACCCAGGGGCTTACCTTCAGGCAGGCATCGCATTTTCAGCCCAAATCAGGAACCGCATCAATGAAGAAATTTTTAGGGAGCTGACCCCACGCCAACGGGCAGCCCAGGCTTTTTTCAATGCCATGAACCAAGGAGTCAGCGGGACAGTGAATATTTTGCTGAATGGGGCGACTGAACAGGAATTGACCTATGTGGCGGTCAATTTGAGTTCTAGGAGGCTCGAAGGGGTCAATGTCGGGACAGGCTGGAACCGAATTTACCCATCGGCCATTGGCAATAGCGACATTTTCGGAAGGGTGACTTCTTATGAGCAAGGGCTTCCAGGGAATCAGGCGGGACGGCTTAGGGCGATGGGGTTTGCCAATAATTCCCGGGTAGGGACAGGGCAGATTGAAGAGGCGCTGGAAGGGTTATTGCGTGGGACACCATCAGAATATTCCGTTGTGATGGAGAACGGGGCGATGCTGACGCAACAGGTAATTGCCGGGCAGCCGGGGATGAATGCTTCCCTGACCCTCGACCTTCAGCTACAATCGGCAGTTGATGGCATTTTAAGGGATACGGTCATCCATTACCGGACCAACACGGCAACAGGGCGTTTCCTGCGGGAAGGCTATGTAGTTCTATTGGACCCTAACACCGGGGAAATACTCTCCATGAACGGAATCCAGTTAAACGAGGACAGCAATGGGAACCTCGTCAGGGAAAATGGCGGTGTGGCGTATGAGTTAAATCCCCTTGGCACCATCTGGAGCGCCTTTGAGATGGGGTCGACCGTCAAAGGTGGGACCCTATTGCAGGGCTTTTATGAAGGATTGACGCATATAGGCACTGTCCGCCATGACCGGCCCTTTTATTTTGCGGCGAGCCCGCGGATTGCTTCTTGGGAAAACATGGGCAATATCAATGATGTGAATGCACTGGCAAGGTCGTCCAATATTTTCTTCATGGAACAGACCCTTGCAGCCATGGGAATTTCGTACTATCACCATAGGACCCTTCCAGTGAACCATGAGCGCATGGCGCAGCAACGGGAATTTTTTGCCCGCTTAGGGCTTGGAACAACTACCGGTATCGAGGTGTGGGAATCTGAGGGGAACCGCCTGCCGGTCAATTACGGGACGGCCCCGCTGTTTCATAATATTGGACAGGCAGATACTTATACGACGATGCAGCTTGCCCAGTACACCATGACCCTTGCCAATGGGGGTTACCGGTTTGCCACCCAGCTTGTGAGGGATATTTACTTGCCATCCCATGTGGGTGATGAGCCAAGGCTTCATCATGCTTTTTCCCCTAGATTATTGAATCGCATCGATTTGGACCAGCGCTACTTCGATAGGATCCGCGACGGGTTTGTCCTGGGGGTGCAGGGTTCGCAGGGGACAGGGACGCCTAGGTTTGCCGGGACCGCCTTCAACCCCGCAGGAAAAACAGGGACCTCACAGTCTTTCCTCTTAGGGAGCGATGGCATGCCAAGGCTTCAAAACAATCGCATGATTGAAGTCCACCACGTCAGCTTCGTCGGCTGGGCGCCGGCAAACGATCCCCAAGTTGCCGTTGCCGTTATTTTGCCGGCTGGACAGGATCCGGATATGGTCGCCCGCCGCCAAGGTTCCAACTTCGGGGCCCAGACTATTGCCCGGGATGCCATGCAAGCATTTTTTGACCTGCGGGAGGCAGCGGCGGCAGGCACAGAAGAATAACAGCATATGAATGATACAGCGAGGTGTCGCCATGTTTGAAGAGTTGTCCAGAAAAATGAAAAGCCTGACATTCAGGATCCAGGTGCTCAAGGGGATATGCGTGTTCCTGATGGGGCTATTGGCTTTTCGCCTTTATGAAATGCAGGTGGTCTATTCCCAGGAATACGTGGATTTTTTGGATCAAAGCACTACGACCCGCATCAGCCTAAATGTTCCCCGGGGCCGGATTTACGACCGCAACCTGGAAATATTGGTGGACAATGATGCCGTCCATATCATCACTTATACCTATAGTACTTCCATTGGGCAGTCCACCATGAGGAAACTTGCCGACGAATTGGCAAGGATATTGGAAAGTGTCGCCCTCAAAGAAGGGACAGGGCGCATGGAAGAGATGAACAATGGGCTGCGCACGAGGGACCTTAGGGACTTGTGGCTGGTCACCCATCCCAAAGAGGCAGAGGAATTGGTCGGGGCATGGCTAAAAAATAACGCAGATGCTGCCTTAGGGCTGCTAGGGGACCAAGAACTTCTGGACCGGGCCCTCATCAATCCCAAGGTGCTGTCTGACAGCCAGTTTTATGCGGTTCAGCTTTCTACGGTTACGGATGACATGCTAAACACCCTTACCCCAAGGCAACGGGCTTCACAGGTCATCTTCAACGCCATGAACCAAGGGGTGCACGGGGCAATCAACATTGTCTTGAACCGGGCGACTCAAGAGGAAATCTGGGAAGTGGCGGAAAACTTGCGTAAACTTCCAGGCTTTGACATCGGGACCAGCTGGGAACGGGATTTTCCTTCCCCCATTGGGTTTAGCGGGATTTACGGAAGGGTGACGACTTACGAACAAGGGCTTCCCAGCGAGCAGGCCCAGCGCCTTCGGGCCCTTGGTTACCGAAACAATGACCGGGTGGGGCGCGGCCAGCTGGAAGGGGCACTTGAACCGATTTTAAGTGGGGTCAACTCCATTTATGACGTCACTGTGGAAAATGGGGCGAGTTTTAGGACACCCGTATTTGAGGGGCAGCCAGGGATGAATGTTTCCCTGACCCTTGACTCGCGGCTTCAAGAAAAGGTTGATGAAATCCTTAAACGGCAGCTTGAGCGGAGCCGTTCCCAGCAGGCCACCGCCGAGCACCTTCGCGAAGGCTATGCAGTCATGCTGAATCCCAGGACCGGGGAAATCCTGTCAATGAACGGGATGGTAAGGACCCGTCAGGAAGAGGAAGAAGGCGATGGGGCTTATGAATGGGTTGCCAACCCGTTGGGCACCATCCAAAGCCAGTTTGAAATGGGATCCACGGTCAAAGGGGCGGCCCTGCTTCTCGGCTATCAGGAAGGGGCGACCCAAATTGGACAGGACCGTTTTGACCAGCCGCTGCTTTTTCCAGGGAGCAACCCCATGGGGTCGTGGCGCAACTTAGGGACTGTCAGCGATTTGGATGCCTTGATGTATTCTTCCAACGTTTATTTTTGGCTCCAAACCATCGCTATGGGCGGTGGGGCGTATTCGGCAAATAACCCCAATGGGATTGGCATTTCGGAAGCCCGTCAACAAGAGCTATTGGGGATCCATCGGGAATTTTTTGGTCAATTCGGACTTGGCAGCGGGACGGGCATCGAACTCCCTGAAGCCACTGGACTGAGAAATTCCAGTTCTGAATTTTTCAACCTCTTATTTTATGCCATCGGTCAATCCGATACGTTTACGACGATGCAACTTGCCCAGTATGCCATGACCCTGGCCAATGGGGGCAGCCGCTTTGCCACGCAGTTGGTAAAAGACATCTACCTGCCTTCAACGAACGGTGAGGACATGCGGCTTTATCAAGCCTTCACCCCGCGGCTCCTTAACCGCATCGACTTGGACCAAGCCTATTTTGAACGGGTAAGGGAAGGGTTTCGGCGCGCCGTCCAAGACAGCAGGGGAACCGGCTTTTCCGCCTTTTCGGGGGCTGATTACGACCCTGCAGGAAAAACGGGGACGGCACAGACCATCCTCTTGGATGAATCTGGGTGGCCCGTGCGCCCGGCAGTCGAGGTCCATAATGTCACGTTCGTAGGCTGGGCCCCCGTGAACGACCCGGAAGTGGCGATTGCCGTCATCTTGCCGGCAGGGGAACTTCCAGCCAATGGACGGTCGGGTTCTTGGAGCAACAACACTGCCCAAATTATTGCCAATGAAGCCATGAAAGCCTATTTTGACCTGAAAAGAGGGGCAAATAACGAATAACCGCATCCTTCGTCAGAAAATACTTGTCAGATTGCGTTGAAAATGGTATAATCCTTACAGGCTAAAACAAAAAAATGCGTAGCTTATATCAAAACTTCTGGTTATTTGCCCGACGACATGGTATAATCAAGGAGTTGCAATCAGATTGGAGGGATTTTCATGCGAGTTAACCTTACATTAAAATGTGTAGATTGTGGTGAAGAAAACTACATTTCCAAGAAAAATAAACGTAATAACCCAGAGCGTCTTGAGATGAAAAAATACTGCCCAAAATGCCGTAAATCAACTGCTCACCGCGAAAAGAAATAATTCGGGGGTTATCCCCCAAAAAATCCAGGACCTGCGTCCTGGATTTTTCTTTGCCCTCGATTTGAATAGTTTCCCGAAAAAACTGCCAAAATAAGGGGAACGTTGCTTTACCGGCTGCCTATGTGGCCAGTATCCTAAGGAATTGAGGTGTTTTAGCATGAAAAAAGACGTAAGAAGTGTCGTTTTGGTCGGAACCGGATTTGTTGGGATGAGTTTTGCCTATGCCATGCTCAACCAAGGCGGCTTGGAGGAACTGGCGCTCATCGATGCCAATAAAGAAAAAGCGGAAGGGGAGGCCATGGATTTATCCCACGGGTTGCCATTTGCCCCGGATAAGATGAAAATCTGGGCAGGGGATTACCAGGACTGCGCCTATGCTGATATTGTGGTCATTACGGCCGGGGCAGCCCAAGCACCGGGGGAAACCCGTTTGGATTTAGTGCAAAAAAACTCAAAAATCATGCGGTCCATCGTCAAGGATATCATGAAAACCGGATTCAGCGGCATCATCGTCGTCGCCACCAACCCGGTGGATGTCCTGACTTATGTGGCGTGGCAAGAATCCGGGCTGCCAAGGAACCGGGTCATCGGGTCGGGGACAACCCTTGATACGGCCAGGTTCCGTTATGAACTGGGAAAATACTTATCGGTGGATACGAGGAACATCCATGGCTATATCATCGGGGAACACGGCGACACCGAATTTCCTGCTTGGAGCCATACGACGGTTGGGGTCATCCCGCTCCTTGATATGATCAATAACGACTCCAACTATAAGTTTGAGGATTTGGAACAGATTTATTTGAATGTCCGGGATGCGGCATACGACATCATCAACCGCAAGCAAGCCACCTATTATGGCATCGGGATGTCCCTGGCACGCCTTGTAAAAGCCATCCTTGGGAATGAAAATAGCATTTTATCGGCATCGGTTTACCTGAACGGGCAGTATGGGCACCGGGATGTGTTCATTGGCGTGCCAGCCATCGTCAACCGAAATGGGATCCGGGAAGTCCTTGAAATCAACCTGACAGGCGAGGAGCAGGACCTCATGGCCAAATCTGTTGCTGTCTTGAAAGAAACGCTAGACCAGGTCCGCTAACCCTAATGAATGTTGTGCCTATGAATTTTCGGCTGGATGTGTTACAATAGAGGATGAAAAAATTGAAAAAGGGGGCTACTTCCTTGAAAAAATACGTATTTGGCATTGATATTGGTGGGACGACCGTTAAATGCGGGTTGTTCAAAACAGATGGCACCATCCTTGAAAAGTGGGAAATCACCACCGTTTTAGGGTCGATCCTTGAGGATGTGGCAAAAACCATTGAAGAAAAAATGGCAGAAAAAAATATAGCGAAAAATGATGTATCCGGTGTTGGCATCGGGGTACCAGGACCAGTTACCAGCGAAGGTTATGTCGTGGTCGGCGTCAACGTCGGGTGGCCTGATGGAAAAGATGTCAAAGGCGAGCTGGAAGGAATGCTTTCCTTGCCGGTTGCCGTCGGGAACGATGCCAATGTTGCGGCTCTTGGCGAATTATGGCTAGGCTCTGCCCAAGGTGCCCAAAACGCGATCATGTATACCCTTGGTACGGGAGTTGGGGGCGGTGTCATCATTGATGGAAAAGTCGTTGCCGGTCCAAATGGCGCCGGTGGCGAGCTGGGGCATAGCCTGGCTGTCTTAAATGGCTCTGCGTGCAATTGTGGGAAAAATGGCTGCTTGGAAACCGTCGCATCCGCTACTGGGATTGTTCGGGAGACCGTCAATTACCTGGCATCCACAGACACCCCCTCTCCCCTTCGCGACCTTGAGAAAATAGAAGCGAAGGATGTCTTTGAAGCAGCAAAAGCAGGGGACACCATCAGTTTGAAAATGGTAGACCAGCTCGGGTTTTATTTGGGGCTGAACATGGCGAATGTGGCGGCAGCAGTGGATCCAGAAAAAATCATCGTTGGTGGCGGTGTTTCCAAGGCAGGCGATTTTTTGATTGATGCTATTGCCAAACATTACCGTGAATTTGCATTTTCATCTGTTCGTAATGCGGAGTTTGTTATTGCTACCCGCGGAAACGATGCTGGCATCATGGGAGCGGCGTACATGGTCATGACTGCATCATAAGAAGGGGGAATCATCATGAAAATCTATCCCATGGCTTTAGGACCGGTCGGCACCAACTGTTATGTTTTATCTGTAGGCAACCGTGCAGTTGTGGTGGATCCGGCAGGGGAACCTAAAAAAATCCTGAATTACTTGGCAAATCATAAATTGGTTGTGGAAGCCATCTTGTTGACCCATGGCCATTTCGACCACATCGGGGCGGTCAATGAAGTCATCGAAAAATTTCCAGTACCGGTATTTTCCCATAAACGGGAACTTGAATATTTCAATAATCCGGATGTCAACCTCTCCAGCCATTTTGGTGCAGCATATGTCTTGGATGCAGGAACGGATTACCGCTGGATAGGCGAAGGGGACAGCATCGAGGTGCTTGGGCAACCGGTTTCAATCAACCATGTCCCTGGCCATACGCCGGGAAGCATTACCTTCCACTTCAAGGAACAGGGCGTCATCTTTACAGGGGATACTTTGTTCCAAGGTTCCATGGGACGCACAGATTTGATTTATGGCAACCATGAGCTCCTTCACCACGGGATCAAAACGAAGCTTTTGACCCTGCCCCCCCAAACGGTGGCATATTCGGGCCATGGCGGTGCGACGACCATCGAAGCCGAACTGGGCAACAACCGCTTTTTTGCCTAACTTAGCCATAAAAAAAACGCCCTCTCATTAAGACGGGCGTTTTTTCATGGGTACGTTACGGGATTTTCTAAGCCTTCAACGCCATCGGTGACAAAAAGATAGTGCTCTTCATCAGGTTCATACGGGGCTCCGTCACTGATTTCAGAAGCTGCGAGCCCTTTACCATATTTTTCTGGATAAGGGGAAGCCGCTTCCTCCAAAAGGGATTCGGCTTCCCCTGGCAATGCCCATGAAAGGGCTCCGGAAACAAAATAATTGTGATACGAAATCCTATAGGTGATTTTCATAATGTCTTCGATTTCTTCCATAGTGAGGGAAACAGGGGTGCCGGATTCAAGGTAGAGTAAGTTTTCGTCATAAGCAGCCCCTGTTTCCTGCAGGTCATGGATGCGGTGGATGGTTTCCATTTCCATCAAGGCCAGGCTTAAATAGGCCTGCCGCCTGCCATAAGAGAAAGCCTGGCTTTCTAAGCGGCCGGCCAGTGTCAGGAGCAAGCTGGAAAAAATTAAGGCAAGCCCAAGCATCAATGGCATGATAAATCCTTTTTCATTCATCCATTTCCCTCCTTGTAAAGTTGATTAGATAAATCCCATGGGTAACCCCGTCGTGCCCAGTGATGCTAAGGTGGGCGCTTTGATTGCTCCCAGCCGCCACAAAAAACCCGGAAGCCCCGTAAAGGGCAATTTCCCCTCCGGAGCCATTGACCCGCCGGCTTATTCTCCCGTTAGAAAGGGCATAGCTGATTACCGACCCGTCAACCATCAGGTTCAGTTGATTGTTTTCTACCCAGAGTCCATCTGCCAGGCCAGCTTCTTGCTGAAGGCGCGTCGCCAGGGTTTCTACTTCATGCTGTGAAAGAAGGTTGGGATTAACCTGATAATGGGGCAACATCTGTAAAAGCGCAGCAAAAGCCAGGGCTAAAATCGAAGTTATGGACAGGCTAAGCAGCTGTTCAACTAAGAAAAAGCCGTGTTGGTCATAAACAAATTTCTTCATAGATGCCCCTCCAACTGTACGATAAGCAAGAATGCCCGAAAATTCCCTGGGAAATGTTTTGGCTCCTTATTTCAAAAAGCTGGTTATATGCGGATTGCTGTGCATCCAGGCGCTCCCTGGCACCAAGCAACAGGGGGGCAGTTTCAAGGAAAGTGGCTGAGAGTATCCCTAAAAGCGCCAGGCCAACCAAGCTTTCCATTAGGGCATAGCCCCGTTGGTTTTTAATCACGGATATCAACCCCTCCAATCCCGATGGAAAATACCATCCGTTTTTGGTGATAGCGGCTAAGGACCGTCAAGGATCCAGCCCTGGAAATGTTGCCGGCAGGGGTGAAGCTGATGCGGGTCGAGCCCTCGCCGGAAATGGTTACCCGGTCCGGGAGCCGCCGCTTGGCGATGAGGACCCCATTTCTTGTTACGGTGTAACTCTGGTCATCGTGGTTGATAATCAAGTCCTTGCCACCTCCTTGCTGGAGCGGGACCATGTTATAGTCCCGCACCCGGTGCAAATCGGATTGCAAGACGGACAAGGCCTGCATCAATTGGAAATGGTCATAAAAACGGGACATGGATGGCAGGCTGAAGCTAATCAAGATGCCGGTAATAATAAGTGAAACCAAGGCTTCCGTAAGAGTGAACCCCAGGTTATTCCCCATTGGAGATCGTGCAGTTTTCCGGCACTGCAACATTCAATCCATTTAATAAACTTCCAACCGAATTTAATGCCGCCACACTTCTTTCTTGGGCACGGCAAGCCTGTTCTTCCGCACGGTCAATAATCGTCCCCGCCGATGGCAAGATTAACAAAACCAACATTCCGATGATCGCAAGCACCACTAGCATTTCCACTAAAGTAAAGCCTGTTTCGTTTTTCAATGTTTTCATGGTTGATTCCTCCGTTTAGATTGTTATTGGTGTTACAAGATATGGACAAGGTCAAATACGGGTTGCAAGATGCTTAGGTAAAGCAATGCAATCATGCTGCCGATGGCGACCAAAAGTCCGGTTTGCAAAACTTTGAATGCCTGGCCTAGCATGCCGCTTAGGCGTTTCAGCTCCATTTGGGTGTAAAGCCCCAACTCTTTCGGGACACAGCCAATCTGAAGGGCATGGCACATCACTGTTTTGAAGTAAGGGGTGAAATAACAGGAATTCCCTAAAACAGATTCCAGAGCATCGCCTGTTTCAAGCTGGGCTTTAACTTTGATAATGGCATGCCGGACCAGGGGGACGGTTTCAAACTGCAAAATCGTTTCTAAACTTTCTTTGAGGGGGAGCCCGCAGGCTAAAAGCATCTGCCATTGGCTGGCAAAATAGTAAGAGAATAGCTGCTGGGCAAATTTGAGCCTAAAGGGGAATAGGCGCTCTTTTTTTGAGTTTAAAAAATAGAAAATGATTCCCCCAAAAAGGGGGGCGAGGCTTAAAATGGCACCCATCACCACAAACATGACCCTGATGGCAAAAGGGTCGCCTTCAAGATTGAAGCTGTCGTAAAAACCTTCTAGGTGGGGGATGAAAAACACATAAGCGGCACTTAAAACAAAGGCCATCAATCCTAAGAGAAACAGTGGGTAGCGAAGCTTTTGTGTCAGTTCCCTCCGGTTTTTCAAATAATAGACGCTAAATTCCCGGGCTTTTTGAAGGCCTAAAAGCAAGGAGCCATTTTCCTCGTTGCAGCGTACCATGTAGACGATGCGCTTTTCAAAGCCCGATTCCTCAAGGCCGGTGGCAAAAGGGAGGCCGGCTTCGCATTGGCTGCACATAAATTGAAGCGCCTGCGGCTTAAACATCGTCTGCATGACGCCTAAAGCACCAGCGACGGAAAAGCCGTTTTCTACCAGCTGGGTGAAGCGGTCCAAAAACCGGTGTTGCGCTTCAAGCCCCCAAAATTTTTTTAACTTGCTGTTTTTTCCCATAGGTCATACTCCTCTTCCAACGTCCGGTATCGTTTTTCAGTGTAGCCGGAGGACAGCATTTCGTCCAGGTCTGCCCCAAAGCACAGTTCAAACAGGGCCTTGTAGCCGGCCTTTGCTTTAATGAGCCGTTGGTTGGCGACCCCGACAAGTGCCTGTTCAAGTTCTTGGGGTGCGACGCCTAGGTCAAGCATCCGGTGGATGGTCCCCACCACGTTTTTGGAATGGACGGTGGAAATGACCAAATGTCCCGTTAGGGAAGCCCTGATGGCCTGCATGGCTGTGGCTGCATCGCGGATTTCCCCAATGACAATCACATCCGGGTCATGGCGAAGGATTTCCTTGATGCCCACGTCATAGGTAAGCCCCGTCGCTTTGTTGATCTCCAGCTGGACCATGTCGATGTCATACTCAACGGGATCCTCGATGCTACAAGCTGTGCGCCCAAGGTCACGGAGGTATTGGAGCAGCCCGTAAGCCGTCGTTGTTTTCCCACTGCCTGTCGGCCCGCTAATGAGGATGAGCCCTGCCTGGGTGCTTGCCATTTCCTTCAGCGTATAGGCATTTTGCGAAAATAATGGGATTTCCTCCAAAGACCGGCGCCCCTTGGGATTGATGATCCTAAGCACCAAACTGTGGAACCGGTAAGTGGGGATGATGGAAACCCGGGCATTTAGCAGGTTTTCCCCCGCCGAGATTTTAATCATTCCCGATTGTGGCTGCAAAGGATGCTCAAGGGTAAGGGAGGCATGGAACCGGATGTAAGAAAGCAGTTGCCGGTAAGTAGTTGGTGTAAGCGAAGCATGGGCCTTCATGGCAGACCCTACCCGAAAGCGCACGCCGATGGACCCTTCCTCTAGCATAAAATGAATGTCGCTGGCTTTTTGATCATTGGCAGTTTCCAGCAAGTCCGTCAACAGGTTTTGAATGGACACAATATCACCTCCATGCCTAGTAACAAGAGCCATTCCCCTAAGATTCCTGCAAAGGTTTGGGGATTTTTTTAATTTTTTTCGGAAATCATGCTAAAAATGCTGCATTTGTAGGAAAGTGGAGGCAGGGGTAAGCAAAAATTTCCAGAAGGGGGTGGGTTATGGTATAATTGTTGGTGACCATTAGCAAAAAGGAGACTGTTATGATACGCATTTCACAAATAAAAATTTCCATTGATGAACCCATTGAAAAAGTGAGGGAACAAGCCCTCAAAATTTTAGGCATTGCAGACAGCGAAGTGCAGGATTTTCGCATTTACAAGCAATCCATCGATGCCCGCCGCCGGGGCAAGCTGGAATTTGTCCATACGGTGGATTTGTCCCTGGCAGATGAAGGGGCAGTTTTAAGAAAGCATATCCCCAATGTCAGCGTGACCCCACAGATTGAATACATCATGCCAGAGGCGGGGACTGCGCCGATGAATCACCGCCCGGTAGTCATCGGGTTTGGCCCGGCAGGGATGTTCGCGTCGCTTTTATTGGCGCAAAAAGGTTACCGCCCCATCGTCCTTGAACGTGGCGAAGCGGTTGACGAGCGGGTGAAATCCATCGACGACTTCTGGTTGAATGGGAACCTCCATGCCAATTCCAACGTCCAGTTCGGCGAAGGCGGGGCAGGGACTTTCTCCGATGGCAAGCTGACCACCCGGGTCAAAGACCTTCGTGGGCGCAAAGTCCTGGAGGAATTTGTGGCGGCCGGTGCCCCAGAGGATATCTTATATATGGCGCATCCCCATGTGGGGACGGATTTGCTTCGGGGCATCGTCAAGAACATGCGCGAAGAAATCATCCGCCTAGGCGGGGACATCCGCTTCAATGCCCAGGTGAAGGACTTCGTCATCGAGGACGGGAAACTGGTTGGGGTCAAGGTAGGCAGCGAGCTCATTGAAACCAACCATGCCATCTTAGCCATTGGCCACAGCGCCCGGGACACCTTCACGAAGCTACACGAGCGCGCGGTGGACATGACAGCCAAACCATTTGCCGTGGGCGTACGGATCGAGCATCCCCAGGCGATTATCAACCAGGCGCAGTTCAAGGAATTCGCCACCCATCCGGCATTAGGGGCAGCAGAGTACCGTTTGACACACAAAGCAGCCAATGGGCGTGGGGTCTACACCTTCTGTATGTGCCCTGGCGGCCTCGTGGTGCCATCCAGTTCCGAAAAGGGCAGATTGGTGACCAATGGGATGAGCGAGCACGCCCGTGACCAGGAAAATGCCAACAGCGGGCTATTGGTGACGGTAGGCCCGGCTGATTTTGGTTCCGACCACCCGTTGGCAGGGGTTGAGTTCCAGCGCCGCTTAGAGGAAAAAGCCTTCGGCATGGGGGGCAGCAATTATGTGGCTCCAGCCCAACTGGTAGGGGATTTCCTTAAAGGACAGGCCTCTAAAAAAATCGGTTCGGTGAAGCCAAGCTATGCCCTTGGGGTCAAAATGACCAACTTCAACCGTTTATTTGAGCCGGAACTCATCGAGGCCATGAAAGAGGCGCTAAAAGCCTTCAATAACAAACTCCGTGGCTTTTCCATGGACGACGCCATCATGACCGGGGTGGAATCCCGTTCCTCATCGCCGGTGCGCATCGAACGAAGCAGCGAAACCTTCCAGTCCCCAACAGCCGCAGGGCTATACCCATCTGGCGAAGGGGCAGGCTTTGCCGGTGGCATTGTCTCCGCCGGGATCGACGGGCTCAAATGCGCTCAGGCCATCATCGAGGAATTTGCGCCACCAAGCGGGCAATAGACGAAATTTGGAGGAACCAACAGATGACTAACAACGATTTACTGGTACGGCTTCGCTACGCCTTGGACATCAAAGATACGGACATGGTGGAAATGTTTCGTCGCGGGGGTGCCGACATGGACAAAGAGGGGCTTCGCCGGATTTTGGCAAAGCCCCTGGTGATTGGGGATGTGGACGGCGAAGAGGAAGAAAGTTCCGAATACCAGCCTTGCAACGATAAGTTGCTGGAGAAATTCCTCAATGGCTTCATCGCCTTCAAGCGGGGGCCTCAGGACCCAAAACCAGGACAACCCCAGCCAACCAAGAAGGACAAAACCAACAATCTGTTTTTCAAGAAAGTGAAGGTGGCACTGAGCCTGACCACGGACGACCTCATGGAAATCTTTGCCCTGGGAGGGGCCTCCGTTTCCAAAGGGGAACTGGGGGCTATCCTACGAAAGCCCGACCACCGCAATTACCAGGAATGCCTGGACAGCTTCCTAAGGAAATTCCTTAAAGGGCTGACCCAAAAGCACCGCGGATAACCCCATAAGGGACGTTTCAATAAAGTACGGTTTTTAGCATAAAAAAAATGGGCGGGACCATCAGGTCCCGCCTATTTTTTGTCACCGCATGGCGAAATAAATCAGGGTGCATACCACCAAAACCACGGCAAAGACCCAGAGCAAAAACGTTAAGATCATGGCAATCACCCTTTCACAGCAAGCCTTCGCTTTTCAGCAGTTCCCGGTCGATGGCCTCCGCGGGGAGGTAGCCGTCCTGCAAGTAAAAAAGAAGCCGCTGCCGGTTGATGACAAAGCAAAGGGACAGGTTGATGAGGAAGAAGAGGAAGTAGCCCACCACAGGCCCCAAAAGGCAAGGCAGCCCGGCGAAGAGGGCGAGGAGCAGGCAACCGGATTTATAGCTGCCAATGGCGAACAGGCGCATAAAGCTAAAAAAGAACAGCGTCCAGGAAAATCCCATGGCCAGGTTGATGGAAACTTGGTCTTTTTGCAGGCAAATTTTCACGAAAACCACCTCTTGTAAGGGCTTTATATTCAACTCTATGCGGAAAGGGTGCTAAAAATGCGGGACAGCTTGGAATCGCCACTAAAATTTGTCCCTTTTGGTGTAGGGCGGCGGTTTTTGGGTTATAATAAATTAGATTTCCACGAAAGGGTGAGCCTGATGGCAACTGCTTTTTTGATGACGCTTTTTGCCGGGATGTCCACGGTAATCGGGAGTTTTATTTCCTTATTCATGCCAAGGACCAATACCAAATTTCTTTCAGCGGGACTTGGGTTTTCGGCGGGGGTGATGATCTACGTGTCCTTCGCTGAGATATTCGTGAAGGCGCGGGACAGTTTCGATCGGGTTTTTGGAACCAGCCGGGCCATGCTGTTTACCGTCCTTTCTTTTTTTGGCGGGATGCTGGTGATTGCCCTCATCGACAAGCTCATCCCCGAGGAGGAGAACCCCCATGAGTTCCACGACGTGCCAACAGATGGCCAGGGGCAGGGCATCCTTCCCGATGGGCGGGAGCTGAAGCGGGCGGGGATCTTTACCGCCCTGGCAGTGGGCATCCACAATTTCCCCGAAGGGCTGGTGACCTTCATTACCGCCCTGTACGACCCCAACCTGGCCTTGCCCATTGTGGTGGCCATTGCCCTGCACAACATCCCCGAGGGGATTGCGGTATCCGCTCCTATTTATTATGCCACGGGGAGCCGGATAAAGGCCTTTTGGTATTCCGCCTTATCCGGGCTTGCCGAGCCCATCGGTGCCTTGGTGGGCTATTGGCTCCTCATGCCATTTTTGAATGACGCGGTGTACGGGATTTTGTTCGGTGCCGTGGCGGGGATCATGGTCTTTATTTCCTTTGACGAGCTCCTCCCCGCCGCCCAGCGTTATGGCGAGCACCATCTGTCTCTTTATTCCCTTATTGCGGGCATGGCCGTCATGGCCATCAGCCTCGTGCTCCTGGCTTAGTGCCATTACCAAAAAAGGGGTGTTGCTATGTTTGATAACTTGAAAAAAAATATGAGCCAGATGGCCATCGAGAAGCTCCTGAAAACTTATGGGTTGCAGCTGAAGCATTTTACCCCGGGCCGCCTCCGCCTTGCCATGCCCGGGTGGAAGTCCCGTGAAGGGGATTTGCGGAAGCTATTGGAAGAAATGAAACAAGACCCGGACGTGTCGGCGGTGGAATTTACGGAGGTGACCGGCTCCATCCTCATCGCCTACAGGGAGTCCGCCCCTATGGAAAAGGCGGCTATCGACCGTTGGCGGGCCATCCTTGAAAAATACAGGTAGGGAGGTGCTGCCATGATCAACGCATTATTCGGGCTGGGCGCATCCCTTGCCGCCAGCAAGCTCATGGGTGCCCTGAAAAATCAAAAAGTCAATGTCCTCCATGCATCCCCAGGAAGGGTCAGGCTCCAATGCGACCGCTGGAAGCATGCTGAGACTGCCCGTTGCTTGGAATCGGCTTTCAAGGGGCTTTCCCTTGTTCGGGAGGCGAGGGCAACGGCGGTTACGGGAAGCCTGCTCTTGGTATTCACCGGCAAAACCCTGACGGCAAAGCAGTTTGACGAAGTCGTCCGCCATGCGGTGAAGATTTCCGAGTCGGCACTCCCAGAAGTGAAATCGGATATGATGAAGCTGTTGGAAACAGGAGCCCTCGGGTTGGACAAGGCCGTCAAAATCCAAAGCGGCGGGCATGCCGACCTGGATTCCCTGCTGGTGTTGGCCCTTTTAGTCAATGGCGGGCTGGTCTTTGCCGCCAATCCATCACGGGCAGTCAGCCTCGCCCTCGGCGCTTATAACATCATCGTCAGGAACTTGAAGGAGGAAAGCCATCGTGCCAGATAATTGCCAGGTGCTCCATTCCATCCCCGGAAGGACCCGCCTTCATCTCGGTGGCTGCCAATTGGAAGCCACTTTGCTCGAGGCCAGGGTCAGGGCTTTGCCAGGGGTCAATTCCGCCTTGTTTTCTCCCATCAGCCAAAACCTGGTGGTCCACCACAATTTCAAGTGGCTGCCCACCGGGCACATCAAGCGGATTGGGCGATTTTTTGGTGTTGCCCCTGCACCTAGCGTTATCCCGGAAACCATCGGCCAGGAACTTAAGGAACTGGCGGTGGTGGGTGCCATTGCCTTAGGGGAAGGACTGCTGTTCCAAGGCCTTCCCAAGCCACTTCTTAGCGCCACCGCCCTGGCGACCCTTTATGCCAGCCGCCACCAAATCAAAGAAGGGCTTAAAAACATCCTCAGGCCCACGGCGGAAACCTTGACCACCACTTCGCTATTGGCCCTTATCGCCACCAAGAAAACCAGCCCCGCCTTCACCCTTTATGCCCTTTCCACCGTTGGTGAATTGTTAAGCCATTACACGGCGGATAGGACCCGTGGCTTTGTGCGGGACATGATGGCCCTGGATGTGTCCAAGGCTTGGCTTTTGCAACCGGGCGGGGATTACATCGAGGTAGAGGTGTCCCAAGTACAAAAGGGAGATTCTATCATGGTTTTCCATGGGGAAAAAGTGCCACTGGACGGCACCGTTTCCAATTACGAGGGGGAAGTGGACCAAGCTTCCATTACCGGCGAATCCACCCCCGTCTATGTGACCAAAGGCCACTTTATTTATGCAGGGAGCCTCTTGGTGGATGGGAAGCTTGAGCTTAAAGTGGAAAATGTCGGCGAGGACCTGACCGTCAACAAAATGATCCGCCTCATCGAGGAAGGGCAGGACAAACAGGCCCATATCCAAAACATTTCCGAGAAATTCACCCAGCGGATGGTGCCGGTGTCCTTCGCCCTGGCGGGGCTGACCTACTTATTTACCCGCAACTGGGACCGGGTGCTCAACATGCTGGTCATCGATTACATCTGCGGGGTCAAGCTGGCGACGGCAACTGCCATTTCAGCCACCATCGGCAAGGCCGCAAGGAATGGCATCCTCATCAAGGGGGGGCAGGCGGTGGAAAACCTCTCCCGTACCAACACCGTGATATTGGACAAAACAGGCACCATCACTGAAGGAAATACCTTCGTCAAGTCCATCCATGCCCTCAATGGCTTTAGCGAGGAAGACGTGCTGTCTTATGCGGCAGCGGTTGAAGCCCATTCCACCCATCCCATCGCCAATTCCATCGTGGAAGAAGCCAAGAAGCGAAGCCTTGCCCTTCCCCAGACCGCTCTGGAAACATTCGAGAACCTGGTGGGCCGGGGGATTGTCATCGAAGCCGGCGGGGAAAGGGTGCTGGCAGGTTCAAGGAAGCTCCAAAAAGAATTTAAGGTTTCTTTGCCGACCGAGCCAAAAACCGGTGTGTTCATTTCAAAAAATGGGGAGCTGATGGGCATCATCGATGTGGATGACAAAATCAGGCCCCAAATGAAGCGGACCATCAACCACATGAAGCGAAATGGCATCGACGAAATCATCATGCTCACCGGCGACCATAAAAAAGCGGCTGCCAAAGTGGCTCAAAAACTGGACATCGACCAGTATTATGCAGAGGCGTTGCCCCAGGACAAAGCCAATTTCCTCCGTTCCCTGAAAAAAGACAGCCGTTATGTGACCATGATGGTGGGGGATGGCATCAACGATGCCCCTGCCCTTGCCTATGCCGACATCGGGGTGTCCCTGGGAAGCAAAAAGACCGACATTGCCATGGAAACCTCCGACGTCATCATCCATTCGGAAAACCCCATGCTCCTTGGGGATGTCATCGACCTGTCCCAAACCACCATGAAGGTCATCCGCCAAAACCTGGTCGCCACCTTCGCCATCAACACGGGGGCCATCGCCCTCGGTTCCTTCGGGATTATTTCCCCGGTCATGGCGGCGGCCATCCATAATGCCGCCACCATCGGGGTAGTCCTCAACAGCGCCAAACTCTTATTGCCAGAAAGGGGCTAGATTATGGGAAGCAAAATCGTCATCAACCACGCCATTTCGGGCAGGCTCCGCCTGACCGTCCCAGCCCTTGGGCGGATTCGCGACCATGCCTTCGTGGCACAGGCCTTCGAGGCCATGGCGGGCATCAAGAACGTCAGGCTGGTTCCCTTGATCCAGTCCCTCATCATCGAGTACGACCCTAAGCACCTGGGGCAAAACCAGGTCATGCAGTTTGTTTCGATTTTCTTCAACCCGTCCAAAAAAGTGTCCCAGTCCACCGTGGAGTCGGTGAAGCGGGAAATGCGGGGCAGCGTCATCCGCTCGGCGGTTTCAGGAAGCCTGCTTTTGATTGCCTTCTTGCGAAACCGAAGGGGCGGGTCCCTTGACCTGCTGGATTATGCGGCGGTTGCCAGTGCGGCCTACACGGCCCTTTCCCATGGGGAAAACAACCTCAACCACCCCGATGTCCTCATCGCCATCCTGTCCCTGCTTTCCCTGGGGCCATCCAATATTTTAAGGGCCGCTGTCATCACCTGGGCCTTCAACCTCATCGAAATCATCAACGACTTCAGGCGGCAGCCCTATGCGTTGGGGTATTGAATTTTATCCAATCTAGTTCCAACCGCTACTCCGGGCTGAAAGTACACCTTCCAGGTCACCGCCACTGGGAAACCCACCCAGGTGCGGCACCCTTCCAGGCAGAACTTTCATCCCTCCGTGGGCGAGCGACTTGCACTTTTTATCAGAGGAGGCTACAACATGTTCAATTTCAACCGGGATTTTTTAATGGGATTTTTAAGCGGGACCGTGGCGGGTGCTGTGGGTTACCGTCTTTATGAGCAGAATAAAGGGGAGCTGCAAAGTTTGATTGCGGCTGACCCGGGGGCGGGTGCAACTCTGGGTGGTGACCCGTCCTTGGAAGAGCTGGTGGCACAAAAGGAACGTTTGGAAGATTTGATTGCCGAGAAACAGCTTTAGGATATTTGCGGCCAAAGGGAATTTCTGGTATACTTACATTAAATGACAGGGTGGGGCATTTTTCCCACCCTGTTGCTATTTTAAAGGAGTGAGCGAGATGAGGATTGTGTCGGGGACTTTCAAGGGCCGAAGCATCAAGGCGGTGAAGGGTTCCAATACCCGCCCTACCACGGATAAGGTGAAGGAGAGTATTTTTAACATCATCGGACCTTATTTTGGCGGCGGGATTGCTTTAGACCTTTTTGGCGGGAGCGGAAACCTTGGGATCGAGGCCATCAGCCGTGGGATGGAGAAGGCCATTTTTGTGGACTGGGAAAACAGTGCCATCCAGACCATTAGGGGAAACGTGCAGGAACTTGGGATTGAGGACCAGGTGGAAATTTACCGCAATGATGCCTTCAAGGCTTTGAAAGCCCTTGCCAAACGGGAAATTTCCTTAGACCTGGTGTTTCTTGACCCTCCTTACAAGGGGCAAAAAATCAACGAAATCATTGAATTCATCCATGAGAACAACCTCCTATCAGACGGTGGGATTATCATGGCGGAGTGCCTGAAAGAGGATGTGCTCCACGAGGCCGTTGGTGGCATCACCCAAACCCGGCGGGAAATCTATGGCATCACGGCTATCACAATTTACAGGAGAGAAGCATAAAATGAAAAAAATAGGCATTTACCCAGGGACTTTCGACCCGATAACAAACGGACATTTGGATATAATCGAGCGGGGCTACGGGCTTTTTGACAAGCTTTACATAGCTATTGCCCAAAACATCAACAAAAAAACGCTTTTTACCATCGAGGAGCGGCTGGAAATGATCAAAGGGGTGACGGCTCATTTGCCCCACGTGGAAGTGGTTGCCTGCATTGACCGGCTCACCGTGGATTTTGCCGAGGAAATCGGTGCCCAGACCATCCTTCGGGGGCTGCGGGCGGTGACGGATTTCGAGTACGAGTTTCAGATTGCCACCACCAACAAAGCCTTAAAGCCACACATCGAAACCGTTTTTTTGACGACTTCTGCTAAAAACATGTACCTATCTTCTTCAACGGTGAAGGAGGTAGCCCGCTTCGGTGGGGATGTGGAAGCCTTTGTGGACGCTGATGTGAAACAGGCCCTCCTGGAAAAATTTTAAAAGGGGGATAGCCTCGCCTTGGAGTGCATATAATGGGGGTAGCATGTCTTTAAAAGGAGGGAACCGCCTTGGAAGTATTCGAACTGAAAAGAAAGACCCCCGATGACTTGGTAATTTCCTTGGCGGGCAATCCCAATGTGGGCAAAAGCTCCATTTTCAATTCCCTGACGGGGATGCGGCAGCATACAGGCAACTGGCCGGGAAAAACCGTGGGGATTGCCCAGGGGATGGCCCGCTTCCAAGATAAAAATTTCCTGCTGGTGGACTTGCCGGGGACTTATTCCCTGTTTGCCCATTCGGCGGAGGAAGAAGTCGCACGGGATTTCATCAAAAGCAAGGATTCCCAGGCCACCATCGTGGTCTGCGACGCCACCAACCTGGAACGAAACCTAAACCTTACCTTGCAGATTTTGCAGCTGACCACCCATGTGGTGGTGGCGGTGAACCTGATGGATGAGGCGAAAAAGAAAAACATCGAAGTGGATTTAGGGAAGCTTTCCGAGCTGTTAGGGGTGCCGGTAGTGGGCACATCCGCAGCCAGGGGACAGGGGCTGGAGGAGCTGATGGAAAAGGTGCACCAGGTGGCAACCGCCAAAGTCTGCCCCAACCTCCATTTGATAGGTAGATTGAAGCAAATCAGGGAAAATCCTGAAACCGAAGGACGGCAGTTAGTAGAAATTGCGGGTGCCATCGCTGCCCAAACGGTCACTTACCACAAGGAGGATTACGACCGTTTCGAGCGGAAGCTGGATAAAATCCTGACCCAAAAAGCAACGGGCATTCCCATCATGGTTTTTTTGCTGTTCGGGATTTTTTGGTTCACCATTGTGGGCGCCAGCGGGCCCAGTGCCCTTTTGGCCCGTTTTTTCGCCTACATCGGCGGCTATTTGGAAGGGTGGGCCCTCTATTTGCATTTGCCCCCATTCCTTCACGGCCTGCTCTTTGACGGGATTTACAAAGTGCTGACCACCGTAATTTCCGTCATGTTTCCCCCCATGGCGATTTTCTTCCCGATTTTTACCCTCCTTGAGGATTTTGGCTACTTGCCACGGGTGGCTTTCAACCTGGATGGTTTTTACCAAAAGGCAAATACCTGCGGGAAACAGGCCCTGACCATGTGCATGGGCTTTGGCTGCAACTCGGCGGCGATTGTGGGGACCCGCATTATCGACTCTCCCCGGGAACGGCTCATTGCCATCATCACCAATAACTTTGTGCCTTGCAATGGGCGGTTCCCCATCCTGATTTCCGTCATCAGCATGTTTTTCGTGGCGGGGGCGGCCGGGTTTGCCAGTACGGTAGGTTCTGCCCTGTTGCTGACGGCAGTCATCCTGCTGGGGATCGGGACCACTTTTGCCGTTTCCCGCATCCTATCCCAAACCATCTTGAAGGGGCTCCCTTCCTCCTTTGCCCTGGAACTTCCCCCATACCGGCGGCCGATGTTTAAACAGGTACTCGTCCGCTCCCTTTTGGACAGGACGCTGTTCGTTTTATGGCGGGCCATTGTCGTCGCCGCACCGGCGGGGGCAGTCCTTTATGTATTGGCCAACCTTTATGTGGGGGACATTTCCATCTATGGGCATCTCACCGGGTTTTTGAACCCCTTTGCCCGCCTCATGGGGTTTGACGGGAACATCCTGCTGGCTTTTATCCTAGGGATTCCCGCCAATGAAATCGTCATCCCCATTATGGTGATGGGATACATGAGTGGCGGGACTTTAATGGAGCTGGGGAGCGCCACGGAACTCCAGTCCCTGCTCTTAGCCAATGGCTGGACCTGGCTGACAGCGGTCAACGTCATTTTATTCACGATTTTCCACTGGCCTTGCGGGACGGCGACCATGAGCATTTTCAGTGAAACGAAAAGTTCCCGCTGGACGTGGTTTTCATTTGCCCTTCCTAAATTAATGGGCATCGCCATAACGGTGCTGACCACTTTCTTTTTCAACCTTTGGAATTGACAGGGTGCTAACAATCCCCGTTTTCATTAACGAAGGATTGCAGCACTTTTTTGTTCACAAAAAAGCCACCGCTCAAATAAGCTAATATTGAGGGCACCTCTAATAACTCCAATTCACCCGAATTTGCGGTCTTTTTCCGCCCATCCAACGTCTGCAAAAATGCCATGAAGCTCCACTTCACTGCATTTTCACTTCCTCGGCTGGACGAAAAAATCCTCGCAAATGCGGGCAAAGCGAGTTAATAGAGGTACCCTTGAGGAGGGCAAGACATCATGATAAAAACCATATTAGAACTTGACTTGCAGGAAGTGGCTGTCATCACAGGCGTCCGCCACACAGACGAAGGGATGCAGCGCCGCTTGCTGGACTTGGGGTTTTGCGAGGGAGCGCCCGTGATGAAAGTTTTGACCACCCGGGGGGCCAACCCAGCCGCCTATAAAGTGCGGGGGTCCGTCATTGCCCTCAGAAGCTGCGATGCCCAGTACATCAGCGTTGAGGCACCCCCAATTTAAGGGGATTGACAAAATTCATATACAGGCGGAAGCTGGTTGCGGAGCGGTTCGAGTGACTGCATCCGCAGCCAACTTTTTTTTTCCAAAAATATCTTTGGTTGATAAGCTGTCATGATTTGGTGGATTTTATCATACACTTTGCCGAGGGGGGATTTCATGAATCCGGTGGATGGGATGGTTTGGTTCTGGCTGATGTTGGAACAATTTTACGGTTTGCCGCAAAGGGGATGGCTCCTTTATTTTCATGGTCCTAATCCAAAAAGATGAAGCCTGGCAGCCTGTTTTAAGGGGAATTTCATATTTTGGGGGGCGTGGGCATAAAATCAAGTAACTAAGCCGCAAAAAAAGGGGGGATTGGATGCGAAAATGGATTGCCCACTGGGAGATTTGGCTGGAAACGGTGCTGGCTGCCATCCTGCTTTTGGCCATCTACCTGTTATTTCAGCATCTGGGCCCCTTATGGGCCGGTATTTTGCACTTTCTCGGGGTCATCCGGCCCTTCTTGATCGGTTTTGCCATCGCATATATCCTAAACATCCCAGCTAGGAGCCTTCAAAAAAGATTCCGAAAAATGGGGGAAAAAGCAGCAAATTTCCTCAGCGTCTTGTTGAGCTATCTTTTCGCCTTAGGGGTAGTGGGGCTGTTTTTAGGGGTAGTGCTGCCAGTGCTTGCCTTGAATCTATGGGATTTTGCAACCCAGCTGCCGCAATACGCCGACCGGGTTTTATTTAGCCTTGGCGGGTCACAGGCGGTAGTGGATTATTTTAACGAAGCCGTCTTTGATTTGGTGGGCAACCTGTCTAGCCTTCAGGACTTGTTTTCAAGCCTTGGAAGCGGGCTCACATCGACCCTCGGGTACGCCCGTTCCATGACCTCAGGGGTTTTCGATGCCTTTTTGGGGATTGTCATTTCCATTTACATGCTTCTTTATAAACAGCAGCTCTTAAAATTTTTGGACCGGGCTTTTGGTTTATGTTTCCGGGGAAAAACTTACGATGGGCTGAAAATCTGTTTCCACCAGTCCAATGAGATTTTTTATAAATTCATTGTCTGCAAGCTCATTGCCGGGACGCTTTTAGGGACGCTATCGGGCATTGTCCTGTCCCTTTTGGGAGTTAATTACGCCTTGATGCTTGCCCTGGTCATCGGGCTTTGCAACTTGGTACCTTACCTTGGCGCCATCTGCTCCTTTACCCTGACCGTATTGATCAGCTTTTTTACCGGCGGGCCGATGATGGCCCTATTGTCCGGGGTGTTTTTGCTTTTATTGCAGCAACTGGACGATACCATCATCCAGCCCCGCTTAGTGGGGGAAGCACTGGACCTCAATCCCATCATGATTATTTTTGCCATCACGGTGGGAGGGGCATACTTTGGCATGGCGGGGATGCTTTTAGCGGTCCCCATGATGGCTATCGCCAAAGTGCTGGTTGCCAAACTCACAGCGAAGCGGACGACAGCCCCGTAAGGGAAATTGAAAAAACAAAAAAATCGTGAAGCGGGATTCACGATTTTTTTGTTTGTGCTCACAGCTCATTGGGCATGTTTTGTTAGCATCGCCTTGCCCCGCAAAAAGATCGCCAGCAAAAAATAAAAGCCGATGATGCCGATGGAAAATGGGATGGCAGTGAGGGCATAGGCGGTAATCTGGGGTTCCATGGGCATGAACACGTCGGCCATATCCGTCAGGAAAAAATGCCAGCCAAACAAGACGACAAGGGCGCTGGCCCAGCCATGGAGGGTACGAAATAGCACGTATTGCAGGTACTTGAAACCGGAACCTTTGGAAAACATCAGGACCTGCGTATGGACGGACAGCCCGGCGAAACTAATCAAAAATGCGGTGATGGCAAGGCGCAGGTGGAGGGGGCCGCCATTAGAGCTCATTTTAAAGACACCTTGCGTGAATTCCACGAGGCCGGACATGAGCGGGCTGGCATTTTCCAGTTGCAAAAGTCCCAATAACGGGGCAAAAATAATGCCCGCCAAGTGGTAGAGACGGATGGTTTCAAGGACAGCGGTTACAATGTAAAAAAAGACGATGACGCCACCGATGCGCACTAAGGTAGAGGTAGCGGTTTCTATGGCCTTTAACAGCAGCTCGGAAAATGCTAAGGTAGGAAAGCGGATGGTCTGAACGGGTGCGTGCTGGGTGTTTTTTAACATCGGGTAGCAGCATAAGAAGACGGCCAATGATCCTGCCAGGTGGGCAAATAGCAAGAGGTATCCCACCCTTGGGGAGTCATAAAGCACGACCCCGGTAGTGCCAATGATGAACAGGGGGCTGGCGAAATTACAAAAATAAAGCAGTCCCCGAAATTCCCGTTGGCTGATGGCCCCTTCGTCGAAATATTCTTTGGCGATTCTGGCCCCTGAAGGGTTTCCTGACATAAAGCTCATCAATATGATGAAAAAACTGACAGGGGAAATTTTTAGGAGATGCTTGAATAGGGGCATAAGTGCCTTTCCCAGCATCTGAGGCAACTGATAGGCAGTCAATAGCCCGGTCAGGGCCAAGAATGGGAAAAGGGCGGGAACCACTTTGTCGGCCCAGGCCAAGACTCCAGTCCGGGTGGCCATGATGACGGGTTCGGGAAATATCACGAGCAGGATGAGGCCTGCCAAAAGCGGGATCATGGTCAAATACGGTTTCATGGGATCACCTCGGGTATGGGATTTAACTGGCAAGGGATGAAGCCTAAAAGGCTTCATCCCTCATTTTATGGTTACAAAAGCCCGCTTAAAAGCAGGACGAGGGTTGAGAACAGGTTTTGCATCATGTGGATCCCAATGGGGAACCATATATTTTGGTTTTTGTAATAGCTCCAACCCAATGGGATGCCCATGGCCATGTAAGGGATGATAAAGATGTAATCCCCGCCGGAAACCACGTGTATCAACCCAAAAAGCATGCTTGAAATTAGGATGCTAAGGACGGCTGGGAGTTTTTTCATGCTGCCCATGAGGGTCTTCCTAAAAATCAATTCTTCCACTAAGGGTGCCAAGAGCACTGTGGTGGCTGCCATCATCAAGGGATGGACGTTCATGATGCTATTGATGGCCTGCTGGTTTTGGGAGGAGTCGTTGCTTTGGGTCAGCATGGACAATAGGTGGCTGGCAACAATGTTGAATAAAAAGAGGAGCGCCCAGCCGCCCACGACGCCTTTGGCTACTTTGCCCCATGGGGGCAGTTTCTTAAAATCGGCAATGACATCGTCCCCCACAATGGACAGGGTGCAGATGGCCAAAAATAAGTAGGAAATGAAATTCCCAAATACCATGAGCAAATATTTGTCCCTTACCTGAAACACATTCACTAACGTTGTTATAGCCACGGCCGGCATCACAAACATGGAAAAAATATAACTTAAGATCATTAATAAGGTTTTTGGCATTCGTTTCATAATTCCCTCCTGATGAAGTCGTCCCCGACCTGGGGCTGCCCGCAGGTGGGATCAATTATTAGATAATATGCGTGAGGGATTTGGATTATTAGTTATTTTGATACTTGAGGGGCAAATATTTTAGGGCTTGTATATTTGCCGGGATTGTAATACCATAATAGGTACAACTAAGAAAACCGGAGGAACGATTCGTGGAGCATTTAATCGTAGGAAAAATCGTCAATACCCATGCCTTGCAAGGAGAAGTCAAAATACTGTCGGCTACCGACTTTAAGGAAGACCGCTTTAAAAAAGGCAATACGCTTTACATCGCCCATAACGGGGCCCATATCCCTGTTACCGTCGCCAGCCACCGTGTCCATAAAGGGGCAGACCTGGTGAAATTCAAAGGCCTCGACCACATCAACGCCGTGGAGCTGTACAAAGGCTGCGACCTGCTGGTGGATTATGAGGACCTCGGGGAATTGTCGGAACACGAATTTTATTATCACGAGATCATTGGTTGCAAGGTGGTGACCGAAGAAGGGGAAGCCATCGGCACCATCCATGAAATCCTCGAAACCGGGGCCAACGACGTGTGGGTCATTGAGCGGGAAGGCCAAAAAGACGCATTGATCCCTTATATTGAAGACGTGGTCAAAATCGTAGACGTGGAAAATAAACGGGTTACCATCCATGTGCTGGAAGGGTTGTTGTAATGGATATCCATGTCCTGACCTTGTTTCCTGAAATGTTTGAAGGGGTTTTTGGGGGCAGTATCCTCAAACGGGCCCAAGAATCCGGGGCTGTCCGCCTAAACACAGTCAATTTCCGGGATTTTTCAGAAAACAAGCATAAAAAAGTCGACGATTACCCTTATGGAGGCGGGGCTGGGATGCTTTTGACGCCACAGCCCATCTTTGACGCAGTGGCTTCCCTGCCAGTGGACCCTGAAAAAAAAACGCCACGCATTATTTTGCTGTGCCCGCAAGGGGTGCCTTTTGACCAGGCCAAAGCGGAAGAGCTGTCCAAAGAAGACCAATTGGTGTTCATCTGCGGCCATTACGAAGGCTTTGACGAACGGATCCGCCAGCATTTGGTGACCGACGAGATTTCCCTGGGGGATTATGTCCTGACGGGCGGGGAACTTGCAGCGATGGTCATGACGGATGCCATAGTGCGCCTTTTGCCCGACGTCCTTGGCAAGCAGGAATCCCATGAAAATGATTCTTTTTCAACCGGGCTTTTGGAATTTCCCCAATACACCCGGCCCGTTGATTTTCGCGGGATGAATGTCCCAGAGGTGCTCTTGTCCGGAAATCATGCCAACATCGACAGGTGGCGCAGGGAACAATCCCTTAAACGGACATGGGAGCGGCGCCCTGAACTGTTGAAAAACCTTGAGCTTGCCAAAGGGGACCTGGAATACCTGTTAAGCCTGGATGAGGGATTTCAGCATAAATCCTAAAAAAACCCTTGACAAATTTTGATATTTTTGCTATGATGGCTTATGTGCCAAAGGGCACGATCACCAAGTTCCGCTGAGTCAGGGTCTTGATTGGATGAACTTGCGTTAGAAGGAGCGTGTGACTAATGAGTCAGCAATTAATTTCAGAATTGACACAAAGCTATTTAAAAGCGGATCTTCCTGAATTCCGTGCCGGTGACAGCGTTCGTGTTTCCGTACGTATCAAAGAGGGTAACCGTGAGCGTGTCCAGTTATTCGAAGGACTTGTCCTAAAGCGTCAAAATGGTAATGGAATCAGCGGTACTTTCACTGTCCGTAAGATCTCTTTCGGAATCGGTGTAGAGCGTACTTTCCCATTACACACACCAATCATTGAAAAAATCGAAGTTACCCGTCGTGGTAAAGTCCGCCGTGCGAAACTTAACTACATCCGTAGCTTATCTGCTAAAGCAGCACGTATCAAAGAGCGTCGATAATTATCAGTTTTCAACACCCACCTCGAATGCAGCGAATCCCCCAAAGTCAAGTTTGGGGGATTTTTTCGTTTAAAGATAGGCCAGATGCCCATAATACGTTTATGGCGTAGGCGTCTATACAAATAATAACGCTCACAAAGTGTTTTAAAAGAGGCTTTCCTATAAAAATGGCGGGTTATGTGATAAAATAGAGGTACAGATTTGGGAGGTGTTGCGGGGTGTAAAAAGCCATGCTTTTACGCCTGCGATAAGGATAGGGAGTGCTGTAGGATGAAAAACGTAATGCGAGAGATTTTTGATTGGCTAAAAACCATCGTGGCAATATTTTTGGTGATCACATTTATCCATAGTTATATTTTTACGCCGGTTTTGGTGGATGGGCAGTCCATGTATCCTACCCTGCATGACGGGGATTCGGTTATATTATGGGAGCTTTTTTATGAGCCGAGCCTATTTGACATCGTAGTCTTTCAAGTGACGGAGGATACTTACTTTGTGAAGCGGGTAGTGGGGGTGCCAGGGCAGGAAGTGGCCTATAGGAACGACCAGCTTTACATTGACGGCGAGCCAGTGGACCAGCCTTATTTGGCGGGGGCCAAAGGGCAGGTGGCGGCGCTCGACAACCGCTGGAGCCCGGACATGGGAACGTTCACGGAAGATTTTGAGCTAGAGGACATTTGCCGGTTCAATGGATTTGAAGGCTGCCAGGTCATCCCTGAGGGGTATTACCTGATGCTTGGGGACAATCGCCCCGGCAGCAAGGACAGCCGTCACATTGGATTGATCAATCAGGATCAGATCATGGGGCGTGCCATCTGGGTCCAATGGCCCATGTCCCGCTTTGGGCTCATCAGGGATTGAATCCCATGCAACATTTTGGAGGTAAGACAACATGACAGTACAATGGTTTCCAGGGCATATGGCGAAAGCCAGGCGCCAAATCGAAGAAAAATTAAAATTAGTCGATATTATATTTGAGCTGTTGGATGCAAGGATCCCTTATTCGTCCAGCAATCCCATGATGAATGAAATCATCAAGCACAAGCCCAAATTGGTTATTTTAAATAAAGCGGACATCGCTGACCCCGAAGCAACTAAAAAATGGGTCGCTTATTATGAAGCAAAAGGGCAGCACGTCATTGCCATCGATTCGTTGCACCTTAACTCCATCAAGCAGATTACCGACAAGTCCAAGGGAATCCTTAAGGAAAAATTTGAAAAGGAAAAAGCCAAAGGCTTAAGGCCGCGTCCCGTGAGGGCGATGATCTTAGGGATTCCCAATGTTGGGAAGTCTACCTTGATCAACAGCCTGGCCAAGCGAAAAGCGGCGATGACCGGGAACCGTCCCGGTGTCACCAAAGCCCAGCAATGGATCAAAGTGGAGCGGGAACTTGAACTTTTGGATACGCCAGGGGTCCTTTGGCCAAAGTTTGAGGACCAGCGGGTGGGTTATAACCTAGCTGTAACTGGGGCAATCAAAGACACGATCTTATTTTTGGATGATATCATGCTATACACCTTGGATTATCTTAGCCGGCGTTATCCTAGCCATCTCATTGCCAGGTACCGCCTGAAAGGTGAATTTGGCGACAAGGTGGCCCTTTTGGATGAAATCGGCCTGAACCGCGGCTTTTTAGCGACAGGTGGGGTTGTCAACTATGAAAAAGTATATGAAACCGTCCTGCGGGAGATCCGGGATGTCAAGCTGGGCCGACTGACTTTTGAGTTGCCCGAGGATATGGATGAAAGGTGAGTTGCCAGTGTCCAGTAAATTAACCATTGACCAGATTAAAAAGCTGCTCGCCCAAGAGGATGCCGAGCCTGAGTTAGTGGACAGCCTCCGGGAAGATGCCCGTGCAGGCGTCCAAAAGCTTTTGGTCCAATATGACAATAAAATTAAAAAAGAATACCTGCAACTGCAAAAATACGTGACCATGTCCGTTTTTGAAAATGAGCTCCGCTACCAGGGGATTGACCAGATTGCCGGGGTCGATGAGGTGGGCCGCGGCCCTCTTGCCGGGCCAGTGGTAGCGGCTGCGGTTGTCTTGCCCGCGGATTGCTGGTTGTTTGGCATCGACGACTCAAAAAAGCTTTCAGAAGCCAAACGACTTTATTTTTATGATGAAATCAAGAAATACGCCACTGCCATTGGCATCGGGGTATGCACCAGTAAGGAAATAGACGAGCACAACATTTACAATGCCACAAAGCTGGCCATGGAGCGGGCGGTCAACGGCCTTGGGGCACCCGTGCAGCACTTGCTGCTTGATGCCATGGAGCTTCCCCATGTGGCGATGCCCCAGACGGCCATCATCAAAGGCGATAGCCGAAGCGTCTCCATCGCTGCTGCCAGCATCATCGCCAAAGTGACCCGGGATGCCTACATGAGAAAACTTTCAGAAGACCACCCTGAATATGGCTTTGAACGCCATGTGGGCTATGGGACGAAGGAACACCTGGCAGCCATTGGGGAACACGGGGTTTTGCCCGACCACCGCAAGAGCTTTGAACCGATCAAATCACATTTAGAAAGGCTGCTATAATGGCAGTTTTTTTAATGGGAAAAAAATAGCACATTCCAGCAGGAAAAAAAGATGTATTGGCTCTTGTTAAGATGAGGTGGTTGATTTGGATAAACGGCAAAAGCTGATTGCCCTGAGCCATGAACTGGAGGGGGATTGGCTTGGGATGTATGAAATCCTGAAAAGGGATTGTTATTTAAAGTTTTATGAACCGGCCGATGTGCCTGAAACTGCGGCGGCGGTGACAATTTACGATGGGGATTACCCCCAAATGCTTCTAGGACTGCGGATGCCGCCATTTGTTTTATATTACCAGGGGGATTTGCAGCTCCTGGGGGAAGGGTTGTCGGCAGTGCTCGGGAGCTATGCCCCCAGTAGTTATTGCCGCCGGATGCTCCAGGGATTTTTGTTGGGGAAAACAAGTTGTGCGGTTATGGACCAGGGGGTTTCGGAAAGGGCACTTAGGGATAAAGCGGTAGGCATAGCCGCCTGCGGGCTTAGGGAGGCCTCGACCGTTATCATGGACAATTTGGAACCGGCTGGGCTGGCCATTTCAGAGTTCCCGCCCAACACCCCCTTCTCGCCGAGGCGATATTTTCGTGCCAACCGGATGATGCTTGAAGTTTCAGAGGCTGCTTACTTATTTGAATTGCCGCCCCGTGATAGCAGGCTTGGTGCAGTTGAAGGGTCATTAAACGAAGGAGTTGCGGTTTTTGTCCTTGCCGATCAGCTGGATTCCCCGGTGTCAAAGGGTGGCTTATCCCTTTTGGATGAGGGGGCCCAGGTAATGTGCAGGAATTTATTTTCCAATTAGCCGTTGACAAATATTGGTTTAAGCAGTATGATTTAAACTGATTTAACCGATTAGAAGCGATAGGGATTGGATGTGGAACAGATGAGTAATAATCTGGTAATAGTTGAGTCGCCTGCCAAGGCTAAAACGATAGAAAACTACTTGGGAAAAGGGTTTACGGTGCTTTCAAGCGTGGGGCATATCCGCGACCTGGCAACGACGGGGCCTGGTGGCCTCGGGGTAGATGTTGAAAATGAATTCAAGGCAACCTATAAAAACGTCACGGGAAAATCCAAGCTCATCAAAGAGCTTAAAAGTGCGGCTAAAGATGCAGAAGCCGTTTATCTGGCAACTGACCCCGATAGGGAGGGCGAAGCCATCAGCTGGCATCTTGCCGATGTCTTGGGCCTCGATGTCGGGCTAGAGCGCAGGGTTGTCTTTAATGAGATCACCAAGGATGCCATTTTGGAAGCATTTGAACACCCAAGGGCCATTGATATGGATTTGGTCCGTTCCCAGGAAAGCCGCCGCATCCTTGACCGGATCATCGGCTTTAAACTGAGCAAGCTGCTGCAAAGCAAGATCAAGTCAAAAAGTGCCGGTCGTGTCCAGTCCGTTGCACTGGGCCTGATTGTCAACCGCGAAAAGGAAATCCTTAAGTTTATCAGCGAAGAATATTGGTCTATCCATGGGATGTTTGAGCATGAGAACACCCAACTTGAGGCAGAGCTCCTTAAAAAATCCGGCAAAAAGCTAGAAATTGCCAACGAGGACGAGGTCAAAAAAATCCTATTCCAGCTTGGTGACCCTTATACGGTTGCGATGGTGGAAAAAAAGGACCGCTTGAAACAGCCTAAAATGCCATTCATTACGTCGACCCTGCAACAAGAGGCCCACTCCAAACTCGGCTTCAATGCGAAAAAAACCATGACGGTGGCACAAAAGCTTTATGAAGGAATCAACATCGGCAGCGAAACGGCAGGGCTCATCACTTACATGCGTACAGACTCCACCCGTTTATCGGATCAATTTACCGATGCGGCCAAAAGCTTTATCAAAGACAAATTTGGCGCGAAATATGCTAAAACCGGGGGTGCGGCTGCCAAAAAGGGGAAAAACACTCAAGATGCCCACGAGGCGATCAGGCCCTCATCCGTCGATCGGACCCCCGAAGACATGAAACCGTACCTTAAACGGGACGAACTGCGTCTTTACACCCTTATTTGGGAGCGTGCCGTCGCCAGCCTCATGAAACCAGCTACGCTGGAAGCCACAACCGTGGACATTTCCTCCGGGGACTTTACTTTCCGGATCAATGGTCAAATCCTGAAATTCGACGGTTACCTGCGCGTCTACAGCTTTGAGGAAACGAAAAACTCCAGCCTGCCGGACATCAAGAAAGGGCAGCGGCTGGCATTGGTTGATTTGGCGCCGGAACAGCATTTTACCCAGCCACCGGCCCGTTATTCCGAGGCCCGCCTCATCAAAGAGATGGAAGAACTTGGGATTGGACGTCCGTCCACATACGCCCAGACCATGGAAACCTTAAAGGCCCGTGGTTATGTGGCACTTGACGACAAGCGCTTCAAGCCAACGGACCAGGGGATGCTAACCAGCGATAAGCTGGACGAATTTTTCTCTGAATTCATCAACGTGGAGTACACTGCCGGCATGGAGCGGGACCTGGATGAGATCGCAAAGGGGCAAAAAGTCTGGCATGACGAATTAAAATCATTCTATGACCACTTCATCCCGATGCTGGATTCTGCCCAGGAAAACATGGAAAAAGTCGCCCCGAAAGAAGTGGGCGAGGATTGCCCTGACTGCGGCAAGCCTTTAGTGGTGCGCCGTGGACGTTACGGGGAATTTGTCGCCTGCAGCGGGTATCCTGATTGCCGCCACATCAAAAAAGACGAGGAAACCGAAGATGGGGAACCGACATCGACCGGGGTTTCCTGCCCGAAATGCAGCGAAGGCGAAATCGTAGCGAAAAAAACCCGCCGCGGCAAGCTGTTTTATGGCTGTTCCAAATATCCGGCCTGTGACTTTGCCCTTTGGAACAAACCCGTTGGGCGCGCCTGCCCTAAATGCGAAAGCCAGCTGGTCATCAAAGGGAAGAAAGAAGAAGTGTGCTGTTCCAATAAGGAATGCGATTATAAGGAAGCAGAATAAGGATTGGCTAGGAGCCACATAGGGTCATATCGTGCGATTGAAAGGGAGAAATGATATGAGGAAATTTTGGGAATTATTTTTTTCATTTTGACCAATTTTACATTATGGTCGTTGGATATGGGGCTGGTCGTACTATCCCTAAACCTCTTATGCATAGGTATTATCTTGAAGCTTTCCAAGCCGGTAAGTGGAGAAATCCCGGACGCCGAGAAATAATTTCCATTTTCAGGTTTTTAGTGTATAATTAAGGACGTTACGGGTGAAGTTCCCCGGAATGTCCTTAATTTGTTTGGAGGTATAATAAATGGAAAAATTTGTGAATGTCATCGGGGCTGGCTTGGCTGGGTCGGAAGCGGCTTACCAGTTGGCGAAACGTGGAATAAATGTAAAATTGTACGAAATGCGTCCTGAAAAGAAAACCCCTGCCCATCAAAGCGAGGATTTTGCCGAGTTGGTGTGCTCCAATTCCCTTAGGGCAGATGGCCTTGCCAATGCCGTCGGCGTCTTAAAAGAGGAGATGCGGATTTTAGGCTCACTGATTATGGAAGCCGCCGATGCCACGAGGGTTCCCGCAGGGGGGGCTTTGGCGGTGGACAGGGTTGGCTTTTCCAAGTACGTCACCGAATATTTGGAGAGCACCCCCCTCGTCGAGATTATCCGCGAGGAATTGACCCAAATCCCCGAAGGCCCTACCATTATTGCAACAGGCCCGCTGACAAGTGATGCCTTAAGTGAAACCATCCGCAACCTAACGGGGCAGGAATCATTTTATTTTTACGATGCCGCAGCCCCGATCGTTGAAAAGGACTCCATCGACTTTGATAAGGTTTACTTGAAATCCCGTTATGACAAAGGGGAAGCCGCTTACCTGAACTGCCCCATGTCAGAGGAAGAGTACAAAGCCTGGTACAAGGCCCTTATTGCCGCTGAAACGGTTCCTGTAAAAGCCTTTGAACGGGAAGTGTTCTTTGAAGGCTGCATGCCCATTGAAGTCATGGCTTCCCGCGGGGAGCAGACCGTGTTGTTCGGGCCGATGAAGCCAGTGGGGCTTGAAGACCCAAAAACAGGAAAAACCCCTCATGCCGTCGTCCAGCTCCGCCAAGACGATGCGGCAGGCACCCTTTACAACCTGGTCGGTTTCCAGACCCACCTAAAATGGGGCGAGCAAAAAAAAATCATCCAAATGATCCCAGGCCTTGAAAATGCGGAAATCGTCCGTTATGGCGTCATGCACCGAAACGCCTTTATCAACTCGCCAGTCCTCTTGAAACAGACCTATCAGTTTCATGGTCGGGACGACTTGTTCTTCGCCGGCCAGATTACCGGGGTGGAAGGTTATGTGGAATCAGCGGCCTCCGGGATGGTTGCCGGCATCAACATGGCCCGCTTCATTCAGGGGCAGGAGCCACTTGAATTCCCACGAGAAACTGCCACGGGTTCCATGGCTTATTACATCACCCACACCTCCAAGGAAGGCTTTCAGCCAATGAACGCCAACTTCGGGCTCTTTTTAGACTTGGAAGGCCGGGTTAAAAAGAAAGAGAAAAAAGCCCTTTATGCCCAACGGGCCATTGAGAAAATCAACGAAGTGCGGGAACTCCTTTAATGGGATTGGATGCCCAAGCCAAAGACTTCCTTCTATTCTTGGAATATGAAAAGCGCTACTCCCGCCACACGCTCAAAAATTATGGCATCGACCTGTCTGAATGGCTCGCCTACTCCAAAAAACACCCCCAGGATTCCAAAGGATATTTAAAGCACCTTTACGACCAAAAGTTTTCCCGTGCATCCGTCAGCCGCAAATTATCGGCGCTGCGCTCGTTTTACGATTACCTGATGCAACTCGGGCTTATTGGCGCCAACCCCTTTGCCGGCCTCCGCAGCCCTAAAAGCAGCCACTTGCTCCCCAGTTATTTGTACGAAGATGAGATGGCGGCCCTATTTGAAAGCCTGCCCAGGGACAACCCGCTGGCGATCCGGAATTATGCTATTTTAGAACTCCTTTATGGTACTGGTATCCGGGTCTCCGAGTGCGTTGGCTTAAAGTTGTCCCAGCTGGACCTCGGGTCTAACGCCTTATTGGTCCATGGGAAAGGGGGTAAAGACCGCTACATCCCGTTAGGGGAATTTACCTTGCAGCCACTGGAAGCCTACCTTGTGGGGGCCAGGCCGTCCCTCCTTAAAAAATCAGGCGAAGAAACGGACACCTTGTTTTTGAATCGATTAGGAAAGCCGCTGACCGATCGCGGGGTACGCTTTATCTTAAAGTCCATGATCCAAAAAACAGGGCAGGCCATGAAGCTTTCCCCTCATAAAATCAGGCATTCATTTGCGACCCATCTTTTGAATGGGGGTGCTGACTTAAGGGCTGTCCAGGAGCTTTTAGGCCACGACCACCTGTCAAGCACCCAGATTTACACCCACATTTCCGAGGAACGGATGACCAGGGCTTACGACTCCGCCCATCCACGGGCACGAATTTCCCCAAAATAGCCAGTTTTAAGTATGAAAGTGCTGGTCCGGGGTATATAATAAAGAGGAAAGGGGGAATCGTCATGTTTGGATTTGCTTTGTCACCGATCTTGATTTGGTTTATCCTGGCCGTTGCCTTCGTTTTCATTGAGGCGGCCACCGTTGGGATTACCTCCATTTGGTTTGCCATTGGTTCGCTGGCGGCTATGTTGTCAGCCGTCTTGACGGACTCCATCTGGATCCAGGTCCTTGTATTTATGGCGGTCTCAGCCTACCTGCTTTTAAAGACCCGCCAGGCAGTGGCCGAAAAGCTGAAAATCGGCACCGAAAAAACCAACCTGGCCCTGCTCGTGGGGGAAGTTGCGGTTGTCACGGCTCCCATCAGGCTCCATGAGCCCGGGGAAGTCAAGATTGATGGGAAAATCTGGCGTGCCAAAAGCGAGTCAGGGACGCCTTATGAAGTTGGCGAGGTCGTTACCGTCCTCCGTATTTCTGGGGTTACCATCATCGTTAAATAAAGGGCCCCTCTAATAACTCCAATTCACCCGAATTTGCGGGCTTCTTCCACCCATCCAACGTCTGCAAAAATGCCATGAATCTCCACTTCACTGCATTTTCACTTCCTCGGCTGGACGAAAAAATCCTCGCAAATTCGGGCAAAGCGAGTTAATAGAGGTACCCTAAAAGGAGCGTGAATGAAAATGGATGTTTTCCAGTGGATTATCCTCATTATTTCCCTATTTTTGATCTTGGCCATCGTTGCGACCAACGTCAAGATCGTCCCCCAGGCCAACGCTTACGTCATTGAGCGCTTCGGTGCCTATGTTGCCACTTGGGGCGTGGGCCTCCATTTTAAGCTGCCTGTCGTCGACCGCATTGCCAAACGGGTCAACCTAAAAGAGAATGTCATCGACTTCAAGCCGCAGCCCGTCATTACCAAAGACAATGTCACCATGCAGATCGACACGGTCATTTTCTATCAGATTACGGACCCGAAGCTTTATACTTACGGGGTTTCCAACCCGTTTTCTGCCATTGAGAACCTGACCGCCACCACCTTGCGAAACATCATCGGGGAGCTTGAGCTGGATGAAACCCTGACTTCCAGGGACATCATCAACACCCGCATGCGCTCAGTGCTTGATGAAGCCACCGATCCGTGGGGAATCAAGGTCAGCCGGGTGGAAGTCAAAAACATCGTCCCGCCCCAGGACATCCAAGAAGCCATGGAAAAGCAGATGCGCGCTGAACGCGAACGCCGTGAAAAAATCCTGCGGGCCGAAGGGGAGAAAACCTCGTCCATCCTAAAAGCCGAAGGGCAAAAAGAATCCCAGATCCTTGAAGCCCAGGCAGCCAAGGAAGCCATGATCCTTTCAGCCGAAGCCGATAAAGAAGCCGCAATCCGCCGGGCGGAGGGGGAAGCCGAAGCCATACTGAAAATCCAGCAGGCAACCGCTGAGGGGCTAAAGATGCTGAACCGCAGCACGCCAACCCCGGAAGTCCTTGCGCTAAAGTCATTCCAAGCCCTGGAAAAAGTGGCCAACGGGAAAGCCACCAAGCTCATCATCCCGTCGGAAATCCAAAACGTCGCAGGGCTTGTAGCATCACTCGCAGAAGTGGTCAGGGAAGGGGAATAAAACACGTTATCACCTGAAAAAAACTGGGAAAGCCAGTTTTTTTCATTTCCCCCTTGCAAAGCACCTGGATTTGTGTTAAAGTAGATTCTGGCTAAAAAAATCGACACACAGGGCCGAGCTGATTGCCAGGTGCCGCAACTTGCGGTGGGGTCAGTGCTGACGCCGGTGGATGCCAAAAACAAAACTTAGGAGGAAACAACAATGGCTATTATCTCAATGAAACAATTGTTGGAAGCAGGGGTACACTTCGGTCACCAAACACGTCGCTGGAACCCAAAAATGAAGAAATACATCTACACAGACCGTAACGGGATTTACATCATCGACTTACAAAAAACGGCTAAGAAATTAGACGAAGCTTACTACTCTTTACAAGAAGTAAGCAAAGACGGTGGGCGTGTCCTTTTCGTTGGTACTAAAAAACAAGCTCAAGAAGCCGTTAAAGAAGAAGCAACACGCGGTGGGCAGTACTGGGTCAACCAACGTTGGTTAGGTGGTACTTTGACCAACTTCAAAACAATCCAAAAGCGTATCCAGCGTTTGGAGCAATTAGAAACTATGGAACAAGACGGGACTTTCGAAGTACTTCCTAAAAAAGAAGTTATCACACTTCGCAAAGAAATGGAACGTTTAAATAAATTCTTAGGCGGGATCCGTGAAATGAAAGACTTGCCAGCGGCAATCTTCGTTATCGACCCTCGCAAAGAGCGCATTGCAATCGCAGAAGCCCGCAAACTTAACATCCCTGTTTTCGGTATCGTTGATACGAACTGTGACCCTGATGATGTTGATTTCGTAATCCCTGCAAACGATGATGCTATCCGTGCGGTACGCTTGATCGTTGGTAAAATGGTTGATGCAATCATCGAAGTAAACCAAGGTGCAGCCCAAGAAACAGCTGAAGAAGTTGTAGCAGAAGCAGCAGCTGAGTAATGAAAATTTACCTTTGCCTCCTTGGGCAAGGGTATTTTTTTTCGTCAGGTTGTTTACAAGGGACGGGTTTAACCCATAATATTTTAGAAAAAGCAAAAAAAATGCGAAGAAAACGGCGAGATGTCGCCAGATGCTTGCAATATGTGCGATTATTTGTTATTATCTAAAAGGAATAAATAGATCGCAGTAAAATTAGGAGGAAGTAAAAATGGCAGTAACAGCTACTATGGTTAAAGAATTACGCGAAAAAACCGGTGCCGGTATGATGGATTGCAAGAAAGCTTTAGTTGAAACAGCAGGTGACATGGAAGCCGCTGTAAAATTCCTACGTGAAAAAGGAATGGCAAAAGCTGCTAAGAAAGCTGACCGCGTAGCGGCTGAAGGATTGACTGACATCTTCGTTGACGGAAATGAAGCGACCATTATCGAAATCAACTCTGAAACTGACTTCGTTGCGAAAAACTCCCAGTTCATCGAATTGGTTCAAGAAACTGCAAAATTGATTGCAAAACATAAACCAGCCAATAATGAAGAAGCATTGGCCATCAAAAATGAAAAAGGGCAGACTTTGGAAGACGCTTTGCTTGAAGCGACCACTGTCATCGGGGAAAAAATCTCTTTCCGCCGTTTTGAAGTCATCACGAAAACAGATGCTCAGGTATTTGGTGCATACAAGCATGCCGGTTCCCGTATTTCAGTAGTAACCGTAGTGGAAGGTGCTGACGAAACGACTGCTAAGCAAATCTCCATGCACATTGCTTCCATGAAGCCAACCCACTTATCTTACACTGAGCTTGACCAGGCATTTGTTGATTCAGAAGTAGCTGCAAAACGCGCTGAAATCGAGAAGGAAAACGAAGAGCGCCAGCGCCTTAAAAACCCTGATAAGCCAATCTTGCCAGTACCACAATTCGTTTCCCGCCTACAATTGACTGAGGAAGCCATGGCTGAAGTGAAAGCTAAGCTTGAAGCAGAATTAAAAGCGGAAGGCAAGCCAGAAAAAATCTGGGATAAAATCATTCCCGGGAAACTTGAGCGTTTCATCAAAGACAACACTGACATTGACCGCACTTACACATTGCTGGCACAAGACTATGTCCTTGATGACAGCAAAACAGTTGAAAAACACTTAAATGATATCAACGCTTCCGTTATCTCTTTCACCCGCTTTGAAGTAGGGGAAGGAATCGAAAAAATCGTCACTGACTTCGCAGCAGAAGTAGCTGCACAAGTAGCAGGAAACTAATAACACAAATGTTAAAAGGGACACATCGCTGTGTCCCTTCATTTAGATAGTCAAAGAGATGGTGGTGTCAATATGTCAACGTACAAACGTGTAATCCTAAAACTTAGCGGCGAGGCAATGGCTGGAGGGAAAGGCTTTGGCATCGATGCTGAAACGGTCCAGTCCATCGCAGAAGAAATCAAGGCAGCCTATGCAACCGGCGTGGAAATTGCCATTATTGTTGGGGGCGGCAACATTTGGCGCGGGAAAACCGCTAGTGAAATCGGCATGGAGCGTTCAAGCGCAGACTACATGGGGATGCTTGCAACCGTCATGAATGCCCTTGCCCTGCAAAATGCCCTGGAAGCCTGTGGGGTACAGACCCGGACCCAAACTTCTATCCACATGAACCAGATTGCCGAACCCTATATCCGCAGGCGTGCCATGCGCCACCTGGAAAAAGGCCGGATCGTCATTTTTGGCGGGGGAACTGGAAATCCTTATTTTTCCACGGATACAACAGCAGCCCTTCGGGCAGCAGAAATAAATGCAGATGCTATTTTAATGGCTAAAAACGGGGTTGACGGGGTTTACAGCGACGACCCACGCAAAAATGCAGCTGCCACCAAGTACAGTGAGCTTTCCTACTTGGAAGTCTTGAACCAAGGGCTTCAGGTCATGGATTCCACAGCGGCATCCCTTTGCATGGACAATAATATCGAACTGCTGGTTTTCAATATGAACGAAGCAGGAAACATTAAAAAAGCTGTTTCCGGTGAAAAAATTGGGACAGTTGTGAAAGGAAGGTAATTATGCAAGTTCTTAAAAATGCTGAAACCCGGATGGATAAATCCATCGAGAAGCTTAAACGCGATTTAAGCACCCTTCGCACAGGCCGCGCCAGCGCCTCTTTAGTGGAAAATATCAAAGTGGATTATTGGGGTACGCCAACGCCTATCCCTCACGTGGGCCAGGTTACCGTGCCTGAGGCGACCCAATTAGTCATCAAACCTTATGAAAAACCATTGCTTAAGGACATCGAGCGGGCCATCCACGAGGCCAATATTGGCCTTAACCCAAACAATGATGGGGAAGTCATCCGCATCAACGTACCGGCACCAACCGAAGAACGCCGCAAAGAGTTGGCTAAAAACGTCAAAAGTTTTGCAGATGACGCAAAAGTTGCCATCCGAAATGTCCGCCGGGATGCAAATGATGAACTCAAGAAAATGCAAAAAAGCAGCGACATCACAGAAGATGAACTAAAAAGCCTTCAAGATGACGTGCAAAAACTAACCGATAAAAAAATCAAGGAAGTCGATGCGGTGGCTGCTTCTAAAGAAAAGGACATCATGTCCCAATAATCCGGGCTTTGGCCTTATTAAAAAAAGACAATGAAAATTGTCTTTTTTTCATTTTTTTCGCTGCATCTGCGTACGATGGTAGTAGGGGGAACCGTACCCTGCAAATCATGTCCCACGCTTAAAAGGGGATGACAGCCATGTTTGAATTTAAGGAACTCCCCCGGCTGACAGACGGGGAATTGGAATTGGTCCTGGTCAAGCAGATGCCGGCCAAGTATGAATTGTTCAAAGTGCCGGCATACTACTTTAAGATTTTCAGACTGAAAGGATACGAAGAAATCGGGGTCCTCGAAATTCGCATTGGCAGCAATGAATTCACCTTTTACGCCGGGCACATCGGTTATGAAATCTATCCCTCCTTTAGGGGCCATCACTATGCGTCACAAGCCTGCCAATTGGCAAAAACAGTTGCTTGCCTCCACAAAATCAGCACCCTTTACATCTGCTGCCTTCCGGATAACATCCCTTCAAATAAAACGATCAAACGGCTGGGAGCCCAATTCATTGGGACTTACCTTGTTCCTTTTTATCATGAAATGTATCTGCTGGGCATCGACAGGGTCAATATTTATGAATGGGATTTTTCGGATGAATGCTGCTGGCCGAAGGGTAAAATGAATTGGCTTGGACGGTAGCATCCGCCCTGAAAACTTTTGGGGCGGGTATAGTTTTTGGAATCGGAGGAATAATAACGTCGTCCCCATCCGTAAGGAGGAATCGACATGGTGAAAAAACAAGTTAAAAAACCAAACAACCATTGCATGGATATTGAACTGGGTGAAGACTGGCTTGACGGCTGTGAAGCGGTTGTAGAAAAAGTTGGCACCCGGGTAAAGACCTCTGCGTTAAGGTACGGTTTTTTCGAAGATAAGGAATAAGTCAATTTTTTATCTTATCGGTTAGCATTCGTCGTGAATTTGTTCGAAATGGATGGCGGCAACTCCGAGGGACTGAATTTTCAGTCCCTTTTTTGGGAATTTCCCAAAATAATGCCCCTAATCACCATAAAAATTGGAAATTAGTAAAGAAAATGGTGTATCGGGTGGAAAATACCGGACGAATATATTAAAATATAAGATAGGTTAAAGTTTTAAGCCACCAACCACGGGAAAGGCGGTTGACATACATGTTCTTCAAGAAGAAAATCAAAGCGCTCATCAACCGGGAAGAAGTCATGAAAGGGCAGCTCCCAAAACATGTCGCTATTATTTTGGACGGGAATGGACGCTGGGCCAAAAGCCGCGGGCTCCCAAGGACGGCAGGGCACCAGGAAGGGTCTGTCAATGTCAAGGCGATGTCCATCCTTTGCGCGGACCTTGGCATCAAGGCGCTGACCGTCTATGCTTTTTCAACGGAAAACTGGAAACGCCCAGTAGAAGAAGTCAAATTCCTCATGAAGCTGCCCATCCGCTTTTTTGATGAATGGGCCCCAGAGCTGATGGAAAACAACATCCGCATGAAAATCATCGGAAATGAAGGGGAACTCCCGTTGGAGCTTCAGGAAAAAGTCAGGGAAATCCAGGAGCTGACCAAAAACAACACCAAAATGGTCCTTACCATCGCCCTTAACTACGGGTCGCAAGATGAAATCAAGCAGGCCATGCAGGCTATTGGCAGCGACGTGGCCAATGGGGCCATTGCCCCGGATGAAATCGATGAAAAACTTATCGAAAGCAAGCTGATGACAGCGGGCCTTCCCCCCCTTGATTTGCTTATCCGTACCTCGGGGGAAGAACGCATCAGCAATTTCTTATTGTGGCAAATGGCTTATGCGGAACTTTACTTTACAAGGACGCCATGGCCTGACTTCAAGGAACCCCAATTTTTAGAAGCCCTTGTGCAGTACCAGTCAAGGAACCGCCGGTTTGGCGGCTTATCGGAAAAAAAATAGAGAGTCTTGCGAATGCATGCTAAAGGAGATACAGTCACATGAAGCAACGCCTGATTACCGCAGCCATCATCATCGCGGTGGCTCTGCCCGTTATTATTATCGGCGGGTTGCCCATTTATTTGCTTGGGGCATTCCTGGCCCTCACAGCCGCATGGGAAATGATTGCCATGCGTTCGACAGCCACTCCGTCTCCCATTGAGGTAAAGCTGCTTGTTTATCTTTTTACCCTATGGATTGTTTTTCATTCCTATGATTTCGGGTTTATCCCCCCGGTCGCTGAAGTGACCCTTGAAATGCTGGCCGCACTGCTGTTTTTCTTTTTGATTGTGGTGGTATTAAGGAAAAACTTCAAGGTAGCGGACGCTGGGTATTATTTAATGGCGATTATTTACGTGGGGACCACATTCAGGTCCATGCTTTATTTAAGGCATATCGACCTGAGCCTGTTCATCTTTATGATTTTGGTCGTTGCCATAACGGATGCCATGGCTTATTTTGTGGGGCGCAAGCTCGGCAGGCATAAGCTGGCACCCATCATCAGCCCCAAAAAAACGGTGGAAGGTGCCATTGGGGGAACCATCGGGGGAATGATTGCCGGGACAGTTTTTGGCCTGGCAACAGGCATGAACGTGCACCTTGGGCTGCTTGTTTTCTTGAGCCTGGTCTGTGCGGTCGTAGGACAGATGGGCGATTTGATGGCCAGTTCCATGAAAAGGGAATATGGCATCAAAGACTACGGGAAAATCTTCCCTGGGCACGGTGGGGTTTTAGACCGCCTGGACAGCCATTTATTTGCTTCCCTTGCCCTGTACTTGGTCATCAGCTTGTTTAATGTGGTGATTTAGATGAAAAATATTTATTTGCTGGGGGCGACAGGGTCCATCGGGACACAGACGTTGGATGTCATCCGCACACATGCTGCCGAATTTTGTTTAAGGTCCTTTTCATCGGGCTATAATATAACCCTCACCCGAAAAATCATCCAGGAGTTTAAGCCGGCATACGTTTCTGTTGCCCGGGAAACGGATGCCATGCAACTAAGGCAGGAATTTCCCGGGATTGCCTTTGGCTTTGGGGAAAATGGGCTGGAAGAAGCTGCAACCTACCCTGGGGACGGTGTCCACAAAGACTTGCTCATTACAGCCGTAATGGGTTCAGTGGGCCTTCTGCCCACCTTAAAAGCCATTGGGATGAAAAGGGACATCGCCATAGCCAATAAAGAAACATTGGTGACCGCTGGCCATCTTGTCATGGAAAAAGCCAAACAGGCGGGGGTTGCCATCCTCCCGGTGGATAGCGAGCATTCCGCTATTTACCAATGCCTGCAAGGCGAAGACCCATCAGCGGTCAAAAAATTGATTATCACTGCCAGTGGCGGCAGCTTCCGGGACCTTGGCCGCCGCCAGCTGGAAGGGGTAAGCGTGGAACAAGCCCTTTCCCATCCAAACTGGTCCATGGGTTCCAAGATTACGGTCGATAGCGCCACCATGATGAACAAAGGGCTTGAAGTCATCGAGGCCCATTGGCTGTTTGGGCTGCCTTATGAAAAAATCGAAACGGTGCTCCATAAGCAAAGCGTCATCCATTCCATGGTTGAATTTCATGACACGAGCGTCATGGCACAGCTGGGGACGCCGGATATGCGAATTCCCATCCAATTGGCCATGGGGTGGCCCGACCGCCTCCCCATGAATTCAGCAAGCATCTTGGACTTGGCCAAAATCGGTACCCTGGACTTTAAGGAAATGGATTTTGACAGGTATCCTGCCTTGAAGCTGGCTTATCTCGCGGGAGCCGAAGGCGGGACGCTGCCAACCGTTTTGAATGCTGCCAACGAAGAAGCCGTGAACCTGTTTTTAAACAGGACGATCCCTTTCCTCAGCATTGAAGACATCGTAGAAAATGCCCTTGGGCAGCATAAGACCATTAAAAACCCAACATTGGAAGAAATCCTGGCGGTGGATGAAGAAACCCGCCGCCAAGTAAATATGCGGTATAAAAAATAGTAAGTTATTAGGAGGAGCAATGATATGATTGGTTTGCTTAGCACCATTTTCGTCCTGGGGACAGGGATCTTGATCCATGAAATCGGCCATTTCATCGCTGCCAGGCGCTTTGGAATTTTGTGCCATGAATTTGCCATTGGCATGGGGCCGGCCATTTTTAAAAAGAAAATCGGGGAAACCGTTTATTCCTTAAGGTGCATCCCTATCGGTGGCTATGTTTTGATGGCAGGGGAAGATGCCGAAAAAGAAATGCTGAAACCCGGCCAGAAAATCTCGTTGGGGCTTAACCCTTCAGGTGTTGTGGATACCATTTACCCCGCAACAGGACCTGGGGACGTGACAGGAAGCGCAACTTTGGTGGATGTCTATGAAAACCTGCAAATCGGCATTGAACTGGAAAGTGGGGAGCAACAGGTTTACCAGGTGGCGCCCGATGCCTTTTACGTCAATGAGAAAGATAAGCTGCGCCAACAGATTTCACCTTATGCCCGGTGCTTGGAGTCTAAGTCAAAATTAGAACGTGTCATTGTTTTGGCAGCGGGTGCCATGATGAACTTTATCCTGGCATTCGTATTCGTCTTATTGGTTGGGCTCATCCAGGGCGAGCCGGTGATGACCAATCAGCTGCAAACCGTGGATTCCGGGCTCCCGGCATATGAAGCAGGCCTGCGCCCAGGGGATGCCATCATCCAGTATGGGAACACACCCGTTGGGGACGGGGCTGAGATCATCCGCATCATCAGAAGCTACACGGAGCCTGTTGAAGTAATCTTCCTTCGGGATGGCGCCGAGCACACTGTCACTTTGGTGCCCAACATCATTGAAACCACCGAAGGGCCAGTCGCCCAAATCGGGATCCGTCCATTGGCGGACTATCATTTTTCAGTGGCTTATGCCTTCATGGCTGGCTGGGCCCAATACCGCAGTTATTTCAGCCAGATGCTCATGACGTTTGAAATGCTTTTTGTCACCCATGAAGCTGGGGTCGGGGATTTGACAGGGCCTGTCGGGATTTTCATGATGACGTCACAAGTAGCTGCCCTGGGAATTTTCCCCGTCCTTTTACTAGCGGGCCTTATCAACGTCAACTTAGGGCTGTTAAACTTGTTGCCGCTGCCGGCGCTTGACGGGGGACGCATTGTTTTCATCTTAATTGAACTTATTTTCAGGCGGCCCATCCCAAGAAAATTCGAAGGGTACGTCCACATGGCCGGCTTCTTGCTATTTGCCGGGTTGATGGTCTTTGTATTCTTCAACGATATTTCCAGGATTATGGGATAACACTTGAAAAATAGGGCTAAATGTGACATAATGAAATAAACCAGGGGCGATTTGATCGTCCCTTTTACTAGGATTTTAAGGAGGTGTGCGGTTAAGGGATTGGGAGTTTTGCCAATCTTTTGCCGAAAAGATATGAAACAATCACAATATTTTATCCCAACACTTAGGGAAGTACCGAGCGACGCTGAAATCCGTTCCCATCAATTTTTGCTGCGGGCAGGGTTTATCCGCCAGGTGGCAGCCGGGGTTTATACGTACCTGCCCCTTGCCAAGCGGGTCTTGAATAAAGTGGAGGGCATCGTCCGGGAAGAGTTGGAAGCCATTGGCTCCAATGAACTTTTGATGCCTGCCCTTCAGCCTAAGGAACTTTGGGACCAAACCGGCCGCTGGGATGTCTATGGCGGTGAGCTTGTCCGCTTGAAAGACCGCCACAACCGTGATTTTGCCCTTGGCCCAACCCACGAGGAAGTCATTACCGAAGTCGTGAAGGATTATTTGAACTCTTATAAAAAATTGCCTTTGAACGTGTTCCAGATCCAGACGAAATTCCGGGATGAGGCCCGTCCCCGCTTTGGCCTCATGCGTGGGCGCGAGTTTATCATGAAGGATGCCTACACTTTCCATGCCACCGAAGAATCGCTTGACGAGGCTTACCATAACTTTGTGAAAGCCTATACCAATATTTTCACCCGCTGCGGACTACATTTTCGCATGGTCGAAGCGGATTCCGGGCAAATCGGCGGCTCCCAGTCGGCGGAATTCATGGCACTTGCAGAAGTTGGGGAAGACACCATCGTATACTCCACGACCGGAAACTTTGCAGCAAACAGCGAAGTGGTAGACCTTCCAGTGGGTGCGCCTTCTCCTGATGGCAACGGGGAAATCGCCCACGCCAAAGGGATTGAGGTCGGCCACGTGTTTAAACTGGGGACGAAATATTCCGAGGCGATGAACGCTAATTTCTTGGATGAAAACCAGAAAAAGCAGTCACTTATCATGGGATGCTATGGGATTGGGATCAGCCGTGTGTTAATGGCTGCCCTTGAGCAAAACAACGACGATAATGGCATGATTTGGCCAAAAGCCATTGCCCCGTTTGATGTGCATGTGGTAGCGGTAGATATGAAAAAGGCCGATCAGGCGGAAGCTGCTGAAAAACTATACGCTGATTTGAAAATGGCGGGATATAGTGTCCTCTTCGATGACCGCAAAGAACGCCCAGGGGTTAAATTCTCCGATGCTGATTTGATTGGATTGCCAATACGCATTACCGTTGGGCGCGGTGTTTCCGAAGGAACAGTCGAGTTGAAAGTCAGGTCCACCGGGGAAACCTTAGACGTCAACTTATCAGAAATTGCCCAAGTGGTCAAAGATAAATACAGCGAAGCAAAATAAAGAATGGATGGGTGAGAGGGTGGTTTTCCCTTTCACCTTTTTTTAAATAGGAGGAGCTATGCAAAAACAATTACAGATTTTACTTGAGCAAATTGGCTTCCCTGAACATCAAGCTTCACAGCTTGCCAATGGGCAGATTGAAAAAGTGGATGTATTCCGCCAGCAGCGGGAGCTGCTTTTTCATATGGTGCTAGAAAAACCATTGGTACCGGCAGCCCTTTTTGAATTTTTTGACCGTTTCCACCGGACATTTGCCAGTATCCATACTTTAAGCCAGGCCAGTTTTACCATCCGTTATTTAAGCGAGCCAAAAACAGAGGACATTATCGGGAACTGGCCCCTGATGATTGAACTTTTAAGCCGACAAAATGTCATGATTAGGGCTCTGGAATCTTTTGAAGTCCGGATGGCGGGCGGGGAACTCCTGATCCCCGTGCGTGAAAATAACTATTTTCAGGAAATCGAGCAAAATTATGCACCCCAAATCAAAGGGCTTTACCAGAGGCTTGGCTTTGGGGTGGAAGCCGTCAAGCCTGTTATCTCCGATGCGGCCAAGTCTGACGAGGAAATTTTAAACGAGCGCCTCAACGCCTTGGCTCCCATTATTGAAGCACCAAGGATGGATTCACCTCCGCCGCCCCCCCCACCTAAGTATGAAAATAATTACGGTGGTGGTGGGCGCGGGAATTATTCCCGCAAGGAGCCAGAGGTCACGGATACTTCCATTGGTCCGCCCATTAATTCCCAGCCCATGAACTGCCGGGACATTGATGAAGAAATGAGCCGCTGCGTACTTGAAGGCTACATTTTCGATGGGGAAACCCGGGACATCCGGGGTGGGGAAATGGTGTTGGTCACTGCCAAGTTTACCGATTATACGGATTCCATTTACTTAAAAATGTTTGCCAAAACCGATGCCACCAAAAAAGGGGTGCCTAAAATCCTGAAAAAAGGAAACTGGGTCAGGGTCAGCGGGCGTATCCAATACGATACGTTTTCCAATGAACTGTCCATGATGGTCAACTCGGCCCAGGTCATTGAAGTCAAGCAAGAATCACGCAAGGATTTGGCACCAGAGGGGGAAAAGCGGGTAGAGCTTCACCTCCACACAAAAATGAGCGCCATGGATGGGGTAACGGATATTGGCGATTATGTCAAACAAGCCGCCGCCTGGGGGCATAAAGCCATCGCCCTGACAGACCATGGGGTCGTCCAGGCCATTCCCGATGCCTATTGGGCGGCCAAGAAAAATGGCATTAAAATCATTTACGGGCTGGAAGGCAACTTGGTTGAGGACTGTCCACGGCTTGGCTGGAAAGACCAGCCCATTTCCTTGGAAGATGCTACTTACGTGGTGTATGACGTGGAGACCACAGGATTTTCCACCCAACATGACCTCATTATTGAAATTGCGGCAGTCAAAGTCAAAAATGGCTCCATCGTCGACGAGTTTTCTGAATTTGCCAATCCCCACCGCCGCCTAAGCCTCAAGACCATCGAGCTGACCCATATCCTGCAAAGCGATGTGGATTCGGCGCCCGAGCTTGAGGACGTCATGACCCGTTTCAAAGAGTGGGCGGGCGACGCGGTTTTAGTTGCCCATAATGCGGATTTCGATATGGGCAACTTGGAGGAAGTTTACCGCCGCTTTGACTTGGGTGAGTGCAATAACCCGGTCATGGATACCTTGGCCCTTGCACGCACCCTGTACCATCACCAGCATGGGGTCTATTGGCGCTATGCCACCTCTGCCGACATCGACGAGAAATTCAAGCGGAAGATGAAGCGTTTCAACCTAAAAGCCCTCTCCAAGTTTTTCAGGGTCGATTTGACCCAGCACCACCGGGCGATTTACGATGCAAGGGCGACCGGGCAAGTCTTTGTCCTGATGCTGAAGGATATCTTGAAACTGGGGGTTACCCAACACGACCAATTAAATACCTTGGTCGACCCGGACCAGTCCTTTAAGCTTGGCTTTGCCGACCACCTCATTATCCTCGCCCAAAATGAAGTGGGCTTTAAGAACCTGTTTAAAATCGTGTCTCAGTCCATGACCACGGATTTGTACGGCCAGCCCCGCATCCGAAGGGGCTATCTCATGGAGAACCGAGAAGGCCTCCTCATCGGCAGCAGCTGCGTCAACGGCGAGGTCTTTCAGGCCGCCCTCAATAAACCTTACGGGGAATTAAGGGAAAAAGCAAAATTCTACGACTATTTGGAAGTTCAGCCGCCGGAAGTTTATTCCCATCTCATCGACCTGAATTCCAAGGAAATGGCGGATTACATCATCGTCGCCATCGAAAAAATCATCAAGGTCGGCAAGGAACTGGGCATCCCGGTAGTGGCAAGCGGCGACGTCCACCACCTGAACCGGGAGGATAAACTGTACCGCCAAATCTACACGAGGACACCTATGGTGGGTGGGGGGCGCCATCCCCTGAATAATCCCGACATCAAGTCCATACCTAGCATGCATTTTCGCACCACGGATGAAATGCTAAATGATTTTCATTTCCTACCGGAAGCTGTCAGAAAAGAAATCGTTGTGGAAAATCCCAATAAAATCGCGGATTCCTGCGAGAACATTAAGGCGATCAAGGACGAGTTGTTCACCCCATCCGATGATTTCTTGAAAGACCGTGGCATTCCAAGCATCAAGGACCGGTTAAGCGAAATGTGCTATGCCCGCGCCCACGAGCTTTATGGGGAAAACCTGCCCCAGTACGTGCTGGACCGGTTGGAAAAAGAACTGAAAAGCATTATCGGCAACGGGTTTGCAGTCATTTACTATATCTCCCACATGCTGGTTAAAAAATCCCTCGACGACGGCTACCTGGTCGGGTCACGGGGGTCGGTAGGTTCTTCCTTCGTGGCGACCCTCACCGACATTACGGAGGTCAACCCCCTGTCGCCCCATTACCGCTGCCCAAGCTGCCTGTTCACCACCTTCAAGCTAAACGAAGATGAGAAGAACCGTTACGGGGTGCGTCCGGAAGAAGAGGCGTTCCAAAAAATACTTGCCGAGTCGGAGTCGGGCTTTGACCTGCCCGATGCTAACTGCCCCCATTGTGGGACCGGCATGAAAAAAGACGGCCATGACATTCCCTTTGAAACCTTCCTTGGCTTTAAAGGGGACAAGGTTCCCGATATCGACCTTAACTTTTCAGGGGAATACCAGCCCATCGCCCATCTTTATTGCCGGGAAGTGTTTGGGATGGACTTTGCCTTTCGGGCGGGAACCATCGGTACCGTCGCTGAAAAAACCGCCTTTGGTTATGTGAAAGGCTTCCTTGAAGATACGAAAAAAGACATGCGCAGTGCCGAAATTGAGCGGATTGCCAAAGGCTGCGAAGGGGTTCGGCGGACGTCGGGGCAGCACCCCGGCGGGATAATCGTCGTCCCCGATTACATGGACATTTACGACATTACCCCCATCCAGTACCCGGCTGATGACCCCACCGCCGAGTGGCGGACGACCCATTTCGATTTCCACTCCATCCACGACAACTTGCTGAAACTGGATATCCTGGGGCATGATGATCCCACCGTCCTGCGATTCTTGCAGGATATTTCCGGGATGGATCCCCAAGACATCCCCACTGATTGCCCCGAGGTGTATAAATTATTTTCCTCGACGGAATCCCTAGGGGTGACACCCGAGCAAATCCGCTCTAAGACAGGGTCTTATGGGGTGCCGGAATTTGGGACGGGCTTTGTCCGCGGGATGCTTGAGGATACCAAGCCCAAAAGCTTTGCGGAGCTGGTTAAAATATCAGGCCTGTCCCACGGGACCGATGTTTGGCTCAATAACGCCGCCGACTTGGTTGGCGGCCATGAGAAATTCGGGAAAGTCCCCTTTAAGAACGTCATCGGTTGCCGGGACGACATCATGGTTTACTTGATGTATGGCGGGCTGGAACCGGCCCTGGCCTTTAAAATTATGGAATTCGTCCGTAAGGGGATGGCGAGCAAAAACCCGGATGGCTGGAAAGAGTTCGAGGAACAGATGCGGGCCCATAAAATCCCTGAATGGTACATCTGGTCCTGCGGGCAAATCAAGTACATGTTCCCGAAAGCCCATGCGACCGCCTATGTGCTCATGGCCATCCGTATCGCCTGGTTTAAAGTACACAAGCCGATTTACTATTATTGCGCGTATTTCTCCAAGAGGGCGGATGCCTTTGAAATCGAAACCATGATCAAAGGCCCGGACGCCATCATGAAACGCATCCAAGAAATAGAGGATAAAGGGTTTGAAGCATTGCCCAAAGAAAAAAACTTGGTCACGGTCCTTGAAATCGCCCTGGAAATGACCCAGCGGGGCTTTTACTTCCAAAATTTTGACATCGAGGAATCAAAAGCCATCGACTTCAAGATTTCCGAGGACCAAAAATCCCTCATCCCGCCGTTCACAGCCATGGACGGCCTGGGGGAAAACGTGGCGCTCCAATTAGTGGCTGCCCGGGAAGAGGCCCCATTTGAAACGGTAAAAGAAGTCCGCACCCGGGGGAAAGTCTCCAAGAGCCTCATCGAAAAGTTCCAGCTCCTCAACGTTTTTGGGGAAATGCCCCTTGGCGATGAGAAGCCGGCGAAGAAGGAAGTCAAGGTTTCAGATAATCAGTTGAGTTTGTTTTAGGTGGAAAAGCCTATGGCAAAAAGGAAAAGCGCCTTTTTGCCACAGGCTAGCATAAAAAATAAGCGAAAAATGGGCTTTTCCTTTCAAAATTCCCCGTTTTGTTGTAAAATGATAAAGGAATAAGCATTCATTGGAGGAGGAATTTCACATGTTGGTTTTCGGACATAAGAACCCAGATACGGATACGGTGTGCTCAGCGATTGTCATGGCCCACCTGCAAAATAAATTAGGGAACCCGGCACAGGCTGTTCGCCTTGGGGACCTGAACAAAGAAACCCAGTACGTTTTGAACCATTTCAACGTGGAAGCGCCCCAGCTTTTAGAGGGTTCCCTTGAAGGAAAAGACGTCATTTTGGTTGACCATAACGAATTTGGCCAAAGCGCCGACGGGATTGGGGAGGCTACCGTGAAAATGGTAGTGGACCATCACCGCATCGCTAACTTCCAGACGGCGGAGCCTTTATACTTCCGCGCGGAACCGGTGGGCTGCACAGCGACGATCCTTTATAAGATGTTCAAGGAAAATGGCGTAGAAGTAGAATCGAAAATGGCGGGATTGATGCTTTCTGCCATCGTTTCCGACACGCTATTGTTCAAATCCCCGACCTGCACAGCGGAAGACGAAACGGCTTGCCGTGAACTTGCTGCTATGGCTGGCATTGATTTGAATGGCTATGGGATGGATATGCTTAAAGCCGGGACAGACCTTTCCGACTACAGTGCCGGGCAGCTTCTTGGCATCGACGCGAAAGTGTTCCCAATGGGTGCCGCTACGGTGGAAATCGCCCAAATCAACACGGTTAGCATCGCAGACATGTTGACCCGAAAAAACGAACTTGAGGCCCAAATGCAGGCCATCATTTCCGAAAAAGGGTTGGACCTGTTCGTAGCGGTCATCACCGACATCCTAAACAGCAACTCCCAAATCATCGCCCTTGGAAACCGCACGGACATCGTGGAAAAAGGCTTCCAGGTGACATTAGTGGAAAACACTGCCCTTTTAGAAGGTGTCGTTTCCCGCAAAAAACAAATCGTACCGGTCATGGACAAGAGTGCGTAACACAACTGAAAAGGGTGCCCCCTTTTCGTGGGTTGGGCGTGCCTAGCGGCCGCCCCAAATCGGACAGGAGGTCGTTTTATTGGCATCATATTTATATAACCTGAATTGCGCTCCCGGAGAGGAGCAGTTATTTGATTGGGAAATGGAGGTGCTTTTTGGGCAGTCAGCTGGAGTTAAAAAGCAAATCATAAGCCCATTAAAAATCAATCCTAAAAGAAGCGTATTTATCAAAGATAGGCTAGAGCTAAGATATGAAGCCGGGCAGTTTGAGGGGCTTGTCGAACAGGTGAAAACAGCTGGGATGGCATACACGACCTTTAAATGCCTGTGGCTGAAATACCCCGGCCAGTCTTTCGAGTACAAGAAGCGGCTGGCTGCTATGAAAGAGCTCTGCCAATACATCGGCGGCGATGCGGACATGACTGCGCCTGACCAGCTTTTAGGCTTGACCGAATACGAAGGCCGCTGGTATTTTGGGGAACTTCTGCCCAATGAAAACTCATGGGTCAGCCACGAAAACAAGCTCCATTCCTATTCCTTTTCCTTAAGCGTGCGGGTTTCCCGTGCCATTGCCAACATCATCGTGGGCCATGACTTTGAAAAGAAAGTCATCGACCCCTGCTGCGGCGTGGGAACTGTCGTTTTGGAAGTGCTCACCGTTGGCGGGAACGTGGTGGGCAACGAGCTGAATCCCCTGGTGGCTGAAAAAGCACGGGAAAACTTGGGCACCTTCGGCTACGAAAACGTCATTTTAACTGGCGACATCCAAGACATCAAGGAATCCTATGACACTGCCATCATCGACCTTCCCTATGGCCATTTCAACCCCATCACCCCCGAAACCCAGCAGATGATCGTCAACGAAGCAGGGCGCATAGCCAACAACCTGGTGCTGGTCACCCAAGTGGACATGTCAAAGGAACTGGCGATTGCAGGCTTCAAGCCAATCAGGCAATGCCAAGCCCAAAAAGCGAATTTTACGCGTTTTATCACCCTTTGTGAAAAAAGTTAAGGAGGTAAGCTTCAATGTTTAATAAGAAAACACCATATGGAATATTCGGTTGGGTTATGATTATTAGCTCTGCAATTATACTCATCCGTATGATATTTTTTCATCAATCCATGACCCCAACCGAATGGGTCCTCACATTCCTAATCGCTATCGCCTTCACGATATGGTCAAAAGGCGTGTGGCCTTCATAACTGATGCACCTTCAAGCAGGGTGCTTTTTTTAATGCCATTTAAACCAACGAAGCCGCCTTTAGCAGTCACCACTAGGTGACCCCGCACATAAAATATAACAACAAAAAGCGAGGGAGGATTGCTTATGAGTGGCTGGGATGAACTTGGGAATACGTTGAATGATGCGGCAAGGATCGGGGCTAAAAAAGCCGGGAAGTGGTTTGAGGCGGGAAAGCTCCACATGAACCTGGCAAATGCGGAGCTTGATTTGAAGGAGATTTATGAAAAAATCGGGGAAGAAATTTATAAAGGGCGGGTGCTGGATGTCAGGGAAAGCCCTAAGATCCAGGATTTGTTGGTAAAGGCTGCCCGGTTGGAAGAAAAAGTTGGGAAGTTGAAGGATAAAATCCATCAAAGCGAACAAGGGGGTATCTGCCCAGGGTGCTTTAAAAAAATCGAAGAAGGCGCGCGGTTTTGCCCATACTGCGCCACTCCCCAAACAAGGGGTTACAAGGACCGCTTTTAATAGCTAAAATAACGCAAAAATATCAGGGGCAAAAGCCGTCGCTGGCTCATATAATTTAGTAGGCACCCAAAGTAAACCCCAAAAGGAGTGAATGCCATGCAAATGAATCGGGTCATGATTTTTCTATACGATCTCCTAGTTGCATTTGCTTTCGGTCTACAGTTTACCGTTGTCGGCCCTTATATTAACGGCTCAGCCTCTTTGTTTTGGCTTTTGGCAGGGATTTTCGCATTAAGCGTCATTATTTTAAGCATCCGCGAATTTTTCCATCCAAGCCCCCTTGAGATCGTTTCTTATCACATCAACCTGATTATGAGGCATTTGCCAGAAGACGCGGATGAAAGCTACGACCACAAAAACCAGCTTTACCTATCTGACAATTTCCTTGAAAGCGACGATTATCAATTTTTTTATTACGGTGACTGCTGCGCCAAGCTAGACAAGTATCAGCACATGAAAATCAAGCTGGCGATTGGGCCTGACGATTTTAATGATGTGGAAATGATTATCCAGACCATGGATGAGCACTTTATCCGCTTCCACCTCATCAAAGAAACCGACAACCCGTTTTTGGCCTTTTTGTACGGCTGGGTCATCGAGGAAGTCAAATACAGCGACCATCAGGAATTTTTGGAACTGGTCGATGGATAAAATAGGCGCTCAACCCTTGCTGGCCAAGGGTTGATAGTCGTTATTGCCGCTAAAACCCGCCGGAAAAAGTGCTGTATGCCAACCTTTTGGCATACACTGTTAAATAAGCAAAGGCTAAGTATTTACTCCGTTTTTGAATAAAATCCGCAAAAATCTATAATAATAGAGTTAAAGATTTGATCAGTGGAGGGATGTTTATGACCATCGAGGCCTTAGTATTTGGTGCCATTTTCCAAATGTGCATCGCATATGTTATTTTATGCGAACTATTCTTTTAGGAGGAGCCGCCGTGAATTCCACCATGCATTGAAAAAGCCACTTTCAAAAAGGAAGGTGGCTTTTTCATAGGGACAATGTGTGGGGTGTCGGAGGGTGGAGGAAGGGTTTAGTCGTATGTGTAGGAAGGTTAAGTGGGATGATGGGAAATGGGATAGGTAAAAAATCAGCTGGGATAAGTGTTAAATGTTGTACCGATGCTTAGTAGGTAGGTTGTCCTTAATCGTTTTGGGATGCCAGTGCGATTAAGTGTGGTGTGTTAAATGGGTCGTGTGAGGGGGAGGAGGTTGGAGGAAGGTTTGTTGTTTGGCATCCTCAATATACTATATGGCAAAGCGGGGATAGGGTATATGCGAACGCCTTTTTTTCGGAAATGATGCTAAAAATCCTTAACTTGGAAACAAATGGCTTAAAATGAAAAAAAGCACCCCGAAGGGTGCCTATCGTCTTAGTTGGTACCAGTGGCCGGACTCGAACCGGCACGAGGTCGCCCCCGGTGGATTTTGAGTCCACTGCGTCTACCATTCCGCCACACTGGCAAGCTAAACCGCATCAAAGCGATAAATAAATTATATAACATCCAGCAACAGATTGCAAGTCCTTTTTGAAAAAAAATAAAATATTTTTTAGGAGGGGACATCCGCTAAAAAAACGCCCGGTATCCTATTGACATGCCCTGTCTATTTTGCTATACTATTCAAGTGCTCCAAAAGCATGCCTTAAATGAATCGCCCGTTAGGGTGATTGGTTTAAACATCAGTCTCGGTAGCTCAGCTGGATAGAGCAAAACGAGCGGATGCGATGTTTTGTCCTGAGGAACGGACCCGCAGGGGAGTACCGTAGGGACAACGGTATCAAAGTCAGCACGAAAATAAATGTCTCGGTAGCTCAGCTGGATAGAGCAACGGCCTTCTAAGCCGTCGGTCGGGGGTTCGAATCCCTCCCGGGATGCCATACTTCAACCATTCAGGACTGCTTGCGTAGTTCTTTTTTTGTATAGTTAGGAGAAAAAAAATATGCTGATCAATTTCCCCACGGCCACCGGGCCCATCTTGGCAACAGCTGATGCATTCCTGGAAAAAAACCATGTCGACCAGGCCATCGTCTATTTAGAGGAGGAAATGGGTAAGTTTACCCAGCCGGCACCACTTGAAGCGCTGCAGCGAAAGCTTTTGACCTGCTACTTGTTGAAACAGGACCTGGAGGCGGCATCAGGGTTGATTTTTCAATTAAAGCAGGCGGGTTGTTTAGATTTGAACCTTTTGGCCCATCATATCATTATCACCAAGTGGCAGGCGCCGCAGGAGCCTATGAATGGCTTGATGTTGGCGGGGCAAAAAGAGCTGGAGCTGGCCCCTGGGGCGATGGCGAACCTCCTCTCCCTCACCCACGACCTGAAAGGGTTTTATGAAGGCATTTGGGAGCAACGGGTTGAGGCCGATTTCAAGCAACTTTTTGAAGCCCGTGGGCTGGAGGCACGTCTGGCAGCGTTTGAAACCCTTGAACAGATGGAACCAGGGATTTTATGGGACCGCCGAGGACAGCTGCAAAGTTATTTGGAAGGCGATGCCCCAAGGCTTTACCAGACCCTGTTGTATTTGATGCTAAAAGACAGGCTGCCATTAAAGGAATGGGGGGGGCAATGGGCTGCCCCATCCGGGCTGGTACCGTTTTGGGAAACCATCGCATCGGCAGTCTCGCTCCTCGAAGAAAAAAAACTGGACATCAATAAGGAAGGGGCTTTAAGGCAGCACCTGGCCATGTTTTATTATTCGGTATTTCCTCATTATAGCGGCATCGATGCCGAAGCGGCCATCAACTGGCTTGGCCAGCGGTTGTTCGGGGATGGGTTTTGCGATAATTTGGAAAAAAATAGCATTAATCTGGCGAAAAGCAGTGGGGTTAAGGAAAAAGTCGACCAATACGTTCAAAGTTTATCACTATAAAGGTAGCAATCACCGCTTTGCTATGCTATAATTTAAAAGTTGTTACATGGTTTAGCAAATGTTAAGTATTAATTTCGGAGGTATGTTTAAATGACAGTAAAAGTTGAAAAAGTAGAAACCAACAAAGTGAAGCTGACGTTGACAGTTTCTGCGGAAAAATTTGACCAGGGATTGGACTTCGCGTTCAAAAAAGTGTCAAAAAACCTTTCTTTGCCGGGATTTCGCAAAGGGAAAGTGCCACGTAAGATGTTCGAGCAAAAATTCGGGGTCGAGTCTTTGTTTGAAGATGCGCTGAACTTTGTGTTGCCAAGGGAATACATGGCCGCTGTAACGGCTGAAGGATTAGAGCCTGTTGCCGAACCGCAATGGGACCTTGACTGGGATAACATCGGCAAAGGGAAAGAACTGGTTGCCTCTGCTACCATCGTTGTCAAACCAGAAGTTGAACTTGGGGAATACATCGGGCTTGAAGTCGAAGCCTTATCGGAAGAAGTAACGGAAGAAGACATCCAGGCTGAACTTGACACGCTTTTGGAGCAGCACGCAGAAGTTGTTGTGAAAGAAGGCGCCCTTGAGGATGGCGATACAGCGGTCATCGACTATGAAGGCTTTAAAGACGGGGTTGCCTTTGAAGGTGGAAAAGGGGAAAACCATTCCTTAGTGATCGGTTCCAACTCCTTCATCCCAGGATTTGAAGAGCAATTGATCGGGCTTAACGCCGGTGAAGATAAAGAAATCACAGTCACATTCCCAGAAGATTATCATGCAGAAGAACTTGCTGGCGCTGAAACAGTATTCAATGTCAAAATAAATGACGTGAAAGTCCGTCAATTGCCAAGCCTTGACAATGACTTCGTCATGGACCTTGACCGCGATGGCATTGAAACAGTGGAAGCTTTGAAAGCTGACCTTGCCGAAAAGTTGAAAGTAAAGAAAACTGACGAAGCGAAAAACCACATCATCGATTCAGTTGTTGAAAAAGCAACGGAGAATGCCAAGTTTGAAATCCCTGCTGAAATGATTGAAAACGAAGTCGAGCAAATGGTGCGCGAAGCAGACCAGCGTTTCCAAGGACAAGGCTTCAACCTTGAGCTTTACTTCCAATTCACAAACACTGACATGGAGTCGTTCCGCGAGCAACTTCGCCCGGAAGCCGAAAAGCGCTTAAGCTACAACTTGACCCTTGAGGCCATCGTCAAAGCGGAGAATCTGGAAGTGACGGCAGAAGAAATCGAAGGCAAACTTGAGGAAATGGCGGGTTCATTTGGCCGTACCGTTGAAGAACTTAAAGGGATGCTTCCAAGCCTTGACCTTCTCTCTAACGACCTGAAAGTCCAAAAAGCAGTTGATTTCCTTGTCGAAAAAGCGGTAGTAAAGTAATTAGATAAATAGATTGCCAGCAAAATGAGGCCCATTCACGGCGCCTCATTTTGTACAATCAGCTGAATTTCCAAAATTTGTCTAATTTCGTCTGAAATAAATCAGCGCAATAGTGAATAAATCAGTTCGAAATTGAATAAAAATTAGAAGGGTCACTTGTACGGAGGTGTGAAGACATGAACAATGTTGATATTACTTGCTCATTTTGTGGTAAAAACCACGACGAGGTAAACAAAATTATCGCAGGGCCAGGCGTCTATATCTGCGATGAGTGTATTCAAATGTGCTCTGAAATCATCGAGAATGAGCAGACAGACGAATTAAGCGAAGAATTCAAAGCATTACCGAAACCGAAAGAGATTTATGACCTGTTGAATGATTACGTCATTGGGCAGGAAAGCGTCAAAAAAGTGCTGGCAGTGGCGGTTTACAACCATTACAAGCGCCTGACTTCCAACACTTCCATCGACGATGGGGTGGAAATCGCAAAAAGCAATATCCTCTTGATTGGCTCCACTGGTACCGGAAAGACGTTTTTGGCCCAAACCCTGGCCAAACTCCTTGACGTGCCATTTGCCATCGCTGACGCCACTTCTTTGACCGAAGCCGGATATGTAGGGGAAGACGTTGAAAACATCTTGCTGCGGCTCTTGCAGGCTGCTGACTTTAATGTGGAAAAAGCGCAGCGCGGCATTATTTACATCGATGAGATTGATAAAATCGCCCGCCGCTCCGACAACCCGTCCATCACCCGTGATGTTTCCGGAGAGGGGGTACAGCAGGCACTCCTTAAAATCTTGGAAGGCTCAGTTGCCAACGTCCCCCCACAAGGTGGGCGCAAGCACCCTAACCAGGAGTTCATCCAAATCGACACGACCAACATCCTTTTCATGGCTGGTGGGGCATTTGCCGGCATTGAAGAAGTAGTCAAACGCCGTGTCGGTAAAAAAGTCATTGGGTTTGGTGCTGATTCCAAGGCCAATAGCATGACCCAAAAAGAGATTTACAGCCACATCCAGCCGGATGATTTGCTGAAATTCGGTTTGATCCCGGAATTCATTGGCCGTTTCCCAATCGTTGGCGCCCTGAACCCGCTTGAGGTGGAGGACTTGGCCAGGATCTTGACGGAACCGAAAAACGCCTTGATTAAACAGTACAAAAAAATCTTCAAGCTTGACAACGTGGAATTGGTATTTGATGAAGAGGCTATTTCTGCCATTGCGGAGAAAGCCATCGAAAGAAAAACCGGTGCCCGTGGGCTTAGGTCCATCATCGAAAAAATCATGACCGATGTAATGTTTGAAATCCCGTCCAACGACGAGATTGTCAAGTGCATCATTACCCGCAACGTGATCGACGAAAACGAAAAACCTTCGTTAGTCGTAAAAAATGACGTAGCGTAAAAGTGTTTTGATAGGATTTCACTCCGATTTGTGTTATCATATTAATAGTTGCCAAAAAGGAAGCGATAAGCTTCCTTTTTGGTACGGTTAAATGATACCCCAGGCCGGCTTTTTTTGCGCCTTGGCCATCAAGCGGGTGAAATGACCGGAAAACTCTCATAATAAAGCAACCATTCCATACAATCAAAGAGGTGAGTACATCATGAAAGTAAATCCTAATCAGGTTGAGGCTTTTACGTTACCGGTACTGACGGTAAGGGGAATCGTCTCTTTTCCAAATACAGACATCCGTCTTGAAATCGGGCGTTTGCCCTCCATCGAGGCCCTGGACGTTGCCGAAGCCAATGATACGCCGGTTTTTTTAGTGACGCAAAAGAAAAGTTCCATCGAGGCCCCCGAAGCCGAAGACTTGATGGAAGTGGGGACCATCGCCAAGGTTACCATGAAAATCAAAATGCCAAATGGCCACTATAAAGTCAAATTCAGGCCTTTGGTGCGCGCGGCTGCAACAGCCTATACTGAAGAAAATGGGCGATTGGAAGCTTCAGTGACCTCAATCCCGTCAATTGTGGAAGGTTCTTTGGAAGAAGAAGCCCTCTTCAAGATGCTGGCAACGGAAGTGGCGGAAAGCTCCCATATGTTGTTTGCCCATCCAAACGAGGTGAAAATAAAGCTTGACGAAGCCGAAGGCCTGACGGAAATTTCTGACATCGTTGCCTTTTTCCTGCGCATCCCGGAAGAAGACAAAGGGAAATACCTTGAAACCCCAGAGGTGAAAGAGCGCCTGTCCATGCTCTTAAAAGACATCCAACGGGAAAAAGAAATCGTTGAGATGGAGCTTCGCATCAACCAAGAGGTGAAGCGCTCCGTCGACGAGCACCAAAAAGAATTTTACCTTCGGGAAAAGATCCGTGCCATCCATAAGGAACTGGGCGAAGAAAACACGAAAAATTCACTGGTGCAGGAATTCAAGGAGAAGCTTGCGACTTTGGGCATGCCTGAAGCCATTGAGGAGAAAACGCTGGAGGAAATCCAAAAATTCGAGACGATGCCTTCCAACTCAAGCGAAGCGGGCATCGTCCGCACTTACATCGAGTGGCTCCTTGGGTTGCCATGGTCAGCCCGCACCGAGGATAACAAGGACCTGGCCCGTGCCGAGGGGGTTTTAAACGACCATCATTACGGTTTGGAAAAAGTCAAGGACCGCATCTTGGAATACTTGGCTGTCAAAGCCATGACCGGGAAAAACCCACAGGCCATCCTTTGCTTAGTGGGCCCGCCAGGGGTTGGGAAGACGTCGTTGGCCCAGTCCATCGCCGAAGCCCTTGGCCGCAAGTTCGTCAAAATCTCCCTTGGGGGCGTCCGTGACGAGTCGGAAATCCGTGGGCATCGCCGCACTTACCTTGGCGCCCTTCCGGGCCGGTTGATCCAAGGGATGAAAAAAGCAGGGAGAATCAACCCGGTTTTCCTCTTGGACGAGATTGACAAAATGTCCAACGACTACAAAGGCGACCCTGCTTCTGCCATGCTTGAAGTTTTGGACCCTGAGCAAAACAGCCGTTTCAGCGACCATTACCTCGAAGAAGAGTACGACCTGTCCCAAGTGCTGTTCATCGCCACTGCCAACTATTTGGAAGGCATCCCGGCGCCACTTAAAGACCGGATGGACATCATCAGTGTTTCAAGCTATACCGAACAGGAAAAATTCGAGATTGCCAGCCGCTACTTGGTGAAGCGCCAAATGGACAGCCATGGGCTAAAAGACGGCGTCTTGTCCATCGAACCCCAGGTCATCTGGGACCTGGTCCGTTATTACACCCGAGAAGCTGGCGTGCGCCAACTGGAACGCCTCATCGGCGCCTTATGCCGCAAGTCCACCCGTGAGCTATTGATTGAAGGCAAGGAAAGCATCACCGTGGATGTGGCTAAGCTCAACGACTATCTTGGCGCCCGCAAGTTTGACCATGGGCTTATGGAAGAAACGGATCAGGTTGGCGTTGTCACCGGCCTTGCCTATACCCAATTTGGCGGGGATATTTTGCCTGTTGAAGTGACATACTATAAAGGAGCAGGCAAGACCGTTCTGACCGGGAAGCTTGGGGATGTCATGAAGGAATCGGCCCAGACGGCAGTTTCTTATGTGCGCGCCAATGCAAATTCCTTTGGCATCGAAGCGGATGTCTTTAAAGACAACGACATCCACATCCACGTACCGGAAGGGGCTGTGCCCAAGGATGGCCCGTCAGCGGGGATTACCATTACTACCGCCGTGATTTCAGCATTGACCGGCCGCAGTGTCCGCCGTGAGGTTGGCATGACCGGGGAAGTTACCTTAAGGGGCCGCGTCCTGCCAATCGGTGGTTTGAAAGAAAAATCCATTTCCGCCCACCGTTCGGGGCTTAAGACCATCATCATGCCAAAAAGCAACGAGAAGGACCTGGAAGATATCCCTGCAAGCGTCAAGGACCAGCTGCGGTTTATCCCGGTTACAAGCGTCGAGGAAGTACTGAAGGAAGTCCTAAGGTAAAGGGAGAAAAACATGCACATCAATAAAGCAGAATACATCAAGGGAGCGGTTGAGCCGTCCCAGTACCCATCTTCGGGATTGCCGGAAATGATTTTTGCGGGGCGCTCCAACGTGGGCAAGTCCTCGTTCATCAATTCTTTGACAAACCGCAAGCAACTGGCAAGGGTTTCTTCCCGTCCTGGGAAAACCCAGACCCTCAACTTTTATAACATTAACGATGCCATTTATTTAGTGGATGTCCCTGGTTATGGCTATGCCAAGGTCAACAAGACCTTAAGGGAATCCTTTGGCCGCATGATCGAGCGTTATTTGATGGAGCGGGACGAACTGATCCTCGGGGTCTTGTTGGTTGATTTTCGACATAAGCCAACCGCAGATGACATTGCCATGTACGAGCTATATAAATATTACGAAATCCCGACTATCGTCATCGGGACGAAAAAAGACAAAGTGGGACGCACCCAATTTGCCAAACAAGAGAAGCTGATCAAGGCGACCCTTGAGTTTTCCGGGGACGATGTCTTTATCCCTTATTCGTCGGAAACCCATGATGGGCGCGATGAGGTATTGGGGATAATCAGCGATTTGATGGAGCAGTACCACGAGATTGTTTCGGAAAATGCCCCAGGATAAAGCTAACAAAATTTCACAAAATAATAACAATCAGGGCCGGTTTGTAGTTGAGCCGGCTTTTTTTTATGAAACATTTGTTGAAGATTGGCAAGTATTAGGTTTTGTTGGTTGAGGCAGGCAAAAAGTAAAAATAATGATTTTCAATTATTGGAAGATGCGGTATAATTTTAACTAAGCGGATGGAGGTTTATTATGTTCAACCATTATTCGGTCTTGCTTCAGGAATCCATCGACCTCTTGGACATTAAAGAAGACGGGATTTATGTGGACTGCACCTTAGGCGGGGCAGGGCACAGCAGCGGGATTTTAAAGAAATTAACGACCGGTTGGCTTTATGCTTTTGACCAGGATGCTTTTGCCCTCCAAACAGCAGAGGCGAAACTTTCAGCCATCGGGAACAATTTTACTATCATCAAGAGCAACTTTGTCCATCTCAAGGAAGAACTCGCCGCAAGGGGGGTCACAGCCATTGATGGCATTATCTTTGACCTGGGGGTATCTTCCCCACAGTTCGATACACCCGAGCGGGGGTTCAGCTATAACTTTGATGCCCGCTTGGACATGCGCATGGACACGGACCAGGAGCTGTCTGCTTACGATATTGTCAACCAATGGGAATTTTATCAGCTGGAACGGATATTCAGGGTCTATTCCGATGAGAAATTTTCCAAGCAGATTGCCCGGGTCATTGAACGCCAGCGCGAAAAAAAACCAGTGGAAACAACCTTTGAGTTAGTAGAACTCATTAAAGACGCTATCCCGGCCCCGGCCAGGAGAAAAGGCGGCCATCCTGCAAAAAGGACGTTTCAGGCGCTTCGCATTGCAGTCAACGATGAATTGAAAGTCTTTGAGACAGCCCTGGAAGACGCCCTTGGGATGCTTTCGCCAAATGGGCGTGCGGCGGTCATCACCTTCCATTCCTTGGAGGACAGGATTTGCAAGCATGCCTTCAAAGAACGGACCAAATTACCAGATTTGCCCAGGGGGCTTCCCATCATCCCGAAAGAGTTTGAGCCGGGGTTTCGGTTAGTGACCAAAAAACCAGTGGTGGCAACGGACGGGGAGTTAGAGGAAAATAACCGTTCCCATTCAGCAAAACTCCGTGTCATCGAGAAAAATTAGGTAAATGTTTGGGGAGCAGGACTTAGGCGGCCCATATTAAGGGGGATATAAGATGAGTGCATTAAAACAAGTAGGGGCAAGTGCCCAAAAGTTGGCCAATCACCAGGGCCAGCCACTTACAACGCCAGGGGTCAGGCCCGTCAGGCGGGTTGTTAAAAAAGCAGCACCAAAACCTAAGCGGCGCCTTTACTCCATCCGCAATTTTGTGATTATGGGTGGGACCCTTTTATTTGCCAACTTATTTTTACAGTTGTGGATGGATTCTAGGATTACAGCCATCCACAGTGAATCGCAGTCGACCCGCAATTCGATTTTGGCCCAGTACGAGCAGGCTTCCCAGCTGCGTTCGGAAATCCGTGAATTGTCAAGCTATACCCGCGTCATGGGAATCGCTACGGCCCAGGGCCTTGTCGTCCAGGAAAATAACATTGTTTTTTCAGATTAGGGTGAAATGGCGGCCGGTTTTCAACCGGTCGCCATTTGCTGTTTCAATAACAAGGGAGTGGGATTATGAAAGAGATTAAAAAAATCAAGAAAACAGGGAGGGTTACCCTTTTATCCCTGGCAGCCATTTTTTTGCTTATGTTTGGGGCTGTCGCTTTTTCATTTGGTTCCATGGCGATCACAGGCCGGCGGGATGGCCATAACCTGGCGGCGTCGGCAGTAGATGCGCTGATGGGAATTGAGCGTGTCCAAGGCCGGCGTGGGGATATTTTAGACCGGAATGGCAGCATTATTGCGACGGAAGAAGCTTCTTTTATCTTGTATGCTAACTTCCATCCTGATTGGAACGAAGTAGCATGGGGGGGAACGGGCTATGTGGAGGATATTCAGTATACGGCCCGCCAACTGAGCAGTGTCCTTGATGCTTCCGAGGGCTGGTTTTTGGAACGGCTTAGCAGTGGGGCTTTGGAAGTGGAGTTTCGTGGGATTGGCCAATTAAGCGTCCGCCAGCGAAATGAAGTGAAGGCACTTGGACTTCCTGGCATCAACTTTATCCCAACTGTCATGCGCACGTATCCTAACGGGGTCTTTGCCTCCCACACCATTGGCTTTGCCACCCTTGACAACGAAGTCAACGAACTGCATGGGCAAATGGGGATCGAGCAATATTTCAACCAAGAGCTCCAAGGGACAAAAGGGGCTGTGGTATTCCTCCAGGATGGCCGCGGGCGCCTTCAGCCCAACCGTGAGCGCAACGTGGTCCAGCAATACCAAGATGGCTATACCATTTATATAAGCATTGACAGTGGCATCCAGCTTTTCTTGGAAGAAGCCCTTGAGCAGGTGTGGCAATCTGCCCAACCTGAAAGCCTGATGGCCATTGTCGCCGACCCCCGGACCGGGGAGCTTTTGGCAATGGGCAGCCGTTCGACCTTTGACCCGAATACCCGGGACAACATCGATATCCACCATAACGTTTTGATCAACTATGCGGTGGAACCGGGATCAACCATGAAGATTTATACCTATGCCGCTGCCATCGAGGAAGGAAATTTTGTGGGCAGCCAGACTTTTGCATCGGGGACCATCCCTTTGTTTGGGGGCACCATCCGCGACTGGAATGGCGGGATTGGCTGGGGCAACATCACATTCAACGAAGGCTTTTATACCTCCGCCAACACGGGCATCATCCATATGCTCAATGATATGATTACGCCCCAAAGGATGCTTGAGCGGTTTGCAGACTTCGGGTTTGGCCGAAACGTGGGCATCCAGCTCTTTAACGAACAACCGGGGATGCTCCCGTTTTATGCCAACATCGTCCAGCAATTCAACGCAGGATTTGGGCAGGGGCTCACCACCACGCCGATCCAGCACATCCAGGCGATGACTGCCATCCTCAATGACGGGGAAATGATCCGTCCCCAAATCATCAGCCGCATCGTGAACCCAAATACTGGTGAAATCGTCCATGAGCCGGGGATAGAAGTGGTCGGGCATCCCATCTCGGCCCAAACCGCCCGGCAAGTGATGGATCTGATGGTGGGCGTTGTAGAAGACCCAGTCGGGACCGGGCGCAACCTTTACCGGCTCAATGGGGTTTCAAGCGGTGGCAAGACCGGGACGGCGCAAATACCGGACAGTGTCTATGGTGGGTATTTGGACGGCCAGTTCCGTTACAGCTACGTGGGCTTCGCCCCGGCGGATAACCCACGGCTGGTCATGTATGTGGCCATGTCAAGCCCAACCCAAGGGGAGGGCGGCCATGAAAGCATGTCCCAGATTTACCGTTTTGTCATGAACCAGTCCCTGGCCTATTTAGGGATGGAGCGCCAAGAACAGGTGGCGTTATCTGATGTCCATGACATGGCAGAAGTCGGCTCCGTCTTGAACCTGGATGTTTCCCGTGCCAGCGAGATGGTAACGGGATGGGGGCTTGAACCGGTCATTATCGGGCAGCGCTCCCAGGTGTTTGCCCAGCTTCCGTCCTCTGGGACCTTGGCCGTTGCAGGGACGAAGGTGTTCTTGCAAACGGAAGCTGCCGGGCCTTTGCCTGATTTTACGGGCTGGACCCGCAGCGAAGTGAATCAGTTCGGCCTTTTGACGGGGCAGGAGTTCATCTTGGAAGGGGATGGGTTGGTGGTATCCCAGTCCGAAGTACCAGGAACGCTGCCAACAGAATTTGATGCCATCACCCTGGTGCTCAGCCGCCGTGAGGCACAGCCAGAAGAAGATAGCCATGGCGAGGCTTTCGAGGATGAAACCGAATAAGCCACTTCCTGAAAACCTAATATACCCAGCATAACATCCCGTTAGCGATAGCGGGATTTTTTTAACGTTATTGTCGTAAATCCGCAGTTGGGGCATAAATAGGCTTGCCAACTAATAAATTTAACTAAATTGGTAAATTTGGAGGGACTTGACTATGAAACAGGTGGGACTGATCCGGCAACGCATCATCATTTTGCTGTCGTGCGTTTCGATTTATTTTTTAGCCCTGATTTTGCGGCTGGGCTATTTGCAGATATGGGTGTCGACGGAGTATTCCAATCAGGCCATGGATATTTTATGGACGAGAAACATGCCCATCGAGGGGCAGCGGGGCCTTATTTTGGACCGGAATGGGGATATTATCGTCCAAAACGTGACAGCGCCCTCTGTTGTCGTCTTGCCTAAACAGGTGAAGGAGCCGGAACGGGCAGCCCAGGTGCTGGCTGACGTTTTGGGGACCACTTATGAGGATGCCTTCAATCACGTGACCCACCAGGTTTCAGTGGAGCGCATCCAGCCAGAAGGGCGCAAGCTTGACCATGAGCAAGTCGTAGCCATCAAGGAAGCGGATCTTGCCGGGGTGTTTTTAGTGAACGATGTTCGAAGGGATTACCCCCATGGCGCCCTTTTGGCCCATACGTTAGGGTTTACGGGGATTGACAACCAGGGGATTACGGGCCTTGAATACAAGTATAACGACGTGCTCATGGGCACCCGGGGGAAATGGGAAATCGTTTCTGATGGGAAAGGGCGGCCACTGAGCAACTTTTCCGACATTTATGCCCCGTCCCAAAGGGGGTTCGATGCGGTGCTGACCGTTGACCTTAGGCTTCAGGAAATCATGGAGCGGGAGGCGGACAATGCCATGGCCCGCTATCATCCAGACGCCATCTGGATGCTTGCCATGGAACCAAGTACCGGCAGGATCTTGGGGCTAGTATCCAGGCCTAATTTCGAGCCGTGGAATTACCAGACGTATGAGCAGGAAATCTATAACCGGAACCTGCCGCTGTTCATGTCTTATGAACCGGGTTCGACGGCTAAGATCATGACATTTGCCGCCGCGCTTGAAGAGGGGGTCATGACCCTTAATACACCATTTCACTGCGCAGGCTATTCCGTCATTGCCGGGCGCCGCATCCGGGACTGGAAAACCGGCGGGCATGGCTCCCAGACCATGCTTGATGTCATCAAGAACTCCTGCAACCCGGGTTTCATGCACATGGGGGTTGACCTGCTTGGGAAAGACAAGCTGTTCCAATACCTTGATGCATTTGGCATCCGGGAAAAAACAGGGGTAGATATGCTTGGGGAATCCCAAGGGATCATGTTCAACCCGGCTAAGATCAGCGATGTGGAAGTGGCTACCTCGGCTTTTGGGCAAGGGAATTCCATGACGTCCATCCAACTGGTGACTGCCGTATCGGCTGCCATTAACGGCGGCAACTTGATGCAGCCCTACATCGTAGACAAAATCCTCCACCCATACACCGGTGAGGTCATGGCCCAGACCCAGCCAACCATCAGGCGCCGGGTGATTTCTGAGGAGACTTCCGCAACCATGCGCTATGCACTTGAAAATGTAGGGGCGCAGGGGAGTGGTAAAAATGCCTTTATCGACGGTTTTAGGGTTGGCGGCAAAACGGGGACCGCCCAAAAGCCCAATCCGGATGGCCCAGGTTACAAAAGCGGGGAATACATCCTTTCCTTTATCAGCGCCGCCCCGATGGATGACCCGCAGATTGTCCTTTACGTGGCCATAGACAACCCACGCAACACCATTCAGTATGGTGGGGTAGTTGCGGCTCCCATTGCCCGTGCGGTCCTTGTAGAGGCCTTGCCAGCCCTTGGGATCCAGCCTAGGCAAGAGCAGATCGACAAGCTTTATAACTGGATGGAAACCAAACCGGTGGAAGTAGCCAATTACATCGGCATGGAACGTGGGGAAATCAAACCGACTGCTGATTACAAGCTCCAGTATTTTGGTTCTGGCAACCGGGTCATCGCCCAGCAGCCGACGGCAGGCACCAAAGTGAACATGGGCAGCGATGTCCGCATCTTTTTCGGGGATTAAGGAGGCAATTATGAACTTATCACAACTAAGCCAGATTCTTGACCAGCCTTTTAAAGGGGCTGACATTGACATAGCCAAACTCGCTTATGATTCCCGTAAAGTCGGGCCAGGGACTGTATTCTTCGCCATCAAAGGAGAGGACCATGATGGGCACCGCTATGTAGGGGATGCCATTGCCAATGGGGCCATCGCCATTGTCGGCGAGGATGCTATTTTCTCTGAAGTCCCGTATTTTCGGGTACCCAGTGCTAAAAAGGCCTTGGCCCGCCTTAGCGATGCCTTTTATGGCCGCCCTTCGAAAAAGCTTCATCTAGTAGGTGTAACCGGTACTAATGGCAAAACCACCATTACCTACCTCATCCGCCACGTTTATCTCGAACTGGGCCTGACTAGCGGCCTCATTGGTACCAATGAGTGGGACGTTGTCACACCCCGCCCTGCGACCCATACGACGCCCATGGGCCTTGAGCTTAACGAGATGCTCCTTGAAGGGTTTGAAAGAGGGGTCTCCCACGTTGCGATGGAGGTTTCCTCCCATGGCATCAAAGAAAACAGGGTCGACCAGATTGACTTTGACCGCTTTATTTTCACCAACATCACCAGCGATCACATGGACTATCACCCCAGCTTCGAGGACTATTTATTTACGAAAATGCGGCCATTTGCCCAGTTTAATGATTACGGGACCGACAAAGCGGCCATTATAAATTACGACGATCCTTATGGGGCTTATTTCCTCAGCGCCTGCAACAGCAGGACCCTGACTTACGGGCTTAACGAGTTAGCGGATTTTTGCGCCAGGGAAATCATCATGGGGATGGAGAGTACGAGTTTTTCCCTATATGTCAAAGGGCGCTTTGTGGGGGAGGTCGCCTATCCCTTGTTTGGGAAATACAACATCTATAATGTGCTGGCTGTCTTGGGGTATTTTTATTCCCTTGGGTACGACCTCATGCTTCTCATTCCCATTATTGGCAAAATTCCCATTGTGGATGGCCGGTCCGAAGTGCTGGAAACGGCGGGCAACCGCCACATCATCATCGACTACGCCCATAATCCGGGGGCAGTGCGGGAAGTGCTCACATCGCTTAAGCAAGTGGCCGGCGGAAAAATCATTACCGTCATAGGCGCCGGCGGCCACCGGGACAAAGGCAAGCGTGCCGTCATGGGGGCTTATGCCCTTGAACTTTCTTCCCATGTTGTCTTTACCAGCGATAATCCGCGGGATGAGGATCCCCTCGACATTATCCGCGACCTGGCTTCAGGTTCTGCCTTGAAAAATTATGATATCGTTTTAGACCGGGCAGAGGCCATCGAAAGGGCGCTGATGCTGGCACAAAACGGTGACTATGTTGCGATTTTAGGCAAGGGACACGAAAAAACTCAAAATATTAATGGTAAAATTATCCCGTTTAGTGATAAAATAGTGGTTGAAGAAGTGATTAGAAAAAGGGGTATTTAATAATGTCAAACGAAATCATCTTTCAAATAGTCGTCTCATTTTTCATCGCAGCGGTCATAGCACCCATTTTCATCCCATTTTTGCACCGCTTGAAGTTCGGTCAATCCATCCGCAAGGAAGGGCCACAGTCCCATATGAAAAAAGCAGGGACCCCGACCATGGGTGGCATCATTTTTATTTCCTCGGTGCTTTTGACTGCCATCATCGGCTTTGCCTTTACCGATTACCTGATTTTTGGCAGCGACCTCATTATTTTATTTTTAACTTTGTTCGGGTTTGCCATCATCGGGTTCGTCGACGACTTCATCATCGTCGTCAGGAAAAACAACGAAGGCCTGCGCCCGAAGCAAAAATTCTTGTCCCAGATCGTGCTGGCGACCATTTTCTTCTTCATCTTTTTAAGCAATGGTCATTCAACCGAACTGCGCTTCTTCGGGCTGCATTTTGACCTGTACTTCGGGTACGGGCTGTTGATCCTCCTCATGCTCGTTGGGGGCAGCAACGCCGTCAACCTGACAGACGGAGTGGATGGGCTTGCAGGCGGGACCAGCGTCATTGCCTTTACGACATTCGGGATGATTGCCCTGGCGCAGCACCAGTTCCAAGTCGCCCTGTTTTGCTTCATGATGGTAGGCGCCCTCCTTGGGTTCTTGGTGTTCAACCTTAACCCCGCCAAAGTCTTTATGGGGGATACGGGTTCCTTGGCCCTAGGGGCTGCGCTAGCAGCGGTATCCATCCTCTTGAAGCAAGAAATCTTATTGGTTCTGGTCGGCTTGGTGTTCGTGTTGGAAACCCTCTCCGTTATGCTTCAGGTGACTTATTTCAAGCGCACAGGCGGGAAACGCATCTTCAAGATGGCTCCCCTGCACCACCATTTTGAACTAAGTGGCTGGAGCGAATGGAAGGTCGTCCTTGTTTTTTGGGGGATTGGCCTGGCAACCGGTGTCTTAAGCTTAATGATCGCACTATAAAAAAAGGGATGCTGCCAATGCAGCATCCCTTCAAATACGGAGGAAGATAAATGAAAAATAGCGGGAAATACCAACATAAAAAAATTCTGGTGATGGGCCTTGCCAAAAGCGGGAAAGCCGCTGCCTTCATGCTGAAAAAACTAGGGGCTTTGGTGACTGTCAATGACCGCACGCCTTTGGATGAGAACCCGGATGCCCGTGAAATGGCAGCTGCCGGCTTTGAAGTCATGACTGGGGGGCATCCTTTGGACCTTTTGGAGCAGGGCTTTGACTACATCGTCAAAAACCCGGGGATCCCCTACAACAAAGTACCCCTTTTGCTAAAAGCCCGGGAGTTGGGCATCCCGATTTTGACCGAAGTCCAGATTGCTTATGAAATCAGCGAAGCGCCCATGATCGGCATCACCGCAACCAATGGGAAGACCACGACAACGATGCTAATTTATGAAATGCTGAAAGCAGGGGGACTAAGCCCCCGGATTGCGGGGAATATTGGGGAAGTGGCGACCCTTGTTGCAGAAGAAGCAGCGCCAGGCGATGTGCTGGTAACGGAGCTGTCATCCTTTCAGCTCATGGGCATCACGGATTTTCGCCCCAAGATTTCCCTCATCCTAAACATTACCGAAGCCCATCTGGATTACCATACCGACCTTGAGGAATACCGCCAGGCGAAGCTAGGACTGGTCAAGAACCAGGAAGTGGGTGATTTTTTCGTCTATAATGCTGATGATGCCATTGTGAAACGGGGCCTTCAAAATACCCGTGCAACCGGCATCCCGTTCTCAATGGTTGAAAAAGTGAACGGTGCTTACGCCACAGGGGGCAAGGTCTGGTTCAAAGATGAGGAAATCATCCCTGTTTCCGAGATTTTATTGAAAGGGGACCATAACCTTCAGGATGTTTTAGGCGCAGTTGCCGTTTGCCGCCTGTATGGCTGCGATATCCAGCCCATCCGGCAGGTGCTTCGTGAATTTACCGGCGTCAGGCACCGACTGCAATTTGTTGGGGAAGCTGCTGGCGTCAAATACTACAACAATTCCAAAGCGACCAATGTCATCGCCACTTCCATGTCCCTTCGCTCCTTCGAATCACCGGTTATCCTCATCGCGGGCGGCCTTGACCGGGGGCACGACCTGTCAGACCTTGCAAAAGATTTCGGAAGGGTCCGTGCCATCGTAGCCTACGGGGAAACCAAAGAACGGTTTTATCAATTGGCAGCGTCCCATGGGATTTCCTGCCAAACCACGGAAACGCTTGAAGAAGCTGTCCCTGCTGCGGCAGCCCTTGCCCATGATGGGGACTACGTCTTATTGGCGCCAGCCTGTGCTTCTTGGGATCAATTCAAAAACTTTGAGGAACGGGGCGACTGCTTCATCGAGGCGGTCAGCCGACTGGTCCCTTAGCATAAATAAAAGGCCGCTGCCCCGCAGCGGCCTTTTATTGTACCCAAATCAAGCTTCCATGTACCTGCTGATGTTTAAGATTATTCCGATGGATAACAGCGTGATGGTCAGCGACGAACCGCCATAGCTCATGAAGGGGAGGGTAATCCCGGTGACGGGCAGGACGCCGATGACGACGCCGATGTTGATCATGACCTGTACCATAAGCATGGACATGATGCCTACGACCATGTATTTGGCAAAGAGATCCTTCGTTTTCAAGATGACGTAAGAGCAGCGGACAAAAAACAGCAAGAAGGCAATCAAAAGCCCCGCAGAGCCGATAAATCCCAGTTCCTCAGCCAAGATGGCGAAAATAAAGTCGGTCTGGGGTTCGGGGAGGTAAAAATACTTTTGGACGCTATTGCCGATGCCACGGCCTAAAAAACCTGCGGGGGCAATGGCGTAAAGTGACTGAATAATCTGGAAACCTGCTCCGCGGGGGTCGTCAAAGGGGCGCAAGAAGGCGGTAATGCGTGCCAGCCGGTAGGGTGCGGAAATAACCAGGCCGCCGATGCCAGCCACCCCGGCCAGGGCAAAGTAGCCGAAAAACTTGATAGGGATGCCGCAGACAAAAAGCATGATGATGCTGGTAGCCACCAAGACCATCCCGGAACCGAAATCGGGCTGGAGCATGATGTCGGCAAATACAGCAAGGACGACGGCCATCATGGGGACAAGCCCCCGCTTAAACGTCTTGGCGTCCTCGATGTTATTGCTCATGTACTTGGCCAAAAACATAATGAGTCCAAGCTTCATAAATTCTGAGGGCTGGATCGTAAATGCGCCCACGCCAATCCAGCTGCGGGCCCCCCCACGGACGAGGCCGATGCCAGGGATCAAGACGATGCTGAGCAATACGAAGCTGGCAATAAAAAATTGGGTGGTGTATTTTTTGTAAATCCGAAAATCAATGCGGGAGATAAAAAGCATCCCCACCACGCCGATGCCTGCAAAGAGCAGCTGGCGCTTGAAAAAAAAGAAGGGGTCATCGAATTTGTACTCAGCCCATACAAATGAGGACGAAAGGACAAAGACGAGCCCGATGGAGGTCAGGGCAATGGCAATCAGCATCGTTAGCAGATCCAGTGCCGGAAGCTTATTTTTCATATGGCGTTCTCCTTTTATTCAAACCGTAGATAGTAATGTATATGCCGAAAAATAAAAATTATTAATTTTACAAAGGCAAAGGGCAAGAAAATATAAATTCAGTTGCCCGGCACTTAACAATTTTGCCCAGATTCCCAAGAATTTGGCGGAAACTCCCTCAAGGGATGGGAAATGTGTTATAACCCGAGTTTTACACCCGGCTCCGAAAAAACTCTGTCGAAAAACATCTGATATCAAGGGTTTTAGGGGTTGAAACCCGTTTCATTATTTGATATAATTAATATACATATATCAACATAGGATTGGAACGGGAATTATGCATATCGAGAAAATTAAAAACAACGGCGTCGATTACCTGCGCCTTTCCAAGTCGCACTATGACAGGGAACTGAAAAAACAACGGAGGACGGTC
>Ga0268261_10000051_pt1 | contig 78746 bp, 64 predicted proteins | sample TergutNc150P1_FD_190353 | JGI IMG/M metagenome (GOLD analysis project Ga0268261, IMG submission 190353) | Nasutitermes corniger P1 segment gut microbial community from laboratory colony in Florida, USA - Nc150 P1 (SPAdes) (version 2) | ecosystem: Host-associated > Arthropoda: Insects >... | reverse complement strand
CGATTACGACATCGTGCCGCAACAGCCGTTTGATGCACGTGGCATCGGACTGGTGCAGCCGTACCGCATCCGTTACATTGACGACCCGCGGAATAATGATGACGCCGAATCCGCTGGTGCTGACAACTTTGATCCGCAGCCGCCCAGCGCGGACCGGGAAGACCATTCCCCCATCCAGTAGCTTTCTGCTGCCGCATCGGGCGCTATCCTGCACTTCGCCTAGTTGCGCTGTGCCATAATGTCGCGTGTGACGGAACCCACACCGCCCGCTGCGGATTCACGGGCTGGACAAACCCCTCCTCCGGTGCGCCCATATCAGGGTTCGCTCGACTTGACGACCCTCGCGGCGCTGGATGGGAAAATTGACTCCACGGTATTAGGTACCGAAACCAAATATGACATGGCGGATTTGTCGCGGCTCACCGGCTGGACCCGCGATGAACTGGATCAACTCTGGTTGTGGGCGGGGTTGCCGGCGCCCGATCCGGCCGAAATGCTGTTTAACGATTCCGATGCCGAGGGCCTGGCCAGTTTGCGGGAGTTCCGGGACCGAGAAAACTTTGAGGGCCAGTCGCTCGCCTCTTTGATCCGCTCCATTGGCACCACCGTGGAGCGGTTAGCGGTATGGCAAGTGGAATCGCTGGCAAAACATTTGGGCAGCACGCGCAACCTGGGCGACACAGCCGCCCGGATGGAAGCGGCGGCGTTTGCTCCAGAGCAGACCTCAATGCTGCTGTTTTTGATTCAAAAACTCTGGATGCGGCATTATGCGGCCGCTATCCACCGGCTCACCACCGAGACTATTTTGCGGCGCGGAGTTAGCGATGACGATCAGCAATTCCCCTTAGTTTGCGGCGTTGGTTTCGCTTGGATCGCTGACTTCCTGGATCAAACCCGGAATTACGACTTGCCGAACCTAGGTCGGTTTGTGCAAGAATTCCACGATCAAGTTGCTGACATCGTCAATGCTAATGGCGGGCGGATAGTCAACAATTCCGGCGACTATGTAATCTATGTGACCGCCCGGCCCGATGTCGGCGCGGACATTGCTTTGCGTATTGCCGAAATGCATGATGCGGGCTTTGAGGGTGACGTCAAGGGCGCCCTAGTTTGGAGCCGAGTGTTGTCGAATTACGGTGATATATTTGGGCCTGGGGTTAACCTGGCGCGGATGCTGGGCCGAGTAGCTGAGCCTAATTCGGTCTTGATTGATAAAGATACTGCTGACGCCTTAAGCCGCTCTGGGTTATTTGACTTCGCGCCGCAGCCAGAAATAGATTTTGCTGGGATTGGGCTGGTTCGGCCAGTAAAACTTACCCGCGACACCTCCGGTTAGCATCGGCGCTAATCAGCGGTAGGTAACAAGCTGGCTGAGTTCCCGGCGGCCCGGTTGTGGGGGCAGATCCGTAGCGGCATGCCCCACCGGAACAATGGCAACCGGACGCCTGGCATCGGGCAGCTCCAAAATTTCCGCAGCTTTCGCCTCATCAAAACCGCCACACCAACAAGTGCCGAGGTCGAGTTCCGTGGCAGTTAGCAACACATTCTCAATCGCGGCGGCAGCATCCTGAATACAATAAAGGTGCAACCCGCGCTCCGCGTAACGGTCACGGTTTAGCTCTGGCTCCACGCAGAACACCAGCACCACCGGGGCGGTTGCGATGAATGGCTGGTTTGCGGCCTCGGTGGCTATGCGATGCCGCAACTCAGCATCCCGGATTACCACTAGATGCCAAGCCTGGCGGTTGCCCGCACTCGGCGCCGCTTGAGCCGCCGCCACCAGTGCATCAATATCGTGCGCAGAGACGGCATCGTCGGTAAAGACCCGCACGCTCCTGCGCTGCTTTATCGCTTCAATAACTCGCATAGCAAAACTCTAGGAGAGTACCTAGGCACGAGGTACGGCCAGTCCGGTAAAGCCCATCGTTAGCGGGCAAACCACCATGCTTACTGCCGAATTGCGGAAAGCCGGGCTACCTCATCGTCGGTCAAAACCAAATCTGCGGCTTGCGCTGAATCCGTGATAGAAGCCGGACGCGAGGCTCCTGGGATCGGAATAACGTGTGGCGATAGCGCCAACTCCCACGCCAACGTCACCTGGAACGGCGATACCCCGTGGGCCTCGGCAATCTCCAGGAACGGGGCATACTCTGGCCCCAACTCGCCCGAACGCGCTCGCCCGATGCCGCCCAGCGGGCTCCACGGCAAAAACGCCAGGCCCATCTGGTCACAAGTTTCCAGCTCGGGCCAAGAATTGAGGTGTACCGGGGAGAACTGGTTCTGCACCGATACTAACCGGCCACCCAGAATCTCTTGAGCTTGCTTGATTTGGGCCGTGCTGGCGTTGGAAATCCCCGCCATTTCGATGACGCCCTCATCCAGCAGGTCGCGGATTGCCCCTACGGAATCTGCATAAGGCACGTTGGGGTCGGGGCGGTGAAATTGGTAAAGCCCGATCGCGTCCACGCCGAGGCGCTGCGCTGAGGCCTTCGCGGCCTGCTTAAGATAATTGGGGTCGCCGTTTTGGGTCCACCGGCCATCACCCGGACGCAAGTGGCCACCCTTGGTTGCCACCAGCACGTCATCTTGACTCACCCCTGCCTGGCGTAACGCTTCGGCAATCAAGATTTCGTTGTGCCCCACCTCGTTAGCGTCGCGATGGTAAGCATCTGCGGTATCGATGAATGTCACCCCGGCATCTAGCGCGGCGTGGATGGTCTTGATGGACTGTTCCTCCGCCGGGCGTCCCTCGATGGACATGGGCATCCCGCCCAGCCCAATCGCGCTAACTACCCGATTACCAATTCTGCGCTGCTGCATACCCAAACCCTACCCCAAGCGCGCCCCCGCAAAATCCCTCCCAGCAAGTTCTGCGGATAACAAGTTGTAAGCTGCTAACTATGGCTGCCGCAGAACTCGGAAGACTGGAACAAATAGACCCTCGCCAGGTTTGGGCCAACGAGGCTCTGGACTTTACCCCTTGGCTCCTTGCCAACGCTGACGTACTTTCCCAACTCCTTGGTCTAGAACTTGAGCTTGAGGCTGCGGAACATCCGGTTGGCACTTTTAGTTTGGACCTAATTGGACAAAATCTAAGTGACGGGTCCCGAGTAATTGTCGAAAATCAACTCGAAGAATCCGACCACAATCACTTAGGTCAGATTATGACTTATGCGGGTGGGACTGACCCGAAAATTGTGATTTGGGTGGCAAAAAATTTCCGACCAGAACATCGCCAAGCGCTTGATTGGCTTAACGAGAGAACCAATGAAGATACCAATTTCTTTGCGGTAAAAATTAATGTAGTCAAGATCGGTGACTCAACACCAGCACCGAATTTTGAAATCGTGTCTCAACCTAACGGTTGGGCAAAATCAGTGCGGGCAATTAGCAGTTCGACTTTGGCGGCCGGAGAAAAGTACCGCGCATATTGGGAGTCTTTCTTACCTGTTTTGAAAGCCAAACACCCTTTGTGGACAAGAGGAACTACGAGCAACCAGCCGTGGGTTGGGATGTCTGCTGGCGCCGGTTCGGGTAGTAACTGGTTGTTTAATCGTCACCAGAACCGGCTAGTGACGGAACTTTTATTTGAGAATGGCACATCCGACGAAAATGCTATTCGTTATCAGAAATTAGAATCAAAGAAGAGTGAGATTCAATCATATTTGTCAGACTACGATGTAGAATGGATACCGCCTACTGAAATTCGGAAACGCGGTGCATTGCGCATCTTCTCACGAGATAACGTGCCATCAATTGATAATGCTACTGATTGGGCAAATCAATTTAATTGGTATATTAAATCGGGGGAACAAGCGCGCGCAGCAATTTCGGCTGTCGGAGGGATACCAGAGATTGATATCAGCACCGACACGCCAGAACCATTTTATGACTTCCCCTCGGAGTAACAGGCTGAGGAACGCTACACGGAACACTTGACCACTGAACTAATAGAAGCGGTGTTGCAAACGTTTGGTCGTAAACACCGAAACCGTGATGTCGCCACACTACTCGCCGTGGCAACTCATTTGGTTATTTAATGACTAATAAGGGAATTTGTGTGCGGTTATGGGATAATGGCGGCATGGTGTATAGCCGACCATCCGAAGCGCTTGCTGCTCATGCCGAGGAAGTAAAGTCTTTGCTGGGTAGTGCCGGTATGCGCAATGTGCGGGTGTTCGGCTCAATCGCAAGAGGTGAGGATACACCGACTTCTGACGTAGATTTGCTGGTTGACTTTGCTCCCGGCACCAATGGGTTAGATGTCGCCGATGCCTGGGCCCACCTTGTTGAAATACTCGGCTTTAGCGTTGATATTGTTTCGCCCGATAAACTGAAGCCACGTTATCGAAAAATTCTTAACGAGGCCGTGGCATTGTGAATAAATCCGAGTTTATTAACAACTACGATGAGAATACTTATGATGCGATACTCGATTTCATTGACCACGCTCAGGTGGCCGCAAAAATCGTTAATTATGGGGAATCTATCATCGCCAGCGAACTAGGGCAGTTGGCAATGGAAGCCGTAACAATTCGTCTTGGCGAATCTGTATCGCGAATGAGTGATTTATTTGTGTCTGATTATCCGGAATTACGTTTACGCAGTGTAAAGAATATGCGGAACATTACCGCTCACCAATACGACAGTGTAAAACATGAAATTCTGTGGGAAGCATTTGAGAACAGCCTGCCAGCAATTGTAAACAGCTTGCGTAATGTCGTTAGCCAGCCCAGGAGGGGAGCCACACTAGCTCCAAGCCTTGATGATGCGGTAACTGGTGCGCTTAGTAACCCGATCGCCGCAGCCCAAATCGCCGACCTGGTTTCTCTCGTTGGCGCTGGGGTGCAACTATCTCCCGCTTTATGGAACGCTGTTAGCAGTCGCTTGGCTGAGGTTGCCGTTGCTGCCGGCTTGCCGGATCCAACGAATAAATCAAGCCACAACTATTACCGTTTGGAAGCAGTTAACCGCCACCTAATTAACGATGGCGGACACGTTCAATAGCCCCGGTTCGGTCGGCTACTGGGGGTGCGGGCCGAAACGGTCCGCGCCAAGCACCCCACCTAGAGACGGAAAAGCCTCGATGGACATGGGCATCGACAAATACGGTGCGATTTCGCTTTTTCTTGCTCCAATGTCGCGAATTGCTTGTTGATAAAGCAGATATTTGACTTCGCGGGGGGGGCGATATTTGGGGTGCGCTTTCAGCAAGCTGTTGATAAGCGATGACCCACAACCCTCCGTTTCACTTCATGTGCGCGGAAAACACACAAAGGAGCGTGTTATGTTGCGTAACATTCGCAAAGCTGCTGCTGCAATTTCTTTAGCCGTTGGCGTTGCCTTCGCTGCTACCGCTTGCGGTAGCGCTGCTGGTGCTGCCGATGTTGAATTCCCCTCCCGCACGGCACAGATTGTAGTGCCTTTCGGTGCTGGCGGCGGTACCGACCTAATTGCCCGCGCATTGGCTGATATCGCTGCTGATGATTTCAGCCGCGGCATCTCCGTTGAAAACCGCACTGGTGGCGGCGGTGCTATCGGTTTGACCTCCGGCGCTAACGCAACCGCTGATGGCCACACCATCACAGCTGTTACCGTTGAGCTGACCACCCTGCCTCACATGGGTACCGGTGCTGACCTAGGCCTGGACAGCTTCGCTCCAGTTCTCATGTATAACTCGGCATACTCGGTACTGACCGTAAACGCTGATTCCGATTTCTACACCCTAGATGACGTACTCAGCTACGCTGCAGCAAACGACTTCCGCATCGGCAACTCCGGCATCGGCGCCATCTGGCACCTCGCTGCTGCCGCATTAGCTCAAGAGACCGGTGTTGACTTTGTTCATGTACCGTACGATGGCGCTGCTGACGCGATCACCTCGCTGCTCGGCGGCCACATTGAGGCCGTAACCGTTTCTTACCCTGAGGTTTCCGCCCAGGTTGAAGCTGGTAACCTGCGCGTAATCTCCGTACTGGCACCTGAGCGCAACGCGGCCATCCCAGATGTCCCTACCGCTCTCGAAGAAGGCCACAATATAGTTGTTGGCACTTGGCGTGGCTTCGCTGTTCCAGCTGCGACCCCGGCAGCTACCGTTGACGCGCTGTACGAAATCTTCTCCGCTGCTGCTGCCTCGGATGCGTTCGTTCACTTTATGAACAATACCAATCAGCCGATTGACATCCAAGGCCCGGAAGCCTTCTCAGCCCGCATCGCTTCTGACTATGCCATGTTCGCTACCTTGATTGCTGATCTGGGTATTGCTGGCTAAGCATTAGCTAACTATCTGAAATTTTTCAAGCAAAACTGTTTTTTAGAAATAACCCTGGCTGGCATTGTTCCGCCAGGGTTATTTCTAGGCATTTTCTAAACCAGCCTGTTAAGGAATCCCTTGTTTGATGTATTGAAAATCATCGGAGATAGTAAAGTAATTGCTATTCTCCGGGGTGTGCCGCCGCAATACCTAGATGATACCCTTGATGCCTTAATCGCAGGTGGCATCCGATGTGTTGAAATTACTATGGATAGCCCTGGGGCTTTGGATATGATCCGTCAAGCCAAAGCCACTTATGGTTCCCAACTGTTAGTTGGGGCCGGCACGGTGTTAGATGCCGAAACTGCGCGGTTGGCTATTTTAGCTGGAGCGGATTTCTGTTTATCCCCCACAGTTGACGTGCAAATGATTGAACTGTGTAACCGTTATGGGGTACTCGCAGTACCGGGTATTTTTACTCCCACTGAGGCTATAACTGCCTGGAATGCTGGGGCGCAATTACTTAAAGTTTATCCGGCTACCATTGGCGGTCCGGGTTATATTAAGGACTTGCTAGGCCCCTTAAGCCAATTACGCTTATTGCCAGTCGGCGGGGTTAATAAAGATAATGCGCGGGCTTATATTAATGCGGGTGCATTTGCGGTCGGGGTTGGCTCCAACTTAGTCAATGCTACAGAAGTCAAAGCCGGAAACTTTGCTCAAATTACTTCAGAAGCTGATGCCCTAATGAAAGGAACCTCAGCATGAGGCGCCCTAATATAATTGTAGCTTTAGCTTGTTTGGCTTTAGCTGCCTTTGTTCTATTTACTGCAAATACGGCATTGCCCGGCGGTAATCAGGGCATACCGGGCCCCGGCGTATTCCCATCGCTGGTGGCCGTTCTATTTGCACTTTCTGCCTTGATGCTGCTGATATCATCACTGCGAAATGCTGCTACTGGCGAAATACACTGGATGCAAGCGGATAATAAGCGCGCTTACCTCTCCTTCGTAGCGATGGTTGCTTATGTGTTTCTATTGCCCGTCGTTGGCTTCATTACGATGACTACTATTTTGTTAACTCTGCTTATTAAATGGTATAGCGATAAGAACTGGGTATATTCAGCACTGGTAGGCTCCCTTGCCGCAGTCGCCGTTTTTGCGATGTTCAACTTCTTATTCCGCGTGCCGCTGCAATTCGGATTTTTAATCTAGGTTGGTAGTTTAAATGATTTTAGATGCATTAGTCGCAGTTTTCCAGCCTTCAATTCTGCTTTATCTACTTCTCGGCGTCGGTAGCGGTATCATCATCGGTGCGCTGCCCGGTCTTTCTGCCACCATGGCAGTTGCGTTGATTCTGCCCTTAACTTTCGGGATGGATGCCGCTGGGGCGATGTTGCTACTAATTGGTGTTTACAAAGGCGCCATTTATGGCGGCTCGATTCCCGCTATCTTGCTACGTACCCCAGGAACTCCTGCTTCGGCTGCCGCTGTCCAAGACGGTTACGCTTTTTCGGAACGCGGGGAAAGTGGCCGCGCCTTAGGTATCGCAACGATCGCTTCGTTCATCGGTGGAATTATCAGCGTAATTGTGGTGATACTAATTGCTCCACAACTGGCGAGTTTTGCTTTACGATTCTCAGCTCCCGAATTCTTTTTACTTGCAATCTTTGGTCTGTCTATCATTTCCACCGTCTCTGGGAGCAATATGCTGAAAGGCATTATGGTGGGCCTGCTAGGCATGCTATTGGCTACTGTGGGTATTGATGCCATTACTGGCGTTTCGCGATTTACTTTTGGCAACATCAACTTGTTAAACGGGGTTTCGTTTATCCCGGCCATGATCGGTTTATTTGCATTATCCGAGGTGTTGTCAAACATTGAAAGCATGCGTGGAGTTCCTATGGAACGCCAAAAAGTTTCTAAGGTAATCCCTAGCCGCTCAGATTTGAAGGCTATATTCAAAACTGCCGGAATCGGGGGTTTGTTGGGTACCTTCATCGGCATTATTCCCGGTGCTGGTGCCGATATTGCAGCATTTGTAAGCTACAATTTTGCTAAGCAAACTTCCAAGCAACAAGAACGGGTTGGCACTGGGGTGTCAGAGGGTATCGCTGCGGCTGAATCCGGTAATAACGGTGTGACCGGCGGAGCTTTGATCCCAATGCTCACCTTAGGTATCCCTGGTGATGCAGTGACCGCCATTTTAATCGGGGCATTGACTATCCAGGGCTTGCAGCCTGGGCCATTGCTATTCACCAACCACCGCCCGTTAATGTACACCATCTTTATTGGTATGATTATGGCGAACGTATTCATGCTAATTCTGGGATTGTCATCCCTAAAAATATTCAGCCGGGTATTGGCAATTCCGAAATCGGTATTAACCCCAATTATTTTCACGTTGTGCGTAGTTGGTGCCTTTGCTATCAACATGAACTTCTTTGATGTTGGTATCATGATGATATTCGGCATCTTAGGTTACTTTATGAAGAAGCTCGACTTCCCCATTGCCCCTGCTGTTTTGGGTATGATCCTTGGCCCGATGGCAGAAAGCAACTTCCGCCGTGCGCTAATCATGTCCAGTGGCAACTATTCGGTATTCTTCCAATCCCCAATTTCTATCGTATTCATCCTATTAACCTTGGCATCATTCTTAGTGCCGATTATCCGCAACTGGCGTGAGGGTCGAAAACTAACCGAATCCGACACTTTGGTTGATGAAGCTTTAGCCTAATAACCATAATTGAGGGACCCTAATGCTAGACGTGGTAACTATTGGCGAAACTATGGTGGCTTTTGCGCCATCTGACGGTAAGTCAATCAAGAATTCTCACAACTTTGGTAAGTCCACCGCAGGCGCTGAAAGCAATACTGCAATAGGGCTTGCCAAGCTGGGTTGCCGAGTTGGCTGGGTTTCTAAACTCGGCACCGATGAGTTAGGTAACTTTGTGCTACATGAAGTACGAGGCGAAGGGGTGGACTGCCAGGCGGTTATCCGCGATGCCGCCCACCCCACTGGCTTAATGCTTAAACAGCACCGACCTGGAAGCAACGGCGGAGCCGAAGTCTTTTATTACCGCGCAGGAAGTGCCGCGAGCACGATGACGGCAGCCGAATTACCGTTGGATTATTTGGCAAAGGCTAAAATAGTTCACCTCACCGGCATTACCCCAGCCTTAAGTAGTGATTGCAGAGGGATGTTTGACGCGGTATTTGCGTTCGCTAAAGCTAACAACATTCTTATTAGTTTTGACCCCAACATTCGCCTTAAATTGTGGTCCGCAGCTCAAGCAAAAGCAGTACTAGTCCCATATTTGCTGCGGGCCGATATTGTATTAGTCGGCGAGGATGAAGCCGAAATGTTACTAGGTGCAGTTGGCCCCGAACAAATCCTTGAAGTGTTGGCCACCGGTAACGCCAAATATGTTGCGATAAAGCAAGGCGATAAAGGTGCCATCGTGAGTGATGGCTCTCAAACTATTCAAATTCCACCTGCTCCAGTAACCGTAGTTGACCCGGTTGGTGCTGGCGATGCTTTCAACGCTGGCTTCTTATGCGGCATTTTACAAAACCTAACGTTAAAGGAATGTGGCGAAATTGGCGGTATCATGGGTGCCGCCGCTGTTTCTGCACATGGTGATACTACTGCTCTACCCAATGAACACCAGTTGGGCGCGTTACGTAACGCCGCTGCTAGCCCCACCCAAGTCGCATTCGTAGCCCGCTAGGACAACCTCCCCAAGCCTCTCCAAGGACTATTAGCTGGCTCTCAACCCCGCCGGTAGCTAGGATCAAGGGGGTGGACTTCTCTGTTAGCTGCAAATCAGCTTACTAACAGTCTACCCGTTAAATGTTAGTAACGATAAGTGCTTGGCAACACTAAATATATGAAGGACAATCGCACGGCAGATACTTAGTAAGCGGTTCATGCCTTTAATAATGTACGGTCAACACCGATATCGGGATGCATACAGAACGCTTTAACGCGACTATCAAATTGCCTAAAACCGAGCTTGAGTGCGCGATACGGGGTTCGAACCTGTGACCTCTTCCGTGTCAAGGAAGCGCGCTACCACTGCGCCAATCGCGCGAATTATTTCGCAGCGACGAGCTTAGCAGGTCTGACAGCTCAGACAACTAGAGCGCGGCTAAACTGTTGCATGGCGCGGCGCACCCCCAGCCGCCCCCAGCCGCACGTCCGGTAATAGCAGGGAGGCCAGGATGCAGCAGCACGATGCCGTAGCCGGATTGCTCCCATTCTGCCGGCACCATGAAGTTGGAGAATGTGGTAGTTGCCCACTGTTTTCGGTAGCCTACGCAACCCAGTTGGCTGCACGGACCGAAGCTGCCGCCAACACCCTAGCCAAGGTTATCGGCCAAAGTGTCTGGCTGCCGCCAGTTCAGTCGCCAGTAATTAACATTCGGAACAAAGCCAAGATGGCAGTCACCGGCACCATTGATGATCCTAAGTTGGGTTTAACCACCAGAGTTGACTTATGTGACTGCCAAGTTTATTTACCGACGATAAGAGCAGCTTTGTCGGCAATTAAGCAATTTATTACTATAACGCAATTACAACCTTATGACTTATCACCAAGCAAAGAAAAGATTACTCCTGCTAAAGCGCGTAGTCGGGGCGAACTCAAATATGCCATAGTAGCTGCGGCACCAACTGGCGAATTGATGGTCAGCTTAGTACTACGCTCAACCGCCGATTTGGCGAGAATAAAATCAAAGCTCCCTTGGTTACAAGCAAAATTGCCGGAACTGAAAGTTTTCAGTGTCAACATCCACCCAGAACATAAAGCCACGCTGCTTGGGGATCGGGAAATTATGTTGACCGATCAAACTGCCCTATTAATGGATTTAGGAGTTGTGCAGCTAAAACTCGGCCCATTATCGTTTTTCCAAACCAATACCGGCATCGCTGCACAGCTTTATCGCACTGCATCCGCGTGGGTAGATGAGTTGCCAGATATAAAAAGCGTTTGGGATCTATATTGCGGCGTAGGCGGTTTTGCTTTATCGCTTGCCAAACCAGGCCGCCAAATAACTGGAATCGAGTTATCGCCAGAAGCCATCGAGAATGCCAAGGCAACTCTCTCATTAGAGCCACCTCCACATTTTGCGTCGGCGGTCTGCAACCTCGCTCAGAATAGCAGGTCAACAACTACCGATACGGTGAAATTTATCGCCGAGGACGCGACTGAGTTTGTGTTGAGCGGTAAAGAGTCACCACCTGATATGGTTATCGTAAATCCACCCCGCCGCGGCATCGGCGAAAAGCTAACTAATTGGTTGAACAATTCCAACATTCCATATGTACTTTATTCGAGTTGCAACCCAACCACGCTAGCAAGCGATCTAAGCCAGCTCACTAATTATGCAGTCACCAAAGCACAACTGTTTGACATGTTCCCCAACACTTTGCACAGCGAAATATTGACTCTGTTGCAGCGCAAAACTCTTTAATTAACACTAAATAATCACCGTGACAGCGGTCTGCGACCGCGCGCCGACAGACGCTACGCCAGTTGTAACGCCCGCATCGTCCGGTCTGGCAAAATCACGGGCGTGAGTGATGCCGTTGCAATAACCGATGCCTTAACCGCGACCGTTGGGCAAATGCCTGATCGGGTCAGCGCGGACGGCTTGGAGCAGAAGTGGGATGCCGCCTGGGAGGCCGCGAAGACTTACGCCTTTGACCGCTCCAAAACCCGGGACCAAGTTTACTCCATTGACACTCCCCCGCCCACGGCATCTGGCTCGCTGCATGTAGGGCACGTTTTTAGCTACACCCATACCGATGTGGTGGCGCGGTACAAGCGCATGGCCGGGTTGGAAGTTTTTTACCCGATGGGCTGGGACGATAACGGTTTACCGACTGAGCGCCGGGTGCAAAATTATTACGGTGTGCGGGTTGACCTTAGCTTGCCGTATGACCCGAATTTCATTCCGCCATTCGAAGGCGGGGAAGGCAAAAGCGCTAAGTCCGCAGATCAAGTTCCAATTTCCCGGCAAAACTTTATCGAATTGTGTGAAAAGCTAACTGCGGAAGATGAGAAACAATTCGAGGCTTTATGGCGCCAATTAGGCATTAGTGTTGATTGGGCCCAAACGTATCAAACAATTGATGCGAATTCCCGTGCGGCTGCGCAACGGGCATTTCTGCGCAATTTAGCTCGTGGGGAAGCATATCAAGCTGAGGCTCCTGGGTTATGGGATGTCACTTTCCAAACCGCGGTAGCCCAGGCTGAATTAGAGGCTCGGGAATACCCTGGCCATTATCATCGGGTGGCCTTCCGGGACAATAACGGTAATCCAATTTACATCGAAACTACCCGGCCAGAATTACTCCCGGCTTGCGTCGCCTTGATTGCGCATCCAGATGACGAAAGGTACCAGCATTTATTTGGCACCGAAGTCACTTCCCCGATTTTCAATGTCAAGTTGCCAGTTTTACCCCACCCCGCCGCCGAAATTGATAAAGGCGCCGGCATCGCGATGTGCTGTACCTTTGGCGATTTGACCGACGTTATCTGGTGGCGCGAATTGCAGTTACCGACGCGGTCAGTTTTGGCTCGTGATGGCCGTTTATTGCGCGATACCCCCGCTTGGCTCATAACTGCATCGAATAGTGGCGCGAATTTTTATGAAACCCAACTGGCTGGAGCCACCACTTTCTCCGCTCGCAACGCCATTGTGGATGCATTACGCGAGGTAGGTGACCTAGATGGGGAGCCGACGCCGACTATGCGTAACACTAATTTCTTCGAAAAGGGTGATAAGCCCTTGGAAATTGTTACCTCGCGGCAATGGTATATTAAGAATGGCGGTCGCGATCAATCGCTCCGCAACGAGCTGCTGGAACGCGGTAAAGAACTCGAATGGCATCCGCCCTATATGGGGGCGCGTTATCGGGATTGGGTCGAGGGCCTCAATGGCGACTGGCTCATCTCACGTCAACGGTTCTTTGGCTGCCCGATCCCGCTGTGGTACCCACTCGATGGAGAAGGAGAAGTTGACTATGAGCACCCCATCGTGCCCGCTGAATCCGAACTGCCAGTTGACCCCACCTCCCAGGCGCCAGCAGGTTATTTAGAGTCCCAGCGCAATCAGCCGGGTGGCTTTATTGGCGACTCGGATGTGATGGATACCTGGGCCACTTCTTCATTAACTCCCCTGTTGGTGGCCGGTTGGGAGCGCGATGCCGATTTATTTGGCCGAGTTTTCCCGATGGATTTGCGGCCGCAAGCGCACGATATTATTCGCACCTGGCTGTTCTCGACCGTAGTTCGCTCCCACCTGGAACTCGGTGTTTTGCCCTGGCAACATGCCGCTATCTCGGGTTGGATTTTGGACCCCGATCGCAAGAAGATGTCCAAATCCAAGGGCAATGTGGTCACCCCGATGGATTTGTTGGATAAGCACTCAGCCGATGCAGTGCGCTACTGGGCAGCTTTGGCACGCCTCGGCGCCGACACCGCTTTCGACGAAGGCCAGATGAAGATCGGACGTCGATTGGCAATCAAAATCCTCAATGCAGCCAAGTTTGTGCTCGGTATGCAACCGGGCGGGTCCGCCTCGCTGGACCCAACTTTGGTGACTCAGCCGCTAGACCAAGCCATGCTGGCTGGGCTCGCCAATGTGGTCGAAACCGCAACCTCAGCTTTCGAGAATTACGACCACACCCGCGCGTTGGAAGCTACCGAGAATTACTTCTGGACTTTCTGCGACGATTATGTGGAACTGGTAAAAGAGCGCGCTTACGCTGCCGGTAGCGGAATACCGGGAGCCGATGCCGCAGCCGCCTCCGCGCAAGCTGCCTTGGCAATTGCTCTTGACGTTTTACTGCGGCTTTTTGCCCCGTTCTTACCTTTCGCGACCGAGGAAGTCTGGAGCTGGTGGCGTGCCGATTTAGGTTCGATTCACCGGCAGCCTTGGCCCTCGGCCGCACCTTTACTGCTAGCTGCCCAAGATACCGATCCTCGCATCCTGATTGATGCCGGCAATGCGTTGGCTGCGCTCCGCAAAATTAAGACCGAGGCCAAAGTCACGATGAAAACGCCGATCATCACGGCGACGTTAACCGTCCCGGAAGAGGCATTTGCTGGGGTAACCGCTGCCCTGCCTGATGTGGAAGCCGCTGGCCGCGTTGAGGATGGGCTAGTGATCGTTCCGGCAGTTGGGGCGGTGGACTACGAGAACCAGGGCGGCATCACCGTTTTAACTCACGAGCTGGGTGAACCGCCCGCAAAGCCCTAATGCGTCGAAAAGCAGTTATGCGCGGGGTCCAGATCGGCCGGGTCCCGGCTTCGCTATTCCCCGAATACCGGTTGCAGCAAATTTTCGATGGGTACAAATGGGACTACCAATCAAGTGAGCAGCCCACTATTAGCGATGAAGTAGTTTTGCTGGACGATAATAATGCTAACTTTTTAATTGAAGCTTCCGAGCGGCTTTATGCTGAAACGGTGGCATTGGAAACTGAAATCCGGAAGAGTAAAGCTTTACTAACGGAATTGGGATTTTCCGATAAACTAGTTGAGCTGCTTTATACTTCAAACTATCAACCGGATAAACATGTCAGGTTAATGCGTTTCGACTTCCACCCTACTACAACAGGTTGGAAAGTATCCGAAGTAAATAGTGATGTTCCGGCTGGATTTCAAGAGGCATCTTTGCATCCGCTATTCGCAGCGCCTCATTTCCCTGGCTATCAGCCGCTGGAGCATTTTGCGGAAAGTTTACACGGGGAGCTAAGCTCCCGGCTGGTTAATCCAGCCACAGTTGCTTATCTTTATGATTCACATACGGTCGAGGATAGTCAGCTACTCAGATTTCTCGGAAATCACTTGGCTGGGCATGGTTTTGGCCAAATGCATGTAGAACCGAATCAGCTAAACTGGCATGGCAATCAAGTACAAGATGCCGATGCTATCGTGCGGCATTATCCGGCTGAATGGCTGGAATATTTACCGTCAACTGCGTTAGAGGCGTATTTTAATTCAGAAACAGTTTCGGCTAATCATCCGGTCGCCGTTATTGCTCAATCCAAACGGTTACCTCTGATTTGGGATAAAACTGATGTTGAACCCAAAACCTGGAAAACACTATTACCTCCCACAAAAGCAGTAACCAAGGTAAAGGCGAGAAATTGGATTTATAAACCAGCCTTTGGCCGAGTAGGGGAAGGCATTAACGTACCTGGCACGATTTCTATTCAAGAAGATAAGCTGATTAATAATACTGCCCAGCAAAATAAAGGCCAATGGATACAGCAAAAACTATTTAAGAGCATACCGGTTGATGGCTTGCATCTTGCGGTTGGCGCTTTTGTGATTGAAGGCAAATTTGCTGGCTGCTTTGCCCGGGCGAGCAGTAGGCCAATCATGAACTTTACCGCGAAAGAATTACCGGTATTACGGAGACAAAATGTTTAACAAAAAGGCCTTTCAAGTTTGGACCCCGGCACGAGCTTGGGCTTGGACACGTTTCGCAAAAGCCGCGCTATTCCAAAACGAACAGGCATTTGCGCCCAGTGATGATAGTAGAGCTTATGCCGGGCAATTAATCGGCACTGAACTACCTTTCGACCTGCAAGCTTACGATTATCGCAATACGGTCGTAATTATAGATTTACCAGGGGTTGAGAGTATCCAGTACGGCCTAAAACTGTATATGCAAACTGGCCTGCAACCAATTCCCATGTTTAATGCAGTTGTCGGCGCCGATAATGGTGGCCGAAAAGATGTAGTTGATAATAGTGGCATTATCAAAGCCTTGGCCTCGGGCACCTATGTTTTGGCCACTGGCAGCCCATCCCAGTCGAATGACTTGCGGGAATCCGTTGGTGCATCATTCTTGTTGGACTATGACCGGGACAGTTCCATAACTTATGGCACTGATGTTTACGATAACCGCTGGAATGTCATTGCCAATGACCTACCCGATAGTGAGTACTTAACTGGTGCCAAGATCAAAAAGGTACTTTACCTAACTCAAGGTACCCCGCATAACGATATTGCTGAAATCCTAAGCGCCTACCAACGTAACGGAATTCAGGTGCAAATTTATCAATGCGCAACTAAAACCAGTTTCGGCTATTCGGATTACGATCAGAAAGAGGGAACCGGCCAATTTTCAGACTGGAATTGGGATAACTTGGAACTAAAAGGTTTGGGCAGCATCCCAACCCCGGATGTCCCAACCGCCTCCATGCTAGTGGCGCGGGCGCATCCCAGCCGCAAGATGTTTAGCTGGATTTTCGGTATCATCGCTTTACTATCAGTCATAAACGCTTTTGTGCAGTGGACGGTAGGCCGACCCTTATTCTGGACCGTGCCCGGCGCACAATGGTTGATTTATGCGATAGTTCCCGAAACTATCGGAGATGTATTCCTCATCCTGTTTACTATTTTTAATATTGGTATTTGGATGGCCATTAAAGCTGGGAACGATAAAGCTATCCGGATTGGTTGGTACGCCTTTTTAGTTGATGCCATATGGTTCTTGATTTACGTCTTCACTTATGTCGCTCCAGCCGATGCGTGGAATGTTGGGCAGCGTGGTCTTATGGCATTCGCCGAAACTCCGGCTTATGCATTATTTGCTTTGGGATTACCACTGGCTCTCGGCTTAGTGCTATTCGCCAATTACCGGATTTATCGTAAATTTATCAGCTCCCCAACCCCGCCAGGTTGGTATGCTGGTACTCCCGAATCGCCAGAACATCGGTATTGGAACGGCAACTCCTGGGATGAGCGCTTACGCTACCAAGCGGAAAATGGCCAGGCCTTCACCTACTACACAATGGCCAACCGCCCGGTAATTATTGCCACCGCCCAGCGGCCCCGGATTTACGGTTACTCTGGTTATGGTGGCACTGGGCGCGGTGGTTATGGTGGCGGAGCTTATAGGGGCGGCTACGGTGGAGGCCACGGCGGTTAGCCCTCCGATTAGGCTCGGCTAAATCCACCCATTTTTGGTCGCTTTGTAGATTGCCTCAGGCCGGGTCTTAGCTTTCAACCTATCCATTGCTTCTTTTAGGTTGCGCCGGACCGTACGCTCGCTAACTTGCAGTTTCTCGGCTATTTCAATATCGCTTTTTCCCTTGGCAATCATTTTCAGAATTGTCTTTTCATAATCAGTTAACCCGGCAGCTTTTGGCCCGGGTGAAAACCCCAGTGGCTTCGCAGCAGCCCACGTCAGTTCGAATAGCTGTTGCAGCGGCTTAACTATTACCGGGCTGCGAAATAACACCAGGCCATCCATCCCGTTTTCCAGATTTATCGGCAAAACGACGATCTGCTTATCCACGATTATCATTCGGATTGGCAATTTCGGAGCAGTTCTCACTTGTGCCCCAACCTCGGCTAGCCAATGTAAGTGTTCTAGAGTTTTGTGATCATTACGCGCACTGTCCAGATAAATCGTCCGGGCTTCGACTCCTCGTTCGTAAGTATCTTTGTCATTAGCCTGGCTGAATGCAATCGCAGTTTCGTTGAGTGCACCACTTGGTGAAAGAGTATCCATTGAAATACGTGCTTCAGAAGCAAGCCCTTGTAAACGATCCCAAATCTCGCTTGCACCGTACACGGTTTCAGTGCCCAGCGGAACTATTTTGTACGACGCTGCTTTCATCCTTTCAGCCCTGATGCGACATTCTGATAATCGCACTTGGTGCGCGATGAGTTCGCTTTCTTGGCGCAAAACAATCAGTTCGGCAGCTCTGTCTGGCGGGATAATTTCAACAGAGTCTACATTCGAAAGCGCTAAATCGTTGCCAATGAGTTCACGATGAGCGTCAATTACCTGATGCACACTAAGGCCCAGGTTTTCAGCGAAAAAATCAGGTGTTTTCCCAGGTGATTCCATCGCTTCGAGGTACACCCGCGTCGCATTCTTGCTAAGGCCAAGCATATCCAGCACCTTGCCCACTCCCCCTATATCTCTACCAGCGTTTAGACTCAAGAATAGTATCGCATTTTGACCGGATTCGGTCGTTGCCGAGATTGGCCACAAAATTTATTTGCCAAAGCGAATCTTGGTTCGCCACAATTATTAAGTCGCCGTTCCAGAGCGGGAATGGTGAGTAATTGACAGGGAGCAAATAATGTTCATTTCAACTAACGAAATCTACTTCATCGATGTCGCAAGCAATTCAGCATTTGAGCAATTAAATGTAGTTTGGGGCGAAAATATCTAAATAATTTTGCTTAATCCACGAAAATCGTTGCAACTCGGTACTCGTTGCCAATCAACCAAAGGAAAGAAATGAAAACGAAAACAATCCGCAAACTAACTGCCCTAGCAACCACGGCACTAATTGCCCTAGGCAGCGCCAATGCCGCCAATGCCGCGACCATCGCCCCTCAACCACTTGGCACTTTCGGTGGCACCTTTGATTGCGTAGCTGGCAAGACCGGAACCGTCATAGTCACATCTACCGGCGGAAATGTGTATGTATTCGGTGGAAAGCTGCTACATAATGGGTATGTTAAAGAAGGGCAGCAGCCATTTCCGTCAGGAATTCGTTCTGGTGCATGGACGGTGAGTGGCGCGGCGAGTTCCGCCTCCGTTGAGTGCATTGCCGGTCTAGGTTATGTCTAAATAGCGATCATTTCGTGGTGCGCCTACAAAACTGGCGTACCACGAAATGGTATATAGGAAAAAAATGCCATATTTTGCGCGAATCGCTAATAAGCTAATCTGTTTAGGAGGATTAGCCTTTGCCATATCAGCATGTAGCAGTCCAGCAACAGCCGAGTCACCTCTCACAAACGTAATGGACAGCACTATCAGTTTCGGCAATGATAGTTATTCGCTCGAATACGAAGTAATTCCCGAACGAACGCCTACCCCACTAGATGAATATCTTATGCTTATTCCTAGTTTCGGTTCCGGATGGGAATTCTTGGACCCCGAATCCCAACGGCGAGTATTTGAAACTGATGCCGTCAGGTACGAAAACTGGGTAGCGGAATGCATGCACCGATTCGGATTTGATTACATTCCTATTCTTGAACAGTATCGATATTTCCCGCCGGGGAGCAATGAAGAGTGGCGCCCTCGTGAAAGGGAATGGGTAGCCCAATGGGGGTACGCGCACGTTAGCCGCCCTGATGGTGTAATCAGCGACGATAGGCTGCCGACGATGTATGTAGCCATTCCCTCTATTCTAGGGCGCAATGAAGCCGCAGTGGCAGAGATGAGCGAATCCGAACGTCAAGCTTGGGATGACGCGCTATGGGCTTTTAGCCTGGCCGACGAATTAGGTTACTTCTCCGATTATGGACTCGAAATAGTAGGTGGGGACGGTAGAATTTCCAACTGTCGCAGTTGGGCCGGTGTGCAACAAAGACTTGAAATCGAAGCTATTTCTAACAACGATGAATTCCGCCCACTATCGCAAGCAATTACTCAACTCAGGGATGAAATTCGTGAAACAGACATTTCTCCGGCTGATATCGTTTGGTCTGACTGCATGGATAATCGGGGATTCCCAGGGTTTACCAGGCAATGGGAAGCATCTGCCCAAATCTTGCAAGAGTTGAACGACCTACAAACTCAGATATCTCAAAACTGGGCGCCTGGACGGCCAACCATGGAAGACTCTCCCGCAGTGGCAGAGCTACAAGAGCGGGAAATCAATACTGCCTTAGCTGATTTCGACTGCCGCATTTCGACCGGCTTCGCCGCCGCCCAACAAGCACATGTATTGCAGCGCGAAACCCAATTCGTTCAAGACAACCGCATAGCCTTAAATGCCCTAAGAGATGCTGTAGAGCAAAACCGCCTCCCCAACTAACGAGTTCAATCTAAAAGCGACCGGGGATTGGGGTTAGGCAGGTGGGGCAGTATGCCTGGCGGCGGTTTCCGAGCGGAGCCTCAACATCAGTAACTAAGTTGATTTTGCCGACCTGATACCATTCCCGGTGAATGAGTTCGGCACCGCAATTAGGGCACCAAGTGGAAGAGCCAGCCGGGTCGTCCACGTTGCCGACATAGACATAATGCAACCCAGCTTCCAGCGCGATTTGCCGGGCCCGAGTCAGCGTAGCAGGCGGGGTGCGGGGCACATCCCGCAGTTTGAAGTCGGGATGAAATGCCGAGAAATGCACCGGCACATCCGGCCCCAGCTCGCTAGCAACCCAGTTAACCAAAGCAGAAATTTGGGCGTCGGCATCGTTATAACCAGGAATTACGAGGTTGGTGATTTCCAACCAAGTGTCAGTCTGATGATGCACATATGCAATGGTGTCAAGCACGTCTTTCAGATGCCCACCGGTCAACCGCCAATAAAAATCTTCATCCATCGCTTTAAGGTCAATATTGGTGGCCGCCATGTGCGCAAAAAACTCCGCGCGCGGCTCAGGGCTGATGTACCCCGCAGTAACCGCAATGGGATTGATGCCCGATGCCAAGGCAGCTTTGGCCGTGTCAATCGCATACTCGGCAAAAATGACCGGGTCGTTATATGTGAAGGCAATGGATGGAACTTGATGGCTTACCGCTGCGGCCACGACCCCTAAAGGCGGAGCATCGGTAGCTAACCGATGCCGATCCTTTGCCGCGGAAATGTCCCAATTTTGACAATACTTGCAGCCCAAGTTGCACCCGGCGGTACCGAAACTTATTACTTCCGAGGAAGGATAGAAATGGAACAGCGGCTTTTTCTCAATCGGATCAATCGCGACTCCGGAACACTGCCCATAGGTGGTCAGCACGATGTGGTCGCCCCGGCGCTCGCGCACAAAGCAATAGCCCCGCTGCCCATCCCGCAACCGACATTCCCGTGGACACAGGTCGCATTGAATCCGCCCATCCGGTAGCCACGACTGCCACCGCCCAGCCACCACGTTAGGCCCGCCAAACGGTTGAACCATCGGTTCAGACGGAGTTACGTCACCGGGCGAAATCCGAGAGTCTGTCATTACAATCCAAACTTTTTCTGAATCGGTTTTCTAAGATTCTGCGACTGCCTCGCTTCGCTCCTTGCGCAGAATGACTGTAAAGCAAATGCTTGAACTCGCTTAATTTTCTTCCCAGGCTTTAACGTGATACCTCAGCAACTCGACATCATCACCCCAATAATCGGCTGGTAACCCAGCTTTCGCCCGCAGGTGATCCAAAAACTCTTTCGGATCGGGAAGCTGCTCCCAAACCTGCGGCAGGAATGTTGACTGCCGCCCAGCAGCAGAGAATATGACCCCGTCCACCCCAGGTTGCAAAGCCGCTAAAGCTTCGGCTTCGGTAGCTGGCGGCCGGAACCCGCCCGCTCCGTCCTCAACCAGCACTGGATAAGGCGAGGTCAAAACCGAAACTTCCACCTCAATATCTGGCCACTCAGTTGGGCTGACCGGATTGAAACGTGGGTCGCTAAAAGCGGCATTCAGCGCGTTAGCCGGGATGGATTCGCTTAGCGGCCGCGAGTCCACGAGCGACCCGATGCAACCGCGCAACTCACCGCCCTTAGTCAACGTGACAAAAGTGCCAGTCCGCAGATCCGCCCAATCACCCCAAGGCGAGGGATCGTCGTATATGAATCCCAGCTTGCGCTCAATCGCGGCCCGTGCCTGCTCGATTAACGTGGCGCCTGCGGCATCCGGGATTCCCTGCGGTTCCACATTTTCCGGGTTAGCTTGCGACCACTCCTCGGCAGTATCAGAGTTGGGTTCGATCTCGTCTGAATCAAAATCAAGTTCGAGGTCTGCCTCGGCAGCTTCGAAGAAAGCAATAGCGCAATAACCGACTACGCGATCTTTATCGCCAGCGGTATCGCCGGAATTACATGCAGCCAATAAGACCGGATACCAATTATGGCGCCGCGCTAATTCTATTACCCCATTAACCGGGGTAGCCCCACAAGCCTGTTCATGATGCAAAGGCCCACCTAGGGTCAAGATTTGGCCCAAGGTCAAGGCATCCAATTCGTTGGCGACATCGTATGGTAAATAATGCGAGAGGTCAGAACTGATAACTACTAGGGTATTTTCAGTCAAGAAATTCTCGATTACATCGGCCAGCACTTCTTGGCGAATTTGCCCAGCATTGATTGGCACTAAAGGCGTATCGGGCAAAACCTTTTGCATAAATGGTAATTGCACTTCAATAGCATGCTCATCTTGATGGGTTTCATCGTGCGGCGCGGCCCCTGGCACTCCGGTTAGAGTGTGCCCGATGCCTTTCAGCAGCGGCACCTCCCCTAGCGGGGTCGCAAACGCGGTAGTGGTGGGGTAGGCGCACCCATTTACCGCCACCCGATGTGTGGGGCCAACTGCGACCACGCAGTCGAACTCTTGCCCCTCTTTTTGCACTTCGCCCACCAGCGCATATGCCGTCGCAGCCGTAAGGCCGGAGTAAACGTATCCGGCATGAGGCACGATGATGGCGCGCAGAACCCGGTCCGGGAATTGGGTGGGCCGCTCATCCACTTGGCCCAGTGCAACGGCTTCTTCCCGAGACGCAGTAGCAACTTGGGTGGCTTCGGTGAGCATCTGATCAACATCTTTACTCAACTTGGCCGGATCGGCCGGGTAGAACATGCCCGCAACGGCTGGCTTTCGAATCATTTTGGCTCCCCTGACTGTGAAATTCCGACCCGTTGTTGGGTTTGCTGGCCAGCGGGCTGACCGGCGTAGTGGTGGTGATGACGGATAACTTCTGCGGTTACAAAACTACGGAACGCCTCAGCAAATGCAACATCTAGACCCGCTTCTTCGGCGATTCGGGTCAATCGCTCGGTTTGCCATCGTTCCCGCTCCGGGTCCGCTGCCGGCAAATTTTCCCGCGCTTTTATGATGCCAACCCTGGTAGTCAGCCGGAACCGTTCCGCCAGCAGATACACGATGGCACCGTCTAAATTGTCAATAGATCGCCGCAAGGCCAAGATCTCCTCAGGTAGTTCCACGCGCTCGACGGTGCTCATAGCGCCTCATCATATGACAACCTAGGGACAAAGTGGTGAGGTATAAGTATGAACGAAGCGACGACGCCTGCCTATGTCGATGTCACCGATGACATGTCGATCAACTCGATGCTGATGGATCGGGTGGCCCGGACTGGCGATGGCCCCCTTCTGGAACGGCGCGATTCCGAGGCCGGCCCTTGGCTCACCGTAAGTGCTAATCGATTCTTGAAGCATATTAATTTGATTGGCCGTGGCCTAATCGCTATGGGTATTGAACCCGGTGACCGAGTGGCAATTATGTCCCGCACTCGTTATGAGTGGACCTTATTAGATTATGCTTGCTGGGCAATTGGAGCAGTGCCTGTCCCAATTTATGAAACCAGCTCGATTGAGCAAATCGAATGGATTTTGACCGATACTGGCGCAAAGATGATCGTGGTTGAAAATCAAACTCACGAAAATGAAGTCGAATCTATTTTGGATAAAGTACCAGCCTTAGAAAAGGTGCTGGTAATTGATAAAGGCGCGATGCGGCGGTTACGCGATGCTGGCGAAAATGTCTCCGAAGCTGAGGTAGCCGCGCGGCGTGAGGCCGTGAAGGCCGATGACCTGGCAACTGTCATTTACACTTCTGGTTCCACGGGCCGCCCCAAAGGTGTGGAATTAACCCACCGTAACTTTGTGCATATGGCTCGTAATGGTGCTGACATGCTAGCCGAGCTAATGGAAGCTCCGGGTGCTCGCACTATTCTGTTCTTGCCATTAGCTCACGTATTTGCCCGGGCTATTGAAGTTTGCTGTATTTCAGCAAATGCAGTATTAGGCCACGCACCCGATGTTAAGAACTTGGTGGCAGATTTACAATCGTTCAAGCCGACTTTCTTGTTAGCAGTACCGCGCGTATTTGAGAAAGTTTTCAATTCGGCTCAGCAAAAGGCTGCCGGTTCCAAAGTTAAGCAAAACATGTTTAACTGGGCTACCCGGGTTGCCATTAGCTATTCGCGTGCACTCGATACTGGCAAGGTCTCCCCTGCCCTCAAAGCGGCCCACAACACCGCGCAAAAACTCGTGCTCAGCAAGATCGGCGATGCAATGGGCGGCAAGTGTAAATACGCCATCTCGGGCGGCGCTCCCCTGGGTGATCGCCTCGGTCACTTCTACCGCGGCCTAGGCCTGACGGTGCTGGAAGGCTACGGCCTCACCGAGACTACCGCTCCGGCTACCGTCAACACCCCAGATAACGTGGCTATCGGTTCGGTGGGTATCCCGCTGGCTGGCACCTCGGTCAAGATCGCCGATGACGGCGAAATCCTGCTGAAGGGCCCCAACGTATTCCGCGCCTACCGCAACAACCCCGAAATGACCAATGAGGTGCTGGTTGATGACTGGTTCCACACCGGCGACATCGGCACCATCGATCACGAGGGCCACCTGCGCATCACCGGGCGCAAGAAAGAAATCATCGTTACCGCTGGTGGTAAGAACGTGGCCCCGGCGGTGCTGGAAGATCGCCTCCGCTCGCACCCGTTGATCTCGCAAGTTGTAGTAGTTGGCGACCAACGGCCGTTCATCGGCGCCTTGGTAACGCTTGATGCTGAGATGCTGCCCGGCTGGTTGGCAACCCACAACCTGCCGCCAATGACAGTTGAGGAAGCTAAAGACAACCCGGTTGTGCTCTCCCGTTTGCAACACGCTGTTGACCGGGCAAACCAGGCAGTTTCCAGGGCTGAGTCCATCCGGAAGTTCACGGTTTTGGAGCATGATTTCACTGAAGGTAACGGTTACTTGACTCCCTCGATGAAGGTGAAGCGAGCGCAAGTGCTCAACGACTTCGCTGGTGAAATCAACGATCTGTACTCCGGCTCCAAAGCCGAATAACCTCCATACCGGAGTAACTAAATAAAATAGCCCGGCTGACCGGGCTATTTTTATGCGCTTTTCCTTCTTCTAATAGGTTTGTTGGCGATGTTTGCAGCCTCAACCTTGGGTACCAAGGTAGGCGCAACATGTTCTAGCACCACATCACCGGTAACCACCACTTTGGCTACATCCGGTCGCGATGGCACCTCAAACATAATCTGCTGCAGCACTTCTTCCATGATCGCCCGCAAGCCGCGAGCCCCAGTGCCGCGCAGTAAGGCCTGGTCGGCGATGGCCTCTACCGCATCGTCGGTAAATTCTAGGTCCACGCCATCCAGCAAGAACATCCGCTGATATTGCTTAATTAACGCGTTGCGCGGCTCGGTCAAGATGCGCATCATCGCTTCTTGATTGAGCGGGGTGACGGCTGCGATAACGGGGAGGCGCCCAATGAACTCGGGGATCAGCCCAAATTCACGTAAGTCTTCCGGGCGAGCTTCAGCGATGAGTTCATCTCCCCCGTTTTCCATTGGGGCGCCAAACCCAATGCCACGCTTGCGGGCCCGCTTTCCCACAATCTCTTCTAGGCCCGCGAAGGCCCCAGCCACGATGAACAAGATGTTGGTGGTGTCAATGGTGAGGAATTCTTGGTGTGGATGTTTACGACCACCCTGGGGCGGCACTGAGGCCTGGGTGCCCTCAATAATCTTCAACAGGGCTTGTTGCACGCCTTCACCGGAAACATCACGGGTAATTGACGGGTTATCGCCTTTGCGGGCAACTTTGTCAATCTCGTCAATGTAAATAATGCCCTGTTCGGCCTTCTTAATATCGTAATCAGCAGCTTGGATCAGCTTCAGCAGAATGTTTTCAACATCTTCACCAACATAACCGGCTTCAGTGAGCGCCGTGGCATCGGCTAAGGCAAAGGGAACATTGAGCATCTTTGCTAACGTCTGCGCCAGATAAGTTTTACCGGTGCCGGTGGGGCCGAGCAATAAAATGTTGGACTTAGCTATCTCAACATTTTCTTCGTTGTTATCTGCCTCTTCCGGCTGACGTATCCGTTTGTAGTGGTTATATACCGCCACCGCTAAAGCTCGTTTAGCGGAATCTTGGCCGACAATATATTCTTCTAGGAAGTCGTAAATTTCTTGCGGCTTGGGTAATTCATTTAAGGTAACTTCTGGCTGAGTCGAGAACTCTTCATCCATAATCTCGTTGCACAGCTCAATACACTCATCGCAAATGTAAACCCCAGGCCCAGCAATCAGCTTTTTGACCTGCTTTTGGGATTTGCCGCAAAAAGAACACTTAACAAACTCTGTTTCGCCTATCCGTGCCACTTTGCACCCCTTCCAGCTCAGAGCTTGTTGTTAGACCTCCGCTGGCTGCCCCATCAGCAATCACTATTCAGCAATCACTGTCGAGGCCGCCTGCGCAGACCTGCCGCGGATATCGCGGCTCACGGATATCTCATACTAAAACGCCGCCCATTGCTGGGCGGCGCTCCGAACTTTAAGGTTTTGTGACCTACTTAACTCGCAGATCGGCCCGCAACCGCGGCTTAAGGTTTAGGCTTAGCGGGCTGAGATGCCAGGCAAAGCATGAGCGAATTGGCCGACGAGGGCCATGAGCGGGTGCGCTAACGCCGCAGATCGGCCCGGTAAGCCTAAACCTTCTTTAGTTTGCGGGACTCTAGGACCACATCCACGATGCCGTAATCCTTAGCCTGCTGCGCAGTTAGGATTTTATCCCGCTCAATGTCATCGCGGACCTGCTCTGAAGTCCGGCCAGTGTGATGAGCCAGGGTATCTTCCAGCCACTCGCGCATCCGGATCAACTCATTGGCGTGAATCTCGATGTCAGAAGCCTGGCCAAAACCCTGCTCCATCGCGGGCTGGTGAATCAAAATCCGCGAGTTAGGCAGGGCAAAGCGCTTACCGGGAGTGCCAGCAGCCAGTAAAATGGCAGCCGCCGATGCGGCCTGGCCCAAACAGGTGGTCTGGATTTCCGGCTTGATGTACTGCATCGTGTCATACAACGCAGTCATTGCCGTAAAGGAGCCGCCAGGGCTGTTGATGTACATCTGGATGTCCCGCTCCGGGTCCTGAGCCTCCAGCACCAGCAACTGAGCCATGACATCGTCAGCCGAGGCATCGTCCACCTGCACGCCTAGAAAGATAATGCGGTCTTCAAAGAGCTTGGCATACGGGTCTTGTCGCTTGAAACCGTAAGCTGTGCGCTCTTCGAAAGAAGGCAACACATAACGCGCCTGCGGCATTTGGCCAGCCAACGCTATAGTTTGGGGAATAGTCGGTTGGTAAATCATCGTCGCGTTATCCCCTACTTCTTGTGGTCTTCGTCGTGCTTATCGTCATGATGTTTATCGGGACCCATACCGCCACCGCGTGCAGCCGCCGCATTATCCACTACATGATCAATAAATCCATATTCCAGAGCTTCTTGAGCCGTGAACCAGTTATCCCGGTCATTGTCTTTGAGGATTTTTTCTATTGGCTGGCCGGTTTGTTCCGCAGTTAATTGCGATAACACCTTTTTCATATGCATAATCAATTCCGCATTGATCCGCACATCGGTAGCTGTCCCACCAAAACCACCGGACGGTTGGTGCATTAGCACCCGAGTATGCGGTGTGGCATATCGTTTACCTTTGGCCCCGGACGATAACAGGAATTGCCCCATAGATGCCGCCATACCCATTGCTACGGTTGCCACATCGGGCTGAATGAATTGCATCGTGTCATAAATAGCCATACCGGCGGTGATTGAGCCGCCGGGGCTATTGATATACAACCAAATATCCTTATTCGGATCTTCGGCAGCCAACAACATCATCTGGGCACAAATTGCGTTGGCGTTTTCGTCGCGAACTTCAGAGCCTAACCAAATAATCCGCTCTTTGAGGAGACGATTATAGATGGAATCGTTCAGGCCGAAGTTTTGGCCATCACCGCCGCGAAGGGTCGTTTCGTTCACTGAGTTCTACTCCTCAAATTAGTTATGTTCGGCTTTCCCGATACCATAGCGCGCCCGTGCGAATCGCCAAACCGAAACTGGCTCAGGTTCGCTACGGGCGCAGCGCATGGCGCGGGCTTGTGGTCAACAGGCTTGTGGTTTAGCAACCCCACCCAAGCAGGTGCGCTGCACAGACGAAAATTACAGTTCGGGGATGGCGGAGGGGTCAGCGGCCGAAGGAGTCAAGGTTTCCCCCGACCCGAAACCGGATTCGCCAGACATGGAACCAAATTCACCCTGCTGGGCCATCGCATTTGCCTCTGCCATCATCTTTTGCTCGGCGGCGGCCTGCTCGGCATCGGTCTCAGCAGATCCGATGAAATCAGTCAGGTCCAGCTCGTTGCCATCGGCATCCTTGACCGTGACGGCGCGCAGAGCGTGTGCGGCAGCCTTGGAGCGAGCCACATCCGCCACCAGGGCCGGGATTTGACCGGACTGGCCCACCAGTTGAATGAACTGCTGGGGGTCCATGCCGTACTGCTGGGCAGTCTGAATCATGTAATCCACCAGTTCAGGCTGCGAGACCTTGATTTCCAGCCCCTCGGCCAAAGTGTCCATCACAATCTGATCGCGGATTTCTTTAGTGGCTTGTTCCGTAACTTCGGCCCGGTGGGTATCATCATCCAAGCGATTCTCTTGCTCCAGGTGCGCATGGACCGCACGCTCCACTGCTACATTGGGCACGGGTACCTCGACGGCATCTAGCAGTGCCTCCATCAGCTTGGTGCGAGCTTGGATTACTTGGCCGCCTCGCTTCTGACCAGCCAGTTCGTCACGCACGCTATCGCGCAGTTCGCCGATGGTTTCAAATTCGGATGCCATAGCTGCGAAATCATCGTCAGCTTCCGGCAAATCGCGCTCCTTGACCCCGGTCGCGGTGACGGTGACATCGGCCTGCTCTCCGGCGTGCTCGCCGCCTACCAAAGTGGTGCGGAAAGTGGTGCTCTCGCCTGCCGACAAGCCGGTCAGCGCCTCATCCAGGCCTTCGAGCATGTTGCCGCTGCCGATTTGATATGAGATGCCCGATACCGAATCGACGTCGGCACCGTCAATCTTGGCATCCAGGTCAATCACTACGAAGTCGCCATCTGCGGCTGGCCGGTCCACGCCTACCAGCGAACCGAAGCGCTCGCGCAGAGCATCTAGGCGTTCGTTGACCTCATCGTCGGACACTTCAACGTTGTCCACATTCAGGGTCAGGCCGCTGAGTTCGGGCAACTTAATCTCGGGGCGGACTACAACTTCGGCGGTGAACTTCAATTCGCCTTCAGTCGCGGAAGTCGGGATTTCGGTAATCTCTACGTCGGGTTGAGCCATCGGGCGCAGATTGTTTTCCCGCGCTGCCTCACCGTAGAACTGCGGTACCGCATCGTTAACCGCCTGCTCCAAAACCGGCCCAAAGCCGACGCGCTGGTTCAAAATTGCGGCGGGAACTTTGCCTTTGCGGAAGCCGGGGATGTTGACTTGTTTGCTCACCTCGGTGTACGCCTTGTCCAGGGCTGGCTTCAATTCGTCCAGGGTGACCTCGACGGTCAGCTTTACCTTGGTGGGGTCAATCTTTTCTACGGTGCTTTTCACGCGCGCGAGCCTACCACGGCGGCAACCTGGTCAGACAAAAAATGGCTAATAGACGCGACCGGATGCCCAATCGTCGAATAACGAATTCATGTCGACTAATAGCGACCGAGTCATCGGCGCCATTTTGGGCATGACCGTGTGATGCGTTTCTTCATCTAACATTGCTGCGTTGTTTTCGGGGTCCATCCCGATGCCGGTTGCGCCGCACAGACCGCACTCGTCCCCGGCCCAACTTCCGTGGCCCTGCGGACAAAACATGATGCGCCTCCAATTGGCTTCGTCTTAATATCATACTTCAGACGAAGCGCAACTGCTATGACAGTTTTGCCCGATTCTTGTGTGAGTTACAGCACGCTTTCCAATCCACGTAAACCGGCGTCAGCGGATAAGCGACAGTTATGTGGCAGTGTTACACGGCAGGATTACAAGGCAGAATTACGCGGCAAGCGGGGACTCTAACGGCCCTAAGTAGCTCTGTTTGGGCGGCTGGTTTGCCGGATACACCAGCAACCGCTCCAGCATCAAATTCGGTTGCTGCGCTCCGATGGTAATCTCAGCCACCCCGGCGGGCAGTTTAACTGTGGTGGCAGTTTTGCGGATGTTATCCAGTACCGGCTCAGCCCAGCGAGGTTCCGCCGGGTTTCCAGCATCCACATCGGCAGCCACGGCAGTGACGATGCCATCGAAATCCGTCGCTGCTGCCCCATCGGACTTCACCGTCAACTTGTACTCCAGCGGAGTGCCTCGAACCACGGCCCCGGTAGGCACCTGCCAGGTCTCGACCACATACTCGCCGGGCTCGGTGATCAGCGCTCGGAAAGTAACTTGCGGAGATGAGTCTTTGGGGGTGAACGATGCCGTAGTCGGGAACACGCGGATGGCATCCCCATCTCGACCGCCCTTGGTGATGATTTCCCAAGCTGCCCCGTTTGCCCCAGGCTTAGTGGACGCGAAGTGGTTGGCATCAATCGCCACGATGTTGCCCGGACCAGCAACGTAGGTATTTGGGGGCAATTTACCGGCCAGCTTGGAGCCGATTTCGCCTGGCGCCAACTTAGCACTGACCACTACTTCAACATCGGCCTGGGTGGCTTTGACGTGCAGCGTTGCAGTCTGCAGTTGCTCGGTAAGCTTGGACCGGTCACACGTCAGCACCACCGGCTTTTGCGCCGAGACGGTGCCAGTTGGTTCACTAATGTGTAGCCAAGGGGCGTTTTCGCCGCCAGTGATTTCATATTTGAATTCTCCGGTGCCATCGTTTGCTAATTCCAGTAATACTTCAGTTTCGCCCGAATATTCGAAATCATCAACGATGATTTGCATCGGCTTCCAATAAGTTTTGTAGCCAATCTTATTGCCGTCGGCCCGAGAAACAACTAAGCGTGGTTCTTCATAAGGTTCGACAATTTGGCGTAACGGATAGCGGCTGCCATCTTCATTCCAATTAACAAACCCGACATGAGCTTCTTTTTCGTGGCCTTCCCATTTGCCGCCTTGGAACGTAGCAATCTCATGGCAAATCTCTTTATCCGTGGCGATTGCTTTTGTCACCAAATCCGCATAAGCATTAGCAATGGGTTTGCCTTGCTTAGCAAAGTGATTGTTCTTGGCGCCATTTAGCATCATGCTCGCCAAATTGGCACTGGCTCGGGCGGGAATGCCCAACAATGACCGATAAGCAGTTAACGTTTGCGGGTCTAGTTGCGCTTCAATCTTTTTGTCGAGCTGTTGAATATGCTCAACTTTAGCCAATATACGATCAGCTTCTAAATAATGGCTGGCATCGTAAATGTTCTCATTGAGGGCTTCGGGGCGCCGGGCTGCATTAAGCCGAATATAGGCATGCATCAACTCGGCAATTTCGTTTTGCACCTCGGCACTAGCTGCCGGGAACGTTTTTGCTACCCATTCTGCCGTGTATTCACCTACCGCAGCTCCGTTATGGTTGCCATAAGTGTCCATGTCATAGGCCATTGCCATAAAGAAAGATAACGGCACTTCATTAAATTTTAGGTCACCAACATTGACTACCCAAACATCTTTAATCCCATAGTCATAAGCCAATGACATTTGGTCATGAATACGCTCGAAACTGGTACTTGGCATCCATTCATAACTAATTGGGCCACCGTGATAGTCCAGGTGATAATACATCCCAGCGCTGGCCCGCTCGGCTGCGGTTTCAGGCAAGGAACGCATAAAGCCAAAGTTATCCTCGCAGAACATCAGGGTAACCGGCGGTTCGCCATCGTGTGCCGTGGCCCAACTACTCAAATCGGCCCGTAAACCTGGCGTTTGCTTATCCCCGTAATAGAATTCTTCAACCTCTTTATAGAGGGCCAACATTTGCGGGTTATGAATCGCAGTTTTATCAGTCTCGGCAATAATCTTGCGTTGGGCGATAATAGCGTCTCGCAGCAAGTCCACATTAGGTTTAATGCCAGCACCTTCACCCAGGATTTCGCTGTCCCGTTCCCCGCGAATACCCACCATAATCAACTTGTTCAGGTGCCCGCTTCGTTCCATAGCATCACGCCAGAACTTGTTCATGCCCTCGCGATTGGTAATGTAGTTCCATTCTTCACCATAGGGCGAATCCGGTCCGCTAAACTTACTGAATTCTTCCCCAGCCCGCAGCAATGGCTCATGGTGTGAAGCACCGATGGTGATTCCGTATTCATCAGCCAATACTTCATTGAGATTACCTGGGCCATCCAAGGCAAAACTGGAAGTCCACATGGCAGGCCAGAGATAATTACCTTTGAGCCGCAATAACAGGTCGAATACGTGATCGTACATCTCGGCAGTAAACCCACCGAAATGCTTAAAGGTCCAAGTGCCAAAGCACGGCCATTCATCGTTAATGAAGAATCCGCGATACTTGACCGATGGCTCCCGGCTGACTGTGGCTAAATCAGCGGTGAATTCGATGGCATCTTTCTTAACCGGCGCTACATCACCCCAATAATGCAATGGTGAAACTCCAGCGAATTCCGATAAGGCATAAAGCCCATAAATGGTGCCAAGCCGATCCGAACCAATAATTGCCCAGGTGTTGTCATCAATTTGGGTAATTTGGTAAACCTGAGATTTACCCTTAATCGCAGTATCGTTAATTACCCCTTTTACAACTAGGGCATCAATGATCTTGCTTTTTCCAAGCTCCCCCACAATTACGGAAGGCTGGTTTTGCCCTAATAAAGTATTTGCCGCCGCTTCATCGCCCGGTGCAATATGGGTGGATACTTGTTTGGCTTTGGTGCCCGTAATTTTGCCAAAATCGGTGGCAACCTTGTCGGCGACTTTTTGGATACCAGGCGCGGCATCATCGTCGAGGATAAAGCTGACCGGCGAATTGGGGCTGTGCTGCATTGGTTACTCCCTGGTTACGGCGCATACGGCAACCGCCAGCCTACCTCAGACTGGCGGCTTGTGTAATTCCACTGAGAACTAATGTGCCCCAAAACCCGTCAGAACGTGACTATTGGTTTATGGGTAACTAAAAGCGCGGTTTAGTCGTAGTTAACCACCCGCGCACTTCAGGAGTGAACATGCTTAAAATCCCGGTAACCCACGCTGGCAGCTTGCCTCGACCCCAAGAATTAGTTGACCTGATCTGGGCCAAGATGGAAGGCAAAGAGGTTGATGAGGCGGTGTTGGAAGAGCGCGTGCACGATGCCGTAGCTGAGGTAGTAAAGCACCAGCGCGAAGTCGGAGTTGACATCGTAAGCGATGGCGAGTTCTCCAAGCCGGGCTTCAGCACCTACATCAACGAGCGTTTCACCGGGTTCGACGGCCAAGCCGAGTTCCAGAGTGACGATGTCGCCCCGTTCCCCAATTTGGCCATGCGCCTATTCGGCACCGATTCGATGGCCCATGTGACCTTCTCGAACTGCGTGGGGCCGGTGGTAATGCACGATAAAGCCGCAGTGCAGCGCGACATCGCTAACCTGAAAGCCGCGCTTGGGGATGCCGCTCCGGAAACTGCGTTTATGGGTACGGTCAGCCCCGGCCAAATCGCGTTCAACTACCCGAACCACTACTACGGCTCGCATGAAGAGTACTTAGATGTGCTGGCTAAGGAGTTGGCCTACGAGTATAACGCGATCATTGACGCTGGGTTCAACCTGCAAATTGACTCCCCCGACTTGGCTATGGCAGCCCACTCTCGCTCCGCTGGCTCCAGCATCGTCAGCTACGAGCAGCATCTGCCGTTAGCCATCGCTGCCATCAATAAGGCGCTGGTCGGCATCCCCAAGGAGAAAGTGCGCCTGCACATCTGCTGGGGCAACTACGCTGGTCCGCACCACCACGACATCGGGCTGGAAAAGATTCTGCCGGAAATCGTCAAGGCCAATGTTGGTGCGATTTACCCGGAGGGTGGCAATCCTCGCCACTCGCATGAATGGCGGGCTTTCCAGGAAGTTGCGCTGCCCGATGACATGAAGGTAATCCTTGGCGTGATTGACACCAAGTCCAATTACATTGAACACCCGCAAGTGGTTGCGGATCGCCTCGTGCGCTTAGGAAAAATCATTGGCGGTGACCGGATAATCGCCGGTACGGACTGCGGTTTCGATACTTTCATCAAGTTCTCGCAGGTTGACCCTGATGTGGCTTGGGAGAAACTGCGCACCCTCGCGGAGGGCGCCGAGCTCGCTGCCCAAGAACTCTCCTAGGCTGGGGTAATCAGGGGCGAGGTTTTCACGAAAGTGAAAATAAAAAGCTCCCCCTGGTCGGTAACGCTGAAAGCGTTCCCACAAACGACCATTCATCAGGAGCGAGGTTTTCACGAAAGTGAAAACAAAAAGCTCCCCCTGATGGACTCGAACCATCAACCTGCCGGTTAACAGCCGGCTGCTCTGCCAATTGAGCTAAGGAGGATCGGCACCCTTTTGAGGAGCCAACGAGTAGCCTACCTAGACCTAGGCAGCTAATCAAGTTTTACCGGCACCGTGTTACTTCTCAGCCACGGTGCCGTGCAGAATGTGGCGCGGCGGCCTCAGATCAAGGCGAGCACTTCTTCGGTAGCTTCCCAGTTATTCCAAGAATACAAGTGGATGTTATCGATTCCGTTTTCCTGCAAGTCTCGAATTTGCTGGGCCGTGATTTCTGGACCATGTTTCTCTAGAGCATCTGCGGTTAAGTGTCGAATTGCTGGTGGCACTGGCACCCAGTTGTTATCCAATACCAAGTTTAGGCTAGCCTTTTTCTTCAGTACCATTATGCCCATGTGTAACCGGGAGCCGGGAAGCAACTGTTGAAATTTATCGTGCAGCTTAAGTTGCCGATAAGTGTCAAATGACATTTGGCAAACGTAATCCCGCACCCCCAAATCATGCTTTCGCTTTAGCATGTTCCAGTCGTATGGTTCCGTGTAAATAGTTGAAAATACCTCAACATTGCTAAACTCATCTTGAATGAATTTAGTTAGCGGCAGACTATTGGGGAAATCCCCCAACACTTGCCCATCTCCTCGGCAGGCTAACAGCTTGCGAACACCCTGTTGTTCCAGTTGTTGCACCATATCAAAAACTTCAGATTTGGTGAACTTATTGCCGATCATGTGCGGAATCAGCCTGGCCGGATCGCCCTCGCTATTTTTCAGATTTTCAACTGTTTTTAGCAAGGTGGCGAATTCTTTTTTGAATGCGATATTCAGAAATGAATAATCTATGCCATGCAGACCGGCCAGGGTCGCTACGTTATTAGGTGGGTAAATTTCTACGCTTACCATTAAACTTACCCAACCGTTATGCGGATAAAGATTCTCTCACTGATTTTGTGGCATTAACCATGTTGATTAGGCTATCCCAAGTTTCTTTCGGATTACGAGTCTTCAAACCACAGTCCGGGTTAACCCAAATCTTTTCCACCGGAAGTTGCTCAGTGAGCTTTTGAATATTCTCTTCCAAAGCGGCAGGTGACGGCACATTGGGGCTGTGAATGTCATAAACTCCCGCGCCCAACGCAGTTGGAATGTGGGTCAACAATTCGACAAATTTATCGCCCGCGCGGCTGTTTTCGATCAACAGCACATCTGCGTCCATGTCTCGAATCGCATCAATGATGTCCTCAAACTGCGAATAGCACATGTGAGTCTGCACCATAGTCTCGGGCTTTAGCTGCGAATGGGTCTGCCGATAGGCAGCAATTACCCAATCCAAGTACTTCTCCCAATCCGACTGCCGCAGCGGTAACCGCTCACGCAAGGCCGCCTCATCAATTTGGATGATCTTGGCGCCAGCCTCTTCCAGCTCGGAAATTTCTTCGCGTAAAGCATCGGCGATTTGGAATGTCACTTCTTCATCGCTTAAATCTTCGCGCGAGAAACTCCAGTTGTAAATGGTGGTGGGGCCGGTCAGGATCGCTTTCATCGGCTTATCGGTCAAGCTCTGCGCAAACTTCCACCACTCCACGATTAACTCGTGGCGGCGGCTGACATCGCCCACGATGATGGGCGGCTTAACGCAGCGGCTACCGTAAGACTGAACCCAGCCATTTTCCGTGAAAACGAAGCCGTTGAGGTTTTCGCCGAAGAACTCCACCATGTCGTTCCGCTCAAATTCGCCATGCACTGGCACATCGAGGCCGATTTCCTCTTGTTGGCGGATGACTTCCTCAGTTAGGCGTTTGAGATTAGCCGTGTACTCATCATGGCTGATCGTGCCCTTCTTGAAGGCGGCTCGATTGGCCCGCACCTCTTGGGTCTGCGGGAAGCTACCGATAGTTGAAGTGGGTAGCGGCGGCAGATCGAGGTGATTGAGTTGCAAGGCTCTCCGTTCATCGGCCCGCACCGACCGGTAATAGGCATCACCATGATAGTCAACGGCGCCAGCTCCCGCCCCGGCGCCAACCTGGCCAAGGCCAACAGCCGAAGCCGCGGCTGCACTGGTCGCGCCGTTCGCCGAGTTGGATAGGAACTCATCTAGAACGTGTAGCTCTGCCAACTTCTCAACTGCGAAAGCAAAGTTGCTGACATCGGTTTTTGTCTCATTGGCAATGGTGACCGGCACATGCAAGAAACTACAAGAGCCACCCACCCAGAGGTTTTTCACCCCGGTACTCTGCAAGGAACCCAAGATGCGTTCCGACTTGGCGATATCGTTTCGCCAGATGTTTTTACCGTTGACCACCCCGGCTACTAGTACCTTGTCATCCGGGAAACCCTGCTCCGCCACCAAACGACTATTAACCGCACCACCAGCCACAAAATCGAGGCCGATACCCTGTACCGGTAGCGAAATGAGCGTTTGGTAAACGTCACGCACATCGCCAAAATAGGTTTGGATCAGTACATTCAGGCCACGCTGATGCAGGTCAGTAAGTGGTAATCGCGCATACAAATCCTGGAATAGCTGCAAATCATCGGCAGTCATGTCTTGGACTAGAGCGGGTTCATCAATTTGCACCCAAGTGGCCCCGGCAGCAGCCAGGTCGCCGAGCACCTTCGCATAAGCGGCGGCCAGATTGGCAACCAACTGGCCGGGTGCAAGATCGGCACTGACATCGGACAGTTTCAAAAAGGTGTAAGGCCCGATGATGACGGGGCGGGTTTCGATACCCAACGCTTTCGCTTCCAAAAACTGGGATACCGGTTTCGCGGAGTTTGCGGTGAAATTGTCCGAGGTAATTTCTGGAACCATGTAGTGATAATTGGTGTTGAACCACTTTTTCATCGGGAGCGCTTCCAACTCGACCCCTGCGGCCTGATAACCACGGGCCATCGCAAAGAAAGTATCTAGCGGGTTGAGGCCGAGCGCACGGTACCGTTCCGGGATCACGCCCAGCATCACAGCGGTGTCGAGCATGCCATCGTAATAGCTGAAATCGTTGCTAACCGGCAGCAGATTTTGCTTGGCCTGCACCTGCCAGTTGTGCTGCCGAATCCCCCGAGCTACCTGCTCAAGCTCCTCGGCGGTAATCTCTTTGCGCCAGTACTTCTCTTGGGCAAACTTTAATTCTCGTTTGGCTCCCACCCTGGGGAAACCGACTAACGTAGCTGTCATAAAAGTAGTTCCTGTTCTGAATGCCTTGATCTGCTGAATGCGATTAGTTGGCGGCGACCATTTGATAACCCGCCTCGGCAATTGCTGCGGCCAGGTCAGCTTCGGACAATGGGTTTGGGCTGGTGACCTGCGCAATGGAGAGGCCGCCCTTATTTAGCACCACATCTACCTCAGTTGCCCCCAGAGCTTCTAGCTCCTCGGTCACTGACATTACGCAATGACCGCAGGTCATCCCCGTAATCTGCAATTCAACTGTTGCCATACTTTGATGCTGCCACGCACCTAGGACATTTATTGACCGAAAGCGACCCGCAACACGGCGAACCAAAAAACTGCCTAATGGGCGAGCAAGGCGCGGCGGGCAGCTTCGAGTTGCTGAATCTCAATTGTCGCATCGGTGTAACCAGAGCCGTTCGCCTCGGCCCGCGATAGCCGCCCCTTAGCCTCAGCAATTTGCCGATCCAGATGCTGCACTTGCAGGTTGGCCATTACATCGCTGATGTAGGCTCCTAGTTTGGTCTCGTCCGCGACCGGTAGAGCGCTAATCGCCAAGAGGTTCAGCAACGGCCGGATCGCCGGGTTGGCCAAGTCTTCAACTTGCTGCACCCACAACTTTGGCCCTAACTGAGCGGCCTGAGCTTGGCCTCCGGCTTGTTGCACAATCGCGTGCATCCACGCCAAAGCCGGGTGGGTAAAGGTGTCACAAGGCAGCGTGTCGAAAACTGGCTCGACAAGCTGCGGGGATTGCAGTAACGCGGTGAGCGCATCCCGTTCCACCGATATCAACGGGCTAGCTGTCTGCATCACCTCGTAACCGAACGGCGCCCGCTTGGCTACCGCCACCCCTTGCGCACTGGTCTGCGGCTGATTGCTCCGCCCCGCCGCCCGGATCAACTGCTGAACTAGCTGATGCACGCTTGGTAAATCGGTGCCGATCATCCGAGCCAACTCTTTGCAATAATCCTCCCGGTAAGCGGCATCGCGGATCCGAGCCACGATGGGAGCGGTGGCCCGCAACGCTTCCACTCGGCCTTCAATTGTCTCTAGGTCGAACTGGCGCAACTTGGCCCGAATCACAAACTTAAATAGCGGCTCACGGTTATTTACTAAATCCAGTACCGCGTTGGGCCCTTTGGCAATCCGCAGTTCGCACGGGTCCATCCCGCCCGGCTCCACCGCCACAAAAGTTTGGGCGTGGAAACGTTGATCCTCCCCAAAGGCTTTCAGCGCGGCCTCTTGCCCAGCTTTATCGCCATCGAAAGTGAAAATGACTTCACCTCCCAGCGAGGAGCCCTCAGCTAACTTAAGCCCGCCCCCGGTGACGTGATCCCCCATGATGCGACGCACCAGTTTGGCATGTTCGCCCCCGAACGCAGTACCACAGGTAGCTACCGCACACTCCACTCCACTCAGCCAAGCCGCCATTACATCGGTATAACCTTCGACGATGACAACGCGTTTGGATTTCCGAATTGCCTCTTTAGCTCTATCAATTCCAAATAGCACTTTGGATTTTTTGTAAACCAAAGTTTCTGGAGTGTTAAGGTATTTCGCAACTTGATCCGGGTTATCTTCAAGTTCATCAAGCCGACGGCCGCCGAATCCTAAAAGCATGCCTGAGACATCCCTAATTGGGAACATTAGCCGCCCCCGGAATAGGTCATAAACCCCGTTGCCATTATTGCGGGGTTTAGCTAACCCGGCTTCAACTAATTCATGATTAGTGAACCCTAATCCGGTTAAATGCCTAGTTAGGTTATCCCAACCCGCTGGGGCAAACCCCACCTCGAATAAGGCGGCAGCTTCTCGGCTAAATGCCCGATCAACTAAAAATTTGCGAGCCGGTGCGGCATCGGGCGTTACTAATTGGCTCTTGAAAAACTCACAAGCAGCATTATTGGCGGCGATTATCCGCGGGCGTAATTCAGGGGTATCTCGTTGCCGATCCGAACCAATGGGCCGGTCTTCATATTGCAGCGTAACACCGGATAAATTAGCTAAATACTCAACTGCATCGGCAAAACCTAAAGCCTGGGTTTGCTCGATAAAGGAAATAGCGTCGCCACTTTCGCCGCAGCCAAAGCAGTGATAACGGCCAATTGACGGCCGCACATAGAACGATGGTGTCTTTTCATCGTGAAAGGGGCATAACCCTTTTAGTGCCCCGCCGCCTGCATTAATCAGGGCGACCGAAGTGGCGATGACCTCGTCAATCCGGGTCTGATCGCGTACGGCATCTACGCTCTCCCGCTTGATCAACCCGGCCATAGGTGCACCTTAACCCGAACCTCGGACAGAAATTAATATCGATTTTAGAAAAGACTGGCTAGCCCACGGCCGGCTAAGTCCCAATCCCCCGGCTCGTTCGAATACCGGGTGCTCGGAAGCTCACCGCGTTGCAACTTGGCATGCCATTGCAAAGCAGAAACATCAGTCAACGAGGCGATTTGGTCAATTACCACCCGGAGCCGCCCCGAATCATCTTGGGCGGCCAAATAGTCGTCCACAAAATCCGGCTCCAAACTATCCGGCGCTTTATCCGCTACCCACTCGACCAACTGCCGAGTAATTTCCCGCTGATGGGCGTAACGCGGGTCATGCTCACGCGGGGCCATCACAAACGTTACCGAGACCCCTTTGAGCGCCAGAATTTCCATTGCGGTATCGGGCGGGATGATGAGTTGCCCTTGGTATCGCGTAAGTGGGTCGCTGCCGAATTGCCCGCGGGTGGCAGTTTGGGCACTGCCGGCAAATCTGCTGATTAACGATGAAGTCGCATCCTTTAGTGCCGCTAATTCTCGCCTAGTTCCGGTAAAACCTTTTAGCAATATGCCGCTTTTATTTAGCCGGTCAAATGCGGCAGTTAATTCATCTCCGTCATACCAGTCGCCATACCAATCCTGAGTGGCTACCACGATTTCCCAAACAATATCTGGGTCATCTAGCATGCCGAAATCAACTCGGCCATTCACAATGGCATCTTCCACGTCGTGTACCGAATACGCGATATCATCGGCGAAATCCATTATTTGGGCTTCGACTGACCTGCGGCCAATTGCATGCTCTGGCGTACCGGCTCTTAGCCACTCAAAAACTTCGGCGTCATCGTCATAAACTCCGAATTTGGGTGAAATACTGCCATCGGGTAATTGTGGCCGTGAAGAATAAGCCCAAGGGTATTTCACACAAGCATCCAAAGATGCCCTAGTTAAATTCAATCCCGCTCCAGAACCATCTGCGGCGATAATCTTCGGTTCTAAGCGAGTGAGAATCCGCAAAGTCTGCGCATTTCCTTCAAATCCACCAATGTTGGCCGCTGCTTCGCCTAAAGCTTTTTCCCCGTTATGCCCAAATGGGGGGTGCCCGATGTCATGGGCTAAGCACGCCGTGTCAACTAAATCGGGGTCGGCCCCTAAGGCCCGGCCCATCTCCCGCCCAATTTGGGCCACCTCCAGCGAGTGCGTGAGGCGAGTCCGGGAAAAATCATCGGTGCCAGGGGTCAAAACCTGGGTTTTAGCGCCGAGCCTGCGCATCGCGGAGGAGTGAACCAGCCGCGCCCGGTCCCGCTCAAACGCGGTGCGGCGTTGCCCTTTGGGCGGCTCAGTTACGCGCCGCGCTACATCGTCGGGGCCATAGGGCTCAGGCGCGCGTTCAGCAGCACCTGGGAAAGGCAGCGGAATTTCGCTGACGGCATCGTTAAGGAATTGCGGAAAAATCTCTTTCTCCCCTTTCCTTAACCACCAGTGACTTCAGACCCAAAACCGGCTAATTCGGAGCCCATTAACTCAATCGCCATTTTGTCATCTACTTCCCGAGTGGCTAACCAATTGTCCGGTAAATGCGGGCGTTTAGCCCCACCCATTCGTCCCCTCGGGCCTTCCCCCGCAATCGGGAAAGGCTGATTTGGCAACAGTGCTAATTGTTCCGCCAATTCTGTTAAATGAGTAACCAACATAAGTTGCCGCCGGGTTTCACCCCCGATAGCAAAGCCCCGCAAATACCACGCAATGTGTTTTCGCATATCTTTGGCGGCCCGTGATTCATCGCCATAATAATCTGCTAGTAGTTGGCTATGCCGCACAATGATTTGAGACACTGTAGCTAAATCAGGTTTTACCCGAACATCTGAGCCGCTAAAGGCTGCGGCTAAATCAGCGAATAACCACGGACGGCCTAAACATCCTCGCCCAATCGCAACTCCATCGCATCCGGTTCGCGTCATCATCGCTAGCGCATCTTCGGCGGAAAAGACATCTCCGTTGCCGAAAATCGGTACTCCTAAGTCCATATCTTTCAATTGGGCAATTTTGGCCCAATCGGCAGTTCCGGAATACCGCTGCGCTACCGTCCGGGCGTGTAACGTGATCGCAGCCGCACCTTCCGCCACGGCAATCTGGGCAGCATCTCGGAACGTCTCGTGTTCCTCGTCAATACCGACCCGGATTTTCACCGTAACCGGCACCTGGCTCGGTGCATTACGCACTGCTGCGTTTACTACCGCCGCGAATAACGTGGTTTTCCAAGGCAGGGCGCCGCCGCCGCCTTTGCGGGTCACTTTGGGAACTGGGCAACCGAAATTTAGGTCAACATGGTCAGCCCGATCCTCACCGGTTATCAGAGCCACGGCTTGACCCACGGTAGCCGGGTCCACGCCATACACTTGGGCAGACCTGGGGTGTTCGTCGGCGTCAAAGCTGACGATGCGAATGGCCCTCGGGTTACGTTCTACCAGCGCGCGCGAGGTAACCATCTCGGCAACGTAAACGCCTTGATCGCCTCCAAATTCGCGGCACAGCCGCCGGAATGGCGGGTTCGTGACCCCCGCCATTGGCGCTAGCAAAAACTTGGGGTTGCCGAGAGAACTAGTCGTCAAGGATCGCAGGTTGGTTCAGATCAGGGTTGCCACCCAAAGCCGGGTCGTAATCTTCCGTCCAACCTTTAGAGCGGACGTCAGTGGGGTCTAATGGGTCGGTATCGTCGAGAAATTCCCCAGCGTCTATTACCCCATCGCCGTCGGTGTCTGCCAAGGCCAACCCAGCGTCAACTGCGGCTTGCGATTTAGCAGCTAACGGCAAAGTCTCCGGGTCAAGCCACTCGCGCGGGACATCCTCCAAGCCGGTGTTGCGGGTGTTGGGGATACTGGCCGCGTGGCGTTGCTGGGCGGCCAGGGTATCGTCCGCCCATAAAGTGCCATCGTCCTCGTTGATCACGCTCATAAACCCAGCCTACGCCCCAGCCAAGTGAGCAGCCAGCCAGTCACGCACCTCGCCCAACGGAATGCGAACTTGTTCCATCGTATCCCGGTCTCGGATAGTCACTGCTTGGTCTTCCAAGGTATCGAAATCCACTGTTATGCAATATGGAGTACCGATTTCATCTTGTCGGCGATAACGCTTTCCAATAGCTTGGGTTACGTCATAATCAATATTCCAGTATTGACGTAATTCCTCGGCGAGTTTCTCCGCAGTGGGCAGCAATTCGGCTGACTTAGATAACGGTAAAACTGCCGCTTTGAATGGGGCCAACCGCTTATCTAGGCGCAGTACAGTGCGCTTATCTACTCCGCCTTTAGCGTTAGGCGCTTCATCTTCATCATACGCCTCAACTAAGAATGCCATCAGCGAGCGTGTTAATCCAGCAGCCGGTTCGATGACATACGGGTAGTACTTCTCGTTGGTAACCGGGTCACGGTACATTAAGTCTTTACCGGAATGTTCACTGTGAGTTTTCAAGTCGAAGTCAGTGCGATTAGCGATGCCTTCGAGTTCGCCCCATTCGCCACCAGTAAAGCCAAAACGATATTCAATATCAACGGTGCGAGTAGAATAATGCGAGAGTTTCTCTTTGGGATGCTCATATACCCGCAGGTTATCTAGGCTAATCCCGAGGTTTTGATACCAAGCGAGGCGGTTGTCAATCCAATATTGATGCCATTCCTCATCGGTACCCGGAACACAGAAGAATTCCATCTCCATCTGCTCAAATTCGCGAGTGCGGAAAATGAAATTACCGGGCGTAATCTCGTTCCTAAAAGACTTACCGATTTGAGCAATACCAAAAGGTGGCTTCATCCGAGAAGTGGACACTACGTTATCGAAATTAACAAAAATGCCTTGCGCGGTTTCTGGCCGCAAATAGTGCAAACCAGATTCATCCTCAACTGGGCCAAGATAAGTCTTTAACATCATGTTAAAGTCGCGTGGCTCGGTCCATTTACCGCGAGTGCCGCAATTAGGGCAAGCAATATCCGTTAATTGCACTAAGTCCGGGTCTTCAATACCCTTCTTAGCTGCCACGGCCTCTTGTAATTGGTCAACCCGGTAGCGCTTATGGCAACTTAAACATTCAGTTAGCGGGTCGTTAAAAACCCCGACATGGCCCGATGCCACCCAAACCTGACGCGGCAAAATCACCGAGCTATCCAGACCGACAATATCGCTGCGCCGAGTCATGGCCTGCCACCAAGCCCGTTTGATGTTGTCTTTCAACTCCACACCCAGCGGCCCATAGTCCCAAGCTGACCGGGTGCCGCCATAAATCTCGCCGCAGGGGAAAACAAAGCCCCGGCGTTTTGCCAGCGAAATTACCGCTTCAAGTTTTTCATTAGGCGTTAAGGCCATCGCTTGTAAATTCCTTAAATTTTTTGTGTGACGAACAATACTGGCAGCGAGAATACTACGTTCCGTAGCTGATTCGGGAGTAATGTGTGGTTTTTGATACCGGGTGGCAAAGAATAGATGGCATAGTAATCGGCGTGGTTGCGCGCGTGGAGTACTTAGGAAGGGACAATGCGGTAGAGCCTCAGCTTGCCGGGCGGGTAGCCCAAACTTGGTGGGATAACAACGCCGCTGAATACCTGACTGAACATGGCCAGTTTTTAGGCAACGCCGACGGGTTACCGATTGGGGCGCAGTTCCGCTGGGGGCCAGAAGGGGTCACCGAGGCGGAGCTGGGGCTGCTCGGCGCGGTGCATGGAAGGCAAATTCTAGAAATTGGCGCCGGGGCGGCCCAGTGCTCCCGTTGGCTGGCAACTCAAGGGGCCAGCACAGTAGCCACTGACATCTCTGCCGAAATGCTGGCTGCCGCCGCAAAACTGAATACCGCAACAGGTATTGAGGTGGAATTATGGCGATGCGATGCGCGTTCACTCCCCTTTCCCGATGCGGAATTCGACATAACTTTCACTTCCTTTGGTGCCATCCAGTTTATTCCCGACCCCATAACCGCGTTTCGAGAAATACACCGAGTATTAGTGCCCGGAGGCAAATGGGTATTTTCAGTTACTCATCCGTTCCGTTGGGCATTCCCCGATGATCCAACTTTGCAAGGCCTAACCGCAATTCGTTCTTATTTCGACCGTAGCCCTTATGCGGAATTCAACGATGACGGGAAACCTGAATATTTGGAGTACCACCGAACAATTGGGGATTACGTCCGCGATATTGTGAAAGCCAATTTTACCCTACTTGATCTAGTGGAACTGGAATGGCCCGAAGATAATGACCAAGTTTGGGGCGGTTGGGGGCCACAGCGGGGAGCCTACTTACCCGGCACGGCGATATTTGTCTGCGAAAAACCACTCTAAGCTGCGGTTTTCGGTGCTACTAGCACCTTTAAAGCTCCCGGCCGCAATTCGGCATGTAATGGTAAAGTGCCGAGGAATTCCCCATCCGCATAAGCGGCTGGCAGATGCACTGTGCCTTCGCCTGGCTTAATAGTTACCGCCCGACAACGAATTATCCGTACATCTTTCGAGTTAGCATGTTTCCCACCCGACATCATTTCCGGGAACATTTTTGCTGCCCCGGCTTTACCAATATCACCGGCCAACACTAAATCCATATAACCGTCGGTAACTGAAGCTTTGGGAGCTACTACAATACCGCCGCCGATAATCGGTGAATTAGCCGCAGTTACTAAAGCTCCACTAGCATGCCATTGCAAACGTTGACCTTCACCATCGGGTTCGGGACCCAAATCGTGCATACCGGGGAAACTTAGTATGCGTGGTAATTCGTCGCCCCCATGTACCACATGTTCAATATCAATTAGATAAGGCCAAGACTTATAAACTGCTAACTCGCGTAATGCCGCCAATATGTACCGCGACGACCCCTTTGGCCGGAGCATGGCATTGGCCCGAGCGTTAACCGCCGCATCTAACCCAGCGGAAACCGCACCTGCCACCCAGCGCCCATGATCCGGGTCGCCATAGGGCTTATTGTACGGCGGGTTAAGGCCAGTTCCACAAACCCGGATGGCATCGTACGCCTTGATCCCCGCTGGCCCGGCTGCCAACGCCGCCGACAAATTGGCCACCGCATTGGTCGGCTCGGCTACCGGAAGCCCGATAGCGGTCGCGAAATCATTGCCAGTCCCCACCGGCACGATGCCAAGTGGCGTGTCTGTGCCAGCTACGGCCTGGATCCCGAGGTGTACCATGCCGTCGCCGCCGACCACCACCAGCGCATCCAGCCCGTTATCCAGCGCGCGCCGCGCGTGCTCCAAGGCCAGGTCAGCCGAGTGGCCGGACAGGTTCCAAACCTCATGGCCGGACTCATGCAAGCGGTTAACTACGGCATCACCGACTTTTGCGCCCCGGCCCTTCCCCGCCGTTGGGTTGACCACTACCCCGAGTTTCTTAGGCGCGCCTGATTGCCCAGTACCGCTGTTTTGCCCAGTACCGCTGTTTTGCCCAGTGATGCTATTCCGCACAGCGCTGCCACTCCGCACAGCGCTGTCATGTACAGTCGAGACGACTACCGGCGAGGTGGGCACACTCCAAACTTAGCGCAGGTTACGACACCGCGCCGCATCAAAAGTCCGAACATGTGGGCGTGCCATAATTTGACAGTGCCACATTCCGAACCTGCACCGACCACCGGCCAAATCCGTGCCAAGATAATCCGCGATGCAGCATTGACTGACCGGATTGTGCAGGTTGAACCGAAGGTAACTACGCCTGGCCCGCAGCTACTTTCCATCGTGGTGCCCTGTTACAACGAAGAAGAATCAGTCGGGCCGTTCTTTGAGCGGCTATCTGAGGTGTGCCACGAAATGGGCATGGCTTTCGAGTGCATTTTTGTGGACGATGGCTCCGCCGACCGGACGCTAGCGCGGCTACGGGAGTTGCACGCCAAATTTCCCACTCAGGTTCGCTTCATTGAGCTATCCCGGAATTTCGGTAAAGAGGCTGCGTTATTAGCCGGGTTACGCGCGGCTCGGGGCAATTTAGTTGCCGTGATGGATGCGGACTTGCAAGATCCACCTGAATTATTGCCGCAGATGGTGGCTCTCATTGACGATGGTTACGACACAGTTGCCACCCGGCGCGTTGACCGTTCTGGCGAGCCGCCCATCCGCAGCTTCTTTGCCCGGAAATTCTATAAGTGGATGAACCGGGTTAGCCATGTGAAATTGGTAGATGGCGCCCGCGACTTCCGATTGATGAACCGCCAAGTAGTTGATTCAGTACTAGGCCTAACTGAGTACAACCGATTCTCCAAAGGGTTATTTTCTTGGGTGGGTTATAAAACCGCCTATGTCGAATTTGAGAACGCACCTAGGTTATATGGCACTACTAAATGGAATTTTTGGGGGCTGTTCCGTTACTCCATTGATGGGTTTGTGAACTTCTCTTCATTCCCGTTACAACTCAGCGTAATGGCTGGGATTGTGGTTTCCCTGGCCGCCTTAGTTTCGGTAATCATCATCGTAATCCGCGCACTATTAATGGATGGTGATACTCCGGGTTGGGCCTCACTCATTTCAATTGTGTTATTCTTAGGCGGTATTCAACTGCTCTCTATTGGCATTCTGGGCGAATATTTGGGCAAGTTGTTCCTAGAGACTAAACACCGCCCAGCTTATCTAGTTCGCGATTCCTCGGAAGGTCATAATTTCCGACGATGACAACTGATTCCGCGTCGGTGGTGATCGACAAACTACTAAGTTACCCGGCCTGGGCTTTAATCCGCCGGTCCACCCGAGTTGGGGCTAAAGATACTATCGGCGCTTTGGCCGGCAAACCCTGGGTTGCCAATTCCTTATTGGACATTCCGCTCGAAACCGGGGTGCCATCATCTGGAAACACCGTGGATCGCTTAGTGGCAGTTCCCTTTCGCCAAATCGCCGAGCGCGGGTTTGAGGTACACGATGACGGCACGCCACTGACGGTGGTTGACCTCGAATTTGAAGCCGAGCTGGCAGTTTCCGAAGTAACTAAAGCATTGCCCAGTACTTCAGTTGCGATTACAGATGCCGGCGGGTTTGACATTTCGGATGCCGAATACGAACAAATCGTAACTACAATTATTAACGAAGAAGTCGGCCAAGGTGAGGGCGCTAATCTAGTAATTGGCCGCACTTATCGAGCAGTTTTAGCTGATTGGTCAGCCGATAAGGCGCTGGCGGTCTATCGCAAACTCTTAGAGCACGAAAATGGTGCTTACTGGACATTCATCTTCTTCACCGGAGAAAGATATCTGATTGGAGCTTCACCGGAGCGGCATGTCTCCCTAGCCCAAAGTAATGTGCGGATGAATCCAATTTCAGGCACTTTCCGCTTGCCGGAGATTAAAGCGCAAGATGCCGAAGGTGTGGTGGCCGAACTTAAACCTCAACTGTTGGAATTCCTAAAAGACCCCAAAGAGATATTTGAACTCTACATGGTGGTTGATGAAGAACTAAAGATGATGTGTGACATTTGCTCGGCTGGTGGCCAGGTATTAGGGCCATTTTTGAAGCCGATGTCCCGGCTGATTCATACCGAATATTTGTTGGCTGGAAACACCGACCATGACCCGCGTGAGGTATTACGCGATACCATGTTTGCCGCCACGGTAACTGGCTCTCCCGTGGAGAACGCAGTCCGCCTAATCAAGAAATACGAAAGTTCCGGGCGAGGCTATTACGGGGCCGCGTTAGCTCTCTTTGGCCGCGATACCGACGGGAATCCCACCTTGGATTCCCCGATTGTGATCCGCACTGCCGATGTTTCATTGACTGGCGAACTAAGTGTCTCGGTGGGTGCCACTTTAGTTAGAGACTCCTCCCCAGCCAGTGAAGTTGCCGAAACCCATGCGAAATCGGCTGGCATATTATCGGCCTTTGGCTTAGTGCCCGCCGCACCGCCCATTGCTATTCGAGGGATTGAGGATTTAGTTACTAGCGAAGAAGTGCTGCTAGAACTTAACCAACGCAATCGCAAACTTTCCCCATTCTGGCTATCGGACCAATCTGGGAACTTACATCCGGACCCTCGGTTGGCGGGTAAAACTGCGGTGATATTGGATGGCGGCGATGACTTTGCCAAGATGATCCGGCACTTACTTAATGCCTTTGGCTTAAAAACTACCCTTACTCCCCATAAAGATTATCAACCGGGTTGCCTCAAAGGTTATGACTTAGTGGTATTGGGGCCTGGCCCCGGCGACCCGCGCGATTTATCCGATCGAAAAATTGTTAATCTCGCCGCTGCCGTTGAGGAATTACAGCATGATGAATCCGCAAAGTTCTTAGCCGTTTGTTTAGGCCATCAGGCCTTGTGCCACCAGCTAGGTTTAGAACTGCATTACAAAGACATCGTGTTCCAAGGCACGCAGTCGCCAGTCAAACTAAAGGTCAGAACTCAACCAGGTTGGGGCCCGGATACTGAGTTAGTCGGTTTTTACAATACTTTTGTGGCACGGGCTGGCAGTGGAGTATTGCCTGCCGGAGTATCAGTTGATGCCGACCCGGACACTGGCGATATCAATGCTATTTATGGGCCGAGGTTTTCCGGCATCCAATTCCATGCCGAGTCTATTTTGACCCAACATGGTTACAGTATTCTTCACGATCTAATTACTAACCTCCTTTTCGCCGCGTAATTATTAGGGCAGTTTTATGTTAGATGAAGTAAATGGTGAAGTTGGCCTCAGCGGTTTATTGAAGGTGTTGGACTTAACCCCTAAACCAGGTTTATTTTTTCAAGGTAATTCTTTTACCGCGCCAGTCGCAGACCGGGTTTATGGTGGTCAAGTTTTAGCACAGGCGTTACTGGCTTGCGGTCGCACAGTTGCCCCGGACCGTCCCCCACATTCCCTCCACGCCTACTTCTTGCGGCAAGGTACAGTTAATCTGCCAATCGATTTTGAAGTCGAAAATCTGCATGATGGACATTCCTTTAGTGCACGCCGGGTGCGCGTGCTGCAAGCTGGTGCCCCGATTTTGTCTGCTACTGCATCGTTCCAGCAAGTTCAGCCCGGATACGATGCCCAAGTCAACATGCCTCGCAATGTCCCTCCGCCTGAGGCTGGGGAGAGCCACCGCGAGGTGCTGCGCGATTCCGATTTCCCCAATGCCCACTGGTGGGGGCGGGATGCTGCCTTTGAGTTTGTCCAAGTCGCACCCCCCATCATCCTGGCGAGCGACCCGTCGGCATCGGACCGCCAGATGGTGTGGGTGCGCGCGCGTGGCATCGTGCCGCCCCCGGCTACGGACGATGTTTCTGAACAGCTATTGCACCGAGCGCTGCTCGCGTTTGCTTGTGACCAGCTCCTTTTGGAGCCAGCGGTTCGGCGGGCTGGAATGAGTTGGTTGGATTTGCGCAAGGCCCGGATTCCGTTTGCCAGCCTGGACCATGCTATGTGGTGGCATCGGGACTTACGGGTGGATGACTGGCTGCTATTTGTGCAGGAAGCTGGCTCATCGTTTGGAGGCCGTTCGATGGGGCAAGCTCGGGTTTACACTCGCAATGGGCTGCTGGTCGCTTCAATCGCCCAGGAGGGCATGCTGCGCCTCCCGGCTGAGTAGGTGCGTACGTCGGTGCGTAACAAACAGAAAACTCCTGATCAAAAATAGCATTTGACCAGGAGTTATACCCTGTACCCCCAACGGGATTTGAACCCGTGTTACCGCCGTGAGAGGGCGACGTCCTAGGCCGCTAGACGATGGGGGCCTAGCGTGAACTTGTATTTTGTCCAGCGATTAGCCTACACCAAAACCGGGTGGGACTGCAAAACAGAGCGCCCCCAGCAAGCTAGGGGCGCCATTAGTTAATAGACTTTAGGAATCGTATCCCGGAGCCGGATGGTATTCGGGCGGGGGTGCCGGTTGGTAATGGTCGCCACCGCCGTAGCCATAACCGTACTCGTCCTCGCCATACTCTTGGTCGAAACCGAGGAACTGCCAATAGTTGATAGGTTGCAACAGTTCCTGGTGTTCAGTGCCAGCCAGAGCTTGGTTCATGAAGTCGCGCCACATCGGGGCGGCCACCGTGGAACCGAACAAGGTGCGGATGAAGCGACCGTTCAAGCGAATGTTGAAGTTGGTCTGCTCGCCCCGGTGTGAACCCACCCAAGCGGCGGTGGAGAGCTGCGGGGTGTACCCGATGAACCAGGTGTGGGCCGAGTTGTTAGTGGTACCCGTCTTACCGGCCGAGGGACGGCCACCGGCCAATCGAGCAGTAACGCCAGTACCGGTAAACATCGAACGTTCCATGGTGTAGCTCACCTGCAAGGCGATCTCACGGGGCAGGGCGCCACCTTGGCAGTTAGCCGAAGGCACTGGCAATGAGTTACCTTGACGGTCAGTCACCGAGATGATGGCAATCGGCTCACAATAGATGCCGCCGGTTGCGAAGGTCGCATACGCCGCTGCCAGCGCTAACGGTGAAGTGTTCTGCGAACCGAGCACCATTGCGGGAGTGATTTCGATGTCTTCCCGAGTGGGGTTAGCCAGCGGCACACCCGCTACTGAAGGTTGGTGTTCGGTGAAAGGTGCTGCTTCCGGATTTACCAGCGTGGGCCGGAATCCGGCGTTCCACATGGTGTCCCGTAGGTTACACAAATCGATCTCGGTTGCCATGCTGACAAACGCGGTGTTGATCGAACGATACATCGCGGTAGCCGGGCTAACCATGCCGAATCGGGCATTAGCGGCGTTACGCGGATTCCAGGGACCAGCAAAGTTGCCGGGCACGCACCAAGCCTGGAAGTCGGTGTTCATGTTGTAGGTGCGCGAACCGGCATTGATCCAGGTAGCCAGGTGGTTGTCTGGCTCAGCCAGCCATTGGGCCATCACAAAGGGTTTGATAGTCGAACCGGGTTGGAAGCCGCGGCTCGCCCCGTGGCCAAACCCGGCCGAGAAGTTAATGGCGGTGGAGCCAGCGGGGGCATTCGACCGCGGGTCAAAGTCGGTATTCTGTGCCATCGCGCGGATTTTGCCGGTCCCCGGTTCGACCGAGACGATCGCAGCGTCCAGGTTGGCCGAGTTCTGCGGCGGCACATGGGCATTTACATTCGCCGCAGCGGCGGCCTGCATGTCTAGGTCCAACGTGGTCACGATGGAGAGGCCACCGGTTTGCAGCAGCGCGAAACGCTCCGCTTCGGTGGCGCCGAACTCCGGACTGTTGCGGATCACGTTAATCACATAATCGCAGAAGAACGCAGCATCGCCAGCCGCCTGGCAACCTGGGCGGACCGGGGTGACATTCAGCGTAGCAGCCAGTGGAGTGTTACGAGCTTCTTGGTATTCGGCATCGGTAATGAAGCCGTTGCGATTCATGGTGTGTAACACCAAGTTGCGGCGGTTTTCCGAAAGCTCCGGGTTCCGGATCGGATCAAAGCGGCCCGGCGCATTGGTGATCCCGGCGATGGTGGCGGCCTCAACCGGAGTCAGATCGGCAGCCGACTTGGAGAAGAAGAACTGCGATGCAGTTTCCACGCCGAAGATGTTGTTAACGCCGAATTGCGCGAGATTGAGATAACCCTCAAGAATCTCTTCTTTGCTGAGTACCCGCTCTAATTCCATCGCCAGCGCAGCTTCCCGAGCCTTACGTGGCAGGGTCTGGGCGCGAGCGTTGATGATGCCAAACGGATCTTGATCGTGATACGCCGCGTCAATCAAGCGGTTCTTCACATATTGTTGAGTAATAGTCGAAGCACCCTGCGTGGCACCACCGCGCAAGTTGTTGACGCCAGCCCGCATGATAGAGCGGAAATCAACGCCAGCGTGTTCAAAGAAACGCTCATCTTCGATCGCGATGACAGCGTTGACCATGTGCTCGGAAATCTCATCGAGCGGAACCACTAGACGGTTTTGCACAAAGAATGTGGCCAGCAACTGGCCATCTTCGGTGAAAAGAGACGATGCCTGAGCCAAATCCCGGCGATCCAACGCCACGGGAACCTCAGTGAAAGCATTAATTGCGGTGTCCGTGGCTGCGTGAGCGCCAATCGCAAACGGAAGAATAAGACCAGCAGCAGCGATGCCGCCACCTACAGCCAGCATGACAAACATCAATACCAGCGCCAACAACGACTTAGGTTGCGGCAGGCTTAGGCGGGGTCGCGAGTGTCTGTGCACATGACGAGAGGACATAATGTGTAAGGTTACGTGACGCAAAATGTCGCTTGTCGCGATTGGCTCGTTCTGCACCCCAATTATGCGCGACCAATGAACAAATGCACACTAACAAGATATTTCGCGTGCGTTTAGGATGAGACACAAGGCGCGTCGGAGCGTAGTGGGCGAAATGCCCATGAGCGTAGGAAGCAACGAAGTAGGCCGCCTAAACGGACCGAAATATCAGAAGTTGAAGCCTAGCATGCGTAGCTGATCCCTACCCTCTTCGGTGATCATGTCAGTCCCCCACGGCGGTGACCAAACCCAATTAACCCGGCCGGACTCAGCGCCAGCATCGGACATTATGCTGCTGACCTGGTCTTCAAGCATATCGGTCAACGGGCACGCGGGGGTGGTCAGCGTCATGTCCACCACCACATCTTGCTTCCCGTTCTCCCCCGGCGGGTCAATGTGAATGTTGTACACCAAACCGAGGTCAACTACGTTAACCCCCAATTCTGGGTCAATCACATCGCGCAACGCTTCTTCGATTTCGCCGCGAGTTAACTCTTTAGTTTCAGCCATCGTTCTCCGCTTTCGCTATTGCATCCTTTAAGGCCATCCAGCCTAGCAAGGCACATTTTATCCGAGCCGGGTACTGGGAAGTTCCAGTAAATGCTACGGCATCGCCGAGTTCGTCCTCGGCATCATCGTCCAGCCCTTGCCCCCTGGAATTCATCAGTTGGAAAAACAGTTGTTCCGTTTCTTTAGCATGCACCAAAGGCGCCTGGCTGACCAGGTCTGTCATGACCGAAGCCGAAGCTTGGCTAATTGAACAGCCTTGCCCTTGCCACACTAACTCTTGAATTTTCCCGTCCTTAGTTTTCAAGGTCAGGGTGATTTCGTCGCCACAAGTGGGGTTTACTTGGTGGGACGTTGCTGTCATCGTGCCATTTTCGGTAACCGACGATGCAGCCGCGCCGAGCTGCTCCGGGGCACCGGGCGTCCGCCCGTGAGGTTTTTTGGCGTGGTCAAGTATCACTTGCTGATACATCTGCTGCAGCGAATCCAACTAGATACCTCTCTCGGTCCGTTTGCAGCGCCTTGCTGCGTTATCGCACCCGTTCATGGAGTCTACCCCCCACTTCACTCATGCTCTGTATTGCAATGCGCTACAACCGCACGCGAAAAGCACAACAACCATACATGTCATTCTGCGGATCGGTAAAACCCGCTGCCGCAGAACCCTTTCGCAGTCTAGTTAGTTAGGTCTAGGCAACCCCAAAGAACGGGCGAACTGTGGCTAGCGCCTCGCGGAACTTGGCTATTTCCGCTTTGTTGTTGTAAACCGAGGCCGAGGCGCGGACCGTTCCCGTGGCAGCCCCAAGCCGCCGATGGATCGGTTGGGCACAGTGTTGGCCCACGCGCACTGCGACCCCGGCATCGTCCAGAACTTGCCCGGCATCGTGCGGATGCACTCCATCCACGGTGAACGAAACTAACGCAACTCGGTTGTCGGTATTTTTTGGACCGACGATGTTGACGCCCGGAATCTCATCAATCTTCAGCAGTTCTTGAGTCAACTCCCGCTCATACGCTCTGATGTTCGCCCAACCAAGCCCTTGCAGCCAACGCAGCGCTTCGGCTAGGCCGATAGCTTCGGTGACCATTTGGGTGCCGGCTTCGAATTTCATCGGGGGTGGCAGAAAGGTGGAATCGGACATCGTGACGGTTTCCACCATAGACCCGCCAAAGTTGACTGGTGGGAGTGCCGCGAGCGCCTCCGGTTTGCCATAAAGCACCCCAACTCCGGTCGGCCCAAAGATTTTATGACCGGAAAAGGCGATGAAGTCAGCCCCGATTGCCGGGAAATCCAACGGCATATGTGCTGCAGACTGGCAGGCATCCAAAACTGTGGTGGCCCCGACCGCCTGGGCCGCTTCGATGATCGGGGCGATGGGAGTAATTGCCCCGGTCACGTTGGAGATGTGGGTAATTGCTACGACTTTGGTGCGCGGGTTAATTAGCTCATCGAGATTAGAAAGGTCAATCGTGCCGTCATCGTGCAGCCCGAACCAGCGCAGCTTGGCCCCGGTGCGACCTGCTAACTGTTGCCAAGGCACCAGGTTGGAATGGTGTTCCGCCTCGGTCACCACAATCTCATCGCCCGGCGCTAAGGCAAACCGACTCGGATCGCTGTCCCTACCGATCCCCCCGGTGCGACCTAGCGAGGCATTTGCAATTCCATTGGCTACCAGGTTGATCGCGGCGGTAGCCCCGGAAGTCCACACCACTTCTTCCGGCGAACAGTTACCGAATCGGGCCACTTCGGCCCGGGCGTCCTCGAAAGCTTCGGTAGATTCTTCGGCGAGCTGATGGGCACCCCGGTGAGCGGCTCCGTTAAATCCGGTGATGTGGTTTTCCATCGCCCGCAACACTTGGACCGGGCGCTGCGTGGTGGCGGCGGAATCCAAGTACACCAACGGGCGCCCACCCCGCACTGTCCGGCTGAGGATGGGGAAGCCCGGCCTGACCTGCTCCGCTAAATTTGTCTGCCGTGTGCCATCGTCATTCTGCGGAGCTTTGTGAAGCTTAGTCAACGCAGAATCTCGGGGCTTCATTACCAAGGCCCGTTGGCAGCTTCGGCTTCTGCTTCCATTTCGAGTACGGTTTCTGGAGCTTTTGCAGATTCCGGAGTCTGGGTGAAGCGGTCATAGCCTTCTTCTTCCAAACGGTTAGCCAACTCCGGCCCACCCTGCTCGGCGATGCGCCCATCTACAAAGACGTGGACATAGTCCGGGTGGATGTACCGCAGAATCCGGGTGTAGTGCGTAATCAGCATGACACCCAGGCCGGTGTTTTTCAAGGCCCGGTTTACTCCCTCGGAAACGATCCGCAGTGCATCTACATCCAGGCCCGAGTCGGTTTCATCCAGAATGGCAAACTTTGGCTTCAACAATTCCATTTGCAGAATCTCGTGTCGCTTCTTCTCGCCACCGCTAAAGCCTTCATTAACCGAGCGGGCTGAGAATTCATCGCCCATGCGCAGGTTGGCCATCGCGGCTTTGACCTCTTTGCCCCAGGTGCGTAGCGGCGGGGCTTCGCCATCAATCGCGGTTTTAGCGGTGCGCAAAAAGTTGGCTACCGAGACACCAGGCACTTCAACTGGATACTGCATGGCTAAAAACAACCCGGCGCGCGCCCGCTCATCCACCGACATTTCCAGCACATCCTCGCCGTCCAAGGTGATGGAGCCACTGGTTACGGTGTACTTGGGGTGCCCGGCAATTGCGGCAGCGAGTGTGGACTTGCCTGAGCCATTTGGCCCCATAATGGCATGAGTCTCCCCGCTGTTAATCGTAAGGTCCACGCCTTTCAGGATCGGCTTTTCGCCTTCCTTAGTTTCCACGCTAACGTGTAAATCCCGAATTTCTAAAGTTGACATTATCCTTAATTCCTTAGTTAGCGTTGGTCGCAAGTTCACGTTCGATGGATGCCATTAAGCGTTCCTGAACTTCCGGGATACCGATTTCGTTGATGAGTTCCGCAAAGAAGCCGCGCACCACTAAGCGTCGAGCTTCAATTTCCGGGATTCCGCGAGCCATCAAATAGAACAGTTGCAAATCATCAAAGCGCCCGGTTGCTGAAGCATGCCCGGCCCCGACAATTTCGCCATTTTCGATTTCTAAGTTAGGCACTGAGTCGGCCCTGGCCCCATCGGTCAGTACTAAGTTCCGATTTAACTCATATGTGTCGGTATCGAAAGCATCGGCCTGAATTAGCACATCGCCGACCCAAACCGCGTGGGCACCAAGCCCTTGCAGCGCACCTTTGTAGGTGACTCTTGAGGTGCATGAAGGCTGCCCGTGATCTACAAAGAGCCGGTGCTCTTGGTGTTGGCCGGAGTCGGCAAAATAGGTGCCGAGTAGCGTGGCTGAACCGCCGGTCGAACTGAATGTCACATCGGGGGTAATGCGTACTGCCTGGCCGCCCAGCGTGACTACCACATGCTTCAAAGTGGCGTCTTTACCGACCACAGCCCGATGCGAAGCGGCATGGATGGCCCCGGCATCAACCAAGCGCCCCCGAGCATCCGGTGTGCCGGTTTCCCAATCTTGCACGGTAACAACCGTCAGGTCAGCACCTTCGGCCACCTGAATTTCGACGGTTTCATTCACTATGCCGTTGCCCTGGTGATCCAGCAGCACGATGCCGCTGGAGCCAGCCTCGGCTTGCACCAAAATCTTTACCGCCACCGGGGCGCGTTCCGCAGCCCGGACGGTAAGTGCGGTTAATTCGCTGGCGGCAACCCCGGCAGGCATGGTGACTACCACTGCTTGGCCCGCCGCATTCCAAGCAGCGGCAGCAGCCCGGTCAGCCGGTTTGCCCACCTGGCCCAGCCGCGGGTCGCTAGCTGGCACCACCTCGGCGTTGACCTCAGGAGCCAGCGAAACATCCATCGTCAAGGCATCGGAATTGTGTTCCGTGGTAAACAACGGCGCAAACTCACGCACGGGCGTAAAGCGCCATTCTTCTTCGCGGCCGCTGGGCATCTTGAAATCTGCTAGGTCAAAGGAAGTGGCCCGGTCTGCCCTGGACCCAGCTGGTACTACCTTGGTGGTACCCGGACCGTGCCCGTGTGCCCCCACTAGTTGCGGCTGTGCTGTTTCCGCTTTATCGGCCTCCAGCAGCTCTAAGACATTTTGCTCAGCCATGCTTAACCCACCGAGCCTTCCATTTGCAGCTCAATCAATCGGTTCAGTTCCAGCGCATACTCCATCGGCAATTCCCGGGCAATTGGCTCAACAAAGCCGCGCACCACCATTGCCATCGCTTCGGTTTCGGGCATTCCGCGCTGCATCAAGTAGAACAACTGATCCTCTGAAACTCTCGAAACGGTGGCCTCGTGGCCCATCGAAACGTCATCCTCGCGAACGTCCACATAGGGGTAGGTATCGCTGCGGCTGATTTGATCCACCAGCAGCGCGTCGCATAACACGTTCGAAGCCGAGCCATGCGCGCCCTCGCGCACTTGCACCAAGCCGCGATAGGAGGTGCGGCCTCCCCCCCGCGCTACCGACTTTGACACAATGGACGATGAGGTATATGGCGCGGCATGGACCATCTTGGCTCCGGCATCTTGATGCTGACCGGCCCCGGCAAAGGCAATGGACAACGTCTCGCCTCGAGCATGCTCGCCGAGCAGCCAAATGGCGGGGTATTTCATCGTGACTTTGGACCCGATGTTGCCGTCCACCCATTCCATCGTGGCACCTTCAGCGGCGGTGGCTCGCTTGGTTACCAAGTTATAAACGTTGGTGCTCCAGTTTTGAATGGTGGTGTACCGCACCCGAGCATTCTTTTTCACGATAATTTCCACGACTGCGCTGTGCAGCGAATCGGAGGAATAGATCGGGGCCGTGCAGCCTTCAACATAATGCACATAAGAGCCTTCATCGGCGATAATCAACGTGCGTTCAAATTGACCCATATTCTCGGTATTAATCCGGAAATAAGCCTGCAGCGGGATTTCGACATGCACGCCGGGCGGCACATAAACAAAGGAACCGCCGGACCAAACTGCGGTATTTAGCGCGGCAAATTTGTTATCGCCAGTGGGGATAACGGTACCGAAATACTCTTTGAATAAGTCTGGATGCTCTTTTAACGCAGTATCAGTATCTAGGAAAATAACACCTTGTTTTTCCAAGTCTTCCCGGATTTGGTGATAAACCACTTCGGATTCATACTGAGCAGCCACACCTGCCACTAACCGCTGCTTCTCCGCTTCAGGGATACCGAGCCGGTCATAAGTTTCTTTAATGTCCGCCGGGAGTTCATCCCAACTGGTAGCTACCTTTTCGGTAGAGCGGACAAAGTATTTAATTTGGTCAAAGTCAATCCCGGTCAGGTCGGCACCCCAATTAGGCATGGGTTTTTGCTCAAACAGCTTTAAGCCCCGCAACCGCCGCTCCAGCATCCACTCTGGTTCATTTTTCAGCGCTGAAATGTTGCGAACTACTTGTTCGTTTAAACCCCGCTCGGCAGCCTCTCCGGCGGCATCGGAATCCCGCCAACCGTACTCATAACCTTGGAAGGAGTTAATAATCTCCTCGTCAGTTCTCTGCTGCGGCTCTTCAACAACTTGGACTTCCGTCATCGTAAGCCAACCCCCTCAAAACGCTCTGTCTGCGCCACAAAATCTCTCGTCCTGCACCTTATGGCGTGGCGCGGACAAAGTGAAGCCGCTGGCCCAAACGGAGGTTTCCTCTTGGCCCTTTAGGCATCATAGTTTTCTGACAACGAAACCCTGGTCTACCGCATCGGGCGAACTGTGGCTCCCCATCGTGCTTTATAATATTGGCTATGCCTCGTCGGCGAAGGCGTAGGGGTTGAGGAATTCGCGGCCCATCATGCTTTCGCGCTCGGCTTTGGTAAGCAAGGCCCGGTCGCAAACTTCATCCCAATGAGTTCGGATGCCGTCAATAACTTCGGCGATTATTGCTTCAGCTTCGTCGGGCGCTAATCCAAAATCGGCAGCGACCATTCGGCACAGGCGCAGTTGAGATGCTTTTTGCCCATCCCGAGTAATGGCCGGGAACTGGTTGGAATTCACCTGCATGCGCGATTGGGGCGCGATGTCGAACGCGGGGGTCAAAGTGAATTGCTGCCCATCCCAAAAAGCGGCGGTGTTTTTGAGATGATCGTCCTTGTTGCTTACCAAAATCGAGTAAACCAGGCGCCGGAAAATCTGCTTTAGTGTGGCCTCTTTATCGCTCCAAGGGCCATTCTTGATGGAATCCGCGATGAAAGCGTAAGACGTGCGTTGCTGTCCAAGTTCGCTCAACCCGATGGCAGAGCGCAGAGACACCATCTGCCGCCGGGTCAGTGAATCGGGGATCCGATCAAAACGATCCAACAACATCACTTTGCCATGTTCCCCGGTATCAACTACTTCAATCCCAGTCTCGGCCGGAATACCAGCATATGGCGCTAGCATCATCGAAACTGCTTCCAGTTGCACCATCGGGCGTTCATCAACTGGGTGTGCAAACTTCACGATGCGGTGCCGGTCCTCTTGCCGTAGCAACGCTTTCGGCCGCCAGCCTCCCACGCCCGCGGCACAACGCGCTGCTGGCAACAACTCGTCTGGGATTAGGCTGCCACTCAAAACCGTGGAATAGAGCGCCAGCAGTTCATCCATCGTGACGTTGTCATCGTGCGTAGCGAAGTGCTCGCGACTCGGCTGCACATCAATGGCCCCAATTCGGTTAGTACCTGCGGCGGCCAGCAAGTATTCAACCTCCGGCAACGAACCATCTTCCGGCAACCCATGCAAAGCATTAACTACCCGGCGCCCCCAAAAATCTGGTGCTACATCCTTCAGCACCCCGGTCAGCCCCACGGGGTTGCGACCGTCTTTGGGCTCCGTGGGGTCAAAAAGTTCTTCGGTCAACGGCAAATCGGGGGAAACTAACGGAACTGCATCATCCCGGCCTAAATACTCGGGCAGGTATTGAAACTTTACTACCTGTTCGCCGTCTTGGCTCCGGTCGGTGCTAAAGAGCTGGCCCGCCGCAACTGGCTGCTCGGTGCCGGGCAACCAATACCATACATAAGCTTCAGAACTCACCCAAATTATCTTAGCGGATGCAAAACAGCTAATTTAGCTGGTTACGGTAATCCGCTCAGTTATCGTGCAGTTAGATTATTGTGCCGGAACAAAGGAGAATCATCGGCCTTAGGCACAGCCAACCGTTCTGATTCTTCAAATGCTTGCCGGGAAGCCGGGTCGGTGAAGTTTTGATAAGCGTGAACAAATAATTGCCGTTCGTTTTGGTAAAGAAACCAGATAAGAATACCCGCGAGCAGCGGGGGAACCAACGGCGAGATATACCAAAAAACGGCTCCGAGGATAATTAACAGCGCAAATATTCCGAACGTGGCTTTAGGCATAATGAATAAGTAGCTGGTTGCCAATCTTGCGATATCACTAAAGCGTAAATTGAAAAATGTGGTAATCGCAATCGCATGTGCCACCCAAGCGCCGAACATGGTAGCAATCACGATGAGGCCGATGCGATAGACCGCAGTTAGCCCAATTAATCCACCGAACGCGAGAGTGAACCCGATAATTCCTAGAATTATCAGAGCTGGAATCCAAAATTTTAGGACACCGACAAAGTTAGTTTTATAACCACGCCAAAATGCTCTAAATGGGCCTTCATCCTCACTGCGCAACCGCGCTCGCACAGTATACAACCCGGCAGAAATGGCCGGGCCGAGCGGTATTAGCGCTAAGGCAATCAGAATGAAATTCTGTGGCGTGATAGTAATGAGCAGCAGCAGAATTACGGCCGGAAGCGTAGCTACCACCATCAACAGAGTCAGCACAAAGTACCAATAAATCGCTTTACTGCCTTTGCCGAGTACCCCATGCCCGATCTCACCAGGGACCGGGAGATGATGTGGCTGGGTCGGCCGGGGGTCAAAGGGGGTTATCGTGCTCACATTGGGCACTATACCGACCCCCGCAGACAAAACCTAGACCGGATTTGCGGCAAAGGAGTTACGGCTTGGTATTGGGGCGATGCAGATAGGGAGTATCCGTGGGACGTAGCGTAGTCCAGTTGGCATCGCGGGCAGCTTTGGCGGCTAAAGCCCCCACTACCGCCGAGGGGTTTTGCACTTCACCAGCCAAAATTGCTGCGACTAAGTCGTCGAGTGGAACCCATTTGACCTGCATGTTTGCTTCTTCGTCGGTGCGATGGAATTGTTCCCCAGTAGGCGCCAATTCTCTGGCCAGGTAGATGCGCAACGCCTCGTTAGTGCCGCCCGGCGAAGTTAAAAAGTCAACTAGCACATGCCAGGTTTGCGCCGTCAGGTCAGCCTCTTCGGCCAACTCCCGCTTCGCTCCGGCCAGCGCCGACTCCCCTTTAACATCCAGCAAACCGGCTGGGATTTCCCATAGCACATAGCCGACTGGGTGCCGGTACTGATTAACTAAAGCTACCCGGCCTTGATCGTCCAGCGCGACGATGGCAACCGCCCCCGGATGATCCACATACTCCCGATAAACTACCCCAGCTTCACCGAGGTCAACCGTATCCGCGACTAAGTCGAATATTTTGCCTTGGAAAACTGTCCGATGCTCCAGGACCGGCAATTCCGCAGCTACATCTTGCAACATCATTGGTCTAATTGGCGTAACAGAGCGGCGGCAATCAAGCCGGAAAAGAGCGGATGCGGGTGTGTGGGTCGCGATTTGAATTCGGGGTGTGCTTGCGTGGCAACGTAATAAGGATGCACTTCACGCGGCAATTCTAAGAATTCAACTAGGTGACCATCGGGTGAAGTACCGGAGAACACTAAGCCAGCATCTTCTAATTGGGCCCGGTATTCATTATTTACTTCATAACGATGCCGATGCCGTTCGCTAACCGTAATTGGTTCGTTCAATTTCGGATTGGCATTTAGATAAGTTTGGGAGACTACCGAACCAGGTTCCAATACGGCATCGTAGGCGCCCAACCGCATCGTGCCACCCATATCGCCTTCACCGGCGACTATCCCTAATTGCTCTTTCATGGTAGCAATTACCGGATGCGGCGTATCAGGGCTAAATTCTGTGGAGGAGGCATCTGCCCAACCCAATACATTACGCGCGTATTCGATAACCATAGATTGCAAGCCGAGACAAATGCCTAACGTTGGGATTTTGTTCTCTCGCGCCCAACGCAAAGCCCCGACTTTGCCGTCAATTCCGCGAATCCCAAAACCACCCGGAACTAAAATAGCATCTACCCCAGCTAAGGCTTTTTCGGCACCTTCCATTGTGGTGCAATCATCGGAAGTTACCCACTTAATGTTAACTTTAGCATCGTGCGCAAAACCGCCAGCCCGTAGAGCTTCAGTAACCGAAAGATAAGCATCCGGCAAATCAACATATTTGCCAACTAAGCCGACAGTTAAAGCTTTAGCTGGATGGTGTACCCGGTCCAGAATAGTATCCCAGCCAGCCCAGTCAACATCGTGGAACGGTAAATCTAACCGGCGGACTACATAAGCATCCAAACCTTCGGCATGCAATACCCGGGGAATATCATAAATAGATGGGGCATCCACGGCAGCGACTACGGCATCGGTATCCACATCGCAGAATAAAGCGATTTTTCGCTTCATGGCGGCTGGGATATGCCGGTCTGACCGCAAAACAATAGCATCGGGCTGGATACCGATATTACGCAAAGCGGCGACTGAGTGCTGCGTCGGTTTAGTTTTCAATTCGGCGGCCGGGCCAATATATGGCACTAAAGAAACATGAACAAAGAAGCAGTTATCGCGGCCAATTTCATGCCTGACTTGACGCGCAGCTTCCAAGAATGGCAAGGATTCGATATCGCCGACCGTGCCGCCAATTTCAGTGATGATTACATCAACATCATCGCTGGCTTGATCTCGCATTCTCGCTTTAATTGCATCAGTGATATGCGGGATAACCTGCACAGTATCGCCCAAGAATTCACCGCGGCGTTCCTTAGCAATAACACCTTGATAAATTTGCCCGGTGGTAATGTTGGCCGAGGCCGGTAATTCGATATCCAAAAATCGTTCATAATGCCCGATATCCAAGTCGGTTTCCGCACCGTCATTGGTAACAAAAACTTCACCATGTTGGAACGGATTCATGGTACCGGGGTCCACATTTAGATACGGGTCGAGCTTCTGCATCGTGACTCGCAATCCCCGTGCCACCAGCAAGCGGCCGAGGGACGATGCCGTCAAACCCTTGCCAAGGCTGGAAACCACCCCGCCGGTCACGAAAATATGCCTAGTTACATGATTATGTCCAGCTCGGCGTTCTACCACGGATGCTTAGCCTAACATGATGATTTGGCTAGAAGTTCGCGGGCGTGCTTTAGCGCGGTAGAACTGTCGTCTGACCCCGAAAGCATGCGCGCAATTTCGCGTTCGCGGTCTTTGCCCACCACGATGCTAACCTGTGTCTCACCCTCGGATTTAGCCACCACTAATTGTTGATCCGCGCACGCTGCGACTTGGGCTAAGTGAGTCACCACGATAACTTGGGTCAACTTGGCCAATTGGGCCAGCCGTTTCCCGATTTCATTGGCTGCGCGTCCGCCTACGCCCGCATCTATCTCATCAAACACAAAGGTCGGCAGCAGATTCTGATCCGCTGGCACTTTTCGATTCGCCAAAGTCAGTTCGATGGCGAGCATCAACCGGCTCAATTCACCACCCGATGCCCCTTTGGCAACTGGCCTCGGTTCCACCCCAGGGTATGGCACTAACCAGAAAGTCACCAGGTCAGCCCCGTTTGGCCCAGGGTCGGTTGGTTCAACGGTAACCTGAACTGAGCTATTGGCCATGCCTAAACCGGCCAGTTCCGCAGTTACCGCCTCCGCCAAGCCTGCTGCAGCGGCCCGGCGGCTATTGGTCAATTCTCGACTTAGTTGGCCGATCCGGGATTCGAGTTCAGCTTGTTCTTTGGCAAATGCGGCAACCGCGTCGTCATCGTTACTCAGGTCCAATAATTGCACCGAGGCTTGATTGGCCCACTCCACTAGCTCGTCAGCCGACATGCCATGCTTGCGGGCCAACGAGTTCAGCACGCCCAACCGGCTTTGCATCTGTTCGAGCTGGGCCGGGTCGGCCTCCAATCCGCTGGCGTAATTGGCCAATTCGCTACCGAGGTCAGCCACGGTATAGCTGATTTCGGCTAGCTGATCTGCTAAAGGTTGCAAGGTGGCATCGTCGGCCACCGCATTTGCCATTTCCCGCTTTGCCTGGTCAATTTGTTGGATCGCGCTGGCCGCCTCTTCCCCGAAATCGCCACTGCCACCCTCGCCGAAAGTCAGCGTGTTCCCCGTTAACGCCTGATACGCTCCGCCGACTGCGGTTTGTAAAGCGTGAGAATTAGCCAGCCGAGAAATTTGGGCACTAAGCTCAGCATGCTCCCCGACTTGAGGGTAAACTTTTTCAATTTCAGCAAGTTGTTCGGTCAACAACTGGGCGAGTTGCTGGCGACTAGACTTTTCTTTGGTTAACTCGGCTAACTTCCGGCTAACCTCTGCTAACCGCTCCCAAGTTTGCTGGTAGTCAGCCAGAGTTGCCTGATGGCTAGCCGGGGCATAAGCATCCAGCGCTGCCCGTTGCCGAGCCGGAGTGCGCAACCGAGCCTGGTCGGACTGGCCGTGAACCGTAACTAAGTCGGCAGTGAAGTCTGCCATCGTCGCAGCTGGGACTGACCGACCGCCTAGATGCGCACGGCTGCGAGTTTTCGAGACCGACCGGGCCGTGATAATGCTGCCGTCATCGTCGCGGCTGCCGCCTGCTTCATTCAGGGTCTCCAAAGCGCCTGGCCAATTATCAGCATCCCATCTACCTTCGACCACTAACTCATTGGCTCCGGTACGAATTAATGCGGGGTCGCTTTTGCCGCCACGCAACAGCGCTAAGGCGTTGAGAATCATGGTTTTACCCGCGCCAGTCTCACCGGTCAGCGCGGTAAACCCCGGCGCTAACGGGAAATTGGCATGTGCGATGACCCCGAGGTTCTCAATCGTGAGTTCATCTAACATATTTACCCACCGGCCCTCGCCACCGGGATCTGCGACGTGATTGGGGCATCGGCATACTTAGCCATAGAAACTTGAGCGGCTGACTCCCGCCAACCAACTACCGGCAGAGCAAACTTTGACACCAACCGGTCGGTAAACGGCGCCTCAGTTAACCTGGCGAATTTGAGCGGATGATCACCGATCCGGACCACCACTTCAGCACCTAGTGGCAGTTCGATAGTGCGGCGCCCATCGCAAGTTAAAACTGCCAGCATCGGCGAACGGTTCAGTAAGGAAACCCGATATTCCGAAGTGGGGCCGATAACCAGCGGCCGAGAAAAGAGCGCATGAGCCGAAAGCGGAACCAGTAAAATCCCTTGAACATCGGGCCACATCACCGGCCCGCCAGCCGAAAACGCATGTGCGGTAGAACCAGTGGGAGTCGCGATAATTACCCCATCGCAACCAAAACTTTCCAGTGGGCGGTCATCAACTTCGATGCCGACCTCAATCAACCTTTGTCGGCTCGATTTTTCGATAGTGGCTTCATTGAGCGCCCAGCCGTAAACCGGGTCGAGCTGGCCCGGTAGATGTACGATAACGCTGGCCACCATGCGCTCTTCGATCGTGTAATCACCAGCCGCTGCCCGCGCAATGGCATCGCCCAGGTTTTCCCGTTCAGCCTCTGCCAAAAAGCCGACATGACCTAGATTGATGCCGAGAATTGGAATATCGGTGCCGTGAGTCAATTCAGCAGCCCGCAAGATGGTGCCGTCTCCCCCGATAACGATGACTAGTTCGCAGCCGTTAACCTCAGCTCGATTCCGCGCTGCCGCCGCTGGGTCGCCAAATAACGACTGCCGTTGATCCGTGGTTTCCACCACCTCCAACCCGGCAGCTTCCAAAGCTGGGCGAGCTTCAGCCATAGCAGCCACAGCTACAGGATTCCCAGGGTTGGTAACTACCAGAACTCGGCGAGGCATGCTTTTATCCTAACGCTTGCCTCGGACAGAAAATTTTGGTTATCCACACACCCAAAATCGTGTCCACAGCCAAATCGGCACTTATCCCCAGGGCTGCAACTGCCCAAATAAAAAATACTCTTGATTCCCATTAGCCCCGACGACAGCGCTGGGGATAACTTTAGCTACGGAAATACCAAAATTGGCGGCGGCTACTTCCACATTGGCAATTACCTGATTAACAAGTTTAAGATCTCGTACGATGCCGCCTTTGCCTAAGTTTCCCTTACCTACTTCAAACTGCGGCTTTATCAGCAAAAGCACCTGCGCTCCCGGCTCGGCCACCGCCCGGATTGGTTCAAACATCATCGTTAATGAAATAAACGAAACATCGCAAGTTACGAATTGAGGTTTAAACGGCAACTGTTCCGGGGATAAAAATCGCGCATTGACCTTTTCTTGCGCAATTACTTTAGGATTGTTCCGCAATTCCGGGCGCAACTGCCCATGCCCCACATCAAGTGCAATTACCCGATTCGCGCCGCGCTCTAACAAGACCTGAGTAAAACCGCCGGTCGAGGCGCCAATATCGAGGCAGTCTTTCCCCTCAATTTCGACCTGCAGGCCTAATGCTTCCAGTTCCGCGATGGCGTTTCCGAGTTTCCCGCCGGCCCGCGAAACTTCGTTTGATTCGCCAGATACCGAAATCTCCGCCGCATCGGGGATTAGTTGGCTCGCCTTTTTTACTGGCGTTCCATCAACTAAAACGCGCCCGGCTTTGATCAACTCACTCGCAACTCCCCGTGAGCGCGCTAAATCTAGCTTGACTAGAAGAATATCAGCGCGATCGTGAGGCATTGTCCGGGATTTTCACAAAAGGCGAGGGTTCAAATCTAGCGTGGTTGCTAATTAGACGGCAAAGTCCGGCACCGAATCGGGGTCAACTTGGAACCCTGCGTCCTTGGCAGACCAGACCGCAGCGCAGGCCGCTCGTACTGCATCAATTCCAACGGCGCCTTGGCTGTCAAGTTCCAGTTTCCTGTCTCCGTTGATGCGAGCCGCTCGTTCACCAGAAATCCACCATCCGTCCGGCCCTTCCTGCGGAGCCACATGAGTTTCAAACAGCGTCCGCAGATCTGCACCGACATAGTTGGGCCGGTATTCGGGTTTGGCCAGCACGGCATCCCGCGCCGAGGAAACCCCGGTGAATACATGCAACCCCGGAATCCCGGCGGCTCGCGCCCCGCCTAAGTCAGTGTCTAGCCGGTCACCGATCACCAAAGGATGCTGTGCCCCAGTTTGGGCCACCACCAATTGGTACATCGCGGGCGATGGCTTCCCGTCACTGGTTGGCGTTACTCCGGTGGCTGCTTGCACGGCGCCCACCAGCGCTCCATTGCCTGGGGCATTGCCGCGAGTTAGCGGTAACGATTTATCCAGGTTGGATGCGACAAACCACGCGCCCCGCTGCACGGCATAAGCTGCCTCGGCCAGATCCGACCAGGCAACCGTGGGGGCATATCCCATTGCCACTGCTTGGGGGTTTTGGTCAGCAGCGTTTGGCTCGGAAGACAGAATTACTTGGAACCCAGCATTCTTGACCGCTTCAATCAGCCCGGACCCGCCAACCACCAGCACTTTCGCTCCCGGCTGCAACCGTGTGCCTAGTAACGCCCCACAGGCAATTGCTGCTGACATCACATCATCGGGCGAGCAAATGATTCCCAGCGTGCCGAGCTGATCGACCACCTGTTCTGGGGTCAGCGCGGCATTGTTCGTTACAAATACTTCACGCATCATCATCGTGCGAGCGACGTTGAGGCTTTCGGTGGCGTGCTCAATCGGCTGATCACCTCGCCGCGCTACCCCATCCAAATCAACCAGCGCAAGATCGGAGACTTCCGCCAGCGGACCTCCGCTGGATGATAAACCCCAATCAGCATTCGCCTGCTCAGAAGTCATAGTCTCTCACTTCATCTTCTGGCTCAAGAACTTCAATGTCATCGTCGTCATCAAACCCCACCTCACGATCCTCGTCGCTATCGTGGTCGTGCTCACCGTCAACGTATTCCCGGTTTACCCCTTGTTCCCGCTCTAGGCGAGCGTAAAGTTCGGCGTTCGCATCTGGTGGCGCGGGAGTCCAAGTTGCTTTCAATTCCGGGTTTTTGCTCGGCTCCTCAACTAACTCGGCCTCAACTACTTCATCGTCATCGTCTATCGAGCCATCCGCGTCCAGGTCATTCGATGTAACGATTTCCGCAGGTTCTTCAGCGCCTTCCAGTTCCTCAAATGTTTCATAGATGTAGATGGGGTCGGGCATGTTTCCCGCAGCCCGGTCTAAATCTTCGGCGTCAAATCCGTCGAGTAATTCTTTGGCCTCAGCCTCACGCCCGGCGGCTTGCAAAACTGCTGCTTTCGCCATCAGCACTCGTAACGCCAAGTCCCCTTCCAGCGGAGGAAGTTTCTCCAAGATTGCCAACCCGGCATCGAATTCGCCCAAGTCTGCGCGGGCGCCACTGGCGACGATTGCCAACTCAATCTTGCCGAGCTGGTCCAAGGTGTCAGCTTCAGGGCTGTTTGCTAGCTCTAGTGCCTTTTCCGGGCGCCCCAGGCCACGCTCGGCATCGGCCATCAACGGTAGATGCTCGTTTGAGCCGGTGAGGCGCCTAACAGTCCGTAATTCCCTTAGCGCTTCGGCGTATCGTTCCGTCACATAAGCTGCGATTCCAGCGGCCTCCCGCACTACATCAATCCGCCCGGCTCGCCGCAAGGCTTCTTGGGAATACTGATAGGCCAGTTCCGGGTCCTCATCGAGCAACCGACCACTCATAATTAGCAACTTGCCAACATCCTCGGCGTGTTCTTTGCTCAAACCGCGGAGCGAATCCCGCGCTTCCCTCGGAAGTTCGCGGTATTCCACGTCATCATCTATTGGCAGGTCGGTCCGTTGCCTCGATGGCTGCTCTGCCCTTCCACCCTCGCGCCGCTCAAACCCGCCACGGTTAGGACGATCCCCGTCCCGCCGGTCGAATCCACCACGATTGAGACGATCCCCATCCCGTTTTTCATAGCCATTCCGGGCCGGGCGTTCGCCTCGCCGATCGAACCCACCGCGTTCTGACCGATCATTGCGCTGCCAGTCCCCGGTGCGCTCGTAATCTGGGCGGGCACTACGGCGCGGTTCTTGCCTTTCGAAGGGCCGGTCGCCATCGCGCCGGGGGCGCTCGAAATCGGGCCGAGCATCTTGGCGCGGAGGTCGGCGGTCAAAACTGCGGTCATTATCGCGTTGGGGCCGATCCCCGTAACCCCGGTTCCGGTCGAAGCCGCCACGACCACCTACCGGCCGCCCCCCGCGATCTGGCCTGTCACCCCGACCTTCACCGCGCGGCCCATAACCTTGGCGTCCGTCTCGGCCTTCGGCTTGGCTCGGGCCCCTACCTTCGCCATAACCTCGCGAGCCGCCAAACGTTCCATCTCGGCGTTCTCCGCGCTGGCCGCCAAATCCTCGTTCGCCTCCACGACCTTCACTACGTTGGCCGAACCTTCGGTCTGTGCTCCGCGAGTCTCCGCCCCGACCTTCACGTCGCGGGTCGCCAAAAGCTCGATCCCCCCGAGCTTCGCTTGGGGCACCGTAGTTGCGATCGCCTCGGCCTTCCCGGTTGAAATCTTTGTGGCCTTCACGCTGACCAGTGTATCGGCTGCCGCTATAACCGCCTCGCCGGTCACCGCCGCCCTGCGAACGATCCCCACCGGTGCGCCCATATCCACTGTTTCGTCCACTTCCATCATGGGTTCCACCATCGCGACCGCCAAATCCGCCAGCATCGCGACCGCCTCCGCGCCCATAACCTCCACTTTGGTTGCTGCCGCCACGGTTATATCCACCGTCGCGACCATATCCGCCGTCGCGACCATATCCACCGTCGCGACCGCTATAGCCGCCACCTTCACGCGAGCGCCCACCACCGTCACTGGATCGTCCGCCACCATCACGCGAACCGTAACCGCCTCGACCACTGCCGCGCCCAGCATTATTACCGCCACGCTGGGAGGAGCGGTCGTTATTTCTACGGTCGTTACCGTCGCCGAATGCCATGCGTTAATGCTCCCACGATGGGCGGACAAATGCGCCCGCAGCAAAGGCGGCGCGACCAAACTGTCTGCGGTCAGGCGTATCGTCGAGACATGGGCCGGGGTATGGGCGGAATGCAGGCGATGCGGTCGTTTTCGCGCGATACGGATGTCGCCAAGCATCAGCTTGCTTCCACCACGCTCCGTCGGATTTGGGAATTTGCCCGGCCATACCGAGGGCGACTGAGCTTATTCGTCTTGCTACTAGCGCTCGATGCCGCCGCTACCGCCGCCGTACCATTGTTATTCCGGAATCTGATTGACAGTGGGATAACGCCCGGTAATCACGAAGTGGTGATTTGGAGTGCAGTTGCGGCTGGCCTATTGGCTTTATTATCGGCGGGATTATCAGTTGCGGAAAGATGGGTTTCCGCAGTTATCGGTGAAGGGTTAATTTTCGATTTAAGAACTCGTGTTTTTGACCATGTGCAGCGGATGCCTTTAGCTTTCTTTTCCCGGACTAGAACCGGGGCATTAGTGCAACGGCTAAATGGTGATGTATTAGGCGCCCAACAAGCCTTTACTTCGACTTTGCAAACCGTGGTATCAAATGGTTTAACAATTATCATCACATTAATTGCTATGTTTGCAATGGAATGGCAGTTAACTTTATTATCGTTAGTATTAGTGCCAGTATTTGTTTTGCCTGCCCGCTGGTTTGGTAAGAAGTTGGCGGTGTTATCGCGCGAAGGCATGGATTTAAACGCCGATGCTTCCCAACTCATGCAAGAACGATTCAATGTCGCTGGCGCACACTTAGCGAAAGTCTTTGGCGACCCGCAGCGCGAATCCGCCAAATACGCCGGTGCCGCCGGAGCCCTAGCCACGCTTGGCGTTAAGCGAGCCTTATTCTCGACTTGGTTCCGAGTCGGGTTAGCCACTATTGCAGCATTGGCAGTGGCTTCGGTTTATGGATTTGGCGGTTTACAAGCCATATCGGGAACTTTAACAGTTGGTACGGTAATTGCCTTAACCGCTTTTCTAAGTCGTCTATACGGACCACTAACTGCGATGTCCAATGTGCAAGTCGAAGTTATGACTGCGTTAGTCTCATTTGAACGGGTATTAGAGGTTTTGGATTTAAAACCAATGGTGGCCGATAACCCTAGCGCACATTTACTAACGGACGATGTTGCCGCCCACGGTGCTTCAATTGAATTAGACCAGGTGCAATTCGCTTATCCACGGGCCTCAGAAGTATCGTTGGCATCGTTAGAGTCGGTAGCAATTCTGGATTCATATCCGACTGGAAATACCCTACAAGATGTGACTTTCACGGTTCCACCAGGCACGATGACAGCATTAGTCGGTCCATCTGGGGCGGGGAAAACCACTGTAACTCAATTAGTTACTCGAATGTACGATCCAACTGTTGGTTCCGTGCGTATTGCGGGTACGGATTTGCGAGACGTGACTCAGGCATCATTACGGGAAGTAATTGGAACCGTCTCTCAAGAAGCTCATCTTTTCCATGACACCATCGGAGAAAACTTACGCTTCGCAAAACCAGATGCCACAGATGCGGAAATTATCGAAGCTTGCCAACGCGCCCGGATTTGGAACTTAATTGAGTCGCTACCCGAGGGTTTAAATACCGTGGTTGGCGATCGGGGCTATCGGTTATCGGGTGGGGAACGTCAACGACTAGCTATTGCTCGGGTCTTCCTCAAGGCTCCCGATATTATCGTGCTAGATGAGGCCACCGCCAGCCTAGATTCTGAAAATGAAGCGGCTGTGCAAGCCGCACTGGAACAAGCTTTGCAAGGCCGAACGTCATTAGTAATTGCCCACCGGCTCAGCACCGTGCGGGCCGCCGACCAGATTGTGGTGCTTGACCGAGGCCGGGTAGTTGAACGCGGCACTCACCCTGAATTACTCGCTCAAAACGGCCTTTATGCCGACCTGTACCGTACCCAATTCAATGAACCGAATCATCGCTAATTCCAACGGTACGCCAGATTATTCATTCTAAGACGACAAAAAAAAATTAAATTCAATAATTTGTTAGAATAACCAAGTTCGTCGCAACAAGAATGGGGTTGAGGGCTATGGCGCTAAGTCGGAAATCTTTTGCTATATTGTTGTCCGGATTAATTGCATTTGTAATTAGCAGTTGCACCGACATAAATCCTACCCAAGATAGCGAAACCCTGGATACAACTAATAATGCCGAATTACCAAGCCGTGAAGCAATTCCCCATCGCCAATTGACTCCATTTGACGAATTTCGCAATGTCTTGTGGGGAATGAATTTGGACGCCGATTCCCAACTCCGGCAACTAAACGCAGATCGAGTTCGGCAAGAAGATTTACTCGCTCAATGTATGAACGATTTGGGCTTCGAATATATCCCGTGGCTCGGTTGGAATACTTGGTATATCCGAGATGCTGAGAATTATCGCCCAGACGACCAAGATTGGGTTACTCAGTATGGGTATGGTTGGACCACCTTACCCCCGGAATCGCGTGGCGGGGGCGGGATTAGCGGGACTATGGATTTCTTTACGCCTGGCAACCCCAACATCGAAATATTCAATTCCCTTAGCGAGGGCGAACAACGCGCTTTTTGGGCCGCATTCCAGTACCGGGGTTCTGGTTTATCCCGAATTGTTGATGGGTGGGAACACATCAATTGCAATAACTGGAGTTCCGCAGTAGTGAATTATGAACGCCAGGTTGGTAACCGAGCAGAGTTCGCTCCCTTAATGGCTGCAATTACGCAGATGTACGATGATTTGCGCTGGGAAATATCCGACGCTGACCGCGCCTGGTCGAATTGTATGGCTGAATCTGGCTTCCCTGGGCTAGAACGCCAATGGGAAGCCTCAGACACTCTACTACGGGAGCTGAACGAATTAACCACCCGCATCTCAGCTAATCCGAATTGGGAGCCAGGTGTTAACCCAACAACGGACAACTCTCCTGAAATGGCTAAATTGCGCGACCGAGAAATCAAACTCGCTACCGCCGACTTGAATTGCCGAATTTCCACTAATTTCGAGGCTAACCGATCCGCCCATGTCGTTTCAGTGGAAACACAATTCATCGACGATCATTTAGCTGCTCTAACCGCCCTGCGGGATGCCGCCGAGCAAGGCGACTAACTTCCGTATATTCCGCCCACACAAAATTATTTGTGACAAATCATAGGCCTTGCGTCAGGTAATAGGTATGAGCGAGAACCTGCGGGTGGAACCCATCCACCATTCTGCGATTAAGGCCGCAGAGTCTCAGCATTACGATCACCCTTTTATCAGTCTTTTCGAATCGGTACTGCCCGATTTGCATCGTTATGTCGCCCGGCAATGCCCACCGGATGATGTTGACGATGTCTGCGCCGACATTTTCGCTGAAGTTTACTTACGTTGGCCTTGGGCACCAGACAGTTTAGAAAGCCAGCGAATGTGGGTTTTCGGATTTGCCCGCAATAAACTTCACGAGTTAAACCGGGCAAAACGATATCGTGTTTCGCTATCTGACCGATTAGCAAATCATTCGCTAACCTCGAAATACACCGAATTCGAACCTATAGTCACGGCTAATGATCGAGTAAAGCGACTACTGGTTCAGATACCCGACAAAGAACGGGAGGTCATTCTGCTAACGGTATTCGCGGGATTCAATTCCGCTGAGACAGCCCAAATTCTTGGTACCACTGTTACGGCGGTTACTACCCGAGCCAGCCGGGCTCGGAAACATTTAAAGCGACTTATTGAAAATGAAGGGATAGCACGATGAAAAACGTAACCACCGATGAGTCTGCAGTAAATGAACTGCGTAATTTTATGCTGAGTAACGATTTAATTCCCCCACCATCAACCGAGTTAAATGATGAGCAAATAGACCGAATTTTCCGCAAAACACTTTCGAAATTCGACACCTTAACCGGGCAAGATGGCGGAAGTTCTAAATCGAATAAACCACGGACACAGTGGATCCTAGCGGCTTCTATTGCTGGGGCCTTGACGTTGGGATTTGGTGGCCACTACTTAATCACGGGTAGCTTAGGCAACTCCCCCGGTAACGGGCCGGGCCAGACAATAATGGCAGGCGTAAACACCTTGGCCTTGCCCGGAGTTGACCTGACCAACATCGCGCACGCCCCCTCCGCCGAACAAGCCCTCATTGCAGCTCAAAAAGCTGCTGCGGCCAATAACCAAGAAGGCGAAGGCACCGTACAATTTATATCCAAAATCGATCACGGGCTAGAACTCAGAAACCTTGATGATCCCCGAGCGGACAACATGTACATCCAACTCGTACTCAGCGAATACTGGATTGAACCCGATGGCGCGGCCCGCACGGAACAAACTTGGGGCCAACAAGTCCCCCTCAACCAGTTCGACCAACTTGACTTTACCGCGCCCATTTTAGGCGAAAGTAATTCGTTTTGGCATGAAGCTCCTACCGAATATAACTTACGGCATGGCCCCAACTCATTTACTCCGTGGATAGTTGCTCAACTTCCGCGAGAGCCGCAACAACTTGCCGATGCGCTCAAGGCCCAATGGGGCGGCAGATATGACGACCAAAGCCTGCTTTATGGCATCGTTTCGCTCTACCAAACACATGTGGTGCCCGATGATTTGGCCGGCGCGATTTGGCAACTGCTCAGCACCAATCCAGCCATTCGTGATTTGGGCGAAACCACAGATCGCATCGGCCGCCCGGCTCACGCCTTTGCTTTTGAGTCGTTCCCCAAGGATCGTCATAATGACAGCTTTGACCTGCTGCTCGTCTCTCCGGAAACCGGGCGCCTCATCGGCTGGGAGTGGGTAGCGGTGAACGATGCCACGCACAACATCACAGAGCCTACAGTATTAGGTTTCACCGTTTGGCTGGAATCCAAGTTTGTCGAAAACGTCGGCGGACGCTAATAACGGGCACGGTTGATCCGCCAGCGGTCGATCAGCTTTAAGCCTTCCACCAACAGGAAAATGAGCGCGGCCAAGGCTAGGCACCACATCCACTCAGTCAATCCGATGGGAGCCACCCGGAAAATGTTCTGCATAAATGGCACATACAGGAACAGCATAGTTAAGCCCAACAGGGCGCCGATGGCGTACCAGATGGTGCGATTGCCTTGGAACACCCGCGGCGTCAACGACGAGCGGCCCAAGAAGCGGCAGTTGAACAAGTAAGCAATCTGTCCCAGCGTCAGCATCGTGACAGCCAACCCCTGAGCTTGGGGCAGAGCCATACCAAAGCGATTCATCCCCAACCAGAACATCAGCATCGTGGCCCCGCCAATAAGTAACGAAACCAGCAGCACGCGGATGAGGAAGTCTCGCGTTAACAATGGTGTCTTCGGATCACGCGGTGGCCGGTTCATCACATCCGGTTCAGCAATCTCGGTAGCCAACGGCAAAGACAAGGTTACCGAGGTAACCATGTTCACCCAAAGCACCTGCACCGGCGCTAGCGGCAGTAAAGCCCAACCTAGCAAAGTTGCAGTTAGCAGCACCAAGGCCTGGGCGCCGTTAGTCGGCAACATAAACAAAATAGCCTTGCGGATGTTGTCGTAAATCCGGCGACCCTCGGCTACTGCCCGCTCAATGGTGGCGAAATTATCATCCGCCAGCACGATGTCGGCAGCCTCTTTAGTAGCCTCAGTGCCCTTGATACCCATAGCCACCCCGACATCAGCCTGGGTAAGCGCGGGCGCATCGTTCACCCCGTCACCAGTCATGGCGACCACCTCGCCGTGCGACTGCAAAGCTCGGACGATGCGAATCTTGTGCTCAGGCGAAGTCCGAGCATAAACATGAACATCGCGAACCACGTTACGCAGCTCGGTATCTGACATGGCTTCCAACTGCGCACCTGTCAAAGTCGGAGCATCAGTAGAATCAGTAATCCCCATCTCGGAGGCAATAGCTTTAGCCGTGCCGACATGGTCGCCGGTAATCATCGTGACGGCAATCCCCGCATTCCGAGCCTCCGCAATCGCAGCGATTGCTTCGGGCCGTGGCGGATCAACGATGCCAACGATGCCAACCATAGTCATGCCGGTTGGCCCATCGGAATCAAACGAGTCAATATGGTCTTCAATGTCATGATGCGCCCCGGCCAAAACTCGCAGACCCTGCGAGGCCAAGAAGTCCATCTGGGCATTCCAGAAGTCAGCATCAAACGGTTCCAATGTGCGCCCATCAGCAGCTAACTGAGTGGTGCAACGCCGAGCTACCGAATCAAGCGCCCCCTTGACCATAATCCAGCGATCCCCATCTGGATCTTCCGAAATGGTTGCCATGTATTTAGTCGCAGAGTCGAATGGGATTTCAGCAACACGCTTCCAACCAGTGGTGTCAACGCCTGATTTGCGACCGAACACATAAACTGCACCCTCGGTCGGCTCGCCAACCAGCTTCCAGCGGCCACCAGACCCGCCCGGCGTTTCAGCTTCGCGAGTCAACTGGGCATCGTTACAAAGCTCCATTACCTTACCGAGCGCGCGGATGTCGCGCGTCTGACCGGCTTGGGAATGGTCACCGTAGTACTCAATCTCACCCTCGGGCGAATACCCGTTTCCGGTTACTAGATAGGTACCATGTCGAGTAATCACCTCCCGGACTGTCATCTCGTTTTGAGTGAGTGTACCAGTTTTATCCGAACATATGGTCGAAACGGAGCCGATAGTTTCAACCGAGGTCATGTGCCGGGAGATCGCGTTGCGGCGGGCCATTGCCTGCACACCCAGGGCCAGGGTAATTGTCACCATCGCGGGCAGACCTTCGGGGATGGCAGCCACCGCGAAGCCAATGGTGGTAGAGATCAAGTCCCCGCCGGTACGGTTGTGCAAAAAGAGGCCGATGAGCACCATTACCGCGGCGAGCACCAGCACCAGGATTGCCAATTTACGCCCAAACGCAGCCATTGCTTTCGTAAGCGGGGTGTCAATGTGCTCGGCTTCGGCAATCATCTCTTGGATGTGCCCAATTTCGGTCCGCGAACCGGTGGCAGTCACTACGGCCAAACCTGTACCAGCGACCACCAAGGTAGAGGAGAAAAGCATTGAGGTACGGTCGCCGACGTTGGCATCCGGCGATACGGATGCAGCCGACTTCACCGAAGCGACCGACTCCCCGGTCAGCGCGGACTCCTCCACTTGGAGGTTCGTCGATTCGATTAGGCGCGCATCGGCCGGTACCCGATCTCCAGGGCGCACTCGGATGATGTCGCCGGGCACTAGAGTCTCTGCGTCAACTTCGACCCAGGCGCCATCGCGCAACGTGGTGGCCGTCGAGGAAAGCATGCCCTTAATGGCGTCCAGGGCAGCTTCGGCCTTGCCTTCTTGAATCAGACCGATGGCGATGTTGATCACGATCACGGCTAGGATGACGGAGAAGTCAATCCAGTCCCCCATGATAGCTTTGAGGATTGCTGCGCCAATCAGCATCAATATCAAAATGTCCGAGGCATGATGCCACAGTTTGACATACCACGGCTTTCGCGCGGCAGTTTCTAGGCGGTTGGGCCCGTATTCCCGCAGCCTGCTAGCCGCATCTGTGCTGGTCAGGCCCGATTGGCTGGTGCCGAGGGCAGCAATAACTTCTTGGGGCTGAGCCGCCCAAGGAGCTAGAGTTTCGCCATCAGAGTTGCCGACAATGCGGAGGGCACCGGTTTGAGGTCTTGCAGGAGAAATTATTGCAGTCATCTGACTTACGATTTTTCCACAAGTCGCTACCTCGGGTAGTAGCTGTGTCGCACCCTTGGCTAGTTCAAGGCCTAGCCTGACTGCGATATCTTGTTTCTATAAGTAGCAGACATTCGCCGATGCAGGCTGGGTCTGCCTTTTTACGCATGATTGCGTTATGAAAAATTAAATCAGTTATCTTGCTAGACCGCCGGAAGGCAACAAAAAGCCCCTGCCGAAGCAGGGGCTAAATGCTATCTTGGTTACGCGGCCTGAACCTACGGTGCGGCCACCCTCGCGGATAGCGAAGCCGAGGCCCTCTTCCATAGCGATAGGCTGGATCAGCTTGACGGTCATGTCAGTCTGGTCACCAGGCATAGCCATTTCCTTGCCATCGGGCAACTCAACGATACCGGTCACGTCAGTGGTACGGAAGTAGAACTGAGGACGGTAGTT
>Ga0268261_10000048_pt1 | contig 82171 bp, 83 predicted proteins | sample TergutNc150P1_FD_190353 | JGI IMG/M metagenome (GOLD analysis project Ga0268261, IMG submission 190353) | Nasutitermes corniger P1 segment gut microbial community from laboratory colony in Florida, USA - Nc150 P1 (SPAdes) (version 2) | ecosystem: Host-associated > Arthropoda: Insects >... | reverse complement strand
CCAGTTGTTGGAAGAGCATCGCCGCAGCGCCGCCCACGATTTCGCCGATGCCGACTGGGAATCGGGTTTAACCCGCAACCGGCAAGGCAAAATCGAAAACACCCTATCCAACCTGCATTTGATTCTCGAACATGACCCAGCGTTGCAGGGCATCCGGTTTAACCGTTTGGCCGGGCAAATCTATGGTGAGTTGCTGCCGTGGGAGCGCCCCCACCCGGCCTGGCGGGATGCCGACACCGCCCAACTCGTCGCCTACGTTGATGCCAATTACGGGGAGTTTTCTGTCCGCAACTTCGACGTCGCGCTTACCAAAGTTAGTGAAGACAGGTGGTACCACCCCATCACCGACTACATAGACGGCCTACCCGACTGGGATCAGGTGCCGCGCTTGGATTCGCTGTTTATTGACTATCTGGGTGCTGAGGACACCGAATATGTGCGGGCGGTAACCCGGAAAACGTTGGTGGCAGCAGTAGCGCGCATCCGCCAACCCGGCATCAAATTCGACAGTATTCCGGTGTTAAACGGTGGCCAAGGCATCGGCAAATCCACACTCATCGCCCGATTAGGTCGGGACTGGTACTCCGATAGTTTGTCGATTGCGGATATGAAAGATAAAACCGCAGCCGAAAAACTCCAAGGCTACTGGCTGCTCGAGCTGTCCGAAATGGCGGGCATCAAGAAAATGGATGTTGAAGCCGTCAAAGCCTTCGCATCCCGCACCGACGACAAATACCGACCATCCTATGGCCGCGTGGTTGAATCCCACCCGCGCGAATGCATCGTTATTGGCACCACCAACAATGATAGTGGATTCCTGCGTGATGTGACCGGCAACCGCAGGTTCTGGCCATTGAGGTTAACTGTTGGTAGTAAGCGACCGTGGGACTTAAACCCGGCGGAAGTCGACCAGATTTGGGCTGAAGCGCTAACCCTATTTGAAGATGGTGAGGAGTTATTCCTGTCAGGTGATTTGGCTGTGGCCGCTGCTGTGGAGCAACGCGATGCACTAGAGAACGACGACCGCGAAGGCATGGTCGCCGCCTACCTGGAAACCTTGCTACCGGAAAATTGGGATCAGATGGACATCGCCACGCGCGCCATGTACATCGATGACCCAGATGCCCCCACGCAGCCTGTTGGGGTTCACCAGCGCGAGCAAGTGTCCAACATGGAAATTTGGTGCGAGTGCTTCGGCAAACCGCGCGAAGCCATCCGCAAAGCCGACTCCTACGAAATCGAAGCCATTTTGCAGGGCATCGGTGGCTGGAAACGGCTGGAATCCAAAACAGGCAAGCGTTCCATCCCAATCTACGGCATCCAACGCCTCTACGTTCGAGCCTAAACCGAAATGCGGTTGTGCTGATGCTGCCCAACCAGGCAATGGGCAAGCAGTATCAGCACAACCCATCACCGCTGGTCACACCAGCCCCATCGCCCCTGTTTTGCTCATCTGCTAAATGACTCCCTCTCCTTTTGAATAATAAGAATATAAGGATATAAGGGTATAGGGCATATACGTATATAGGCATATTGGGCTATATAGCGCAAAGGGCACTTCGGGCAGAACCGTCATCGGCACAACAGCCAAAAAGGACTGAAATGGAAGAACAAAAACTAGAAAAACTGCTGGTCAAACAAGTAAAAGCATGTGGTGGAATAGCGCCCAAACTCCTATGCCCAGGATTCGACGGTATGCCAGACCGCCTCCTACTACTACCCGGCGGGAAATGCGGATTCGTCGAAGTCAAAAGGTTCGGACAGAAACCCCGGCCACTCCAAACCGCGAGGCATGAACTGCTGCGCCGCCTCGGCTTCCAAATCCATGTGTTGGATAAACCCGAACAGATTGAGGTGATAATCCGTGAAATATCAGCCGCATGACTACCAGCAGTACGCCATCGACTTCATCGAAACGCACCCGGTATCGGCTGTGCTACTCGAAATGGGTTTAGGGAAAAGCTCAATCGCTTTAACCGCCCTAGCCAACCTGCTATTTGATTCGTTTGAGGCACACATGGTTCTGGTGATTGCCCCATTGCGGGTGGCGCGTGATACCTGGCCGGATGAGTTGGCGAAGTGGGAACACCTCAGCCACTTAACTCATGCGGTGGCCGTGGGGTCTGCTGCGGAACGGAAGCAAGCCTTGTTGGAGCGGGCTGACATCACCATCATCAACCGTGAAAACATCCCCTGGCTCCTAGAACAATCCGGAGTGCCATTCACCTACGACACCATCGTCATCGACGAGCTATCCAGCTTCAAAAACCACAAAGCCAAGCGATTCAAAGCCTTAATGGCTGCCCGACCCCGGGTTAAACGCGTGATTGGTTTGACCGGAACGCCATCGTCCAATGGGTTGATGGATTTGTGGGCGCAATTCAAGCTCCTGGACATGGGCGCCCGGTTGGGTCGGTTTATTGGCCAGTACCGCAACGCCTACTTCACCCCTGATAAGCGCAATGCCCAGGTGGTGTTCACTTACAAGCCGCAGCCCGATGCCGAACGCAGGATTTACGACCGGATTGGGGACATCGCCATTTCGATGAAATCCACCGACCACCTCATCATGCCAGAACTCATCACCGCCGAAGTGCAAGTTCACCTGAGCAAGACGGAGAGCAAACACTACGAGCAAATGAAACACGACCTCGTACTGTCCTTGCCCGCCGGGGAAATTACAGCCGCCAATGCCGCAGCCCTCGCCGGGAAACTGTGCCAGATGGCCAACGGCGCCATCTATGACGAAGACGGCACCATCCACCACCTGCACGACCGGAAGTTGGATGCACTTGAGGATTTGATTGAGGCTGCCAACGGCAAACCGTTATTGGTGGCTTATTGGTTCAAGCATGATCTGGCTCGGATTGCTGACCGGTTACGCAGCCTCGGCATCGAGTTCGAGGCTTTGGATGATGGCGGCAGCATCAAACGATGGAACGCGGGCCAAATCCCAGTCGCCCTAATCCACCCCGCCTCCGCTGGGCATGGGTTGAACCTGCAAGCTGGTGGCAGCACGCTGGTGTGGTTTGGGCTGACCTGGAGCCTGGAGTTGTACCAACAAACCAACGCCCGCCTCTGGCGTCAAGGCCAACAGTCCGAGACCGTGGTTATCCATCACATCATCACCAAAGACACCATCGATGAGCGCATCATGGACGCCCTGGAACATAAAGACAAAACTCAAGCCCGGTTAATTGATGCCGTCAAAGCGGTAATCAAATAATCAAATAAATCAAAATCCCATGCGGTACATCAACGGAGTCAAACATCGGAGTCAAAACCTGCCAATCCGAGGGAACCCTGTTTCTCAAACATTGGAGGAAGCTAATGGCTACCAGATACCAATACGCGAAAGATTACTTATCTCAAGCGCTTTACATTAACCAAAGCATTAAGTCCAAAACCGCCCAGGTTGAATCGCTGCGGGAGCTAACCACCAGCACCACAGCCAAATTGACTGGAATGCCTCGGAACCCGAACCCGAACTACTTTGATGACTACATCAACAAATCCCTAGCCTTGGAAGCCGAGATTGCCGCTGACTTGGCAGCACTCATTGACCTGAAGGCTGAGATTATCGGTGTCATCAAATCGGTGGCAGACCGCGAATGCCGAAATCTGCTGGAACTAAGATATTTGAGTTTCCGCACCTGGGAAATGGTGGCTATCGAAATGTTCTGCGATGTCCGCCACGTCTATCGCCTCCACAACAAAGCGCTAGCCGAGGTCGATGCTATTTTGCGGGAACGCTAGTCGCGGGCAGGCCAGTCCACACCAGGAATCATTGACTCACCATCCATGCCCGATGGCGGATTGGTGGTTCCATGCCATCCAACCAGCACTCGCCCGGCGGAGTCGGTGAAGTAGCGTTCGCCGGGCCTAATCGTTGCCACGCCGCCACCGTATTGAGCTTTCAGTTCGGTGGCGGCAATCTTTTGTTCCGCTTCATCCCACAAGTTGCTTGAGGGCAGCAGGTTAGGGTCGGTATGTTCCCACAGTCCGGTCATCGGTTCCACAACCGCTAGAATAATGGAATGACCAACAAGGAGCGCACAATGGAACTCGGATTAGCCATCAGTGCTATTTCGTTGGCCGTCGCCACAGCAGTTCATTGGCGGGTCTACAAGAAATACCATTACGTCTGCCACGCTTGCGGCGAGAACTTCAAACCCGATTCGTTCGCCAAGTCGATGTTTGCGCTGAACATGGGGCCAGAACGGCGAATCCGCTGCACCAAATGCGGCGTCACGGGCTTAAACTTAGCCCAACCAGACTAATTTCCTAAAACGTGTCAGGTTTGGTCATGGTTTCGGTACAGCAATCCGTGTTATAACTAAACTAACAGAAAACTCAACCCACCCGCCGGGCGTCTCCAGAAAATGGGCGCCCAATTTTTATGCCCCAGAAAAACAGGCTCCCAGAAAAGTGGCCTCCATAAAAGTGGCCTTGATAAAAGCGAGGGGGTGAAAAGCTGGTGCCTTACAAACCTGCCAAACCTTGCGCTGTGACCGGCTGCCCCGAACTGGTAACCGAACGGTACTGCGATGCGCATCGCAAGGATGAGTACAAGCGGTACAACAAGTACGACCGTGACCCTGGAACCAACAAGCGTTACTCCGGTGCTTGGAAGCAAATCCGAGCCTTGTACCTATCCAACAATCCGTTGTGTGAGTTGTGTCAGCGCGAGGGCAAACTGACCGCTGCCACGCTGGTGCATCACAAGGTCAAGGTGACCGACGGCGGGTCGAATCATCATTGGAATCTGCAAGCGTTGTGTTTGCCGTGCCATTCCCGGTTGCATTGTCAGCAAGGTGACTACTTCTAAACCGCTCTGACCTGCAACGATGGAGGGGCGGTCGACATCTCTGCTGGTCAGAGGCGTTTCAGCGGCTCCGGCCTGCCGCGCGAAAAATCACCAAATCAAAAATCAAAATCGGGTGCCAAATTATCAGGGAACCTTGATTCCGCCTAGCCCTTTGATTGTTTTGATTACGGCCTAAACGGCCAGTTTTGATTTCTTTTTGAATATTTGGGGGGTGATTGCTTATGCCAAGTGGAGGTTACCGCCCAGGGGCTGGGCGACCACGCAAAAACCCCATTGATGCCAAACTGGAAGGCAAGCCAAAGGCTGCTCCGGCACCTAAGAAAGCGGCTCCGGTTGCTCGGCCACGGGAACTGAAGACCAAACCTGCCGCCGGGAATGTGATGACCGATTATTTCGGTGAGGCAATGAAAGAGTGTGGCACCATCGTGCCCTCGGCTGATGCCTTGCGTGGAGAATTGGAAGCCTGGCTTGACGCCCGTGGCTGTACCGGAATTATCGCGCCGCAGACGATTAGCGACTACGTGCTCAACCGTCAGGGTTTCTTAGCTTGTGAGGCGATGAATCGCAAAATCGGGCGGATGACCAAAGACATGAAATTGTCCCCTTATGTGACTGCTGGCCAAGCGTATTACCGGGCGATGCAAGCCGATTTCAACATTATTCAGCAAGCGGTTAACCGCCACGCGGATTACCAGCCCGAAGAGCAAAACGCGTTCTTGGCGCTTTTGCAGAATCGCGGGTTCTAAGTGACTGCGAAATCCAAGACCATCAAGTTTAACGAGAACAAACGCCGGGCCAAGAAAGCACGGCTGAAAAAGCAGGAGCGCTTATGTAAAGGAGGCCGGTAATGGTGATTGAGAAAGTGAATCAGTACCACCCGGATAAAGTGGCAGACCGCATTGCTGGCGCCATCGTTGATTACGCGTACACGCTACAGCCGAACCCGCGCATTGCGGTTGAGGTGCTGGTGGGTCACGGCCACGCCACCATCATCGCTGAGACTTCCGTGATTTTGGAGCGGCAAGTGGTGGAAGCTGTGGTGGGCCGGATTGCTGGCCTAACCAAAGGCCAAGTTAACCTCATTCAGGTTCCGCAAGATTCCCACCTTGCTCACAACCAGTCTGCTGGGTTCCGGTGCGGTGACAACGGCGTATTCGCAGCGAAGTGGAATGCCGATTATGAGCGGGCCACCGAGCTTGCAGCCGAGTACGGCAGCATTTTCTTGGCGGATGGTAAGTACCTGTTCGACTTCAAAAAGGGCGCGGCTACGATTTGCCAGTCCAACGCCGCCACCCATGACATTGCCGCCCTGGTCACCGAATTCGAGAACCTGACCATTAACCCGTTGGGGGCTTGGATTGGTGGCACCGATACTGACACCGGCGCCACTAATCGCAAGCTCGGTAGCGACCAGCCGTTGTGTAATCCGAATGGGCTGCACGGCAAAGACCTGTCCAAAGCCGACGTCACCATCACCATCTGCCTAAATGCCATTAGCCGGATTTTGGGCGGCGCGCTGGTGCAAGCCTTTTGCTCGATTGGTGATGTGGATGTTCCGCTTTATGTGGGCGGCAAGCTGGTCGGCACGCTGGAGTTCACCGATGCTGTGGAGTACGCGCGGGGTTACATTGACCGGCTCGGCGGCTTCGAGCAATTCGCTTGTTATGGGATTCAGAATCGGGGGTGGCAACTTGCAGACAACTGAGCGTTTTGAGAAAGTCCCCACCGACCAGCTAATCCAGTATGCCCGCAACGCCCGCACCCACTCCAAGGAGCAGATACTCCAGTTGCGTTCCAGCTTGCGGGAGTTTGGGTTTATCAACCCGGTACTTATTACCAGCGACTACACGATTATTGCGGGGCATGGTCGGGTTGAAGCCGCCAAAGCCGAGGGCTTAGCTGAGGTGCCATGCGTGTTCGTGGAACATCTGACTGAGGCGCAGAAGCGGGCATACATTCTGGCGGATAACCGGCTCGCGCTCGATGCGGGTTGGGATGCCGACTTGCTGGCCACCGAAATGGCCGAACTCAAAGACCTGGGTTTTGATCTGGAGTTAACTGGCTTCGACATCACCGAAATCGAGAAGATGTTTGCCGATGAGGCCGGTGATGCTGAGGATGATGACTTCAACCTTGACGGTGCACTAGAGGAAACCCCGTTTGCTAAGACTGGCGACCTGTGGCATTTAGGGCGCCACCGGCTCCTGCTCGGCGACTCCACCAAGCCGGAGGACGTGGCCCGGTTGATGGATGGCAAAAAGGCCAATCTGGTTCTGACAGATCCGCCTTACTTAATATCCTATAAGGCCAAGGCGGGCAGCATTAAGAATGATGATTTGGACGATGCCGCTGGGTTTGAGTTCTTGCTGGCCGCGATGCAGCAAGCCGAATGGGCGATGGCCCGCGATGCCACCATTTATGTGTTCCATGCGGATAGTAAGGGTGAGATTTTCCGGCGGGCGTTCCGCGAAGCTGGGTTCCACCTGTCGGGTTGTTGCATTTGGAAGAAAAACACATTCACTCTTGGCCGCTCGCTTTATCAGTGGCAGCATGAGCCGTGTTTGGTGGGTTGGAAAGTCAAAGGCAAGCACATCTGGCTTGGTGACCGCAAACAGTCCACCATTTGGGAATGCGATAAGCCACCGAGGAACGATATTCATTCGACGATGAAGCCGCTGCCGCTACTGCAAATCCCGTTATTGAATTCCAGCGCGACGGGGAGCATTGTGCTTGACCTGTTTTCCGGGTCCTTCAGCACCGGCATGGTGTGTGAGCAGCTCGACCGGGTCTGTTACGCGATGGAACTGGATGAGAAATACGCCTCCGCTTCGATTAAGCGCTACGCCGCCAGCTTCGGCGAAACTGAAATCTGGGTAGAGCGCGACGGCAAAACCATCAGCTATGTGGAACTCAATAAGGAGGTGGTGCCCGATGACGGCAAAAACCTCCCCGCCAATTCCAGCAAAGCCGGTTAAATCGGTGCTGCGGTACCCCGGAGCCAAATGGGCACTCTCAAAATGGGTGGTCGAAAATCTTCCTGCCCACGAGGTGTATTTGGAACCGTTCTTCGGCTCCGGGGCTGTGTTCTTTGCCAAGCTACAATCGCGTACCGAAACCATCAACGATTTGGATGGCAATGTGGTGAATCTGTTTAGGGTGATGCGGGAGCAAACCGAAGCCCTCTGCAACGCGCTTAGCCTGACTCCGTGGGCGCGGGCTGAATACCTGAACAGCTATACCAATTCCGAATCGGTGAACGATGTGGAGCGGGCACGGTTGTTTTTGGTTAGGTGTTGGCAAGCGTTCGGCACCCGCACCGGCCAAGCCTCCGGCTGGCGCAACCGAACCTGCGGCAAGAACCCTACTGAGCCTGACATTTGGAAGGTGCTGCCGGAGCGGGTCACCGTGGCGGCTCGGCGTTTGCGGGATGCGCAGATTGAGAGCATGGACGCCATCGCGCTAATTAAGCGGTATGCGAAGCCGAACTGCCTGATTTACGCAGACCCTCCATACACCCCAGACTCCCGCTCAAAGAACATCTACGCCTTCGAGTGCGATGACCAATTCCACCGCGACCTACTCGACGCCCTGAATAATCATCCTGGCCCGGTGGTGCTTTCCGGCTACGACAATCCACTATATAACGAGCGTTTATCGCATTGGCGAAAAGTAACCAAAGAAGCCGTAGCCGAATTAGGCCATAAACGCACCGAAGTATTATGGATAAAAGATGCAGTTGTGCCACTGGAATTGTGTGCTTAATTGAAACAGGAATGCTATTCACGCTTTTAGTGACATACATCCCTCGAAATAGTGGCACATGGGCTTGATAAGTACGCCTTTTAGAGTGAGTAATTGTAACTACCAAAACAAGAGAAAGGTATTTACGATGAAAATCGAATACAATCTAAAAGGCGCCGAACGCAAAGCCCTCGTCGCCAAAATCACCGAATTGCTGGACGCACCGACCAAATACCTGGGTGTGCCATCCTGCGCTTATGAGGTTGCCGGTTACCTGATTGATAAGACTGGCTGCCTGATGGGTCAAGACAACTTCGACTTGGTTATCAACTTGCGCGAGGCCGGGTTTGAACCAGCGAGCGAAACCTACACCAACACCGAAACCCCAGCCGAAGAGCCAACCGAGATTGAGGCCGAGCCAGAGACCGTAACAGAGGAACCTGCCGCCAAGCCGGTGCGCGCTGAACGTGAATTCCAGGCCAGCACCACCCTGGGCGGGTTGACCATTGAGATTCCACTCAAAGGGTTCACCCCGGAAAAGCTATACAACCTGACCAGCATGGTGCTGGCCAAAGAGGAACTGCTCAAAGCCGCATTGGGTGTGGATGCGCTGCCGATTGAATTGACGGACGACACGGTGCAGTTTCCTTGGTTTACCGGGGATTTGGATGCCGAACACGCCAACGCCTACGCCCACCTCATCAGCCGCCTTTGCGCCACCGCAATAGAGAAGAAACGAGTGGTGGCTAAGGAATCGGAGTTGCCGGAGAATCCGAAGTACGCGATGCGCTGCTTCCTGCTCAGCCTGGGTATGCTCGGAGCTGAGTTCAAGAACGCGAGGAAGATGTTGACTTCCAAGCTGGACGGAAATTCGAGTTGGAAATTCGGCAAACCAGCAGCCGCAGATGCCGCCTATGAGGCCACCACCGCCACCGTGGGCGCCGCTGAGGAGGTGTCCGATGAACTGGCCAACTAGCGCTCAAGTAGCCGCCCAAAAGGCAAATTATCCGGCTGGCACCCGGGTCGAGTTGGTGCATACCTCGGACAAATTCACCGAGCTAAAGCCCGGGGCGGTGGGAACTGTTAGGCATGTCGATGATATCGGCACCTGCCACATTGCTTGGGATGACGGTTCCAGTCTTGGTATGGCTTTGGGCGAAGATGTAATAAAGAAATTGCCGCTGATAACGGACACCATTATTGACCAGATTAATAAGGTCAGAATATCGGGCAAAGCCAATATGCTGGCTTTGAACGATGTGCAGAGAATTGCCTTTGATAACCTGTATTGCGAATTGGTGGATTTTATCGAAACTTCACCTAAAGCGTATCAACGTTTCATCCTGACGGGCATTGTTGAATAAGTGCTACACATCTCTACTAATAAGCGCGGTAATGCCTTGCTATTACCCGTAAGTAGAGGGAATGTATTACCAACAACAAAACAACAATTACCGAAAAGGGTTGAGAACAATGAACACCACTAAGGTTACCAAGCTGCAGCAAGCCGCCATTGACGCCTACACCAACTTCTTCATGAACGATGGCGAGTGGGCGCCGGTTGAGAAAGCCCTCAAAGCTGCTGGCAAAGCGCACACCGTCACGGAGTTCGCCAAGCCGGAAACCGGGGTGTGGCATTTGGACACCATCGTTAGGGATGCTTACTGGGATTTGCGCCGCATCGGCGTAGACGACTGGACAGCCTACAGCGCGGTTATCGACTTCTAGGCAATTAGTGCCCTACACCGCACTAATAAACATCGAATTCGCTTGCTATTAGTGTGGAGTAGAGGGAATCTATTACTACCAAAACAATAGCAAGAAAGAGAAGATTGAAATGTTAAACCTTAAGGGAATTGAATTCACCGAAACCAACATCGGCCAATTAACAGTCGACTATTACCAAGCCGGTGCCAATAGCGAGGAAATTCAACAATTGCTGGACGCTTGGGTGGCCTGGTACCACAAAAACATTAAGGCACCCTACCAACCCACCGAGGCTGACCTGGCTGCCGCAGCCGCATTCAAGGCTGAACTTGATGCAATGGGCGCAACCTACGAAGACGTGAAATAAGGAACGTAAGAGCCATGCACACCGACGCTGAAGTTTTGACCTACGACAACACCAATCCGGAGACGTTCTTCGATGACCTCGCCAAGGATGAACGCTGGCTTGGGTTCGGCTACCTGGGCGAACGCCGCGAAAAAGAATGGAGCAAGGGACAGGAGGCTGACCTGATGGCATTGGAAACTGCGATCGGACGCGGGCTGACCTACGGGCAAATGTTCACTTGGGCCAACAGCAAATACGGTCGCTGGTACGGTGATTGCCAGTTCGGATGCAACGGCCAACACGCCGAGAAATACCTGCCCACCAAATACCTCCCGGCCTAGAAACCAAATAGCAAAACCACCCCAAGCAATTGGGGATTTTGCTCATTATCGGCTCTAATAATAGCGCCTTATTTTGTGCCTATTTATTTGTGCTGCACATCTCTACTAATAAGCCGCTATTTACTTGCTATTACATTTCATAAGAGCGAACATGTAATTACTGGAAAACAAACAAGCAAAGAGTTCGGAAAGGTGATTACGATGTTTGAATTCACAAAAGGTCATAACGGAGCCTGGTACGCAAAAACCGAAATCGGCGAATTCACGGTAACGGTTCACACTAAGGCTTGGGATGAGAAAGCCACCCGCACCCGCCTGTACGTTAGCGGCGAGCAGGACGTGGACTTCAGCGCCGCGTATGAGGCCGATTACGCCGACGGTGGGCCAAAGCCTCGCGGTGAACGCCCAGAGGTCGACAAGCTGTATGACCAACTCAACCGCCAAGTGGTTAAGAACAAGAAAGCCCTGCTGGCCGAAGCCAAGCAGCAAGAAGCCATCTCCGAGTTGCTTGGTGAGACCAAGATGACGTTCAGCCGCAAGGCCGGTTGCTCTTGCGGTTGCTCCGCCGGGTTCATCCTCGACCGGATGCTCACCGTTCAAACCGCCCAAGGTCAAAAGCCGGTAGCCAGCATTTGGATTGAACCCACCAAGAAGTAACGGCGCTCAGGCTTTATTGCACGAATCGCCAGATGGCTATGGTGGTGGCTACGGGCACCTCGCCATCGGTGGTTTCGGTGAGGAAGTCCAGCCGGTCGTTGGGCTGAATATCGGATATTTGCCCAGCGGACTCGGATAGCACAACTTGGGAATTAGCCTTGATAATGGTGACCTGGGTTTCTGGTGTGACCTGCAGGAATTGCGGTTCATCGTCCCGGTTGGTTCCGGTTACTACTGTACCGTCTGCCATCACCTGGACTTGCAGCATGTTCAGTTCAAGAATGTCACCCTCAATGCTGGTTACGAATCCAGATTCCATACCGTCAGTTGTCGAGGCGCCAACAGGCTGGCCTTGGGTGCCGGTGCCGGTCACCACCACGACTCCTGCGTTGCCAATTTGAGGAATCCCGATTGCTTGGCCAAGTTCATCGGCACGCGCCGACACCCCGCCGTGGTAAAAGAAGAAGAACCCGGCGGTCGCAAGCGCCAAAGAAACAGCGCCGAGCCGTTGCGGAATTGATAACGCCGCAGCGGGGCGCGAATCCCGGTTCGAGATTGCACGGTGGCTCTTGGTAATGGCCTGGTAGACGGCGTAACCGACGATGGCGCCAAGAGTGTTCATCAACAAGTCATCGATAGTTACCGCACGCACGGTGAATAGTTGGGAAATCTCAATCGTCAGCGATAACGCGAAACCCGCCAGCGCAACGGCTCGCCAAGACCGGAAGCTCGGCCACAACATCGGCAACAGCACGCCGAGCGGCATCATCATGATGATGTTCAATATTGACGACGCCGGGTGAGTGAATAGCGAAATTGGGTTCAAGTCAATGTTGGCTATGTGGTCTGCGCGTAAGCCCCAGATAGTGGCGAAGCCGGTAAAACTAAACACCAAAGCCAGATACAGCAGCAGGGCGGCCAGTTTAGCCCAGTACGTTTTCGGCATCCGGTTCCCGGCGTAGTACCGGAAGGTGCCAAGGGTTACCGGAATCGCTAGACACGCGAACACATAAAGGGTACTTAAGGAAAACAGCAGCGCCGGGACGCGGGCTAACGACAAAAGAAAATGTGGCACGGGGTCTCGCAGAGGTTGACGAATAGAACTTCCAGCAACGGTACAGAAAATCCTTAACAGCATCCACCTAATGGCGCTCAACCAACCCGCTCCCGAGATTTCGGGGGCTTTTCTTATGGCAGGAGGTGGCGTTTTGGTTGAATGGAAATACCAGCCTACACCGTTGATGTTGCCGACTAGTCATTATGACAAGCGGCGGGCTGATTTTGCGGTGGCGTTTATTTCGATGTTGAAGCACACCACCGGGGAATGGTATGGGAAGCCGTTTGGGTTGATGCCTTGGCAGGAACAGATTATCCGGGACATTTTCGGCATCGTCGACGCCCAAGGTTACCGGCAGTTCCGCACCGCTTATGTGGAGATTGGCAAAAAGAATGGCAAGTCCGAATTGGCTGCTGCTATCGCGCTGTATTTGTTGTTTGCCGATGGTGAGGCTGGGGCGGAGGTTTACTCTTGTGCCGCCGACATTAACCAGGCCAGCATCGTGTTTAATACGGCTAAGGCGATGGTGGAGCAATGCGGCGACCTGAACAATCTCGCCAAACTGATCCCATCAACCAAGCGCATCGTGTTCAGCCACACCAATTCGTTTTACCGGGTGCTTAGCTCGGAGACTAAGAGCAAGCAGGGCTTCAACGTGAGCGGCCTGATTTTTGATGAGTTGTTTGCCCAGCAGACCCGCGACCTGTTCGACACCATGACCAAATACACCGGCGACGCGCGCCGCCAGCCCCTCTACTTTCTGATTACTACCGCTGGCCGGGATAAAACCAGCATTTGCTATGAGATTCACTGCAAAGCCCAAGCCGTACTAGACGGCACCAAAATTGACCCATCGTTTTACCCGGCGGTGTTTGGGATTACGGACGATGACGAATGGCAAGATGAGGCAGTGTGGCGGCGGGTCAATCCCAGCATTGGGGTGACTATTCCGATGGAGACCGTGCGGGCGGCGTTTGAGCAAGCTAAGCAGAACCCAGCCGAAGAAATGCACTTTCGCCAATTCCGGCTCAATGAATGGTGCAATGCCGATATCCGGTGGATGCCAATGGACAAATGGGATGCGTGCGGTGAGGAGCTTGACTTAGAGGCATTGGAGGGCAGGGATTGCTACTGCGGCCTAGACCTTTCCAGCACGGGCGACCTGACCGCGCTAGTTCTGGTCTTCCCGCCAGTTGGCGATGACACCAAATACACGGTGCTGCCGTTTTACTGGCTCCCCGAAGATGTAATTGATTTACGGTCGCGTCGGGATCATGTGCCTTATCAGGTTTGGAAGAAGATGGGGGTTTTCAATACCACCGAGGGCAACGTGGTCGATTACGACTACATCGTCGCATTCATCGCGCGTCTCTCTGAGCAGTACCGCATCCGCGAGATTGCCTACGACCGCTACGGCGCCGAGAAAATTCGTCGTGACCTAGAAGAACTGGGTGCGGAGCATGGGTTCACCGTGTTCCCATTCGGCCAGGGCTTCTTGTCGATGTCGCCAACTTCTAAGGATTTCTACCAGTTCGTAATGGAAGGCAGATTGCGGCACGGGCGACATCCGGTTTTGGATTGGAACATGGGTAACACCATCGTTGACCAAGATGCCGCCGGGAACATCAAACCCAACAAAAAGAAATCCACCGAGAAGATTGACGGCGTAGTGGCCATGATTATGGGTTTGGCACGGGCCACCATCGGGAATAAAGAGAATTCAGTTTATGACGAAAGGGGCGTGCTATTCATATGAAACTAACCAGCCTCTTCCGGCCTAAACCCCAACCCACCCATGCGGCACCCGCCAAGCCGAGCAACGTGGTCGGTGGTGGTCAGCAGTTTCTGGTTGGCCCCACCGCCAGCGGCAAACTGGTAAACGAGCATACGGCCATGCAAACCAGCGCGGTATACGCGTGCGTGCGCATCCTCTCGGAATCGATTGCCAGCTTGCCGCTGCACGTTTACCAGCACAGCAACGATGGCGGTAAGGTACCCAAGCCCAGCCATCCATTGTTCCGGTTGTTGCATGATGAGCCGAACCCGGAAATGACCTCGTTTGTGTTCCGCGAAACCCTAATGTCCCACCTACTGCTGTGGGGTAACGCTTACGCCCAGATTATCCGGGATGGACGGGGTAATGCGGTGGCGTTGTATCCGTTGTTGCCGGATCGAATGGCCGTAGACCGAAACCCCCAGGGCGAGATTATCTACACCTACCAAGGCGACAAAGGGCAAGCCAAACTCACCCGTGAGCAGGTGCTACACATTCCCGGCCTCGGCTTCGACGGGCTGATTGGGTACAGCCCGATTGCGATGGCGAAAAACGCCGTCGGCATGAGCCTAGCCACTGAAGAGTACGGAGCCAGGTTCTTCGCCAACGGAGCCAACCCCGGCGGGGTGCTGGAACACCCCGGCACCATTAAAGACATCGCCCGGGTGAAAGAATCTTGGAACGCTGGGTATCAGGGCAGCAGTAACGCTCACAAGGTGGCGCTGCTGGAAGAAGGGATGAAGTTCCACCAAATCGGCATCCCACCCGAACAAGCCCAATTCCTCGAAACCAGAAAATTCCAAATCAACGAAATCGCGCGGATATTCCGGGTGCCGCCCCACATGGTCGGCGACCTCGAAAAATCGTCATTCAGCAACATCGAGCAACAATCCTTGGAGTTCGTGAAATACACGCTCGACCCCTGGGTCATCCGCTGGGAACAATCCCTAACCCAAGCCCTGCTGCTGCCATCGGAAAAGGCGACCCTGTTTATCCGCTTTAACTTGGACGGGCTGTTGCGGGGTGATTACGAATCCCGGATGAAAGGCTACTCAACCGGCATCCAAAACGGCTTCTACTCCGTAAACGACGTCCGAGCCTTAGAGGATTTGAATTTGCTCTCGGAGGCTGAGGGCGGCAACCTGCACGTCCTTAACGGGAACATGGTCAAACTCAAAGATGTCGGAGCAGCCTACGTCAAAACCGAACCTAGAAAAGAGGAGGCAACCACTCGTGAAAAGTAAGTTTTGGAACTGGATTAAGAATGAAGCCCACGATGACGGCACCGCCACCCGCACAATGTATCTGGACGGCGTGATTGCGGCTGATACGTGGTGGGGTGACGAGGTGACCCCGGCATTGTTCCGCAATGACCTGTTCGCCGAAAATGGCGACATCACCATCTGGCTCAACAGCCCCGGTGGTGACTGCATCGCAGCTTCGCAAATTTACTCAATGCTAATGGACTATCCGCATCAGGTCACGGTCAAGATTGACGGCATCGCCGCCTCGGCTGCCTCGGTGATTGCGATGGCGGGCACCAAAGTCCTGATGGCACCAACCGCGCTGATGATGGTGCATAACCCGCTCACGGTTGCCATTGGCGACAGCAGCGAGATGCAGAAAGCCATCGACATGCTAGGTGAGGTCAAGGAATCCATCGTCAATGCCTACCAAATCAAGACCGGGCAATCCCGGGTGAAACTGGCGCATTTGATGGATGGTGAGACTTGGATGAATGCCAACAAAGCCATCGAGCTGGGCTTCGCGGACGGCATCCTTGAGCCTTCCAAAAGTCGCGGCACGGAGGCGCCGCTCGCGGAGAATTTTGCGTTCTCGCGCCGCGCGGTTACGAACAACCTACTTAACCGCATTGGGATGCCCGATGTCGCTGCGTCATCGTGCAAACCGCTAGAACCGGAACCGCCACCGCCAGCCGAATCCCCGGTTGGTGTCCCTGCAGAGTCGCTCGAAAAGCGGCTCTTTCTTATTGCCCATAAATAACCACTAACAAAGGAATAAATGATTATGAGTCAAATTTTGGAATTGCGCGAAAAGCGCAACAAAGTATGGAACACCGCTAAAGAGTTCCTCGACCAAAAGCGCGGCCCGGACGGCATCGTGCCAATGGAAGCAGCCGCCGAGTACGACAAGATGGAAGCCGACATGGTCGCACTCGGCCATGAGATTGAGCGCCTGGAGCGGCAATCGGCATTCGATGCCGAAATGGCCAAACCAACCTCGATGCCTATTCTTGGCACCCCAGCCCAAAAGGCAGAGGCCAAGACTGGCCGGGCCAGTGATGAGTACAAGGCGGATTTCGCCAACATCCTGCGCGGCAAGCAACCCATCAACAACGTGCTATCCACGTCGCCCGATGTCGATGGCGGCTACCTCGTCCCGGTCGAGTTCGAAAAGAAAATCGTCATCGGCCTAGAAGAGGCTAACGTGCTGCGTGGCCTGGCTAAAACCATCAGGACTTCGGCGGAACGCAAAATCCCCATCGCGGCCACGCATTCGGAGGCGAAGTGGACGGCAGAAAATGCCGCCATCACCGAATCCAATCCGACGTGGGATCAGAAAACCATTGACGCGTTCAAGCTCACCGACCTCATCAAAGTGTCGATTGAATTGTTGCAGGATTCGATGTTTGACCTCGAAAGCTACATTGCTAACGAGTTCGCCCGCGCCTTTGGTATTGCTGAGGAAGAGGCGTTCTGCATTGGCAACGGTACCGGCAAGCCGACTGGGGTATTCACCACCAACGGTGGCCAAGTCGGTGTGACTGCCACTTCGGCTACGGCGGTGACGGTGGATAACCTGATTGACCTGGTTTACAAACTCAAGAGTCCCTACCGGCGTAATGCCGCATTCTTGATGCGGGATGTGACCGTGAGTGGCTTGCGGAAGTTGAAAGACAACAACGGCCAATACCTCTGGCAACCCAGCGTGCAAGCGGGCGAACCAGACCGGCTACTCGGTTATCCGATTCACACCAGCCCTTATGCACCAGCGGCTGCGGCTAATGCGCTGCCGATTGCGTTCGGCGACTTCAGCAACTACTGGATTGCCGACCGGATGGGCCGCACCGTACAACGGCTCAACGAGTTGTATGCCGGGAACGGCCAAGTCGGCTTCATCGCCACTCAACGTGTGGACGGCAAAGTCATCCTCGCTGAGGGCATTCAACTGCTCAAGATGGGCGCCGGTTCCTAACCGACACAAGTAGAGAGGGGGTGGCGGCGATGAACCCGGAAGATTTGCTGACACGAGTCAAAGACAACCTACTCCTCACCCATGATGAGGATGACAAGTTGCTGCTGGGCCTTATCGCCGCTGCCCTCGACTACGCCCAGTCCTACCAAAAACGCAGATACCGTACCCGGCTCCCAGCCGCCACGGAACAAGCGGTAATCATGCTGGCCACGCATTTCTACGAATCCCGCGACGGCTCCACGGCTGGGTTCTTTGCCGACCATACCAGCGCCGCTCAGCAGGTTTGGGAAACGGTAAACCGGCTCCTAGCTTTGGGAAAGAGGTGGCAGGTATGAGTTTTGGCAAAATGGCGGGAACGTTCATTGACATCGTCGAACCAAAGCCGACTACCGATGCCGCCGGGTTCAAAGTTCCCGGCGACAAAGTGTTGGCGTCGGTGCGGGCTTACCGTGAGGAGCGGCGCGGGAACAGTAAGTGGGCCAACATGGCCGCGTTCTCGGAGGCGACGTCGATGTTCCGGTTCCGCAACATCCCCGGCCTGACCATCACCACCGATTATGTGATTGTTTGCGCGGCTGGTCGGTACCGCATCGTTAGCGTTGAGGACGTGCGGGGTAAGGGTAGCTATTGGGAATGTTGGTGCGAATTGAGCGAAAGGGTGGCGACACAATGACGCGGTGCCAACTAAAACTACCCGACGACTTCGCTAATAAGCTGAATCGGCTAGGCAATCAGACGGATGAGATTATTGAAGAATGTCTTGAAGCTGGTGGTCAGGTCGCTTTAGCCAAAGTTAAAGGCAACTTGAGCGGCGTAGTTGGTCGGGGTACGAAAGTCAAATCGCGTTCATCAGGTGAACTTGAGGGTTCATTAGGCGTATCCCCAGCCAAACCCAAACGTGACGGCACGGGCTGGGATGTGAAAGTTGGCTTCGCTGAACCCCGCCACGGTAAAGGTGGCAGTAACGCCAAGATTGCCAACATCCTTGAATACGGGCGGCACGGCCAACCACCTAAGCCGTTTCTGCGGCCAGCCAAAACCGCCAGCAAAGCCGGAGTGGTGGAAGCAATGAAGTCCAAGTTTGAGCAACTGGCCGGTGATTTATGACCACCATCCTCGAAGAACTGAACACCTTGTTGGCGCCCGTACTCCCAGTTGAGACGGGCGTTTTCTCAAACCCGGCACCGGATGAATATTTGGTGCTTACCCCGCTGGCCGACTATTACGAGCTATTTGCCGATAACCAACCACAAGTGGATGTGGCGCAAGTGCAAATCTCCATTTTCACCAAAGGCAACTACCTCTCCCATAAAAAGGCAATCACCAAGTTGCTGCTGGCAAATGAATTCACAATTACCGACCGGCGCTATCTCGGCCATGAGGATGAAACCGGATACCACCATTACGTCATCGACGTTGAAAAGAATTATGAAAGCGAGGTGGAATGATGAGTGTTGAACTTTATGATTCCCAACATCCCCAAGCCGCAAAATGGCTGCTCCCGGATGGCACCGTCACCTACAAACTGCCCATCATGGGCGCCAGCAGTGGGGGTAGTGGTACGGACGACCATGCCGAATTGTTGAACTTGGACTTCGCGCATTCCGGGCATACTGGGTTTGCCAGCCAAGATGACATTCTTGCGATAACAGGTATGTGCCCGAACCCGGGCGCGTTGGTTTACCACGAGTTCTCTCCTGGTCTGCGTCTTTGCCGCACTAGTTATGGCAATGTGCACCACTATTGGATTGAGGGCGAAGCTACCAGCCCCAAAAGCCTCCAAGGCTACATCGCCACTCCCAACCACTTCCCAGAACTCGCCTTATTCGAAGGTGGCAGATTGTCGGTGCTGATTATGGCTTATCGGCAATCGATAACGGCTGGCGTGCTACCGCAATTTGAATTCAATGTCCTTTCCATTAGCAAGAAAGGCATCATGGTCATTCCATTTCAAGGCAATGTTTTCAACTGCATTGACGGAGACCAGTATTACGGCGGCACTAACATCACCTTTAACCAGACCCTAATTTTTCGAACCCAGAACTAAAGGAGAATAAACATTATGGCAACAATTGGACTTGATAAACTTTATTACGCCCCGGTTACCGAAAACCCGAATACGGGTGAGGAAACCTACGGCACCCCTCAACTCTTGGCAAAAGCCATCAGCGCCGAGTTATCCATTGACTTGGCTGAGGCCACGCTTTACGCGGACGATGGCGCAGCCGAGGTGGTCAAGGAATTCAAGGGCGGCAAACTCACGTTAGGCGTGGATGGTATTGGGCGTACCCAAGCCGCAACCTTGACCGGCGCCACCGTTGACGACAACGGCGTACTCATCTCCGCTTCGGAGGATGGCGGTAAACCCGTCGCTATCGGATTCCGGGCGAAAAAGGCTAATGGGCATTACAAGTATTTCTGGTTCTACCGCGTCAAATTCGGGGTGCCATCTACGAATCTGCAAACCAAAGGCGACTCCATTACCTTTAGTACGCCAAGCATTGAGGGCAGCGTGCTGCGCCGCACCAAGGTAGACGGTTTGGATCAACACCCTTGGAAAGCCGAAGCCGACCAAGACGACACCGACCTCACCGCCACCGTGGTGACCGGCTGGTTCACCCAAGTTTACGAACCCGAATACAGCTAAGGAGGCACCCATGACCGATGAACGAAGTGCAATAATTGAGGTTGGCGGCAACGAGTATGAGTTGCTGCTCACCACCCGTGCGACCAAGGAAATCGCCAAACGCTACGGTGGGCTAGATAACCTTGGTGAGAAGCTGCTCCAGGCTGAGAATTTCGAATTGGCATTGGATGAGATTATCTGGCTAATCACCCTATTAGCCAACCAGTCGATTCTGATCCACAACCTGCGCAACCGCGACCAGCCCCGTGAGCTGCTCACGTCCGATGAGGTGGAACTATTAACCTCGCCGCTGGAACTCACCGCATATAAGGATGCGATTACCGAAGCGATGTTCAAAGGCACCGCCCGCAATATCCTCTCGGAGGCTGACAGCCCAAAATAAATGGTGGCCGGGTAGACGACGCTGAGTTGTTTACCTGGCTGCTCTACCTCGGCACAGTCCACCTCAACCGCACCGAAACCGAAACCTGGCTCACCCCAATCGGACTGCTCTTAGATTTGTGGGAGTGCCACCGCCAACACCAAGGCTGGGCCAAACCCCGGTTAAACCTCGGAATCGACCAAATTATCCCGGCTGGCATTTAGGGAATTGTCAGAGGTATTTGGCTGCTTCCTTTTTGGTTAAAGCCGCTAATTCAGCTTCGTGGCGCATCAGGAAACTTTTGACCCAGGCAGGGTTAGTTTTGCTGTAATCGCGCAAGGCCCAGCCGATGGCTTTGTTAATGAAGAACTCTGATTGCCCTAAGTTATTTTGGATGATGGCTGCCAGCAATTCCATATTGGTGTTTGTTTTACGCCCTAGTTGATGGTCAATTGCAATCCGACGTAGCCAGAAGTTTTGGTCTTTACTCCAAGCCAGCAAAGTGTCATTTACTTCTGGGTGGCGCAGCGCGATGTCGCCAACCACTTGGTCAAGGCCGTCAACGGTATCCCACCACGATTTGGTAACCGCCAGATGCTTAAGTCTTGGGATATCTTTTGGAGTGAGTTGTTGCTTTGCTTTGGCGAGATAATCTAAGGCGACATATTGGAATTCGCGCTCAGGCTGCTTCCAACAATTATTCACAAAGTCCCAATTAACCGGCTCAGAAGTGAGTTGCTTAATTATTTCTTTGCTAAGCGCTTTACGGTGCGGGGTTTGGATACCTAGAAATGGGAACTGGTCGCGCATGTAAGCGCTCATCTGTTTGGCCTTTTCCGGGTTAGCGTGAGACCGGAACACTTGAAAAACGTCCTCCTCTGCGCTGCTCACCATAACTCCATTCTGCCACAAGTAAGGAGGCCAGTATTTATGTCCAGTTCTGATATTGGCCTCAAGATCGGGGTCGAGGGTGACCGGGAGTTCCGCAAAAGTTTGACCGAAATCAACTCGGCATTCAAAGTGCTGGGTTCGGAAATGAAGCTGGTGGCCAGCCAGTTCGACAAAACCGACAAATCTGCCGGAGCCTTGACTTCGCGTAATGAGGTGTTGTCTAAGGCGATTGAGCAGCAGAAGCAAAAAGTCGCCACCTTAGAGGATGCCCTTAAAAATGCGTCCGAGAGTTTTGGTGAGAATGATAAGCGTACCCAAGCCTGGGCTGTGCAACTCAACAATGCCAAGGCGGAACTCAATGGCATGGAGCGCGAGCTTGGTGATAACGAAAAAGCCCTTGACGAACTCGGCACCGAAACCGGGGATGCTGCTGAGGCGACCGAAGATTTGGGTCAGCAACTGGAAGAAACCAGCGAAGAGGCAGAAAAATCTGGGTCTAGGTTTGAGAAGCTCGGTAAAGTCCTAGGCACTATCGTTAAAGCGATGGGTGCGGTCTGCGTTGCCGCCGGGGCTGCCGCGTTGAAACTCGGCAAAGACGTAGTTAGCGCATTTTCGGATTATGAGCAGTTGGTTGGCGGCGTAGACACCCTCTTTGGGGAAGCCTCCCGCACGGTGCAAGATTTTGCGGCTAATGCGTTTAAGACCGCCGGGATGAGCGCGAACGAGTACATGGAAACTGTCACCGGCTTCAGCGCCAGCCTCATCCAATCCTTGGGCGGCGATACCGCTAAGGCAGCCCAGGTGGCTGATATGGCTATCACGGATATGGCTGATAACGCGAACAAAATGGGAAGCAACATTGGTGATATCCAAAACGCCTATCAGGGTTTCGCTAAACAAAACTACACGATGCTGGATAACTTGAAGCTCGGTTATGGTGGCACTAAATCCGAAATGGAGCGGCTGCTAAAAGATGCTGAGAAGTTCTCCGGCGTCAAATACGACATCAAATCATACGCTGATGTGGCCGAGGCAATCCATGTGGTGCAAACCCAACTCGGCATCACCGGCACCACCGCCAAAGAAGCCGCCGACACCATCCAAGGCAGCATCGGCGGTTTGAAATCCGCTTATGGGAACCTGCTAATTGGCCTGGGTGACGCCAACGCTGACATTACGATGTTGATGGGGAATCTGGTTGAGCAATTCGGCAACGTAGTCAAAAACATCGTCCCCGTCATCCAAAATATCGTCAAGGCTCTACCGCACGCGTTGGATGGGATTCTCGACGCCGTAGCCCAACTGCTACCTACGTTGCTGGCCACGGTGGTTGACCTGTTCACTCAAGTCCTAGCTACGATTCTGAAACTGGTACCAACGCTAATCCCAGCCGTGGTGCAAGCGGTGATGACCATCGTGGGCGCAATCATCGACAACCTGCCCCTGCTGATAAGCGCTGCGGTGCAGTTGGTGGCGGCATTGGTTTCCGGCATCGGCGACGCACTACCTCAGTTGGTACCCGCTGCCGTGACTGCTGTGATGACCATCGTCCGGGGGTTAATTGAGAATCTACCGATGCTGCTCGATGCCGCACTCAAACTGGTACTCGGCCTAGCCTCCGGTTTGCTAAAAGCCCTGCCCCAACTAATTGCTGCTTTGCCCGCGATTATTAAGGCGATTGTTGATTTCATTGTGGGTGCTATTCCGCAAATCATTGATGCCGGTGTGCAGTTGTTGGTTGCGCTGATAACTGACTTGCCGGACATCATCACCGCAATCGTGGCCGCAATTCCGCAGTTAGTTACCGCTTTGGTGACTGGCATTTTGGGGTCTATTCCGAAACTCATCGATGCCGGAGTGAAATTGCTTATCGCTTTGATTCAGAATCTACCGCTAATCATCACCACCGTGGTAACGGCAATTCCCAAGATTGTCACGTCGCTGTTGGCGGCAATTATTGGTTCGATTCCGCAACTGATTATGGCCGGGGTGCAATTGCTGGTGGCGTTGATAAAGAATCTACCTTACATCATCGTCGAAATAGTCAAAGCCGTACCGCAAATTATCGCTGCTCTGGTGAAAGGGTTTGCTTCCAACATCGGCCAAATGGTGCAAGTCGGCACCAGCCTCATCAAAGGGTTATGGCAAGGCATCAACGATGCCGGAGCCTGGCTCTGGGGCCAAATCTCCGGCTTCTTCGGCGGCGTGGTCAGCAAAATCAAAGGCTTCTTCGGAATCCACTCTCCATCAACCCTGTTCGCCGGACTTGGCGACAACATGGCTGCTGGCCTCGGTTTGGGTTTCGCCAAACAAATGGAACAAGTCGGTGAAGATATGCAAAACGCTATCCCCACCGACTTCGACCTACCCGGTATTAACGTCTCCAAAGCTGGCAACAGCCTCGGCGGCAACAGTGGGCCACTGGTAACCGTGCAGCAAATGATTGTCCGCAGTGAAGACGACATCCGCCGGATAAGTCAGGAACTGTACAACCTAATGCAAACCGGCTCCCGCGCCCAAGGCCGCTTCAGTGTTGCATAGTAAAAAGGAGATGCAATCAGCAAGTTCCCACAATAATCTCCAGACGGAGAATTAAGGGAACCTTATTACTAACTCGACTTCAACGGTTTGAAAAGGCAGAATCTTCACGATTTCCGGTGATGCGTGCTCGACTTGATTGTCTGAGCCTGTGACCTCGGCCTGCAATTCATATCTGCCAGGCGGTAGCACCAATTCAAAAGCGCCCTTTTCATCAAGTATACCTTGCGATACTCGGGGCCCGATTCCGAGTGATCCCCGAGTGGCAGTAACTACGCCCACTGACCCCGTGGGCCAACGAGCCAAGTCAACAGTTCCAGATTGACGCGAAACCAAACCTATGACACTACCGTCGCCGAAACCGCCTAAGATTCCGGCAAGTAGCGACAAAACTATCAGCGCACCGACTCTAGCGGTCGTAGCCCGTTTATTTGCGCTCGGAGTCTCCAGATGAGGTGCGAGGTCGCTTACGACTGCCATCCAACAACCGTCTGCGATGAAGTAGCACTAACACTTGAAGAACACGATGTGTTGAGCCTGTGTGGCGAGAACGCAGGTGTAGCTGATCCGTTAACTGTAGTTACAGTGACGTGCGTGAAAACTGTTCCAGTTGAGTTCGGAAGCCGATTACATTGGTTTGAAGCCACGCCCCATACTTCAAATACCCCGCCTTGAATAGCGCGCCAAGATGAAACACCAGAATTCCAGTTGTTATTATGTGCGCCGCTTCCTGCCGATACATCAACGAATCCAACCGTCCAGTTGGTCGCAGTGCCGTTCCCGCGCGTCATTGCCCCATTTATCGTATGTCCAGGCGCGGTCGAGACTAGTGGGCTTTTATATACCGTTGATTCACCGACTAATATCCAATTCCCCAAAGCCCAATAATTACCACCGCCAGCCGCACTGGAACCCCATTGGAGAACAGGCTGTGCAATTGCGCTACCGTTAGTAGGCGTTACAGATGGAAAGAGAAATATAGTCTGGCCTGATGCCGTTCTCGGGTTATTTGGGACAGTCCAGGTTACATGAAAATTCGTAATCTCGGCTGGCGAATCCCACCAACTCGTTAGCCACCAACTAGGCTTCCATGCGCTAGGTATCCGAGTCTCCGTGCTTGATGTATCCTCACCTTCATTAGGGACTTGAACGAGACTGGGGTATGGGCAGGGTTCGACACGCTCAATTACCCGACTGTTCAATGCGATATCACCGTTTGGCAGAATCTCTGAACCAAAGGGCATCTCGTGAATGCATTCCGTATACGCAAGCCCTCCGGGGACAAGTTCCCAGTCATCCGATGTTAGTGCTTCTTCGTAGGTTGGGAGTGGAAGCGTATCGACTACATTTTCTTCACCAGGCCACTGCAAATCCGGCTCCCCGACTGAGGCAAGCGCTGGACTCGCGATTGAGGCACACAAAACGGCTGCTGTAAAAATCGATATTGCTTTACGCTTGTTTAACATCTTCGTCCTTCTGCTTAAATTCACTTGAACTCAACTAGCATGGAAATACTAATTTAGCATTTCCTAAAGCTTCGCTAATCGGAGTTCGAGTGAGTGCAGTGGCAGTGTCGATGAGTGGTTACCCATTTTCAATTGGGTGGGAACCGTGATCACAGTAGGTAATACCGAGCCGAAAGGAGCCATATATTCAATGGGCTTCAATTTCAATGGCACCGCTTCCCAGCAGATGGGGGTTAAAGCGCGGCTGGTCAATTGGGTGGCTTCGCCACCTTTGCGTAATAGCTTTGTTCAGATTCCCGGTAAGGCTGGGGTGGCTGACTTTGGCTCCGACTCTGCCGAGCGGGTGATTACTGTGAAGTGCAACATCTACCCGCAGCACTCGTTCGCTGCTTTGGTGGCGAAGTTGGATGCGGTGGCAGGTTGGCTAGACCCGGCTAATGGGTTGCAGCGCCTGGTGCTAGTTGATGTGCCAGACAGATTTTTCATGGCTCGGCTGCAAGATGCGTTGGATTGTGAGCGGCTGATTCGGTCTACGGGTGCGTTTGAGTTGAAGTTCGTGTGCCCAGACCCGCACGGCTACGCCATCACCGATGAAACCTTTACGCTGGCCAGCGATGGCAGCCACACGGTCACGCGGGCGAAAGGCAACACCACCTCGCAACCAGAGTACCGCCTCAAAGCCACCATCCCGGCGGGTACCGGCAACGCAATCGTCATCACAACCAACGGCCATGCATTAGCAATCGGTGGGCCACTAGCCAGCAGCGAAACCCTGGCTATCGACTCCGAGTTGATGACCGCCAAAGTGGTGGATGGTTCCGGTGCCACACTCCGGAATGGGTTGACGCTGCTGACTGAGTTGAATTTCCCGACCCTGCGCACCGGCAACAACACCATCAACATCGCCGCCACTGGCAGCGCGTCGTTCACGCAATTACTGATTCAAGCGAAGAGCAGATGGAGGTGACCCGATGGCAATCAAATCCGTACTCACTAGCAAGACTGACTTCACCGGCGAAATCCCAACCACCAACCAAACCGGGGCTTTGTGGCGGTTCAACGAGGCCGCACCCGATAACCTGCACTTCGCCGATTCCTCCGGCCATAACCGGCCACTGACGGCTTCGGGTTGGGCTGGCACCACCGCGCAAATGATCGCCGGGCGCCTGGGGCGTTATTACCGGCAGAACACCAATAACCCCACAACCGAGAAGTCCTATTTGACTGCCACGAATGACGGCAGCTTCTGGACTAATCTTGGTGGGCGGATTGTGATTGCCGGTTGGATTAGCCCGGCCACCTATTCGATTGGGCAGACTTATTCGCCCATTCTCAATACGCGGCAAGGCCCAGGCCAACCCCTCATCTACCTCTCCCTTTATCAAGGCCGACCCCGCGTGATGTTGTACAACAGCGCCGGTACTGCCATTTTTGACCAGGCTGAAACGCCATCGTTCACGATGACTGCTGGCGGCTGGTACTTCATCGCCGCCATCGTCGATTTAGCCGCATCCACGTCGCAGGTGCTTTTGTGCAACCGGGCTGACAGCACGATTTGGGAAGGCCCAGTCCGCTCATTCTCTGGCACTTTGAACCCAAGCTGCACCGCTAACGTGGTGCTGGGGATGCACGCCGATACCTATTATTACGCGGGCGGGTTGGATGATTGGTTCTTTGAAACCAACAGCGACCTCACGGTTCAAGATTTGGAGCGGTACTTCCGCAATTCTCAGATGGCTAACGGCGCTGACTCCACCGCCAATGTCGATGCCTTGACCGAGCCGGGCGCGGTAACACTGAAGAAGACTGGCAGCACTTATCCGGCATCGGGCATCTTGACGACGGTTCCGGCGCCATGCGGTTTGTCTGGTGATGGCCGGGTATCGGTAGCCTCGGAATACACCCAAGGCGTAACTGCCATCAGCCTGGTGGAAACCTCAACCTCAGACGATTACCTGAATTGGTCACCGTGGGTAGCGTTTGGCAGCAATGGTGAACTGAACTCGACCAACGCAGCGTTCATCCGATACCGGGTCACGCTCACCACCAGCAACCCAAGCCAGTCGCCAAAACTGCTCGACATCACACTGAACGACATTCCGAAACCGCCGTATGAGCGGCTCGGCTTTGCCCGCCCAGTGGTACTGGACGGCGATGGGGCGTGGGAAGCGGTGCTGGAGAACGCCTTTGACGTCATCGTAATTGGTGAAGTTAACGGCGCCGACACCCTACAATTCAGCCTCCCATATTCAGATCCCAAACGTGCATATTTGGATAATGAAAAGCAGATTCAGATTGCTGGGGAGATTTACCGCATCCGCACCGTGACCGATGAAAAAGGCACCGACAACAATTCCACCATTCTGACCAGCGTGTACGCCGAGGCTGCGTTCTATGACCTTACGTTCTCTACTGGTAAGGAGCCGGTGGAGTTCAACGCCGCGCTACCTGTGGAGCCAATCAGCTACGCACTAACGGGCACCGGCTGGAGCGTTGGCACCATCGACGTGACCACACTACGCACTTGGAACTGCGAGGAAAAGAACGCGCTAGCGGTGCTGCGGATGACGGCCCAGATTCACGGCGGCGACCTCATCTTCGACTCCCGCAACAAACAAGTCAGCCTACTCCAATTCAGCGGCAAAGACTCTGGTGCGCTGTTCAGTTACCGCAAGAACCTGACCGGCATCAAACGCGTAGTAGACACCCGCTCCCTAGTAACCCGGCTCTTCGCCGTTGCCAAAGATGGGATGACGTTCGCCTCGATTAACCACGGTAGACCGTATTTGGAGGATTTCAGCTTCACCGATGAGGTGCGCGTATCTACATTGGATTGCTCCAATTTCACTAACCCATACCAGATGCTGGAGTTCACCAATATGCGCCTCGCTGATTACGCCCGGCCACGCATCTCCTACGTGTTGAACGCGATGGACTTATCGGTGCTGACCGGTTACGAGCATGAGGCTTGGGATTTGGGCGACATCGTAACCGTTGATGACCGCGACTTGGGCCTGACCATCAAAACGAGGGTTATCCGCCGGGAGTACAACCTGCAGGAGCCGTGGAAAACCGTCATCGAGCTATCCACCAAACTCCGCGAGCTGGGCGACACCTCCGGTAACAACCTCGCTGATGACCTCGGCCAAGCCGGGTTAATCGGGCAGGAGATTAAAGACCTTGTGCCTTTCAACCTGCTGCGCAATTCCCGCGCCGACTCCGGTTTCGCCTACTGGCAAAACTCAGGTTTTGAGATTGACACAGATAATGGGGTGACGGGTACGGCATCGTTCAAAGCGACTGGTGGGTTGGGCCAAACCAAAAGCCTAGCGCAGACCGTGTATCCGGCCAATCGCCGCAACTACACCATCAGCGCCCAAATCGGCTCCGAAGACCTGCACAAAGGCCCAAACGGCCAAGTAGGAATCGAATTGGTATTCCAGTTCGAAGATGGGTCGTCAGAAACCAGAATGATAGACCTCTGGTGAGTTCCGTTTTACCCATTCATCACGGGTGATGCTGAACGCGTAGTGCGGCATCTCCACTCCCCGGTAATGCTTGATTAAGCGAGATTTGATAGTCATTCCTTGTCGGATGGCGACGTTCATGGAGGCAATGTTGGTATCCCTAACTTGTGAATAAATCTCGGTGGCGCCCAGCTCGTTGAACGCATAATCTCGGGCAGCCCGCGCAGCTTCGGCGGCGTAACCGTGATGCCAATAAGCCGGGTTGAACAGGTACCCGACCTCGAGTACCCGTTGGCCGTCAATGTCTTGGTAGGTGAGGCCGCATTGTCCGATGAGCTTGCCGCGCTCAGCCTCCGAGGCTGGGTTTCGCAATTCAACCGCCCAAAGCCCAAAACCGTACTGTTGGTAATTGGCTAGTTGTTTGCCCAGCCAGGCATCCACTTCATCATCCGTAAATGGCCCTTCGTAAGCCACCATCGCGGTTGGGTTTTGCAGGATGGCGCGCAATTCCGGCAAGTCGGCGGCAGTCATCTCACGGAAAGCAATGCGCTCATCTGCCGGTGCCACATTACCCATTCTAGTTTGGAGGTGACCCAAGATGGCGGTGTTTCAAATTCAGGCTCGCGATGCTTCACCGAAAACTTACGGCAAGGTGGAGGCGATTACGGTGCGGCTGGTGGTGCAAGACTGCACCGGCATCTTGAACTTTACCGATTTGCAGTTGCAGGCTGGCTCGGTGGCCACCGGCTGGGTTGGCAACGTTAGCGAGTTGAAGTGGACGGAGCAGGGGTAATGGTTGATAACTTTATCCGCTTCGCCGAGCCAGTTAAATTGAAATCCGATAAGCGCGTGGTCGCAGTTGAGGTGCGGCCATTTATCACCGATTGCACCGGGGCCGTTTGGGTTACGGATATTCAGTTCCAGGAGGGCGAGAAACTCACCGGATACACCCAACACTCAACGACCATGCTGACCGCATCCGGCAACGCGCCTCGGTTCCAAAACGGAGTTGTCCGCACTGGCGCCACCGCCATCTTGTTCAACACGGGCGGCACCACCAGCGGTTTAGACATTTACCTGTACCCGAACGCGGCGATGCCAGCCGGAGCAGTCGAAGTGGCTCAAGGTGCTGGCAGCCATCGGTGCCGTTTCAAAGCAGCCGCTAATCCGGGTGATGAGTTTGCCCTGTTGGCCGAGCAGCGTGAATGCCTCCGCAATGGCGCACCAACTCCGAAGTCCGGTTTTTTCCAGTACGTGGCCGCATACGACAGCAAGCACCAAGTCAAGGTGGAGCCGCACAAGTCGGCGCGGGTGTTGATGGAGTACACGGAGATGATGGAGAGTGAGGTGACCCAGTAATGGCAGCAGACCCACGCGGATACCTCAAAGGTAAGCGGAACATGGTGTGGACGTTCATGGGCAACACCCGCATGTACCAAGCCCTCAACGATTACGGCGACCGGCTGGACACCGTCGGCATTTTCAGCTTCAACATCAACCTCGATGGCACCATCAACGAAACCGGCGTCAGCGTCAGTTCATTGGCGCCTTACCGGAGCAAGTGGCCGCACATCAAATGGCTACTCACCTGCATGAATAACGGCACCGCTGAAATCTTTACCGCCCTGCGCAACAATACGGGTGGCGCCCGCGATACCTTCCTTAACGAGTTGGTGCGGATTATGAATAAGTATCCGTGGTGTGCTGGGGTGGATATTGACTTGGAGAAAGGTGGCGACTTCGCCAACCGCCAAGCTGCAACATCACTATTCGCCGCCATCTACGCCACGGTCAAAACCTACAACCCTACCAAACTGGTAAACTTTTGCTTGCCGGGTATGACCAGCATTGAGGGCAGCGTGGGTGGCGAGAACTGGTGCGTTTATTCTGACCTGAACCCGTACTGCGATACTGCCGCAATCATGAGTTATGGCATGGCTTGGGCTGGCAGCGCTCCCGGCCCGGTCTCACCCCGCGACTGGCTCGAGGGTATCTACGACTACGCGATAACCGCAATTGAGCCGGGTAAGTTGTTTATGGGGTTGCCGGGGTACGGGTGGGAGTGGCAGATTTACACCACTCCGCACGATGACGGAAAAACCTACCGAGGCACTTCGTTGACGTATTATGCGGCGAAAATGTGGGGCGAGGGCGGCTACCACTGGGGCCAAGAGCCATACATTCCCTGGCTCGCATATTGGGATGATTACGACCAGGTGCCATACATGTTCCCTCACGTTTACGACTACGCCGAGGGCGGCGACGCCACCACGGTTACCCAGCCCATGACCGGCGATATCTACAATCGGCGGCACTACCTGACCTGTTACGGCAAAACCCAGCATTGCGAATTCGGCAACGTCGTAATTGACCGTGATGGCACCCCGGATTCCAGCACCGGCAACCACGGCGCCACCAACGGTGTACTGACACTTGGTACCACCGGCACCGCCACCTACAACCTTACAATACCGGCATCGGGCACTTACGATGTGGCGGTCAAAATCTGCTACCCATTCTGGGATAAAAACTCGATTACCGTTGCGCTGGATGGGCAGCCGGTGACGTTCTCGGAATCAAGGTTGTGGTGGCCGTATTGGCGGAAAACCTGCTGGCAAACCCTCACCAAAAACCATGCGCTGGCTGCCGGGAACCACACGATAACCGTTACTGGCGGGGTGGCCGGGGCGCAGTTCTACGGCTTCCGCATCTGCACCAACTTCACCGAAGCACCATCTGCCGGTTCCGCATCGTTCGACCTCTCGCCGCACAGCTTCAAGGCAGTAGATGGGACGATGGCGCAACCCAACCACGGCTTCCGCCTCACCACCGAGGTGCTGCGCCGCAAACCTGATTCGGCGCTGATTTGGTATGAGGACTTCCGTGATTACACCACCCTGCAATCCACCTACTGGCAAACCATATCTGGCTCCTGGAGAGTGTGGCGGTCGGAGCAATACTCAATGGACAGGGTCTATTCCCAGCTTGAGGGCAGCGGCCAATTGGCGTGGAAGTACAACCAATTCAACGATGTTCACCTGCGCGCCCGCATCGCGTTCCCAGCTAACGGCTCGGGGCGGGCAGGGGTGTTCCTCGGTAACATCTTTTGCTGCATCAACATCGACAACCAGCGGGTCGAACTCTACCAAGGCACCACATTGCTTGGCTCTTGGCAGGGCAGCTACGCCAAAACGCCCAATAACGCCATCCGGACGAATCCGAATATGTATTTGTTGGAGATGCGCAAACGTGGCAATCAAGTCCGCGTCTACTCCGGCACCAGCAACATTCTGCGGTTCACCGCGACCGTGCAGCCGACCACCGGCAACGCGGGCATCCAAGCTGACGGCCCAATTAAGTGCGAACTGCTGCGGGCTGGTGAAGCGTGGGTTTATGAGCCGTATGAGGCTTTCGACGTGACCATGCCCGATAACACCATTGCGCATTATGGACGGATTGCTCGTAATGGGGTGGTGTGGGATAACGAGTTCGAGGTATTCACCTTGCAAAACAATGTCGAAGAAACCTCAACCCGCTCCGATGACATTTCAATGGACTACGACTTCTACCACAGCGCAGTATTGCCAATCCCGTGTAATGCGGATTATCAAGCTGTATTCACTCCACGGGATATTAACGTTTGGTGTTCCCGGCTATTCCTCGGCGATAGTGAGGGGTTCGGCATCGTCTATTACCAAGACGTAGATTCCCTGGTCTATTGGGCGAACCAAGCCGCCTACCGTTGGAACCTAAAAGGCTTCGCACTGTGGTCACTAGGCCAAGAAGATTTACGGTTATGGGAGGCATTACCCAAGCAAATCTGAAAAAACTTAAAACCTGTCGCGGTTATTTGTTTGTCACCTTATATGGGTTGCCGAGACTGTCATATGTTGTCCATTGGCCGATGGCGGCGCCGTTATCGAAATAGCCGGAGCGCTTTAATGTTCCATCTACCCGATACCATTCCCAATAGCCATCAGGTTGATTATCAACGTTTAGCTTGCCTTTTGACCAAACGGTAGCCCCGTTGGCGTGGTACTTGATTAAGAAACCATCAACCATTTCGGATTTCTTCTCACCTGGCACAACCCAACCCTAACTTACGCGTTCCACCAAGACTGGTGGGGCGCTTCCTTATTTACCCAATTAGGAGGTAACCGATATGAAATATGTTTGGCCCAACCTAGAAGCCATAACCGCTGTGGTTGGTGGCTTCGCAGGTTGGCTGTTTGGTGGCATTGACGGCCTGGTCTATGCGCTCATCACGTTTGTGGTACTCGATTATTTGACCGGGGTGCTGGTCGCCATCGTCGAACGCAAACTCTCCAGCGAAGTGGGCGCGCGCGGCATCGCCAAGAAAGTCACCATCTTCGCGCTTATTGGTATTGCCCATTTGATTGACCAGTTCGTACTGCACTCCGGGGCCACGCTCCGGACGGCGATTGTTTTCTTCTACATCGCCAACGAGTGCCTGTCCGTTATCGAAAACTCAGTCCGCCTCGGGCTGCCCGTACCCGCCAAGCTCCGTGAAGTGCTTGAGCAAATCCGCAACAACAACGATGGAGGAACCACCAATGAACCTGCACAAACTACTGCTCACGAATAACAACTGCTACAAGGCTGGCCGCACCATCAAGCCGAAAGGGATAATGGTGCATAGCACGGCTGCGAATAACCCGAACCTGAAACGGTATGTGGGGCCAGATGATGGGCTGCTGGGTAAAAACGCCAACGGTAATCATTGGAATCAAGCCACTCCGGATGGGCGGCAGGTGTGCGTTCACGCTTTCATTGGCAAACTGGCTGATGGGTCGGTGGCGACTTATCAGACGTTGCCGTGGAATTTCCGGGCATGGCATTGCGGCTCCGGTTCCAAAGGCTCCGCTAATGATTCGCATATCGGATTCGAAATCTGTGAGGATGCCCTGACCGATGCCAGCTACTTTGCTGCGATTTATCGGGAGGCGACGGAACTGTGCGCCCAGCTCTGCAAAGAGTACGGGCTTGACCCAACTGCTAATGGTGTGATCATCGGGCACGTCGAGGGCCACCAGCGCGGCCTGGCATCCAACCACAGCGACCCGGTTTACTGGTTCACCAAGCACGGCAAATCGATGGCCACGTTCCGAGCCGACGTCAAAAAACTGCTCACCAACCCGGCACCGGCCACCCCGCCAACTGCTCAGGCGCCAGCGAAGTCGAACACCATCTACCGAGTCCAAGTCGGCGCATTCACCGTCAAAGCCAACGCCGAAGCCATCCTAAAAGAGGTCAAAGCGGCGGGCTTCACCGGCGCCATCATCACCAGTTCGTAACCAATTTTCTAGTTTTTGGTACCCAAGCGCCCCTTTGCCGTCTGTACGTGGCATGGGGGCGCTATTCCTATTTACGCCCTCCGAAACGATGGGAGACCAACAGAATGGATGACTTACAAAAACAACGGATAAGAGACTTGCGCCACGAGGGTCAAAGTTATACGCAAATCAGCAAAACCCTCGGGGTGCCGCTAAACACAGTAAAGTCATTTTGCCAGCGTAACGGCCTGGGTGGCAACCAAATAGTTGAACCCAGTAGCGTCGGTAGCTACTGCCGGAATTGCGGTGTTGCAATTGTGCAGGTTCCGAAGCGTAAGCGACGCCGGTTCTGTTCCACGGAGTGCCGGGTGGTGTGGTGGAAAGCCAACCCGCCACGTACCGAGCAAGCCACCTACCAGTTCACCTGCCTGGGTTGCGGTATAGAGTTTGAGGCTTACGGTGATGCCCACCGCAAGTACTGCAATCACGCTTGTTACATCAATGCCCGGTTTAAGGCAGCATGATGACGGGCGAGCATTTTGAGCGCGAGGCGCAGTATCAATGCACGATGGCGCTGCTACGCCAGATGGTGGCAGTGGGGTTAGTTACCGATGCTGAACTGGTGGCGGCTGAACTGTTTTTGCTTAGCAAATTAAAGCCGCTTTTGGGGAGCTTAGTTGCTCTAGCGCGTTGACTAATTTTGATACCAGAGTGACTAATAGGTATCGAAGTTAGGAGGCGGAAATGGCGAGAATTGTAAGCCATAAACCACAGGTTAAGCAACGCCGGAAATCGCAAATGGGACGGCGCCAATTCAAACGCGAAAGTGGTTACCAAATCACCATCGCGCTTATCCGGTTAATGCTAGCCGATGGGATTATTACGCCTTCTGATTTTGCGGATATTGATGATTATCTGCTTACCAAATTCCAGCCTCACCTTGGCTTACTTAGAAAGGAAGTGCCACATGCCGCCTAAGAAGAATATTACGGTTATCCCACCCACAATCAGCCGATTCACCAGTGCGCCGATTAGTGAGCAGCGGCGCCGCAAAGTCGCAGCCTACGCCCGCGTCAGCACCGACCACGCCGAACAACTAACATCCTATGAAGCCCAAGTGGATTACTACACCAAATTTATTACCGAGCGGGCGGATTGGGATTTCGCCCAGGTTTACACTGATGAGGGCATTTCGGCTACCTCAACGGCGAAGCGGGAGGGGTTTAAGAAGATGGTGGCTGCCGCCATCAATGGGGAAATCGACCTCATCGTTACCAAGTCGGTTAGCCGGTTCGCCCGCAACACCGTCGACAGCCTTAGTACGATTCGTAAGCTCAAGGAACACGGTACTGAAGTGTTTTTCGAGAAAGAAAACATATGGACGTTTGATTCCAAGGGTGAATTGCTGATTACGATTATGTCGAGCCTGGCCCAAGAGGAATCCCGGAGTATTTCGGAGAATGTGACGTGGGGGCATCGTAAACGCTTCTCCGACGGCAAAGTATCCTTAGCCTATTCGCATTTTCTGGGTTACGACAAAGGCGAAAACGGTACCCTAAAATTGAATGAGGCTGAGGCGGTGATTGTGCGCCGCATTTACGCTATGTTCCTTGAGGGCAGCACACCCCACCAAATTGCCAAAGCCCTCACCGCCGATGAGATACTTAGTCCCGGCGGCAAGGAGCAGTGGCATGAGCGTACCGTGCGCGGCATCCTGACCAACGAAAAGTACAAGGGTGATGCACTGCTGCAAAAGTCCTATACGGCTGATTTCTTGACTAAGAAGCAGGTGGTTAACCGGGGCGAGATACCCCAGTATTATGTTGAGGGCGCGCACGAGGCCATTATTGACCCGGTGGTTTTCGACATGGTGCAACAAGAAATCGCCAACCGGGGCCGGGGCAAAAACCGCCACTCAGGTACCGGGCTATTCTCCTCGCGGATTAAGTGTGGGGAATGTGGGTCTTGGTATGGGGCCAAAGTCTGGCACAGTAACAGCAAGTATCGACGCACTGTGTACCAGTGCAATCACAAATGGGAGGGCGATAAGAAATGCGGCACACCCCATTTGACCGAGGAAACCATTAAACGCGAATACCTCGCCGCACTAAACAAACTCCTAGGCAACCGTAAAGAGATTTTCGCCAACCTACGTGAAATTAAATCCGAGTTGTTTGATGGCCTGAAGTTGGAGGCGGAGCGGGCTGACCTGCAATCCGAACTGGCCGTGGTAGCCGAGCTAATCCAAAAAAGCCTACCAGCCTCAGCCAACATCGTGCAAAACGCGGAACAGCAAAAACAACTGGATGCCCTGATTGGCCGCTTCGATGCCGCCAAAGCCCGCATCGCCGAAATCACCGAAACCATCACCAGCCGCAACACCCGCCGCGACAAACTCGACAATTTTATCCGGGAACTTAGCCGCCAGCCAGACCTAATCACCGAATGGGACAACCGCCTCTGGGTGACCCTCGTAGACCACATGACCGTTGGTGCGGGTTACGACATGATCTTCACATTCAAAGACGGCACTGAGATTGTTGCGGGCTAGATGCCGGGTGCTTGCCTTAGCGCTTAATTATTCCTGACAATAAAATAGATGGGTTTCAGAGGGTAGTTGGCTTACTGCGAAATCATTTGCTGTTGCATACCCCCATTGAATAAACCAACCATCTCCCATCACGATATTTGGATTTGCGGTAACGGCTTGGCACTCGGCTTCTAGTCCTTCGGCCACGATTTGGGTTTCTTCAGACGCAAGGAAAACAGCTTGGATTACACCGCCACCGCTGACACATTCAAATCGGGGAATGCCGTCCGAATCGTAGTAGCCGACGTATTTGAATCCAGCATCATCACAAAGCTGGTTGGGGAGGTATTCAATCCACTGAGCGTACTCAGCAGCTTCAGCCTAAAAAGCTGCGTCATCGTCAAGAACCGCAGCAATTTCTGGCGTTTCCGCTTGAGCACTTGCGCAACCAAGTAACAATGCGATAAGGCCGAAGACTAAAATAGATTTGAGATATGAGTACTTCACGGTACTGCCTTTCTGAAGATACTGCCACACTAAGCTGTGCTTGGGACAAACCACCAAGTGCGGGGCGTCGATAGCTCGGAGTAGCTTAGGCATTTAGCGTGAGCGGACGAGCATCTGGTCATCCGGGTCAACCACCTCGGCATCTACGGAAACTAGTTCGCCATTTATGAAGCCAAGTGTCACTATTCGGTTACCCCATCCAGGGTAGTCCAGAAGAAGCACCTCATCTCCCATGTCGAATATCCGCCGTTCCCGTAAGGCATCAAAACGGATTAGCTCATGAACATCCTCGATGGTGATTGGGTTGACCCACCGCCAAAGACGGTCTGGGCCGATGCCGTCTTCGAATCGATTCTGAACGTCAGTAAATTGGGCAAGCGAGACGGTGCCTGGAGCCTCATCGGCCCAATAGTTGGTTCCGCTGACGGCGTCGTCCTCGATAAAGACGTTAATCTGGGAACGGCCTACGCCAGACCAGTGCAGCCAGAGATCAAACTCTGGGTCATCGACGTGTTCGTCATCGGGGGCGGTTCCGATAAACTCACGTAACTGCCTTTCGGTAACCCCGAGCGGAATGGTGCGGAAAAAGTCGCGGTCAACCCATCCAACCTCGGCTTCCAATGCAAGCTGCTGTTGTAGCTGCTGGTTTTCTTGGAGCGTTTGGTTCAATAATGGTAGTGCTTCGTTTACGCGCGCTGTCGCGCATATTGCGTAGGCGGTGTGCGCTTGCAGTTGTTCTGCGCTGGCTCGGGTTACCCCAATGCTGAGATTAGCGCCGGTTCCTTCCTTGCATGCGTCGACGGCGGCATCTACTTCGAAGGTTATCTGGTTGAGTTCATTGAGCAGTTGCGCCCTTATGGTCTCATCTTCGATGCTGTATGCGATTTCGGCAATCTCATGTACCAGCTCTTGGCGTGACACCTGGGCGCTGTCTAGTACCTCGAAGCTTGCATTGCGTGGGCCGCGCGCTAGGTCTCGTGCTGCCGCAGCAACTTGGGTGGCTTCATGGACTCGCGACAGACCGTTGCTGCCAGCAATAATCATTGACAGCCCCGCAAGTACGCCAAATAGCGGCTTTATGTAGTTATTCTTTTTCATTGTGCGCCTCCCATTTTTCTTGAGGCATGTGGTTGATCTCCGTAGAGTTGCAGCGCGGCCAAGGCAGTCTGGAAACTAAGGTCGGTTTGTCCGTTGAGTTGCTTGATATTTTCCGTAATCTGCTCGGATATCGAGTCAAGCACAGATTCAATCTCGGCAACCCGTTTTTTGGGATTATCCCAATACTCGGGGTTGTCTATGGCGTCTTTTAGGTTATCTGGGTCGATACACTCCGCAGCTTGGGTCAAAATGTTGGCGTACTGAACTTGCACTAATTCGAGCTGCGATGGCGTACCTCGGCTAGTGGCGCGGCGCACTAGCTCATTGGCACCTTCGGAAACGCGCGTGATCGCATTGTGAACTGAGTATCCTATGTAATTCTCTGCCTTTAGGTCGAAATCGTTGAGCGCCGTTTCAAAACTCCGTTCGGTCGATTGATTCTGTGGGAGCAGCTTCCGAATCGCCGCGCTGCCAGCTTGCAGATCGCCCGTAGCGTGTCCAATTCGCCACGCAGAGCGCAAGCTGGCGACCGTCACACTAATGCCCGCGACAACGAGAAGAAGATACAGTCCGGTCACTAATCTCATCTCCAACCTAGATATTGTTACTAATGGATATTCTAGGGGCTGGTTAAGACACCCCTGAACCATGGGTTCAAACAAACGTACAGCGCGAGGCTGATAGGCGTACGCCAACCCGTTGATTGATTGGTGACGTCGGCCACAACGAGTCCCGCTTTGTGTCCATTACGCCCTGTACCCTAAGGGTTAGACACAGCGGGTGGTGCTTGCTCCCAACTTGTGCCACCCGCTGGTATCACATGAACAACTCGCCTTAGTAGGTTATCGCTTCGGCAGAACCGTGTATGGAGCAGAAGGACACGTAGACATGGAATCGCTTGAAGCACAGGTAAATAGCATCCTAACCCAGCGGCGAAACCTGCTTCCGGCTGTCCAAAGAGAACTCGACGAAGCAGCATCACGCGAAGCCAACCTCAGGCAACTGGCCTCTCTGCTATCGCAACTTCGCGAAACGGAAAAAGACGAAGCCGCGCTCCATCGGATCAACAACGCGATAGACAGCCTCGACGCACTCTTAGACGGGTTCGCAGCTCGTCGCGATTCCTTAAACTCACTCCGCGTCCGATTTAGCCGCGACACCGTCAACATCGGGGTTTCAGGTGAAGCCCGCGTGGGGAAATCAACCACACTCCAAAAATTCTCGGGACTAACAGATACTCAGATACCAACGGGGAAGGGCTTGCCCGTTACCGCAGTGCGTTCGGAGATATTTAATAGTACCGAGGATTATGCCGAAGTGGCATTTCGTGATCAACGGACTTTCATAGCTGAGTATATACAGCCTCTTCTGGAAATCGTTAATAACCATTTATTCGATCCAATCGCGATCGATTCTATTAGCGGCCTGCGTAATGCCAAATTCCCTGACACACTAGGCACAAATGTTGGGTCAGTCAGTACCGACAGTTTGAGTAGACTTCTTGATGCTCAACGGAGCCTTGGAACGTACGAGGATCTGTTGACCGGAGGCATAAAGCGAGTTTCGCTCAACGACCTCCGCAATTACGTCGCGTACCCCACAAAGGACGATCTAGACCGGGAAAAATTAATCAGCGCGCCGGTGAACCGTGCCTATGTTGCTGTCAAGTCGGTAAAGATTTATTGCACGTTCCCAAGGTTAGCTGGCGTAAAGATCGGATTGGTAGACTTACCAGGGCTAGGTGAGATTGATGCCTCAGTGGCGGACATGCACCTACAAGGACTTGAAGACGGCGTAGACTTAATTTTCCCGATAATGCGCCCAACAGATGCAGAAGGGTACGCCAAACAGGGAATTGCCAGCAATATAGATCATCTCCGACGTATTCAACCGGGGATTAAGAAGCGCGGCGACCTGATTACAGCAGGCATCAATGTAACCCAAGGACTAGATGAAACCGTAAAATCGTTAAGAGATGATTTCGAGCGCAAAATCAATAGCGCGAATTCAGATCCCATTGGGATAATAGAGTATGATGCAATCGATGATGCCTCGGTTAGCCATCTTTTTGACGAATTGCTCCAAAGGATTGCCGAACGGCTCCCGTCAATGGATCAAGAGGTCTTTGCCCATGCTTTGGCGAGCAGCGCGGGCGAGGTAGATGTACGTAACACCCTGGCGGAACTCAATTCGACTCTTACACAATTGCTCCGTCTCATCCCAATCCCTGAGAAAATCCTCCACCAGCAGATCGCTAAAATTGCCAGTGATCTCATCCACGGATATAACGGGTTCCAGAGGTCGCAAGCTATTCAAGCTGGCGAACATAGTGACTGGTACATCGCCTTTGACAATGACGTTGAACGGATTTATTTGGAAACAACTGCCCGCATTAATGATGGATTTTTCCTAGGGCAGGCTCGATGGGAAGAGACCGCCCGCGGACATAAGGATTACTACAACTGGTACCGTGACGAGGCGCAACGCCTCCGGCGAGAAATAATCGCTCAATACTCTGGCCTTGATGTCTTTTATGATGACCAAGTTACGCAATTCAAATCTGACATCATTGACATATTCTTCGACAATACCGGCCAATTACGCATAAAGTTCCAGATTGCTGGCAACGAAGAGCCGGATGCAGTAATTGAGAAACTCGCTACAGAGTTCGCCGGTACCATCCAAGACGAAGATCTCGATTCCGCGCTCCGGCTTCTAAAAGATGTGAGATTCAGTTTCCGGAACAACGTATTCTTGCAAATCTCAAATCACCTCGAGGAGCTTGCCAACCCACCCGAGAGATTCCAGGTGGGCTTCGGTAAACATCCGGAATTTGAAAACATCCGAGAGGAACTCGGTGTCGTCGGCAATTTCGACCAACAGATCGCCAAACTAAAACTTTACTTACATCGGATTACTCAAACTGCAAATGAAGATATCCGGTCTTCTTTGTTGCAGCACGACGATAGGTTCCATGAGTATCTTTCAGTCAGCGTCTCTTTCTTTAACGACTTCCTTTATCGCAAGGATGAGGATAACTTCAAACATCTTGTAATTCGAAGCCTCATTAGGGAGTATCGCGATTTCGTCCTCGGCGAAGACTCCGGGGTGTCCATTGATGGCAAGAAGAAGGACTTAATTGACCAGATTAAGGTATTAATCGAAGAAGTCAATGGTGAACCGATTGAGCGACTAACGACTACTGCATCGAGTGCAACGAGAAAATCAATTACGTCGACGCGTCCCGCCGTCTCCCCGCGACACAACATAGCGGCAAATGAAACAAGCGCGGGAGTACCCATAACAGAACCTCGTCAGCAATTTGAAGCGGCGCCCCCGGATAAGAGTGCTGCACATGTAATTCCAAAAGGCTTCGTTGCCGTAGAGCATAACAACGTAGAAAAAGTATCTCCATTGCCACGTCAAGACGGCAATATTACTTTCGGGTCCGTTCGTCAGTCGCGCCGACAGAGTAGGTAAGTACTATGGAAAAATTTGAAGTAACTAACGTACTCGAACCTACAATTTTTTTAAATGGCGACAGTCGTCTACTGCTTGATACAAATGTGTTCATGAGTACCAGCCCACAGCATAAGGGCAGGTTACCGAAGCTGTTGGAACGCTGTCAAGATGCCATTTTTGATAATGCCAATCCAATCGTAATCATTTCTAAAGTTACCGATGAGCTGACGAAGCATACCATTAGCGATAAAATTACACCCGCAAAACGGGAGAAATCTAAAAAAGCACTGACTTTGATAGCCGATGCGACTGCTAATAGGATTTTTCGTAACGATCTTGGAGACCCTACGAATCCGTATGCCGATGATACTTTCGTTAAAATTTTTAAAACATTTTCATCGAAATATAACATGTGCCTAATCACGTATGACACCGAACTGCGGATGAGGATTAGGTTAGTCGGTAGCAGAACAAGTCATTATGTAGTTGCCGGGACGCTCAATGAAGATGGCCTCATCGTTGTTGAAAGTAACCAGGAACTTTATGAGAAGGTTAACGAAAAGATTTGGTACCTTAAGCAAAGAGAAGCCGATGGGACTGCAACACCAAATGATATCCGTAATTTAAACAGTTTGACTAAATGCCTAAATGACTTCTGTGCATCATATAGCATTTCACCAACTGCTGCAAAAAACACTGGCCAAAAGCGCGCACTCCTAAATTCCCGACCACGCACTCCGGGAACTAGCTCACCCTTTTCAGCGCACCCGCAACAGAAGCCGCCCGATTCATTATTGCCAGACATTGCGGAAATCGGAGAAGGCGATTCGGTAACTTTTGCCTCAAAAGACGGCACTCCTGGCGTACTCCAATTAGGTAAATTTATTGGAGAAGGTCGCGAAGGCTCCGTGTACGAAGTAATCAGCCACCCAAATTGGGTTGTCAAGATATTCAACACTGAACATCGCACTTCTCATCGTAGAGAAAAACTCGAACTCTTGGTCTCGAAAGGGTATACGTTCAAAGAGATCGGTTTCCCTGTCAGCCTAGTCCATAACCAAAAAGGTGACTTCGCTGGTTACGTCATGCCGCGTGCGAGCGGTGACGTATTATCCAAGTCATTAATGAACCCCAAACGTTTCATCAGGAACTACCCAACCTGGACAAAAGTAGATTTGGTTGACGTAGCTATCTCTTTCTTAGAAAAAATCGCTTACCTGCATTCGCTGAATATTATCGTTGGCGACATTAACCCGAAAAATATTATGGTAAACGATAAAAGGAATGTTTGGCTCATTGACGCAGATTCCTGGCAATTTGAAGGATACCCGTGCCCGGTTGGTTTTCCGCAATTTACCTCACCTCGTATTAGGGGCGGCTATTCCGACCAGTTGCGAACCGAGCAAGATGAAGCTTTCGCAATTGCTGTCGTTCTTTTCATGATATTGATGGCAGGTGAACACCCATATGCGCGAAAGGAAGCTGATCTGTCTAATTTTAGCGCGTTAATTCGGGAGGGTAAATTCCCTTATCAATTCAGAGGAATTAAACATGACCACAATCAGCCTGATGGGTTCTGGCGCTTCTTGTGGAGCCATCTTCCATTCTATGTAAAGGAGGCATTCTGGCATACATTCCAAAAAAATGGGGGTGAACGGTACGACAACATGCCTTCCGCACAAGAATGGCTCGGAATACTTCGGAAATACCAACTTTTTCTTAGTAGTGGCCGTGATTTCGACACTATGTCCAGTCAAGTATTCCCCACCCGGTACCGAAAGATGGCCCCAGACAACCCGGAAGGCGTATGTAACGAATGCGGGGCATCGGTTATTTCTATCCACGACAAAGACCAATGTTCCAAACGTTGCGGGGAACGCCATCAACCGCCTAGTCCGGATTGCTACAAGCCACTGCCCGAACGCTGTTGGGACTGCAGTCAGAAAATAAATTCAAGTAGATTGTGCTCAGATTGCGGGCAGGCATTCATCACATTTGCGCGGGAAGAATGGTATACGAATAAGGGGCTTTTCATACCGAAGTCTCATTCTGGGGTTCACGACGTGTGTCCTGAGAGCGCACTGCTTGAACGCCAGAACGTAACCAACCAACGTTTACGGGATACGGGCAGGGTCATCGACCACACCCGTCAACATTTGAATTCCGTACCCGCAACCATATCCCATGCACCTCAAACCTACACAAGCACGCACATACCGCCAGTAGGTTACCAGGCTCCCTCAACAGGAAGAAAAGCTAACGCAGTTGCCACAGGTGCGATTCCATCTCCTTCGCAAACTCCCGTACCGCTACTAGCCCCACCTAACATCTCCCAAAAGCCAGTGGTAACCGAACAGCAACACACTTCTAATCGACACAATAATCAAAATCCCAAGAAGAGCATCTGGAAACGAGTAACGAGCATTTTTCGCTAGTCTTAATATTCTTAACTGAAACCAAAAACCCAAGGAGAACTAATGGCGACAATTACAGCGCTGGACGATCTATACCATAACCCTACGCCCCGAGTGCCAGTTGCTTTATGCCTTGACAGTAGCGGATCAATGCGAAGAGACGGCAAGATAAAGGAATTAGTTGAAGGTGTCAATTTTTTCTATGACGCTGTCGATGAAGATGACGAGGCTCACGATGCGGTTGAAATTAGTATTGTAACTTTTAATGATCAAGCTACGCTTGTGCAGGACTTTGCCGATATTGAGCACGTAGCAGAACTCGAATCTATTGCTGCACAAGGTCGCACAGAAATTGGTTCGGGAGTTAATCTCTCGCTGGATATATTGGAGAAGCGAAAGAAAGACTATTTCGCTGCCGGGGTGCAATATCATCAGCCGTGGTTGGTTCTAATGACAGACGGCAAAAATGAGGGCTCTGGCTCAGAGCTTGAGCGAGCAATTAAACGCGTTAACGATCTTGTTACACAGGGGAAGCTGACAGTCATGGCATTTGGCATTGGCGATGAAGCTGACATGAACCTGCTCCAACGTTTCACGCCAGGAGACAAGCCATGGCGCTTAAGAGGGGTGGAGTTCGTTGAACTATTCAAATGGCTTTCGCAATCTGTAGCGACAGTATCAGGGTCAATGGTTGATGAACCGCCTCGGAAGAATGTAAAGGCACTAAAAGGCTTCACGGATTTCTAGATGATTAACGAGTTTCATTACCAAACTCGTGGTCGCGGGCACGAGAAAAACAATACCCGTGGCCAAGACCGCACAGCGTTTGTATCTCGAAACGGAATCCGCGTCATTTGCCTGGCCGATGGTGCAGGTTCTGCGTCGCACTCTGAATATGGAGCTCAGGCTGTTGTTCGCGAAGCCTGTGAAATATTGGTCAGGGAATTCCAAAACTTGACTACTTCAAATGACGCCGATGGTTGCCGAAAATTGGTACTCAACGCGCTTCTTGCAAGGCTTCGCGAAATTGCCGAACGACGTAGCTGCGCCGTAAAAGATTTGGCTTCAACATTACTGGCTGTGGCTATTTCCGACGACAGGTTCGTTGCTTTGCACGTAGGTGATGGCGTTATAGGAATGCTCAGGAACGACGAAACGATTGTCGTTTCGCACCCAGAGAATGACGAGTTTTCTAACACCACTACCTTTGTCACATCTTCTCGCGCTTACGAAAATATGGATATTATAAGGGGCAAATTGGATGGCGTAAACGGCTTTATCCTCATGAGTGACGGTGCGGCTTGGAGCCTCTATAACAACAAACTCAAGCAGCTTGCCCCGCGTGTGCGTTTTTGGATTGAAACAGTAGCTTCAGCTCCAACGTACCACACTAGAAACCCCAAATGGAAAAAGGATTTACGGGCATCGATAGAAACGGAAATCAAAACCCTAACAAAAGATGACTGTTCAATTGGTATTCTTGCTTTACGCAACAAGTCGTAGCGCAAATTGACTATTTAAAAATGAATATTGAAACCATATATGCCAGGGTTACTCGGAAAGCCTGCGTTGTGAAAAATTCAGGGTTCGAAAGCGAAGTTTATAGCCTGGCACCCCAAGCGTCCCGCGCGAAATCATCCGCAAGTGAATTCGAAAGCAGAGTTATTTTCTGTTTTAACAAGCATTCGGCGATTGAGTTCGAACATTGGGGAGACACATTGGTTTACAACACGGCTAATAACTGCGCTGTTTCTCCGGACGGGATGAACGCAATGAAACCACCTGGTGGATTATTGCCCGGTTCTGACCTCGCTACTTCTGATGCAATAGAAATCAAATCCTTTTGTAATCCAGAATTGGATTTTGCAGAGGCTAGGTCAGTATTAAAATATTTTGCTACAATTCCTAGCGTTTCCTCTGTAACCTTGCTTATGGTGTCCGCGCCATCTCGGTCTAGGATTTATACCTTCGAAAGGCTTAACATCAATGATGAAATCGAGGCGTTTATCGGTTTTTGCCAGTCACGACCCCGGAAACGGTGGCGTTGACTAGGTTTTGCACACAGCCGGATAAGTTTGCACACAGCTAAGCCTCCCGCTGGGCGAGCGGCTCCGTTTTGCACACAGGCGCTGGAAATTTGCACACAGCTTGACTGGCGAATATTGCGGCGTTGTACCATTTTGCGTGTATTGGTATCGGATGCCGGGGAATGCAGTGAGTTAAAATGAACTCAGCATCGAGTAGCTATCTAACAAACCCGCTGGTCAGAGCCAGTTTATTATGCTATTATGGCTTCAGCTAATTAAGTCGGAATAAAAGCCGATTGTATTAGACTTCGGATTGTTATTTCAGTTAGCACGGATACAGAGGCTGGCAACCTTTGTTTAGTTTTACCAACGCTCGCGCTTGGATTTGCGGGGGCCCTGGTCTTCGGTGATGCGCAGTTCGCGACCGGAAACTACGGCGCGGCTGAGGCGGTCGAGTTCTTTGCCGCGCAGCGGGGCGTTGATGTCAACCAAACTGAACGATGGGAAAATATCGATTTTGCCGATGTCGCCGCCGCGCAGGTTCGATTCGCCGGTCAAGGCCCCAACGATACCGCCCGGCGTCACGCCATCCTTGTGCCCCACCGAAACGCGATAACGGGTACCACCACGGGATTCTGAGCGGTCGCGGAGGGCTTTCTTACCAGCCTTGCCGCCCCGGCCTTCATCCCAACCATCGCGGCCCGAACGCTCGCGGTCGCCGCGGTCAGAACGGTCAGAGCGGTCAAAGCGATCACCCCGGTCACGGTCACGATCTCGGCGACCACCACCACGCCCTTCATCGGCGATACGACGGCGGGCATCCTTCACATCGCTAGCGCTGCGCTTCTTTTGGGCTTGCTCAGCTTCATATTCAGCTTGTTCTGCGGCAGCCATCGGCCCGTCATCGCCCACCGCCAGAGCCAACAGCACGGCGGCCAAATCGATGGCCCTTTCTGGGTCGATGATGTTGTAGTCGGAACCGGTCAGCAGTGCCTCGCGCACTAACCCCTCATACATGTCCAGGCGCCCAGCTTTACGCCGGTCGGCAACTTGCATCAAGTAGTTGCGCGCCTTGTATGCCGAAACATCTTTGGGGGAGGGGATGGCGTATTCCGCCATGGGAACGCGAGTTGTGTTTTCAATGTATTTGAGGCGGCTGCGCTCATTAGGGGTCACAAACGCGATGGCTTGGCCACTGCGCCCGGCGCGCCCGGTGCGGCCAATGCGGTGGACATAAGCCTCAGCCTCGCGCGGAATGTCAAAATTGACCACCAAGCCTACCCGGTCCACATCCAAACCGCGGGCTGCCACATCGGTGGCTACCAAAACATCTAAAGCGCCGGATTTTAAGCGCTCCACAATCCGTTCGCGTTCTTTTTGCGGAACGTCACCGGAAATGGTGGCGGCAGAAATTCCGCGCTCCACCAGGGCCGAGCCAACTTCTTCAGCGGCAGAACGGGTGCGGCAGAATACAATCGTGGCATCGGCATCGGACGTAGCTAAAATGCGGGTCAACGCGCCAATTTTGTGGCGGAACGGAACGATGGCGTAGCTCTGGGTGATGTTATCAACGGTGGATGACTGCGGCGTAACCGAAATGCGTTTGGGGTTAACCATGTGCTTGTCAGCCACAGCTCTAATTGCGGGCGGCATCGTCGCAGAAAATAATGCCACCTGAGGCCGTGACTCGGAACCAGCAGTAAAGCCTTCGATGCCACCAAAAATGGTTTCTACGTCTTCAGCAAAACCCATGCGCAGCATCTCATCGGCTTCATCCAATACCACAAACCGCACGTTGGAAAGGTCCAAGTTGCCACGTTCCATGTGATCCATCACGCGGCCTGGGGTACCAACCACCACTTGCACACCACGGGCCAAAGCATGTTGTTGTGGCATATAAGGTGCGCCACCATAAACAGCCAAAACGTCCACATCTAAATGCGAAGCAAAGCCAGCAATAGCCTCAGAAACTTGTAATGCTAATTCACGGGTAGGCGTTAGAACTATTGCTTGCACCGCCCGGAAATTGGGGTTAATTGCGGCCAATAAGGGCAAACCAAAAGCGGCAGTTTTACCAGTACCAGTTTGCGCCACGCCAGTTAAGTCATGGCCCGATAAAAGAATAGGGATAGCCTGCATTTGAATTGCAGTGGGGGTGGTATAGCCCAAATCTTGCACAGCGGATAATAATTCGGCGGGTAAACCTAGCTCGCCAAAGCCCACAACCTCTGGGGCCTGTTGTTCATATTCATTTGACACGAGCTTATTGTCTCAGTAAAAACCGTTTAGGCGATAAATAACGGATGGCGGCAGCCAAAAGTACCGGCACCTGTAACCGTGTCAGATAACATTTTGAACATGCTGGCCACTGAAAAGCCCGCCCCTAAGCGCCCCGACGCCTCAATGACCCTGCTCACTGAGGTGATGGAACGCCCGCTCGACCCCAGTTATGCTGTGGCCGCAGCGAGGCGGGCCGCAGCCCGCCGGGGGGACGATGACGCACCGCGCCGTGGTTGGTCTGTACCGGTGGTGCTATTGCTGGCAATTGCATTAGGGGCCACTACCGCGATTTCCGCCTCACACCTTTATTCGCCTTTTGGAGGCACCCGGGAAACCCGCGCAATTGTGGAAAACCAAATTCGCACCCGTACTAGTGAAATTACTTATCGCACTGCCCAAATTGGTGAATTAACTAATCAAATTACTATTTTGCAAGAGGTGGCCTTAACCGCTAATGATCCGCAGCTAGCTACGGCGTTACAAACCGATGAAGTACGCAATGGCCGAGTTCCCGTATCTGGGCCGGGCTTAGTTATTACCTTAACTGATGGCGGTGGCGGCTTAATGGAAGTAACCAGTGACCACTTAGTGCGCGATGTGGATTTACAGAATGTGGTTTCCGCGTTATGGGCGGCAGGTGCTGAGGCAATTGCCGTGGGGGAGCAGCGGTTAACCATGACTACCGCGATCCGCAATGCTGGTGATGCCGTTTTAATTGATTTGGTACCAGTTCTAGGCCCCACTTTTCAAATTACAGCTATCGGCAACCCAACCGAAATGGAAGCCCGCTGGCGCAATTCTGGGGCCCCAGAATACCTAGCAATGTTGGGTACTGAGTTTGGCATCAGGTCCACAACTACGGTTTATGCGAACTTGACTGTGCCAGGCGCGACTCCGCCAGTTTTACGGTTCGCTGCCCCGTTACCATTAGAACTTGATTCAGATGGTCCAGAAATAGGTGGCCCTCAAATAATTGAAAATGTTTATGTGGAAGCCACCGGAGGGTAATACGGTTTAATGGTAGCAATCCTCGGGATTCTTATCGGAGTGGTAGTAGGTTTGATTTTGCAGCCTGCGGTGCCGGTGCTTTTGCAACCCTATTTACCAATTGCAGTTATTGCCGCCCTTGATGCCCTATTTGGGGCCTTGCGCGCATTATTGGATCGTATTTTTGATGACCGCGTTTTTGTGGTTTCGTTCCTTTCTAACGTACTAGTTGCGGCTTTTATCGTATTCTTGGGGGATCAACTCGGCGTTGGTTCCCAATTAGCTACCGCCGTGGTGGTGGTTTTGGGCATTCGCATTTTCTCTAATACTGCTGCTATTCGCCGCCACTTATTTAAGGCCTAGGGCGCACGATGTCGCAGCAATTACCCCCACAACAACTATCTAGGCAACAATTCCCCAAAGAGTCTCGCACTATCCGTCGGTTAGTGTCCGCCATTGCCACGCCAGAAGCTGACAATACGCCATCGTGGGTAATGCCCTATTCAGCCAAAGCATCCGATAAAACCGCTGCTTCGGCATCTGGCAGTAAAACATCGGGCAGCAAATCATCGCGCCTAAAAATAGACCCGCGTGAAACCGCCGAAATGCAGCCCGAATTGTGGATGCAACCACGTTTACCACGAGCTACGGCACAAGAAGTGTTTTTCCCAAAAATGGGGCGTTCCAAAATACTAATTGGTTTATTATGCGCATTGCTGGGGTTTGCTTTAGCGCTACAATTCCGCACCACCAATGTTGATCAATTGGCTACCTTGCGCCAAGAAGATTTAGTTCGATTACTAGAAGAAGTTACCGCGCGCGAAAATCAATTAGATGAAGAAATTGATCGCTTATTAGCCGCGCGCCAAGAATTAACCACCGGTAGCGACCAAGCCAGGGCGGCACTAGAAGTAGCTCGCACTCGCGCTTCAGTAGAAGGCATTTTATCTGGCCGTTTACCAGCTCTTGGCCCAGGTCTGCGAATCGAAATCACAGATCCAGGTAATGACTTAACTGCCCGGGAATACATAAACTTGCTGGAAGAATTGCGCAATGCCGGTGCCGAAGTAATTCAAGTGGGGGAGTACCGGGTGGTGACTAGCTCCACTTTCACCAATTTGCGCGGCACCATCCTGCTAGATGGTAATACCTTGCCTACTGATGTGACTTGGCTGGTAATTGGCGATCCAGGCACGATGGACCGCGCCTTGGAAATCCCTGGGGGAGCGCTGCCTCAAATCCGCCGGGCTGGGGCCGTGACAGCGGTCACACAATACGATCTGGAAAATCCTGTTGAGATCACTGCAACTGCCAATTTGCGCCCGCCAATGTACGCTCAGCCCGTTTTGGCCGATGGTTGATTGAGCGACACGCTAAAGTTAGTATCCCGGCCAAAGGCGGCAGGCGGGAGTAAGTTTGTAAATTACAAGCTGGTAAGCCTTTTGGATTAGCACAGCGCAAACGATTTAACGGAGGGTCAATGTCTGATTTAGACTCATTTGGGCGGGAAGCAGCGGGCGCTTGGCCCTCTGGAGGCGATGCCACAATGAGCATCGGGCGGATCACGGTACCCGTCGATGACACTGTGCATCACCTAATGGTTACTGCTGAAGATGCAGCCGCAGTAGCGGCACTGCCTCCGGGTTCCGCCTTGCTGATTGTGCAACGTGGCGGCATGGGTGGGGAACGCTTTTTGCTGCACCAAGATAAAGTGCTTTCCGGGCGGTCAGTTAAAGCTGACATATTCTTGGACGATGTCACCGTTTCGCGTAAGCACGCTGAATTCCGTAAAACTCCTGAAGGCGGTTACACCATCAAAGATGTGGGTTCGCTAAATGGCACTTACGTCAATAAAGAGCGCATTGAGAATGAGGTGCCGTTGCGTTCTGGTTCCGAAGTGCAAATTGGCAAATTCCGGATGTCTTACCAGGCAAGCCCCAATACGTAACATCTATTTTGAGAGTTCTGCTTTGCCCGATGATGCGGCGATTTTGCCCGATGAGGCCGTAGTAGAGCGCTCTGAACAACATGGCGCGTTAACAAAATCGGACTTTTGGGTCAAATAGTAATAATTTAGTCAAAATAATTAAATTTATTGTGTTGCTAAACACAATAGTAAACTTTGGCATGTCACAGGTGACAAACAAATTATCTTGCGGTAATTTAGTAAACAATCAACCGGTTATTCTTTAGTAGAGCGGGCTGGCAGCAATGTTTACTGAAAATGAGATGTACGTTCAAGACACGCTGTTCGATGATGATTTGCCAGTAGATAACCCAGGTGTTGGTTTTCGTGGCCCAACCGTCTGCCGCATTGCCGGCATCACCTACCGCCAACTCGACTACTGGGCGCGCGAAGAATTGGTTGAGCCATCGGTACAGAATGCGAAAGGTTCTGGTACGCATCGGCTGTACTCATTCCGGGATGTGCTGGTACTCAAGGCCATGAAGCGCCTGCTAGATACCGGGGTATCGCTGCAAAAAATCCGGGCCGCTGCAGATTTCCTGCGTGCGCGTGGGGTCAATGACTTAGCTCAAGTCACCTTGATGTCTGATGGCACCACGGTATATGAGTGTACTTCTGATAATGAAGTCATTGATTTAGTGCGCGGTGGCCAGGGTGTATTTGGTATTGCCTTAGGCTCGCTGTGGCGGGAGCTTGAAGGCACCATCGCTGAACTACCTTCCGAATCCATTGAAGACATTTCCGAACACAACGGTGTAGAAGATGAACTAGCTGCCCGCCGCGCCAAGAAGGCAGCTTAACGATTCACAATGCACTCTAATCGTGTGTGTTTGTGATGCAATGCAAGGCCGAGCGAGAGCGGAGTGGACATATGGTCCATGAGCGGCGGCGAGAACGAAGCAGGGCGCTCAAACAGTCCGATTAGAGCAAAGGACCTAGGGGGGCGACGGCCCTTTCGCCGATTATGTTCCAGATGGAGCGGCCTTCCCATTCTTTTAGGGTGAGTTCGCGAGCGCTGGTGAGGTCAGTAGCGAATATCTCATCCAGGATGCGGGCCATGCCGCCATCGATGATCTCCATGTTGATTTCATAATTGCCAGTCAATGAGAGCCGGTCAATGTTGGCCGAGCCAATGGTGGACCAACGGCTGTCAACGGTAGCGGTTTTAGCGTGAATCATGGCGCCTTCATAAAGGAAAATGCGTACGCCGCCTTTAAGTAGGCTGGCATAATGCCCACGGGCTAACCAGTCGGCAACCACGTGATTAGAGCGTTCTGGGATCAAAACCCGCACATCAACACCGCGCGCCGCCGCTCGCATTAAAGCGTCACGGATGTCGTGGTCTGGGATAAAGTAGGCCTGTGAAATCAAGATGTGGCTGGTAGCGCGTTCCATCGCATCTAGGTAGATGTTGCGGATGGGAAAGCGTAGTTCAGCGGGGGAGTTGCGGGCCGCACGTAAGGTGGGCCGCCACCGGTCTGAACCCTCTACCGGTAAGGCCGGTAACCCGCCTCGGCGCCAACGGTTCCAGAAGTCCACAAAAGCATTACGGAGTTCCCAAACTGCGGGGCCAGCAATCCGCAGGTGGGTATCTCGCCAGTGTGTGGCGTACAGGCTGCCGATGTTATACCCGCCCACGTAGCCGATTTCATCATCGACCACCATGATTTTGCGGTGGTCACGGCCACTAGATCGGATGGGGCCAACATTGTGGCCAGCCGTAGTGTGAATCCACGGGAACTTCAGCACATGAATTGCGGGGTCAAATTTGAAGAATTTGCGGGGCACTACCAAATTGGCAAAACCATCATAAATGACGTAAACATTTACTCCGCGTTTGGCAGCCCTTGTCAATGCAGCTTTAAATTCTTCACCAACCTCATCAGCTTTCCAGATAAAGGTTTCAAACAAGATGGTGTGCTGGGCGTTTTCAATATCCCGGAGCATGTCATCATATAGGTCGCGGCCAAAGGTATATACCGTAGCTTCGTTCTTAGCAACAGCTTCAACTTTAGGTGGCGTGACCGGGAAAGGCTTGTCCAATGGGTATTTGCGCTGGCGAATTTTCTCGGCAGCCATCAAACCCAACCCAGTAACCACCGGAGTTGCCAAAGCAACGCCAACAGCGCGCTGCACAACCCGCCGCACCGGCACCCAAGCAGAACTCACAACACCACAATACTAATAAAAGCACCGAACTGCTATGTTCCAGCTAATTATGTGAGTAGTTTGTGTGAAATGGCAAAACAGATAAGTGAATCAAATATCAAAATATGTACCCTAGGATGGGGGCCGGTACGTTCGCGAAGCGAACGACCAGGCCCAGCCGCCAGAGGCGGCTATGACATTACGTCCGACCCGCTGCGCGGGGAGGCGTAATGTCATAATGTACATTATCGGCTCCAAAGACTATCAGTTGGCAGCTTAGTTGTTGTGGAAGATTTCACCCACAGCGCGCCCAACCACTTGGCGGGCCGCATTTAGCACCGTGCCGTCAGGCTCAGCGACCACCTCGCCAGCTTTACCAACATAGTTGCCTGCCGCATCGTGTACGTTACCGTCGGCATCTACCGTTAGGTCGGTAGCAACAGATTCGCCAGTTACGCGGTGCATGGCTCGGTGTTGCCAACGGTTTTCCCGAGCTGGTGCGCCTTCTTCATAACCCACAGGTTCACCAGCAGCGCCCATGTCATTATGGCCAAAAAGTTCCAGCGGACGGTCAGGCGTATCACGGTCCAACATTTCGGTGTCCAGGTTTTGACCAAAGGCTCGGCTGGCAAAGGTTGAGCCATCGCCATAAACGCCATCGCCGTAACGGTTTTGTTCTACGCCATCGGGTCCATCCATATACTTGTTGCGTGGGTCTGGCCAGGCGCGGGCGCCAGTGTCATAACCAGCATCGCGGTAGTTGTAAGCCGGTACACCATCAATGTATTCCACGCCAGCATCGGCGGCAGCATCGCCCACCAAACCTTGCTCCGGAACAACTTGTTCGGTGACAACTTGTTCTGGCACTAAGCCCTCAGTCGCGTTTTCAATAAATGGTTCACCAGCGAACTCGGTGCCATCGTTGTACACGGCGCCTTCATCGTTGTAGTTGTCAGGCATGATCTCTCCATCTGTATAAGTGCGGCCGGAATAGTCGCGGTTTACTAGAACATCGTTGTTAGTTATGACATTGTTGTTTTCTGGGTAAGGGTGTTGCGCGGGAATTTCTTGTTGGTAGGTACTGTTTTGGTAAGTAGATTGGTGTGCTGCCTCAATTATCGGAGATAACGGCGCGGTAGCAACCCCAACAATATATCCATCGGCATTTACGGCGTTACCATGCGCATCTACAAAAACTTCGCCAGCGCGGCCTACCACATGCCCACGGGCATCACGCACCATACCGTCAGCGCTGACAGTTAGGTTAGTGGGAACTTGCAGCAGGCCGCCATTAGCATCGCGATAGAACTCGCCTTTGCTAAGAACCTCGGCTGCCTCATGCGCTAATGACCGCGCAGGGGTAACAGGGTGGCTTACTCCCCCGGGATTTAGGGGTTCTGAAACGGCCACCGCAGGTTCGTCATAAGCGGCCCTCGGCGTTTGAGCATATGCGACCGGTTCTTCGTAGGTGCGTACCTCTTCATAAGCGCGAACCGGGGTAACATCTACAACTGGCGGAGCGACTACTGGCGGAGCAGAAACCATTACCGGCGCAGCGGTAGCTGGCGAGCTAGTAACAGCAACGTGCGAAACGGGCGCGCGAGTGCCAGCGGTAGCAAAACCAACAATCTGACCAGCGGCGTTTACTGCATTCCCATCAGCATCAACATAAACCTCGCCAGCGCGCCCCACATAATTGCCAGCCCCATCGAAAACGTTGCCAGCCCGGTCAACTTTTAGGTTAGTTGGCACGCCAACTAAATTGCCTTGCGGGTCCGTTTCAAATGAGTGGCCATTCACCATACCGCTAGCCTAGCGTGTATTGCTCAAACATGTTAGGAGGCAACGACTCGTGGTACGCAATGCGAGTGGCGAGCCGGGCTAGCCGCTCCCCCACAATCCGCTTTCCTTGCGGGTGTAAATCGTTCCATTCGCCCACGTCATAGCCCGCTGCCAAGCCGACATTCGGCAGGTCAAGGGCGGTTTTTTGCTGGTTACGCAAAGTTTCCCAGTTACGATGGTGTTGCGCGTCCGACCCGCCTGGCCCAGTGTGGTCCCAGTGCGCCAGTTGTTGAATTAGAAATGGCAACTTTGTATCGGCAAATAATTCACGCCAACTAGTTATCAACGTCTTTAGTTTAGCCCCGTAAACATCTGGGTTTCCGGCATCAGATTCGCCTTGATACCAAGCTACCCCTTTGATTTGCGTACCTCTTAAGGGCGCAATCATGCCATTATATAAACTAGTGGCGTAATTGAAAAAGCGAGTTTGCGGTGGGGCTTTATCGACGATGACGCCGACTCTGCGTTTCCAAGGCCCATCCAAACTAAGCGTGCCATTATCGGTGCCAATAAAGTGGTTTTTTCCCGGGGCAAATTCCCCACCATTGCCATAAGTTATCAGCCTAATGGCGATGGTAATTGAACCTTTAGGCATGGTAAATGAATAAACCCGAGGTGGGTAAGCATAATAAGTGGTACCAATTGGTTCACCATTTATATAAACTGTGTCGCGGTCGATGGCGGTGCCTAAATAAATTTGCGCTTCTCGGCAAGCTAAAGTTGGGGGCACTGCCAAAGTTTTGCGGTACCAATGCACGCCAGCACCGGGCGCAAAGTCGGTTAATTTCGCGGTTTCCCACCCTGAATCATCGTAATTAGGTGCAGCCCAATTTTCCGATAAGCCTAAATCAGCTTTATCCATAGCCTTTTGATACTTATCAGTAGCTTTTTGCTCGGATTTCAATAGTTGATTAGCACCGGCGTTATCAGCGTATTTATCTGTTTCGCTGCAATCAACACCCAATTTATCCAACTCATCCCTGGATAACCAACTAGCAATGGGTGTGCCTCCAACGGCAGTAGCTATTAAGCCAATCGGAACGTCATAACGTTCCCGTAATTTGGAGCCAAAAAAATAACCGACGGCGCTAAAATCCGGTGCAGTTTTAGGGTTAAATGCCTTCCAACTAGCCGGGTCCATTTCCAAAGGCAAACGTGGGCCATCTAGTTTAACTTCTTGAGGGATGTCAATAATGCGCAGCAAGTTATCCGACTTATCCATCACATCCGGGAAGTTATGTGCGGTACGCGATAGCCATAACTGCATATTGGATTGGCCACTTAATAACCAAACATCACCGACTACCACATCGTGAATAGTTACTGTATCAACTTCTCCCCCACTAGCAGCAGTGACCACTAATTCAGCTGGCGAAGCGTTGGCTGGGAAAACTCCAAGCTCAACAGCCCAAACACCCGCTTCGTCAGCTTGAGAGGTAGTCTTTTTACCGTTAAAACAGGCAGTTATCGCGGCATTTGGAGTTGCTGTTCCGGTTAGTACCCACGGTTTATCCCTTTGTGAAACCATGTGGTCGCTTATCAAAGGTGAAACAGTTAACCTTTGCATAATCTTTTAGTTATTCGCTTTCTACTTTGGCAGCTAAGCGATCTACCGAGGCTTGCAACCGGTCAGCAGTGGTCCAGCGGGCGCGCTCAATGCGCTTTTCATCGTTCAGATTGGTCCAGTCATAGGTGTGCGTCACAGTGGTGGTGCCGTCATCGTGCGGCTCCAATTCCCAGCGCCACAGGTGGCCGGGTTCGGCTTGCCCGATGGGGAACGGCTTCCAGGCGATCCGGCGCCCTTCCTCAAACTCAACGATGCGGTTAGCGCGGCCTTGACCCTTGGTGGTGGTCATTACAAATACATCGCCCACTTGGTGAACGCGTTGCCCCGCAGCCGCCACCGACAGGTTATTGTTGCCATCCCATTCTGGCTGGCGCGCCGGGTCAGCGATCAACTCGAAAATCTGCTCAGCCGGGGCTTTTACCACCCGACTGGCTGAAACTACCTTTTGCTCCCCTAAGTCAGACATACCCCTACCTTAGCGGGTAGCAATGAGGCAGTGCCACTCCCCCATCGACATTACGCTCTGAATATTCAGACCGGTCTCCATCACTTTTTGACGAATGAGTTCAATTTTATCGTGGTAAATACCGCTTAATACTAAATGGCCCTCAGTTTCCAATAACGAGGCGGCATCGCTAATTAGGTTGACTAATACCTCAGCCAAAATGTTAGCCACGATAATGTCTGCGGGTTTCTCAAACCCGGTTAGGCCATCACTAATTTTTAGGTCAATATTGTTAACTGGGTTTAAGGCAACATTACTTTGGGCAATGGAAACTGCTGCCGCATCTAAGTCGGTGGCAATAATTTGCCCCGCGCCTAATAACGCTGCAGCAATAGCCAAAACCCCCGAACCAGTTCCGATATCGATAACAGATTCCTCGCCCCGGATAATCAACTCGAGCGAAAGCAAAGCCAGCCGGGTAGTGGGGTGAGTTCCAGTACCGAATGACGTATCTGGGTCTAGCCGAATAACTAATTCACCCGGCTGAGTAGGCACATAGTCATTCTGCCAACTAGGCACGATGGTGAGGAAACGAGTTATCCGAGCCGGATGATAATACTGTTTCCAATTGTCTACCCAGTCAGTCTCCTTAATCAGACCGGTAGTTATTGTCCCCACGTTATCAATCGCTGAGATATCGGATAATAATTGCACTAACTTAAACCGCTCAGGGTAATACGCAGTTACCTCGCAATAGGTTTCAGACTCACTTTCTGAAGGCGTGGTAGTAACCGAAACCCCATCGGCTCCGTATTCGGTAAGTAAATGCGCTACAAGTTCCTCAGACGTTGGCAAGCAGCGAACTACAACCGAACGCCAATTAACAATGCTCACAGTTACTAATGCTCACAGTGTTATTTTTCAATTGCCAGGCATTTACTTAGTGGTAGGTTTTGCTGATTCGATAACCCGGGCAGCTTGGCCCCCCACTAGGCCCAGCGTGCTGTATTGTTCCAGGCGAGCGCGGGAATCTTGGATATCCAAATTGCGCATAGTTAGTTGCCCAATCCGGTCCGTGGGGCCAAAGGCGGCATCGACCACGCGCTCCATGGATAGTTTTTCCGGGTGGTAACTAAAGGCTGGGCCACTAGTATTGATAATTGAATAATCATCACCTCGGCGCAAACGCAAAGTAACCTCACCAGTAATGGCAGAAGCCACCCACCGTTGCAATGATTCACGGATCATTAGGCCTTGCGGATCAAACCAACGGCCCTCATACAATAAGCGGCCTAGTTTACGGCCCTCATTATGGTATTGGGCTAGTGTATCTTCATTATGAATAGCATTCACTAAACGCTCATAAGCAATGAACAACAATGCCATACCGGGCGCTTCATAAATGCCACGGGACTTAGCCTCAATAATGCGGTTTTCAATTTGATCGGACATACCTAAACCGTGGCGCCCGCCAATCTCATTAGCTTTCAAAACTAAATCAACTGCTGAGGCAAAATGTTCCCCGTTAATGGCAACTGGGCGGCCATTTTTAAACTCAATGGTCACATCTTCAGTGGCAATCTCAACGGCTGGGTCCCAGCATTTAACCCCCATAATCGGCTCAACCGTCTCCAAAGAAACATCCAGATTCTCTAAAGTTTTAGCCTCATGCGTAGCACCCCAAATGTTAGCATCGGTGCTATAAGCTTTTTCGGCGCTATCGCGGTAAGGCAAATTGTGTGCGGCTAACCACTCGCTCATTTCTTGGCGGCCACCTAAGTCGGCCACAAATTGCTCATCGAGCCAAGGCTTATAAATTCGCAAATTCGGGTTAGTTAATAAGCCATAACGGTAAAAGCGTTCAATGTCATTGCCTTTGTAGGTAGAACCATCGCCCCAAATGTGTACGTCATCTTCCAACATGGCCCGTACCAGCAAAGTGCCAGCGACCGCGCGGCCCAGCGGCGTGGTGTTGAAGTACGAGCGCCCACCAGAGCGGATATGGAAGGCCCCACAAGCCAGTGCGGCCAAGCCCTCTTCGACTAATTCGGCGCGGCAATCAATCAACCGCGCGCCCACGGCGCCATAAGCATCTGCGCGTCCGGGCACGGAGGCAATGTCCGGCTCATCATATTGCCCGATGTCGGCCGTGTAACAGTAGGGGAATGCTCCGTTTTCCCGCATCCACGCGACTGCGACGGAGGTATCCAACCCGCCGGAAAACGCAATACCAACTTTTTCACCCACGGGCAATGAACTTAAAACCTTTGACACGCCCGCCATCGTAGGCTAAACCGGCGACAATAATTACGCTGTTAGTCATCTAGCTTGATAATGCTGTCACTTTTCTGCGATAATTCGCCAGAACTATTACTCAAGGAGAAACTGTGCCGGATCGGTCTTTACGTGGGATGAGCATTGGCGCCAAGTCAATGGAGTCGGACCAGGGCGTGGATTTTGCCCCGCGCTTCCAGGCTTATTATGACTGCGCCAATGGCCACACCATCATTTTGCCGTTCTCGGTTGAGGCGGAGTCCGAAGTTCCCAAGTTGTGGGAATGTCGCTGCGGCGAAGAGGCCAAGTTGCGCGATGGCAACCATGCCGAGGATGGCGCGGCCAAGCCGCAACGCACCCACTGGGATATGCTGCTGGAGCGCCGCAAGGAGTCTGAACTTCAAGAGCTACTTGATGAGCGTTTAGAGTTATTACGCTCCGGCAAAATCCGCCGCGGATAACACCACCTTGCGGCGCTATCCGAGGTTACCTATCTGCGCCAACGGCCAGCAGCTAAGTTAGTTGGGCGGGGGTTGCTTTAAACTCGTGGGTACGGCTTTTGGCGGGTGACGCTGTGAGCCACACGATGAGGGAGGCAACCCATGGCTTTACAACTCGCAGCGACAACTGACCGGATTAAGGCAGCGTTAGCGCAAACTGTGGCTTGCCCGCCAGACGTGATCAACATCGTGATTGCGGTTTTGCTTTCCGAAGGCCATTTACTGGTTGAAGATGTACCCGGCGTGGGCAAGACTACCTTGGCAAAAGCCCTGGCTAGCGCCATTGATTGCCAAGTGGGTCGCGTGCAATTTACCCCCGATTTGCTGCCCAGTGACTTAACTGGCGGCAGCATCTACCGCCCCGCCACCGGTGAATTTGAGTTCCGGTCCGGCCCCATATTCAACCAAATCATCATCGCCGATGAAATTAACCGCGCCTCCCCCAAAACCCAATCCGCGCTACTTGAAGCCATGGAAGAGGCCCGGGTCAGCATCGAAGGCACCACATATCAACTACCCCGACCGTTTTTAGTAGTGGCCACGCAAAACCCCATTGAGCTGGAAGGCACCTACCCGCTGCCCGAGGCTCAACGTGACCGGTTCTTGGCTCGCATCGAAATCGGCTACCCCAGCGCCAAGGCCGAATTCGCATTGTTGGATAAAGCCGCTGGCCCGGCGCCCACTCCCCCGGCAGTCACCACCGCCGCCGAGTTCGCCGCCCTCATTGACCAGGTCACGATGGTGCGCTCCACCGACGCTGCCAAACGGTACGTGCTGGACTTAGTACATGCCACCCGCGCCCATAAAGACGTACGCCTGGGGGCATCGCCCCGCGCCTCCATCCACTTACTGCGCGCCGCCAAGGCCATTGCCGCGATGGCAGGCCGTGATTATGTACTGCCCGATGATGTACAGACGATGGCGGTTCCAGTGCTGGCCCACCGCTTAATTTTGAAACCAGAAACCCGGTTGGCTGGGGTGACTGCGCAAAATATTATTGCGGATATTTTGAAACATATCCCGGTGGGTGCCGTGCGCGAAGCTACGGTAGCCACGCAGTTGCCCAGCAGGCTGTTCCGCCGCGCCGCCTAAATCCGCATAACGATGCGTAAATCAAGCGACAAAGCGGAGAGGCGCGGTGGGCGCGGCCTACGCATTACTGTGCGCGGCCTGGCGGTTCTGATTAGCTCGATGCTGGCGTTGGGTGGCGGGCTGCGGCTCGGAGCCGCCGAGTTGGTGATGCTGGGCATTATTGGCTTGACCTTATTGTTTGCCTCATTGTTAATGGTGGCGGCAGCGGCATCGGTTCGCTCTAACCAAATCACGGTGAACCGCGTGGCCCCGCCTGGGTTATTTTGTGGGCAAACCGGCGCGGTATTCGTGACCGTCAATCCCTGCAAAGACCTGATGAGTGGCACGCTTACCGATTTAACTCACGATGGTTTGGCGGCATCGGGCACCAAAACGAAAACCAACGGCAATACCCTGCAACTCACGTACACCGTCACGCCCACCCAAACCGGGCATTGGAGGCTAGGGCCGCTCAAATGGCAGCAGGGTGACATATTTGGGTTGTGGCTGGTGACCTGGTGGCTCGGCGAATCCGGCCAGTTAGTCGCTTGGCCGCGCATCACTGCCTTGCCGGTGACCGATACGTTCCGCGTGGCGCCATCGTCGGCCGGGAACGCTATTAATGCCAGCCCCGATGATGTGACCTTGCGCCAGTATGTGCCGGGCGATGACCTGCGGCGCATCCACTGGGCCACCACCGCGCGTAAAGGCACCCCGATGGTGCGGCAAAATGGCGGCAACAGCAAAAACTCGGTTCGGGTGCTGATTGATCCGGGCCTGATGCAGAACGGGAAACTCCGCGAGTGGGCCTTGGAGCATGGGGCCTCGGTGGCTTGTTCGGCGCTGGATGCTGAGCATCAGGTTCAAATTGTGGGCGGCGATCAATGCGGTCAAACGGATTTTATTGATTGCCAAGTTACCGGGCGCCAACAAATTCTGAGCCAAATCGCGCAGTTCGCGTCCCTCAATTCTGCGCCAATCAATGCTATCGGCGCTAAAGTTAACGCGGCTCTGCCCGCCAACGAACCCCGCAACTCAAGCGTGGTTACTTACGCCATCGTCGGGGCTAATTTTGCCCCCAAACCCGGCACCGCTAGCAAGCGCAATTACGCCGTAGTAGTCGGCAACACGGCCAGCACCGGGCAAACCTCCGCGCAGCTGCGCAGCACAGGTTGGCGTGTGGTCAGCCTGCCCAAGCCTATCCCCCACCAGGCCGCGTGGAGTGAGGTAGGAGCCTAAATGAAAAAGTCCGGTACAGTTTCTAGTGCGGCGGTTTCGGTGGCGGCGGGCCTTGCCATTTGGGTAGCCACTTTTGCATTAACTGACATTTTTGAATCCGATTGGCGGACGCGCACGCAAGTGACCATTCTGCTGGCGCTGACTACGTTTTTACTGGCAGGTGCGCGCTGGGTATTGACAAAGCTGGATGGTCCAGTGGCAAGCCGCATCCTGCCGCCCCTGGTTGGGTTAATCGGTGCCACTTGGTTTGTGCTGACCTCAATCGGTTCGCCCGCGTCCACATACGCGCCGGTGCCCGATGGTGAAGTGCTGCACCGGGTCACAGTGTTGCTGCCCCATATTAGCGCCGCTGTCGCATATGGCACCGTACCTTTAGCAATCAACCCACCGATGTTGTTTGCGGTAACATCGCTGGTCCTGGCGCTTTTGATTGTGACTGACGCGTTAGCCCATAGTCGGTTTCCGTTGCTGGCGGTACCTGGGCTGTTGCTGTTTTTGGTGCCTGCCATCGGTCTGGGTTTCGGGGTGCCAGTTAAGGTACTGGTGGCCACCGTAGCGGCAGTGCTGGTGTTGATTGCGCTAACTAACCCGAGCTTGGGACTCGCCAACCCGCGCTTGCAACTGGGCAGTAACTTTAGAGCTGCCTGGAAACCGGCACTGCTGGGGGTTGTCGCGGCTGCGATCGCCATCGTACCTAGTGCCCAGGCCAGCACTGCGTTAGGTGAGCGCCTAATCCCGCAACGGTTTTTTCCCATCCATGAGGCCCAGGCCGTTGGGTTTAGCGAATTCAAGCCGAGTTTAGCGATGAACCAACGCTTGCAATTGCGTACCGATGAACCGCTGTTCCGATATACCACCACGTTTAGCGATGACTGGCAGGGTTCCCGTTGGGGGGCTGTCCAAAATGGTCAAGACGTGGGTCTGTTGCGCTTTGGGACTTATTCAATTTTTGATGGGCAAACGTGGTCGGCTTTTGGCCCCAAATTTGGTTCCAATCGCAATAACTTATCAATTGCCGATGGCGGCGAAACCGGTTTAGTTTCTTATGGGCGCCAGCCAAGGGCCACCGTGGTATTCACCATCGAAAGTCTAGCAGGTAGCACTCTGCCGTTATTAGGTAATGAGCGCAGTATTGCGAGTGATGGGTTATGGAATTTCGATACCGCAAATGATGTTGCTAAATTAGTAGATAATTTCACTCCCGGCACCCAATTCACTTTAGGGGTTTATTCGCAAGCATTCCCCACTGCTTATGGGCCAAATCTAAGGTGGGATGATTTAGCGGGGAATGATTTTTATAGCGATATTGGCACCGGAAATGTCCGCCCACAACACTTAGAAGTGCCTGCGGCAGATCAAGAATATCTCACTCAAATTGCCAACAGTATTGTTTCTAGTGCGTTTTCAGATCCATTTTATGCAGCATTAGAATTGCAACGTTATTTGCGTAGCGGCGGCGGGTTTACTTATACCTTGGAACCGCCCAGTGGTGGTAGCACCAACATCGTGCGTGACTTTTTAACGCAGCGCAATGGTTATTGCATGCATTTTGCTTCCACGATGGTGCTGTTGTCGCGTTCGCTGGGCATCCCGGCTCGGCTAGCAGTTGGGTTCCAACCGGGGCAGCAAACCGCTGATGGGGAATGGGTAGTTACCGCGCAAGATACGCACTCTTGGGCTGAATTGTATTTTGGCCCGCTGTTTGGCTGGTTGCCGTTTGACCCAACCCCGCCCACGGATCTGGGCCGCACAACCACCACGTTCGGTGCTTCTAATTCGGTTTACGGCGGCGAATATTCTGAACAAGCCCGTTCCGATCATGAAGATCAATACCTGTTTGACGAGTGGGCCGCGTGGTCTGCGGCGCATAATTATGGCGGTTCAAACGTCAATGATGCTACCGCTAACTCGGACGGCTTGGCTACGGACAGCAACGCTCACTGGTTAGTGTTAGTGCTCAGCTTAATCGGTGGCTTGCTATTGCTGAGTGTTGGTGGTTATGCCCTCCACCTGCATAGGCTTGGCCGGCTAGGAATGCCACGGGTTGGTTGCGAGGAATTTGCGTTAACCCGGGCTGCTGCATTATTGCGCCGTCATGGCGTTACCGTCGACCCTGGTTGTACGCCTCGGCAGTTGCCCGATGCTGCCGCTGTTAGTTGGAAAGCCAAGTACCGCACTGACCCACCTGCTGAGCTAGTGAATAACCTGCAAAAAATCACCAAGGCAGTTGAACAAACCCGTTACGCTGGCTCGGGCACTAACTTAAACCCAAGTAGCAGTTCGACCCTTAATAACAACTCAGCCGCCGGTAATAACTTGACCATCAGTGATAACTTAGCTGCCAACAATAGTATTTCGGCATCCAATAGCTTAACGGCCAGGGAAGCGCGGTTTATGCTGCGGCAGATTAGGCAGGCCCGCCCGGTCGTAGCGCCGCCAAAGCACGAGTTGCCCCCCATTTTGTGGTCTTAATCAATGCCTCATTAACAATTTTTTGCGACATTTTGCTGGTGCCTGCCGTGCGCTCTACAAATTGAATGGGTACTTCAACGATGCTGCATCCTGCCAGTAGCGTGCGCCAGGTCATATCAACCTGGAAGCAGTAACCGTGACTTTCCACTTCATCTAGATGGATAGCTTCTAACGTTTCAGCGCGGTAAACCCGGAACCCGGCCGTGGCATCTTTCACCTTAATGCCCAACATTAGGGCCACGTAATCGTTGCCACCTTTGGATAACACTTTGCGATGCCACGGCCAATTCACTACCGAGCCACCGGGCACCCATCTGGATCCAATTACCAGGCCGGGTTGATCGGGGCGGTTGGCTCTTCTTAGCAGGCGGGGAAAGTCTTTGGGCCGGTGGGACCCGTCGGCATCCATCTCGCACAGCAATTCATACCCGCGTGATAGGCCCCATTTAAATCCAGCCACATAAGCGTCGCCTAAGCCTTGTTTGCCTGCCCGATGCAGTACGTAAATTTGGTTGTTTTGTTCCGCCAGTTGGTCCGCTAGTTCCCCGGTGCCATCGGGGCTGTTATCGTCTGCAATCAAAATGTCAACTTCGGGCGCATACTTGCGCACCCCCAGCACCTGCTCCTTTAGCGTCTCCAACTCATTATAAGTCGGAATAATTACAAGTGTCTTTAGCCTGGACACTAATAAATCCCGTCATTCTGCGCAAGGCCCGGGGCCGCAGACGCAGAATCCAGAGTATTGAAACCACGGCCTTTGCGCGAGCCAAAAACCAACCCTGCCAAGGGCAACGCCAAAGCCAAGGCTTGCACTAAGTACGATGGTGCCATACCGAGCCGAACCGCAGGAGTAATGGAAGTGCGCAGCGGAATTAACGCCGAAATCCGGTCTTGATCCCACAAATCAGTCAAGGCCACCAGTTGCCCATCGGGCGTGAACACCCCACTTACCCCCACAGTGGAAATTTGGATGGCGGCCCGCCCGGTGGTGATGGCCTGCATCTGCGTCATTTGTAACTGCTGGGTGGATTGTGCCGTATGTCCAAACGAGGCGTTGTTGGTGGGGATCACCAAAAATTCCGCGCCTTGGCGCACGGCATCGAAAAACACGTGGTCATAAGCTACTTCAAAGCAAATGCCCAGCCCCATCGTGACCTCGTGGCCCAACCGGGGCACATACCAGGTAATCACCGGCGGATTAGTGGCCGCGTGCATATCAACCGGCAGGCGGTCAACTTGGTCCGTGAGCATCCTCGCAAAGGTGCGGAACGGGATAAACTCCCCAAATGGTGCCGGGATTTGTTTAGCATACCGCCCGATGGTGCCTTGCCCAGCCTCCCATAACAGCGAAACATTGTAGCGCCCGCCATATTCGGGGTATTCCATGGAACCCACCAAGATGGGCGCCTCCACCAATTCGGAATATTCGTCAAGCACAACCCCGATTTGCGGCCAACGGTTGGGATCCCAAGCCGCAGAATTTTCTGGCCAAACAACTAGGTCGAAGCCAGGCAGTGCGTCGGCCGTGTAGGTTCCGTCCGGGGTTGCTCTCACGGTGGCGCGTATGGCGGCATCTTGCGCCAACAACCGAGTAGCGTCCAGGTGACTTCGGAATACTGATTCGGCGTTTTCAGGGCCGGACAAACCTGGATTGAAAACGTTGCCTTGCGCAATCCCTACTAGTAATTCTCCAGCTTCAGCCGTGGCAACTCCGGCATTTACCCAGTTGGGGCGGTCGGGCCATTGGCCCCGAGGTAAAGCAGTGGCATTTTCAACTGTGGTCCAGTCCAACAATGGCGTGGCTCTGGCATCGTGCGCTAAAGGTAGCCAACTCGGCGCAGCAAGTAAAACCAGAGCCAGCAGGCCACCAATTACTAGCCGTAAATCCGGCGTTACCCCGCTAGCTTTAGATGGCACGATGGCGGAACCCTCTGCCACCTCAACGTTGCGCGGCTTTAAGTGGGCAGGCACTAAAATGTTTTGGGTGCGTTTGCGCAAAAGGCCCGGCTCGGCTGCAACTACTTCGGTATCAGCCGGGGCAGCTACCGGGTACCTGTCCGGCATCAACTCCAATTCGGGGCGCAACAGCTTCTGAAACCAACTAGGTTGCTTTACGTTCGCAGTTCCCGGTTGTGCAACGCTCTGCGGCACAGAAACGGGCGTCATATATTGTCCCGGCCGCATCCGCGCCCGGTAGGCATCGCGCGCCGTTACTGCCACTAATGTTGCCGCCAAGGTTAGTAAGAACGTAACAAATACGCTGCCGCCTAACCACGCGGCGCGGCCCGGGGTAGCCCCGGCAACCGTCCAAGCCAAGCGCCCCCACGGGAACCCACCAAAGGGGATGCTGGAGCGCCACTGTTCAACGCCGGTAAACAACAAGGCAAATGCTAAGGCTTGGCGCCATGGAGTTTTGCTAACCCACGGCATCCGCATCGTCCACGCCCAGAGCGCACCTAACGCTGCCCAGAACGCAGCTTGCAACATCGTCAATGCCACCCATGGCACCATCGCCGTGGCCACGTTGGCCCACCAAACGTGCGGACCAAAAAACGCGAGCCCGGCAATGAAACCCAGCAGTGCGTTCCAGGCTGCACCGGGGCGGCACATTGTTTGTCTAGATTCTGCGTCTGCCTCACTCCGTTCGTTGCGCAGAATGACGGTCTTGCCAGCACAGCGAGAAAGTACATACCAAAGCAAGCCAACGCCCACTAGCATTAGCGGCCAAGCTCCGACATCGGGAAACGCGGCCCAAATCAGCCCGCCAGCCAGCGCGGCCAGCAGCACAGAAATCAGTCGCTTCCCCATACTCAAACCCTAAATTGGGGCACGGACAACTTAGGTGAGTGCGTTATGCCGTGCTGCCTCTCTAGCCGCCTAACCGGTTGGGGTGGGAATGGACCACCTCGAGCAAACCTTGGTTAGTCAGCTCTTGGCGGTCAAAGAAGCGCCACGGAATTACGCGCATGCCCCAACCAGTTGCGCCCTCAGCGGTGTTAACTTGTTGCGGGTAAGCAATCCTTATCCATTCTAACCGCGAAGCCCGTTCCCCAGTTTCTGGGTTAATTCTGGTGTAATGGACAATCATGCCATTATGAATCATTGAGCCGGGGTCGGTTTCTCTGGCTACGTATTCTTCATCAGACCACCGCTCGATGGTTAACATTGCGGCCCTGATAAATTCGCCATGGGAAACCACAATTACATTTTCTTTGCTGTTTTCCCGGTGCAAAGTTCCCAATAATCCATGCACCCTGCTGTCAGCGACTTCAGCAATGCTTTCGCCACCAGGTGGCGACCAATATAAGGGATCATGCACCTTCAATTTAGCTGATAAGGGCCAGTCTTCTAGAAATTGCGACCTGGGGATAGTGCCGATTTCACCCCAAAAACGTTCCCTTACTACCCGGTTTTCCCGCCACAACGCGTTAGGGATGTTCAAATGCGCAGCGGTTTCTCGGGTTCGGGTATAAGGCGAAACGAAGTAGCGGTCAAACCCGCTAGGGAACAATTCAGTTAAGTATTTACCAGATTCATTTGCTTGGGCAATACCCAATTTGGTTAAGCGCCAACTTCTATCCGGTACTGTCATTACATCATCGGTGTAATAACTATTATCACCTTCTTTTGAAGCTTTTTGCACAATGTTAGCTTCACTTTGTCCATGCCGAACAAACACTAAATTATCCGGCATAGACATAAGTTGTATCCTAACCTTTTAATGATTTTGAGGTTTTATGAATTGATTCTTTCCAGAACTAATTCGCGTACGCGCTTAGCATCGGCTTGGCCTTTGGTGGCTTTCATTACTGAACCGATGATGGCGCCAATGGGGCCTTGGTTGCCGCCCTTGATTTTTTCCACCACGGTGGGGTCAGCTGCTAGGGCTGCGTCAATGGCTTCGAGCAACGGGCCGTCATCGGAAACTACGGCGAGGCCGCGCTTTTCAACGATGGCAGCAGGTTCACCCTCACCAGCCAAAATGCCTTCAATTACCACGCGGGCCAGCTTGTCGTTGATGGTGCCAGCATCTACCAAACCTTGCAGCGCGGCAATTTGTTCCGGCTTGATGGGTAACGCCTCTAGTTCGATCTCATCAACTTTGGCGCGGCGGCTCAGCTCCCCCATCCACCATTTACGGGCGGCGGCGGGCGTGGTACCAGCAGCGATGGTGCTTTCCAGTAGGTCAAGAGCGCCTGCGTTGATCACGTCACGCATTTCGGCATCGCTGAACTGCCAAGCATCCAACAACCGGCGGCGGCGGGCGGCGGGTAGCTCAGGTAGCGTGGCTCGGATTTGCTCCACCCATTCGCGGCTGGGCGCTACCGGCACTAGGTCCGGTTCAGGGAAATAACGGTAATCATCAGCATCAGACTTGGGGCGGCCCGATGAGGTAGAACCGTCCTCTTCATGGAAGTGGCGGGTTTCTTGGGTCACCTTGTTGCCAGCATCAAGAATGGCAGCTTGGCGGCTAATTTCGTACCGCACTGCGCGGTCAATTGAGCGCAGCGAGTTCACGTTTTTGGTCTCGGTGCGGGTGCCCAGCGGACTATCCGGGGTTTTGCGCAGGCTCAGGTTTACGTCCGCGCGCACGTTGCCGCGCTCCATCCTGGCTTGAGAAACCCCAATGGCCTTGGCGATGTTGCGCACGGTTTCCACATACTTGCGGGCCACCTCAGGCGCTCGCTCCCCCGCGCCCGGAATTGGCTTGGTAACAATCTCAACTAATGGTACGCCGGAACGGTTGTAATCAATTAGCGAGTGCGTGGCACCGTGAATCCGGCCATCGGCCCCGCCAATGTGAACGTTTTTACCGGCATCCTCTTCCATATGCGCGCGTTCAATTTCCACGCGGAATATTTCGCCATCTTCCAATTCCACATCTAAATAACCATCAAAGGCGATAGGTTCATCAGACTGGCTGGTTTGGAAGTTTTTGGGAATATCCGGGTAGAAATAGTTTTTCCGAGCAAAGCGGGCGCTTTCGGCGATTTGGCAATTTAGGGCCAAGCCGAGGCGGATAGCATATTCCAATGCAGTTTTATTTAGCACTGGCAATACCCCCGGTAGCCCCAGGCTAATTACCGAAATGGCAGTGTTAGGCTCGGCGGTGTAATCCTGGTTTGACACATTTAGAGCTGGGTCAAACATTTTGGATTTGGTATCCAATTCCACGTGAATTTCGATGCCGATAACCGGGTCGTATTCCGCAACTGCCTTATCAAAAGGCACAAGTTTGGTTTTTGCATTCATTGTTCAATAAATCCTTAGGCGAGTTCCGGGGCTTTGCTGAGGATGGGGCTGCCCCACTTCCTTTCGAGGGCAGCTTCCAGAGCTGCACCTACGCGATACAAGCGGTCATCTTGCTTTTGCGGTGCCATAATCTGAAAACCAACGGGCAAACCTTGATTATCCAAACCATTGGGAATTGACATGGCCGGGTCACCGGATAAGTTGGCCGGAATAGTTGCAATATCATTTAGGTACATCGCTAATGGATCCGCCATCTTCTCGCCAAACTTAAACGCAGTAGTAGGCGCAGTAGGCGAAACTAAAACGTCGGCTTTAGCAAAAGCATTACGGAAATCTTGTTGAATCAAAGTCCGCGCCCGCAAAGCGGCACCGTAGAAGTCATCAACGTGGCCAGCGCTTAATGCATAAGTACCAAGGATGATGCGGCGTTTAACTTCCGGCCCAAAACCGGCCCCGCGAGTTGCCGACATCATGCGTTCTGCCGTAACTGGCGGCTCGGGCGTAACGCGCAAACCATAACGCACGCCATCGAACTTTGCTAAATTAGATGAAGCCTCAGCGGGCATAATCAAATAATAAGTATCCAAAGCGTAAGGGAAATGCGGGCAATCAACTTCCACAATTTCCGCGCCTAATTCTTTTAGAATCTCAAGCGACTCATTAAAGCGCGCAATTACTTCGGCTTGATAACCTTCACCTTGTAATTGTTTGATAACGCCAATGCGCACACCCTTAAGATCGCCCTTAGCGCCCTCAATAGCGGCTTCCACAAAAGGCGGCGGGGTATCGCGCAGTGAAGTGGAATCGCGGGGGTCATGCCCCGCTAGTACCTCGTGCAGCATGGCGGCATCGAGCACCGTGCGCGCTACAGGGCCACCTTGATCCAACGATGAGGCCATAGCAATCATGCCAAAGCGGCTGATGGAGCCGTATGTTGGCTTAACGCCCACGGTGCCAGTTACCGCGCCAGGTTGGCGGATGGAGCCGCCCGTGTCAGTGCCGATGGCCAAGGGCGCCTCATAAGCCGCCACCGCAGCCGCCGAGCCACCGCCCGAGCCGCCGGGAATCCGCTCCAAATCCCACGGGTTTCTAGTGGGACCAAAGGCGCTCCATTCCGTTGATGAGCCCATAGCGAATTCGTCCATGTTGGTCTTGCCCAAAATCGGCATCATCGCACCCTTGAGGCGGGCCACGATGGTGGCATCGTAAGGCGGAATCCAGCCCTCCAACATCTTGGAGCCTGCTGTGGTGGCAATACCTTCGGTTACTACCACGTCTTTGACGGCCACCGGGACGCCAGCCAACCGGGACAACTTCTCCCCCGCTGCTCGTTTGGCATCCACTTCGCGGGCGGTAGCCAAAGCGTCCTCCACGTTCAGGGCCAAGTAGGCATGAACGTCAGGGTCAACTGCCTTAATTCGGTCTAAATAGGCCTGTGTTGCCTCAACTGAGGTTACTGTGCCAGCCGCTAAAGCCTCAACTAATTCGGCTGCGGAAAGCTTTGTCAAATCGGTGTTCGTCATCGTTATTCCTCACCCAAAATCTGCGGCACCACAAACATATTGTCTTGTGCCTCAGGCGCCATTGCTAATACTGCCTCTAAATTGACCGAAGGCTCCGGCACATCTTCACGGAAGACATTGGTGAGGGGCACGGGGTGTGAAGTTTTGGGCACAGAAGCATTAACAATTTCAGAAACGGCGGCAACTGAGTTGATGATTACTGCTAATTCGTCAGTAATCTTGTTCACCTCAGCATCGGTCAAATCGATGCGCGCCAGGGCAGCCACACGGGCAACCTCATCGCGGGAAATTTCGGGCATGGCGCAACCCTAGTACGCTGAGCGGACTATTTTTGCCGGGCTTGTACTTTCCACGATGGGCTGAGCGCGAAATTGTTACTGCGCTAGCCGATTTTGATTACCGAGTTTCAGTGAAGCCCGCCGTAACGCCCCCGCATCGAACGGGAAACTCACTTTGTAACCGACCACCGGGCGGCTCTTGAGGCGCTGCGCGATGCCGCCGAACAACGCAGCTAGAATGCCGCAATTAACTGCGGGTGATGGATTCTAGTTTTTTGCCTTTGGCTAACTCGTCTACTATTTTGTCCATCCAGCGCACTTGTTGCATAAACGGGTTTTCGATTTCTTCCACGCGCACCCCGCAAATAACGCCTTTAATTAGCGATGCATTTGCGTTCATTTGCGGAGCATGTTCGAAGAATTCCGCCATCGTGCGGCCATCAGTTATAGCTGCTTCCAGCGCGGCATCATCGTAACCGGTAAGCCATTCCAATAAATAGCGTAAGTCAGCTACCGACTTACCTTTACGCTCCACTTTGGCCACATAGAGACTGTAAATTTCCCCAAATTTGTATGCCGCCACGCGTGCAATTGCCGCCTCTGAAGTCCCTGCCATACCAGTACAATACCAAACCCGCGCGATTGGCCGCCCGGTCTGCGGCGGGTCCCTACTGGTTAACTAACCGTCGGTCGCCATCTTGGCGATAAGCTGCTTAGCGATTTCTAGCGGAATTAGCGTATTTTGTAGGCGCGCGGTTATCGCGATAACTATTTCTTGGCTTGGCACGATGATGAGGTATTGACCTTGATATCCGAGCGCAAAATAAAAGGGAATTTCGCCGCCATCGGGCAATGATGCCGCTGATACCCACCATTGGTAACCATAACTACCAATCGATTCATAAGTAAGATAATAAGGGTTAGTCGATTCAGTTATCCAACTCGGGTTAATAAGTTGTTGGCCGTTATACCTGCCACCGTCTAGGTACAATTGCCCAAATTTTAGTAGGCCGGCAGGTTTCAACTTTAGGCCGTCAGCAGTGAGGCTTTGGCCCCCAAGTTCTTGCCATTTATATTCTGTTATTCCCAACGGCTTAAACAATTCTTTTTGAGCAAAGTCAGCCGCTTTTTGTCCGGTTACTTGTTGGACGATGGCGCCAAGCAGATGGGAACAACCCGAGTTATAGTTCATTACTGTACCGGGTTCACTTATCAAATCACGGCCTAGAATAAACTCCGTAATATCTTTTGCGAATACCATTGGAGCAAAGTAATTCCATTCCCCGAACTCTGGCCAATCAAACCCGGCACTCATCGTTAGCAAATGATAAATGGTGATAGTTTGCTTACGCGGGTCTGGGTCATTAACTAGATAATCCGCAAAATACTCAGTGATGGGGGTGTGCACGCTAGGGATTAAGCCTCGGTCAAGGCAAATACCAACTAATGCACTATTCACACTTTTGGTAACAGAATTGAGTTTAGCTAAACTACTGGTCGCTTTGGAATTCTGATAATATTGAAATACCAATTTCGAATTTTGCGAGACTAAAAAATTAGTGATTTTGTGCTTGGCTAATTCCTTTCTAACCCCGCCAAAATCCATAACGCTAATCTTACAGCACCACGGGTATTGCAGGTTTGGGTCCACTAGACCAGGGGCAGATTCCAGCCTTCTAGGGTGTGGCGGCCGTGACCGTAGCCAAGTAGCGAAACGCCCGTGGTGTCAAGTTCAAAGCGGGACGCCAACCGGGGGTCTAGGTCTAGCCATACCATAGTCAATACGCGTAACAAATGCCCGTGGGCTACAACCAGCACATCGCCGCCATCGTGCAAAATTGGTTCTACCCGTTCGATGAAGCGGCGACAGCGTGCCACCACATCGGCCAATTCCTCCCCAAGTACCTTACCGCCAGTAGCAGAAGGGTCAGATTGCGGTGACAAATTATTTACCCCGTCGGTAAAGATTTCGAAATCATGGCCAATTAAGGCATTTAACTCAGGTGGGGTTAGGCCTTCGGCAGGGCCATAATCCCACTCCATCAGGTCATCATCGACCACCGGGTTTGGGTGACCTGCCAGTTGCGCAGTATGTAGCGCGCGTTGCAGTGGCGAGCTAAAAACCGCAGCAAACGGATATTCAGCTAGCGCTTGACCAGTGGCTACCGCTTGCGCTCGGCCACTGGGCAGCAGCGGCACATCGGTGCGCCCAGTGTAGCGTTTCGATTGCGACCATTCGGTTGCTCCGTGGCGCAGCAAAACCAGCTGTGGGTCATCGGTCGGCAGCAGGCGCATATCAGAACCTCCTTTTACAACAATTCGCCGTAGCGGCGGATAAAAATGCGTTTGAATATGGTTACCAGCACCATGTAGGCCGCTATGGTGGCAGCCAACCACAGGAAGTAAACCGGAGGTAGGGGCACAAATCCAATCGAAGCACCAAAAGGAGTAAATGGGATAACGGTAAGTACGGCGATACCAGCAAAGGTAAGCAGGGTAAGCGGTGCAGAAGCATGGCTTTGAATGAACGGGAGCCTGGGGGTGCGGATCATGTGGATCACTAGGGTTTGGCTCCACATTGATTCAACAAACCAACCAGCATGGAACATGGCAATAAAGCCGAACCACGGGGCGCTGCCCGGCACTAAGTCACGGAATGGACCAAATACCGCAGGGCAGATCACAAAAAACATCAGCAAATACGTAGTAATGTCAAATACTGAGCTGGTGGGGCCAATCCACAACATAAACTTACTTACCGAGCCAGCATCCCATTTACGGGGTACTTGCAAATAATCAGCGTCCACGTTATCCCAAGGGATAGCGGAACAAGATAAATCGTAAATCAAGTTTAACAAAATTAGGTGAATACTCAGCATTGGTAAGAATGGTAAAAATGCGCTAGCCGCCAATACTGAGAACATGTTGCCAAAGTTGGAACTGGCCGTCATCTTAATGTACTTAATCATGTTGGCATAAGTTTTACGTCCCTCAACAATGCCTCTTTCGAGTACCATTAAATCTTTATCCAATAAGATTACGTCTGCAGACTCTTTAGCAATGTCAACAGCAGTATCTACGGATATCCCAACATCGGACGCTTTCATGGCGGCAGCATCGTTAATGCCATCCCCCATATAACCCACCGAATGGCCACCCTCGCGTAGCGCGGTAATGACTCGAGCTTTCTGCTGGGGAGATAGTTTGGCAAAAACGGCGCAGTGCTCAGCCGCTGCGGCCAATTCGCCATCGTTCATCGCAGCTACATCCGCGCCAAGCAAAATGCGATCAACCGGCAACCCAACCTTTTTGCAGATGGCCGCAGTGACTTTATCGTTATCGCCGGTTAGAATTTTAACGGCAACACCGTGTTGATGTAGAGCCTGGATAGCGGACGCCGCTGACTCTTTTGGCGGGTCTAAAAATGCCAAGAACCCTAACAGCACCATGTCGGATTCATCGCTTACCGCAAAATGGCCTGGTTCTAAGTTCTGCGACTTATGGGCGACCCCGAGCACCCTCATGCCGTTCTGGTTTAAGGTATTTACTTGTTCCAAAACAAAATTCTTCATTTCTTTAGTAAGTGGAACTACCTCACCTTGATATTCGGTATACGTGCAGACGGACAGCATTTCTTCAATAGCGCCTTTGGTGATAATCTGGGTTTTATCAGTGGCGTTATTTTTTACTACCACACTCATCCGGCGGCGGTCAAAGTCAAACGGAATTTCGTCAAGTTTGTAATACCTGTTAGAAATCGCTTCGAGTTCGGGGTCGGGGTCGGTTTCTTCAATTTCTTGAGTCTTTTTAATGATTGCCACATCCATTAGGTTTTTCAAACCCGTTTGGTAGTAACTATTTAGGTAGGCATGGCGCAATACCCGCGCATCTTCATGCCCATTTATGTTTAAGGTGTACATCAATACCACATCATCTTGGGTTAATGTGCCAGTTTTATCCGTACACAAAATGTCCATAGACCCAAGGTTTTGGATTGCATTTAAGTTTTTTACGATGGTGCGTTGGCGAGACATTGCCACCGCGCCTTTAGCTAGGCAGGTGGTGACAATCATCGGCAGCATTTCTGGTGTTAAGCCCACAGCTACCGCTAACGCGAACAGCAAAGCCTCCATCCAGTTGCCTTTGGTGAAACCGTTAATGAGCAAAACTAACGGCACCATCACGCCCATAAACCGGATCAATACCCAGGAAACCGAATTGACACCCTTTTCAAAAGTGGTTTTTACCGGCTTAGCGTTTACTGTTTTGGCTAGTTCGCCAAAGAGCGTGTCAGATCCAGTTGCGAAAACTATTCCTTTTGCGGTACCGCTAACCACGTTAGTTCCCATAAAGGCCAGGTTGTGACATTCTGTTATCGCATCTGGTAAATCACGCGCGGCAATCTGGGTAGGGAACTTTTCGATCGGTTCGCTTTCCCCGGTTAAAGATGATTGGGAAATGAATAAATCTTTGGCCTCAATTACGCGCACGTCGGCGGGCACCATATCGCCAGCCGAAAGGTGTACCACATCGCCTACCACCACTGAATCCAGTGGAATCTCTGTAGGGCCACTGCCGAGGCGCTCTACATTTGTGGTAACGGTGATCATTTTTAGCAGTTTCTCAGCCGCATTATCAGATCTTGTTTCTTGAATAAAGCGCAGCAATCCGGATAGCAATACCATTGCTGTAATAATGGTTACCGCCATATAGTCAGCTTCACCTGGCTCCGCCAGCACAATATCCGTAAATACGGAGACTAAAGCTAAGCCAAACAAAATAGCAGTAAACGGATTAATAAATGCTTTAGACAATCGCTTGGCAAGTGAATCTTTTTTGCCGTGCGTAATAATGTTGGCACCAAACTGCGCCCGATTTTTGGATATGGAATTCTCGGCTAAGCCGCCTGGGGTGGTCCCAGCAGCCCGAGATAGCTCATCGGCACTCGCCGCAGCAGCAAACAAGCCACGTGAGTGAGGGTTATTGCCCCAGGTCGGTGGTGCTGAAACATTGTTAGCGGTGGGAATCTTGGTGCTATGAGGATTCATGGCAATCGGCCCTTACAAGATGGTTGAACCGTTGAACCGCCACCACTGCAGTGGCTGGTTTAACCCTACCTAGAACGGGCGAATGAAAAAGCAGCGACACTAAGAAATTTATGCTGTGCGCCAGCAAGCAGCGCGGTACCTAGAAGCGGTCAACCATTACCATTTCAACGGACTGGGTGGGGTTTGTTTTGGTGCCGTCGGTGTCTAGTTTGTTGGCGAATTTGAATTTGGCTTTTAGTTTTTTGCCACGTAGCACCGCTGGGAGCCAAAAAATGTCATCATCCCACATTAAGTCATATGGTAAATCAGCAATGTTGAACCATTGCGGGATCATTTCATCAGTTTCGCTTACTTCGCCATCCCAATCGGTCGCTAAGAATATGTGGCCGTACAAGTCATAATCTTCGGTGAAGTCTAGTTCGGCTACTTTTTCTAACTTGGTGGGGCGGATACCGCTTTCTTCTTCACATTCCCTAATGGCGGTTTGTTCGATGGTCTCACCGGGTTCTTGTTTACCGCCAAATCCGTTCCATTTACCAACCCCAAAAGCACCATCGCGATGCTGCTTTTTGCGGCCTAACAATACTTGGTCGCCTTTGACGGGGATTACTAGGGTTCTGACTGGATCGTTCATTTTCATCTCAAACTTTCTAGATTCTGCGACTACGCGCAGAATGACGGGTGGGGCGTCAGGATGACGGAAGTGGCGTAGTGAGTTGGCGGGGCCGACGGACGGGGATATTATGGTTAGCTAATTCAACTTTAACTTCGTTTACGGTAGCCTCGTTGTAGTGGAAAATCGAAGCGGCTAAAGCGGCATCACTATTAGTATTTTCAAACAATTCAGTTATAGAACTGATATCGCCACAACCGCCACTGGCAATTACGGGAATGTTTACTGCCTCGCAAACTGCGGCCAACATCGGTAAATCAAAACCATCACGGGTGCCATCTTTATCCATTGAGGTTAATAAGATTTCACCAGCGCCCAGTTCCGCAACTTGGCGAACCCATTCAATTAGGTCCACGCCAGTGTTTTCCCGGCCACCCTTTACATAAACTTCCCACCCAGCGGCACCATCGGGCCGAGATTTAGCATCAATAGCGGAAACAACGCATTGGTTGCCAAATTCAGCAGATGCTTCAGCGATAATTGCAGGGTTAGTCAATGCCGCCGAATTAACCGCAACCTTATCGGCCCCCATCGCCAATATGCGTCTAAAATCATCAACGGTTCGGATGCCGCCGCCCACCGTTAGCGGGATAGAAAGCTCGCGCGCCGCCCGGCTAATCAAGTCCGCAATGATATCGCGGTTTTCATGCGATGCCGTGATATCTAAAAACACTACTTCATCGGCATTTTGGGCTTCGTATTGTTTGGCTAACTCCACCGGGTCACCAACTTCCCGTAAACCTACAAAGTTGATACCTTTTACTACTTTGCCGTCTTTAATGTCTAGGCAGGGGATGATGCGTTTACTCAGCATTTACTTGTTCCAGAAAAGCTTTAAGGATCAGGGAACCGATTTGGGAACTCTTTTCCGGGTGAAATTGACAACCAACTACATTATTGCGGCCCACGATGGCGGGGATTTCCACGCCCCCGTATTGGGTATACGCGATAACCTCCGAGGGTGGGCAGTCAGCATAGTATGAATGTACAAAATACATTTCGTCATCGGGCACCAAATAAGAGGTAATGGGGTTCGGCTCATTAAAGCGCAGCCCGTTCCACCCGATGTGCGGTAATTTTGCGGTTGTCTCAATGCCACGTACTACGCCATCGAGCAGACCGAGGCCAGCAGTGTCGCCGCCTTCCAGCCCGCGGGTAAACAGAACTTGCATGCCCAAACAGATGCCCAGCAACGGTATACCAGCGGCGGCCCGTTCTCGCAGCAAAGGCACCAAACCAAACCGCTGTAGATGCTCCATCGCCACTGGAAATGCGCCTACACCAGGCAGTACGATGCCGTCGGCAGCGGCCAGCAACCCCGGATCGCGGGTTACCACGGGGCTTTCGCCCAGGCGTTCAAAGGCGGCAATCACACTTTGCAGGTTGCCCACCTGATAGTCCACAATCGCAAGCACATGCCCACTCTAAGGCACTAACCATACAGTTTGGCGAGATTTTTACCGCAGGCGGCTTTTGCCCTTGCGCCAAATTGCGTGGATAGCGGTAGCCGCGACTAGAAGCCTAGCTGGCTAAGCCCACCTCTAGCTTTGAGCTTTGGCCCAGGCGAAAGGGAGACCTCGCAGGGGTTTCAGCATCGTGCGCCACATCATCGTGCGGGAAACCAAAATCAACTACGTCATCTTGCGTGATCTCTCCGCGCTCTAAGCGCACCAAGCGCTTGCGGTGGAACAAGTACGAAATACCGCACATCACCATGGCGCCCGCCCAGGCCAGCGGGTTGGCCCAGACTACGCCCACCCAGCCCAGGCCCAGGGTGCCAGCTAGCACGATGGCGCCGGTCGAACGCAGGCCCAACTCGGCAAACCCGGCAATGGTGGGCACCATCGCGGCGCCCAAACCTTGAATAGTATTACGTACGATAAACAAAATACCTAAAGTGAAATACATAAACAGGGAAATCTGGAAGTGGGTATGCACAAAAGAGACTACTTGAGCTGATGGGTCAGTAGTAAATAACCGAACTAAATAATCTACAAATACTAGTTGCAAAGTGCCTAGGGTAAAGGCGACAATTACCGAAACAATTACCATGCGGAATACGCCGGTGCGGATACGGGCGTATTGTTTGGCGCCATAGTTTTGGGCCACATAAGTTGTCATAGCCACGCCAAAAGTATTTAGCGGAGCCATGGTTAAACCTTCTAAGCGCCCAGCTACGGTAGATGCAGCTACCGCTTCGGTACCTAAGCCATTAATTGCGGCACCCAAAATAACGGTACCTAAACCGATAACCGACATTTGGAAACCCATGGGTAAACCAGATTTTGCGGGTATGGATAGCTCGTGAATGCCTTCTTTGAAATCAGCAATAGTGGGGAACATTTCGGGCATTTTGCGTTTGGCATACCACACGCAAGCGACGATGGTAATGAGCTGAGCAGCGGCGGTACCCCAAGCCGAGCCAGCCACGCCCATGCTCATTGGACCAACGGCGATATACGAAAATACGGCATTTAAAATGTTTGAAGCTATTAAAAAGTAAAGCGGAGTTTTGGAATCGCCCAATGCCCGGATGGTAGCTGCTAACCAGTTAAAGCCCACAGTGAAAACTGCGGTACCAAACATAATGGCTTGGTATTCTGATGCCATAGTAAATAACTCATCGGGCGTATTGATTAATCGCAGTAGCGAATCACCAAAATACAGACCGGCCGCGGTAATGGCCACAATTACAAAGCTAGCCACAATTGCCGATGAAGCAATGTTGCGCTTAACTTGCGGGTAATCTTTAGCGCCAAAAGCTTTAGCCACCGGAATAGCAAATCCAGCAGTGGCGCCCCAAGAAAACCCGATAATCAAAAACACCATGCGGCCAGTAAGGCCCACAGCGGCTAAACCATCTTGGCCGATAATGCGGCCTACAACTGCGCTATCAACAAAAATGTAGAATTGTTGAAATAGGTTGCCTAATAATAAAGGCAGCGAAAATAAAAGAATCAACCGGGTAGGCGGGCCAACGGTGAGGTTACGCAAAGTACTAAATCCTGGAAAATATCGAATGTCGAATCGTTTCGACAAAAGGTTACGCCACGTTCATAGCGCGCCAAACCAGGCGCGCGGAAATGCGGGGTAAAGTGGCCGATGTGACCGAACTGTTACCAACGCGCGTCGCCAGGCGAACGCCCGCCGAGGCTGGGGGCATAGCTACCCCTGCGCTCGCGCCGAGTTCGGTTGTGCTTACCAACCGTTGGTTGCGCTGGCCGCAAGTCCGCCCCTGGCTACTTAGCTCCATTTTGCTCACGCTGATAACGCTGGCGTCAGCCGCCGGTTCGCAGTTCCGGATCCGGTTCCCGGACTTAAGCATGGCGCGGGACATTGCCCCAGAAGAAATTGAAGAAGCTTTTGGGCCGCCGCCAGATGATCCGTTTGCGGGTATGCCCGAGGGTGGCGGCATTGACCGAACCGCCATCACCATGGTGGCAATAATGATCGCCCTATTACTTGCCACAGCACTCATCTACATACTGGTGCGCTACTTGCGGCAGCGTGCCGGGTTGCTAAAAGATGTGCCGGTTGAGGCGTTAGCCGAGGCCCCCGCCAGTGGCGAAGCCATTCAGTTCACTAAAGAAGATGTGGAAGATATGGTGACCTTGGCGCAGCGTCGCATGGCGCAGGCTGGTACGCCGAGTGATGCGGTAGTGGCGGGTTGGCTGGCTTTTGAAGAGGCTGCTGCCACGCGCGGGTGGGTGCGCGAACCTCATGAAACCACCACCGAATTTACCGCACGCCTGCTAGCGGCCAGCCCCGCTCCCCCAGCGCCCATCGCCGTGTTACGCGGCCTGTACCAAAAGGTGCGCTTCGGTGGGCATACTCCCCTGCCCGATGATGTAGCAGCGGCACGCGATTCGCTAACCGAAATTGCCCAGCATCTGGAAGCGGTCAACAAAGAACCTGAACCTCAAGCCCCAACCGCCTCGCCAAACCGCACTGCTTATTTACCAACCGCAGCGCCGCTGGCAACCACTAAGCAAACCGGAGTAACGCGCAATAAGTGGGGTGAAGATTAGTGATTCAGAACGGGAAACGCCCGCTGATTGTTGGGGTTATTTTCGCGTTACTCGGGGCCTTATTTGCATTTTTCGGAATTTTTGATGTGCCGCACACCATCGCACTGGTCACCATCATCGTCGCGGTTGATTACCTAATTGCTCAAGGCCGCAGCCGGGCGCCTGCTGCTTGGCCTGGCCCGCCGCTCAGGTTCAGGGGCGGCGCGCG